>Ga0193743_1000048_pt1 | contig 82461 bp, 35 predicted proteins | sample L2c2metaG_FD_143038 | JGI IMG/M metagenome (GOLD analysis project Ga0193743, IMG submission 143038) | Soil microbial communities from a riparian zone of the East river system, Colorado, United States - L2c2 | ecosystem: Environmental > Terrestrial > Soil > Riparian zone | place: USA: East River... | reverse complement strand
TTTAGGGGTGGTGCCGCCACCCCCGCAGCGGTGTCGTTTGCGAAGAAGGCCGGCGTTGCGGTGGAAGCGCTGAAGACGGTGACGACGCCGAAGGGGGAGTACCTTGTCGCGACCGTGGTCAAGGCTGGGCGCTCAGCCTCGGAGGTCATCGCGGCGGAGCTGCCGAAGGAGCTTGCGGCAATCTACTGGGCGAAGAACATGTACTGGCGCGCGGGCAAGCCGGAGCGATTCGTTCGACCGGTTCGATGGATGATTGCGCTGCTGGGCGACGCGGTGGTTCCGGTGGAGTTTGGCGGAAAGACCGCGGGCAAGGTGACGTATGGGCATCGCGTGCTCTTCGGAGAGGCGGCGATTGCGCTGGAGGCTCCGTCGAAGTATGAGGAGGCTCTGCTTATCGCCTACGTGATTGCGGACGTGGAGATTCGCCGCCAGAAAATCCGAAAGGCATTGGACCGCGTAACCAGGACGGTGGAAGGCGCGCGATGGCGCGAAGACCATGAACTGATTGATACCCTGACGCACCTGACGGAGTGGGCTTCGGACAGCTCGGTGATCCTGGGAGATTTCGAGCCCGAGTACCTCGCGCTGCCCGAAGAGGTTCTGGTGACCGTCATGCGCGATCATCAGAAATATCTCGCGGTGGAAGGAAGTGCAGGGGAGGGAAGCGGAAACAAGGAAGGAAAAGCATCGCTTGCTCCTCACTTTCTGGCAGTGTTGAATACCGAGGCCAACGAGAGTGGGCTTGCGGTGATTCGTCACGGCAACGAGCGCGTGCTGCGGGCGCGGTTCAACGATGCGCGGTTCTTCTGGGAGTTCGATCAGCGAATTCCTCTGAAGGAGAGGGTGAAGCTGCTGGAGAACGTCACCTTCCAGAAAGACCTGGGAAGCTATGCCGTGAAGACCGGGCGTGTACGGGCTCTGGCGGCGACTCTTGCCGAGTTGTTGACCACACGCGGCACCAGCATAGATGTTGCTGCGCTGGACGAGGCCGCGATGCTTGCCAAGACCGATCTCACCACAGAGCTTGTGAAGGAATTCACGGAGCTGCAGGGTATTGTGGGTGGACTCTATGCGAAGGCACAGGGTGCCTCGACGGCTGCAGGAGACGCGATCTACGATCAGTACCTGCCGGAGTCGATGGAGGACTCTGTTCCACATACGGTTGAGGGTGCGCTGCTGTCGATTGCGGACAAGGCAGACACCATCGCCGGAATGTTCGGGTTGGGGATGGAGCCGACGGGATCAAAAGACCCGTTTGCTTTGCGACGAGCGGCGAACGGAATTGTGAAGATCCTCGCCGAGAGCGCGGTGCCGCTGCCGTTGACCCTGGCGGAGATTGCCGGACGTGCGACGGAGAACGAGGCCGTGGAACCGAAGGTGCGCTCGTTCCTGGTCGAGCGGCTGGAGTTCTATCTACGCGAGGCTCGCGGACAGGCTTACGACGTGGTGAAGGCGGTGCTTGCGGCTGGAAGCGACGATGTGCGCGATGCCGTGGCTCGGGCCGAGGCTGTAACCGCGGTTCGCGGCTCAGCGGATTTCGAGGCGGTGAGCGCGGCGTTCAAGCGGATGAAGAATATTCTGGCGCAGGCGAAGGAGAAGGGCGAGCCTGGAAAAGAGCTGACGGAAGCAGGGGCGGCTCATCCAGCGGAGATCGCTTTGAATGCACGGGCGGGAGATATTGGACAGAAGGTAAAACATCTGGCCGATCGTCATGAATACCTTCCGGCATTAGAGTCGATCGCGACCCTGCGGCCTGAGGTGGATAGTTTCTTTGATCAGGTGATGGTGATGGATCCGGATCCAAACGTTCGAACAAAAAGACTGCAGATGCTTCAGAGAATCGTTGGAACCTTCTCGGAGATTGCGGACTTTTCGGAGATTGTTACGGCTGGGTGAGGTGCTTCATCAGGTCCTTTGCAGGCTTCAAAATCCTCCAAAGAGATACAGGAATTCTTCGACTCCCCCTCGGCGCGCTGCGCTTGTTCGGGGTCACTCAGAATGACGGGCTCAACTTCGGTACTTGATTTGAGATTCCTCTAATTCAGCCGTTGCAGGCGGGCGATCAGTTTTTCCGCCAGCGGTTCGCCGGATTCGGTCCAGAGAAGCCGGCTGGAGATGCCGGAGTTCTTCTCGACCGACAGGGTAAAGGCGAGCAGCATCTCGATGTTCTGCTGAATGTGTTTCTGGGCTTCTTCGTCGAGCACCTCGGTCTGTTCTTCATCCAGGACCCAGGGAGTGTCCAGTCCGAAGTCGACGCGGATGTGTCCGTTCTGCTCGTAGCTGGCCTGATCGAAGAGGGGACCAAAGCCGAGGATCTTCACTGTCGATGGTTGCTGGCGCCACAGGGTGTCGAGCGCTGCCTCGGAGATGGGAGCGTCGTTGCCTTCGGGCATCCAGAGGTTCCACTTCATCTCGAACTCGTAGACCATGTCGTCATGAAGCTGCTCGGTGGCTTCTGCGACGGCGTTCTCGATGATGGAATCTTCGGTGGACTGAGCGCGATCGTCGTTGACGTAGATGCGCTGGTAGACCGGAGATTCGGTAAAGCTGATGGGGTAGACCGATGCGGCAGCGACGCGCTTTTCTCCACTGACGAGAGCGAACTGACGGAGGACGGAGACGAGCGCGGCTGGAAGCGCTTCGAAGCGAAAGTTCGGGAACCACAGGCTGAGATAAAGCTGGTCTGCCATGGGGATAGTGTACAGGCCGGAGACGGGAGGAAGACGCGAAGGACTTGTCTCAAGAGGAATGAGAAGATAGAAGAGACGGTTTACGATGCGGATGTCGATAGAGAGGCTGCGGATAGGGTTGCTCGCGGGTGCGGGCCTTCTGGTTTTGGTCATCGCGGGCTTCCTAACGTATGCGCACTATCGGGCACATCGTTTTCTGGCCGAGCTGCCGCGAAAGCTGGGAGCCGATATCCAGCAGGAGACAAACTCCTTTACCTGGTCGCAGACGGTGAAGGGAAGAACTGTCTTCACGCTCCATGCGGCAAAGGCGATTCAGCACAAAGATGGCAAGTACACGATGCGGGACGTGGCCATCTCGGTCTACGGTCGCGGGCAGGAAGAGGGCAAGGGCGTCGATCGGGTCGATCGGATCTACGGCAAGGAGTTTGAGCTGGATCAGGCTGCCGGGGTTGTGAAGGCGATGGGGGAGGTCCACCTCGATCTTCAGGCTCCACCTAAAACGGCGGATGGGGCAACCGCGCCGGTCGGTACTGAAAAGGTGCAGCAGCAAGACAATGGACCCGGGCACGAAGAAGAGTTGAAGAATGCAGAGACGATTCATGTGAAGACCAGCGGTCTGGTCTATCTCCAGAAGCTAGGCGTGGCGGCGACGGATCAGGAGATTGAGTTTGAGTACAACGGCCTGACGGGAGATGCGATGGGAGCCGATTACAACGCCGACAGCGGCGTGCTGATTCTTCACTCCGCGGTCAAGGTAAGCGGGCTCGATCATGGCCGTCCAATTTTGTTGACGGCCTCACGCGCTGAGTTGAATCGCGTAAATCGGAAGGTTCTGCTGTCGCAGGCGAAGTTTGTCACAGTCAACGGCGAGGGCAAGGGCGAGGGAGCAAGGCAAACGGTGGAAGCCCGGCAGGCGACCGCGTTTCTGCGGCCCAATGGCTCGACCGAGCGTCTGATGGGCGAAGGTGGAGTCAGGATGACCGCGGGCGACGGTTCCCAGGTGACCTCGCAACATGGAGAGATGTTGCTGAGCGAGCTGAGCAAACCGGAGTCGATTCGGATGACCGGAGAGGTGCGCTATCTCGCCAAGGACGAATCACGAGAGGCCCGCGGAGAAGCTGAGGAGGCAAGGGCGGTCTTTGACAGGCTGGGACAGATGGAGAAGACGGTCCTGACCGGCTCGGTTCACATGAAGGAACAGATTGCTCCGGCGAATGGCGCAAAAATGGGAAGCGAAAGAGATCTGACCGCCACTACCGTTGAGATGGCTCTGGCGACGGACGCGAAGGGAAAGACGTGGCTTCGCGATGCGAAGGCGAACGGCAACGCGCGTCTTCAGGTAACAGGGCCGGAGAAAGACGGGAAAGGGATTCGAACCAGTTCGATGAAAGGGAATGTGCTGACGGCACACTTTGTTCAGGAAGGCGGAAGGCCAAGGCTGGATGGGGTGCATGGGGACGGAAACACGATACTCGAACAGAAGAGTGGAGACGGTGCGGTGCAGACGAGTTCGGGCGACACGCTCAACGTGACGTTTCATCGCTCGGCCTCTTCAAAAGGTACATCGGCCATTGAGGGACGTGAGGAGATCGATAACGCGGTCCAGCAGGGCAATGTGATTGCTACTCGCACGGTTCCAGTGAAGGCCGGGCAGGCGGGAGCACCTGAGATCGACAAGGCGACGGCCACGAAGGCCACCTATGACGGCGTCGCGCAACGGCTCACGCTGAGCGGCTCGGTCGAGTTACAGAATCTAGACGGAGCCCTTTGGGCCGATCGGATCGCAATGGAGCAGAAGACGGGAGACGCGGCCGCGGAGGGATCGGTGAAAACCAGCTACCGGCAGGGCGAAAAGGGAGAGACTCTCCACGTGCTGGCCGACCGGGCAGATCTCAAAAAAGCGACGGACACTGCAATCTTCTATGGCTCTGCGGGCAGGCTGGCGCGGTTGTGGCAGGGAGGCTCCCAGATTGAAGCTCCCATGCTGCAGTTCGAGCGGAAGCAGGGAAGATTGACGGCACGGGGCGATCGCAACGGATCTGCGATGGCTGTTCGTACGGTGCTCGTGAGTGCCGGATCGACGACCGGGGAAGGTAAGCCGGCGGCTTCGCCCAAAGGCGATGTGCAGCGTAAGGCTGCTGTCGTGCGGATTGGGAGCCGTGAGGTGGTGTACTCCGAGGAGTCGCACAACGCCCAGTTTACCGGTGGAGTCAAGGTGGAGAGCGCTGACGGGACTATGACCGGCCAGCAGGCAACGGCTTATCTGCAATCGGCTCCCGGACGAAAAGACACGACCTCCGCTGCCGGTCAGGGCTTCCTGGGAGGCGGCGTGGAGCGGGTTGTCGTCCAGGGCGCGATTCAGATTGAGCAGGCTGGCCGCCGTGCAACTGGCGACCGTCTCGTCTATACAGCCGGCGACGGCACGTTTGTACTGACCGGCACGGAGGCGCAGCCGCCCAGGGTGATCGATGCAACCCGAGGCACGATCACCGGCAGCGAGCTTCGGTTCCGCCAGCAGGACGCCAGCGTCGTGATTTCTAATGGAAATACGAACGGGACTGGCCAGAGGGTTCGCACGGAGACGCGGGTGAAGAGAGAACGATGAGGACGCTATCGACGGAGGAGATCGGCAAGTCGTATGGCGGCCGCCAGGTTGTACGAGGTGTGAGCCTGAAGATCGAGCAGGGCGAAGTGGTCGGCCTGCTGGGTCCGAACGGTGCGGGCAAAACGACGAGCTTCTATATGATCGTCGGTCTGGTGCGGCCTGACGGAGGACGCGTCCTGGCCGATGGAAATGACATCACGCGGCTTCCGATGTATTTGCGCGCCCGCGAGTACGGGATCAGCTATCTGCCGCAGGAGCCTTCGGTTTTTCGCAAGTTGACGGTGGAAGATAATATCTTGGCCGTGCTGGAAACCCAGCAATCCAGCTGGGAGAGCAGACGGACACGCACCGAAAAGCTGATCGAGCAATTGAACCTCTCCCATGTACGCAAGACGCGCGGTTATGCGCTAAGCGGGGGTGAGCGCAGACGTGTGGAAATTGCCCGCTGCCTGGCGATCAACCCGGCATTTATTCTGTTGGATGAGCCGTTTTCCGGGATTGATCCGATTGCGGTGATCGATCTGCAGGAGATCATCTTTGCCCTGAAGAGGTCCGGCATCGGTGTCCTGATTACGGACCACAATGTGCGCGAGACTTTGTCCGTGACGGACAGGGCGTACATTATCAACGAGGGGAAGATCTTTCGGGCGGGCACGCCAGGAGACCTGGGTAGGGATCCTGAGGTGCGAAAGGTCTATCTGGGGGAGAAGTTTTCGATGGATTAGCTTCGGTACAACTTCAGTTGTAAAAGTGCGCCACCGCGGTGAGACACCCAGATTGGACAGAGCGGGGTAGACTAAGGCTAAGTAAATTGTTAAATGTATGGACTGGTAGTCCGTAGGCGTTCGCCTCGGGCATAGCGATGTATCGCGAGTGTGGAAAGCGGTACACTCCAATTCCCACATCGCATAAAGAAACTGACGAGGATCTGCTGACGTGCTCCTGCAACCCAAGCTCAATCTGAAGGTCTCCCAGCGCCAGGTGCTCACTCCTGGGCTGGTCCAGATGGTCAGCGTGCTGGCGTTGAACAAGCTGGAACTCAAGGAGATGATCAACACCGAGATCATTGAAAACCCGGTGCTTGAAGAGATTGAAGACACCGGTATCCCGCTTGAGGAGCGAGCCGGTCTCGAGGGAGACCGCGAAAGGTCGGCGGAAGAGGTTGCAGCCGAAGGCGAGCGCCCAGAGAAGGATCCCTTCGATGAGATCGACTTTGGAAGCTACTTCCAGGAATATCTCGATCCGGGCTATCGGACGGCTTCGAACTTCGAGGAATACGACAAGCCTTCGCTGGAGAGCTTTCTCTCACAGCCGGGCACGTTGAGCGATCACCTGATCTGGCAGCTTGGATCTCTGATCCTGAATCCCGAGGTTCGGGTGGCGGCGGAGCTGGTCATTGGAAATCTTAACGAGAACGGATACTTGACGGCGAGTGATGAGGAGCTGGTGGATTCACTGCTCCAGTTGCAGCTTCCGCCCTTAACCGACCCGATCCCCTTCGAGCAGGGGACGCGAAACCGAGCCTCTTCGTTATGGTCGAAAGCGGAAGCCGCAGAGACGCTCGATGGGGAATCGCAGGGGCTGGATCTTGCTGCTTCCTCTGCGAAAGAGCGCGAGTCTCTTCTTGCTATTGTGCGCGAGGCACGCACGGTCGTCACCAATCTCGATCCTGTTGGGGTAGGCGCCCGCGACCTGCGGGAGTGTTTGCTGGTTCAGATCGCAGCCCAGCGCAACGAGGCGGCCATGACATTGCGGCGGCACGAGACAAGCGCAGGAAATGGAAGTGTTGCCAGTGAAGGCCAGGCATCGGGGGAACGAAAGGATGTCTTCACAACGGCTGCGTACGTTGTTGAAAATTGCCTTTCCCTTCTGCAGAAGAAAGACATGCGCGAGCTTACGAAAAGCTGCGGCCGCTCCCCGGAGGAGGTACAGGCGGCAGTCGAATTTATTCGGTCGCTCGATCCCCGGCCGGGTCAGCGCTACAACCAGGTGGAGACGCGGCTGATTGAGCCGGATGTGGCCTTCGTGAAGCGTGATGACCACTATATCGTCCTCGTCAACGACGAAGACATGCCGGCTTTGCGCCTCAATCACAACTACCGCAGAATGCTGCTGGAAAAGAAGACGGAAAAAGAGGTTAAAGAGTACGTCAAGGAGCGCTACAAGTCAGCGATTCAGCTGCTTCGCAACATCGAGCAGCGGAAGAATACGATTGTGCGCACCTGTGAGGTTATCGTTCGCCGGCAGACGGAGTTTCTCGAACGGGGCGTCGATGCGCTGAAGCCGATGATGATCAAAGAGGTTGCGGAGGAGATTGGCGTCCATCCCTCGACTGTGAGCCGCGCGGTTGCGAATAAATATGTGCACACGTCGCAGGGGGTCTATGAGCTCCGCTTCTTCTTCTCCGAGGGTGTCAATGGGCCGGAGGGGGGAGATCTTCCCCTGGTTCTGCTCAAGCGCAAGGTGAAGAAGCTGATCGAGGAGGAAGACTCCCGCAAACCCCTGACCGACGACCAGCTTGCCGCCGAGCTGCAGCGCCAGGGAATCCAGGTGACCCGCCGAACCGTGGCGAAGTATCGTGAGGACATGCAGATTCCGAGCACCCATCAGCGCCGGGTGCGGTGAACCGGCGTAAGATGTTCCAACGAGGTACCCCGATGAACCTGGATTACACCGGCAGGCAGACGACAGTTACCAAAAAACTTAAAGCGCAGACCGAAGCGGGACTGGCCCGGATCGAGAAGATCATTGGAAGTGCGGGCAGCGTGCACGTGATCCTTACGACAGAAAAATATCGTCGCACAGCGGAAGTGACGGTCCAGACAAGAAACCTGAAGCTGGTGGCAGCCTGTGAGGCCACGGATATGGAGATGGCGCTTCGCGACGCCTTGGCGGCCATTGAAAAACAGGCTATCCGTCAAAAGAAGAAGAAGGTGACGATCAAGCGGCACGCGAAAGAGGGTGTTCGCCAGGTTGCGCTCGCGCAGCCCGAGGACGATGCGGTTGCCGTAGTGCAGACGGAGAAGATCCCGGCCACAAAGAATGGTTCTGCCCGCAGGGCAGTACCCATGCTGGTCCATTCATTTCCTTCGGAGACGCCATTGGTGGAGCCCCACCTGGTTCGCTCGAACGACGGCGTCGCCCTCAGGCCGATGTCGCTTGAAGAGGCCGTGAAGGAGGCAGCCTTCCGCGATCGCGAGGTCTTCGTCTTTCGCGACCACGGCGGTCAGGCGCTAGTGCTGCATCGCAAGCGCGACGGCAAGATGGAATTGATTGAGGTTCCATAGCGCCGTGATGAGACTGTGACTTGCCCGGAGCATGACAGGTGCTACGATTCCAGTCATGCCCCGGAAGCAGGTAAAAAAGACGGCAAAAAAGACGGCCAAAAAAGGAGCAATCAAGGAGCTGGTTATCCTGACCGGGTTGTCCGGATCTGGAAAGCTCTCTGCCTTGAAGAGCTTTGAGGACCTTGGCTTTTACTCGGTCGACAATCTTCCGCTTGAGCTGGTTTCGCGATTCGCGGACCTGGTGCGGCAGTCGAGGGAGATCGAGCGTGCTGCCCTGGTTGTGGACGTTCGCGAAGGTATGCGGCTGGACGAGTTCCCGGCCATTCTCAAGAAAGTTCGCAGGGTTTTACCGACTCGTGTGCTTTACCTCGAGGCCAACGATGAAGCTCTGATCCGGCGATTCTCGGAGACTCGCCGGCCCCATCCCATGGGTCGCAGCGATACGGTTGTGCAGTCGATTCGAGCGGAGCGCAAGCGGCTGGACCCGATCCGCAACGTCGCCGATATCGTTCTGGATACCACCAAGTTCACCGTGCATGATCTGCGGGCACATATTGGGGCCCAGTTTGAGAGGGAGGCGAGTGATCGTAACCTGACGATCTCCTCGAACAGCTTTGGGTTCAAGAACGGAGTTCCGGCCGAGGCGGACCTCGTCTTCGACGTGCGATTTCTCCCCAACCCCCATTTCGTGCCGGAGTTTCGCAAGCTGACGGGCAAGCATCCCAAGGTCGCCAAATATGTTCGCGACTTCCCGCAGACGGCGGAGTTTCTGGACCGGACGACGGAGATGATGAAATTCCTCCTTCCTCATTACATCAAGGAAGGAAAGAGCTATCTCACGGTGGCTTTTGGATGTACCGGCGGTCAGCATCGTTCGGTATTCATCGCGGAGGAGATGAAGAAGAGGCTTTCGTCTGCCGGCTATCGCGTCAAGACGCTGCACCGCGACATGCCGCGCTAATGTCGGCCCCCGCATGACCCGGAAGGCGATTAAAATAGAGTGATGCCGGAGATGGTAAGGATCGGGAGAGTGGCGGCTTGAAGCGTATCTGGCGATTGCTTCTCTACGTGCGGCCATACGCCCTGTATCTGGTCGGTTCTGTGGTCCTGATGGCAACGGTTGGCGCGATGGCCGCGTTGCGCATTCTTTTGGTCAAGCCGATCTTCGACAATGTGCTGAGCCCGGAGGCATCGACCGGCGATGTCCTGAAGTTTCATCTGCCCCACATCCATCGCGAGTTGAACCTGCAGTTTCTTGTTCCGGGGCACTTCCACAATGCCTGGACCGTTGTAGCCTATGCGCTGATCGTTTCGGCGATTCTGAAATCGGTGTGCGACTACCTGGGAACCTACCTGGTGAACTATGCCGGTTTCGGCATGATCACCGATCTTCGCAACGATCTGTATAACGCGGTTCTGCGGCGCTCGGTTGCGTTCTTTCAGAAGCACACGACGGGAACACTTCTCTCGACGCTGATCAACGATATCGAGCGTGTGCAGTTTGCGATGTCGAGCGTGCTGGGCGACTTCATGCAGCAGCTGTTCACGCTGTTGTTTACCGCCGGGGTGGTGGTCGTCGTCGGTGGCAAGCTGGCCTGGGTTTTGTTGCTCTTCGTCCCGGTCGTCATCTCGTCGGCGCGCCGTATCGGCCGCAGGGTGCGGCAGACGACGCGGAAGGGACAGGATAAGCTCGCCGAGATTCAGAACATCCTGCACGAGACCATCACGGGCAACCGGATCGTAAAAGCCTTCGGGATGGAACTCTGGGAGATGAACCGCTTTCGCAGAGCGGCGCGCAGGCTGTTCAGCGCGAACCTGAAGTCGGTCAGCGTGCAGGCGATCAGTTCGCCGCTGATGGATGCGCTGGGGTCGGTGGGAATCGCTCTGCTGCTCCTGCTGGGGCGGGGAAGAATCGTTCGCCATGAGATGACGGCAGGCTCGTTCATCGCGTTCCTAGTAGCCGTATTTACCCTGTACGATCCAGTGCGGAAGTTCGCTCTCTTCTACAACAGCTTTCAGCAGGCGATGGGCGCGAGTGAAGACATCTTCAAGTTCATGGACGCTCAGGACGATGTTCAGGAGAAGCGCCGTGCCCATGTCCTGAAGGGATTCCACCAGGAGATCCGGTTTGAGAAGGTCGGTTTCGGCTACATAGGGGATGACGGCGAGACCACGCAGGTGCTCCATGGGGTCGATCTCGACGTAAGGCCAGGAGAGGTGATCGCCCTGGTGGGTCCGAGTGGTGCGGGAAAATCTTCGCTGGTCAACCTGATTCCGCGCTTCTTCGATGTGAACGAGGGAAGGATTGTGATCGATGGGTACGATCTTCGCGACGTCACGATCGCGTCCTTGCGTGAGCAGATCGGTAAGGTAACCCAGGAGACGGTGCTCTTCAACGATACGGTGCGAAACAACATCGCCTACGGACAACCCGACGTTCCGCTCAGCAAGGTGGAAGAGGCCGCGCGGATGGCGCTCGCGCACGACTTTATCCTGAAGATGCCCGAGGGATACAACACCCGGATCGGCGAGAAGGGACTTCGGCTGAGCGGAGGAGAGCGGCAGCGCCTGGCCATCGCGCGCGCGATTTTGAAGAATGCTCCTATTCTGATTCTCGACGAGGCGACCAGCGCCCTCGACACCGAGAGCGAGCAGTTTGTGCAGGCTGCGCTGGCGAACCTGATGCAGGACCGGACGGTCTTCGTGATCGCGCATCGCCTCTCTACGGTTCGTAGAGCCACCAGGATCGTTGTGATCGAGCGCGGCAGGGTTACGGAGACCGGCACCCATGAGGAGCTGATGCGGCAGTCAGGTACCTATCGCAGGCTTTACGATATGCAGTTTGGGGACGAAGGTCCTCCCGCAGCAGAGAATGAAGGCCCGCTGCAGCCAGCAGAGTTGGAGGGATTTGCTTGAGTTCTATTTATTCGATGACCGGGTTTGCCAGCGCTCGAAGCGGTGCAGACGACGCGATTGGCTTCTCGTTGGCGATCAAAAGCGTGAACCATCGCTTTCTCGATCTGCATATGCGCCTGCCCTCTTATTGCGACGCGTTAGAGATCCAGCTGCGAAGGCTGCTCAAGGAGATGCTGAAGCGGGGGCATATCGAAGTGACGCTTCAGCTGGAGCGCAAGGCGAGCGCCCAGATTCAATTGAATGAGGATCTGCTCGGCGCATATCTGGCATCTATCGCCAAGGCCGCCGAGCTATATGGCCTGCCGAATCAGCCGGATCTGAACGGCTTGCTGCGGATTCCCGGCGTCATGACCGCGGAGAGCACGATCGGCGTCGAAGGAATTCCTGAGCTGGATCAGGCGGTGATCGCAGCCATGCCTGCGTTGATTGAGCGGTTGAACGAGGTTCGCGCCGAGGAGGGTGCAGCCCTGGCTGCAGAGCTGCGAGCCTCCATGAAGCGCCTTCAGGCCTTTGGCGAAGAGATGGCGTCTCTGCGGAACGGTGTACGAGAGGCACAGTTCGAGCGCCTGAGAACGCGTCTGGCTGAACTGACGGACGGGGTTCCGGTCACTGAAGAGCGACTGCTCTCGGAGGCGGCGGTGCTGGCCGAAAAGAGCGATATCGAAGAAGAGATCGTGCGGCTCCGGACGCATATCGATCGCTTTGTCGCGATGCTGGATGAAGGCGGCGAGTTGGGCAAGCGGATGGATTTTCTGCTACAGGAGCTGAACCGCGAAGCCAACACGATGCTCTCGAAGACCGGCTCAGCCTCCGGAGAGAACAGCCTGCGCATTACCGAGCTTGGGCTCGAGATCAAGGCTGAGATCGAGAAGGCTCGCGAACAGGTGCAGAATCTGGAGTAGTCGCGGTTTACACTGGCAGGTATCCGAACAGGCTGGACAATCAGGGAGCAGATGGCGGGAATTCTTTTTATCATCTCAGCGCCCTCCGGATCGGGGAAGTCGACGCTGGTGAGCCAGCTTCGAACCCTGGTGGAGGGCCTGGATTTTTCTATCTCGTATACGACGCGGTCTCCGCGCGGCTCCGAGGAGAATGGGCGTGAGTACTTCTTCACCACGCGCGAAGAGTTTGAGCGAATGGTCGCTGCGGAGGACTTCCTGGAATGGGCGGAGGTCTTCGGCAACTACTATGGAACGGCAGTCTCGGCGCTTCGTCATGCCAAGGATCTCGGCAAAGACCTGCTTCTCGACATCGATGTCCAGGGGGCGCTACAGGTGATGAAGAAGACGCCTCAGGCGGTTTCGATCTTCATCCTTCCGCCGAGTCCGCAGATCCTCGAGAAGCGGCTGAAGAACCGAAGCGCTGCAGAGAAAGTAACCGATGAAGCCGTGATTCAGAAGCGGCTGGCCGGGGCCCGGGGAGAGATCAAGCAGGTTTGGGACTATCAATACGCTCTGGTCAACGATGTTCTGGAGAATGCCGTGGCGGAGATGCGCGCGATCGTTCTCTCCGAGCGTGGAGATGCGGAGTGCGAGGCGCTGGCGAAAAGCTGCCGGACCGACGCCGCCTCACCCAAACTGAAGGCCGTTCTAGAGTCTTTTGGAGAGTAAGATCCAGATTTCCACCGTGAATTTTTGATGTACATTTTGCGGAGCTGCGATACATTCAAACGACAAGGGGACCACCCATGACGGATCAAAGTCCATTCCACAATAAGTACAGTCTGGTGAAGGGCGCTGCACGCCGGGCGCGGCAGCTGCAGTCGGGCGCCCCTCCGCTGATTGTTGCCAAATCGACCAAAGCCTGCCAGGTGGCGCAGGACGAGATCAGGCAGGGCTATGTAAAGTACGTTCTGCCCCAGCGCCCCGCAACTTCGGATCCGCAGCCGCACTAGGGCCTGACTCCCTTCGACACGCGATAGCATAGATCTATGGCAGGAGAAGCTGAGCAGCAGTTGCGTGCCTATGTCGAGTACCTGCGCGACCTGGGTGTGTACGATCTTTATCGTCGAGGAGAGCCTGTCGTCGAGGGGGATCTGGCTTCGATCACAGCGGTTACTGAAACCGTCGCTGCCGCTCCGGCGAAGGAGATCAACACGGCGGCGATACCGCCATCCCGGCCGCAGCCGGCAGCTGCTCCCAGGGAGCAGGTCGCTGTACCGCCCCCGCCAAAGAGAGAGTTTTCGGAGCCTGAGATTCCCAAGCTGGTAAGTTTCGACAATCTGGCCCCTCTTCCCGAGGTGCGCCTCGCAGCCGCCCAGAAGCCCAGTGCATTAGAGGCGATCCGCGAAGACATCGGCGACTGTACGCGGTGCCCGCTGGCCTATGCCGGGCGGCGCAAGATCGTATTCGCCGACGGAGACCCGAACGCTCGCCTGATGTTTGTGGGTGAGGGCCCAGGCGCGGACGAGGACACACAGGGGCTTCCGTTTGTTGGCAAGGCGGGTCAGCTTCTGAACAATATGATCTCCGCAATGGGATTGAAGCGCGAACAGGTTTATATCGCGAATATCGTGAAGTGCAGGCCTCCGGGAAACCGCGTTCCAGAGCCGGTGGAGGCAAATACCTGCTCGCAGTTTCTTCTGAGGCAGATTGACGTGGTGCAGCCCGAGATCATCGTTGCGCTGGGCTCAACTGCGGCGACTTACCTGCTTGGGGTGAAGCAATCGTTGAGCGGGTTGCGCGGCCGCTGGCATGGCTGCCGTGGCGCAAAACTCGTCGTGACCTACCATCCGGCCTTTCTGCTGCGCGATCCGCGCCAGAAGGGCGAGGCCTGGAAGGATCTTCAGATGGTTATGAAAGAGCTGGGATTGAAGGCCCCGGTGAAGGCATGATTTTTGACTTCACCCTCATCCATACCGCACACTGGAAATAGCGCTATAGTTTTCGGCCCGCACACCTATGCTCGTGTCGCGCCACTTAACTTCACCCTGTTCCGCAACGAAATGCTCGGGAAGCGCGGTGAGAGTCCGCCACTGCCCCGCAACTGTGATTCGCGCACGCTCGCACTTTCGCGAATGTGAATACTGCCTGGCTCACTCCCACTGACAAATCCTCGGGAAGGGAATAGCCGCAACCGGCAGAATGAAACGCGACAGTCAGGAGACCGGTTCCGTTGTCGCACACCAGCCACGTTTCCGACGGGGGAACGAGGAGTTTATCTTCATGCACGCACCCGCGCGTTCGTTTGCGGTTTCACACGCCTTCCGCCTGCTCTTCGTTCTGGCGATTCTTTCCTTCGTCACGCTCTCCTCCCAGGCAGTCATTGTTCGCGGAACCGTTACCGATCCGCTTGGAGCTGCTGTTGCCGGGGCACGGGTTCAGCTGATCCAGGGCAAGAACGTGGCCGGCTCCGGCCTCAGCGCTTCCGATGGCTCGTTCGAGATTCGCAGCACCGGCTCCGGCCGCTTTCTCCTGCTCACCTCTGCGGCTACCTTCACGCCAGGCATCGGGCAGAGCTTCTACGGTGGACGTACCGACGTCGTTACTCGCAACGTCACTCTCGAGATCGCCTCGGTCACCGCGCAGATCACCGTCACCGCTACCGGAATCCCCACGCCCATCCAGCAGGCAAGCTCGGCCATCAATCTTGTCCCGTTCTCCTCGCTGCAAACACGCGTGGGCGTGGTCGACGACCTGCGCCAGTCCCCGGGCGTCACTGCCGTACAGACCGGGCAGTACGGCGGCGTTGGATCGCTCTTTGTGCGCGGCGGAAACTCCGACGCCAATAAAGTCATGATCGACGGCGTCACCTCGGAGGATATCGGTGGCCGCTTCGACTTCGGCACCGTCTCCTCCACCGCTCTCGATGGCTTCGAGCTATATCGCGGACCCAACAGCGTCCTTTATGGTTCGGACGCCGGCGCCTCCGTGGTTAACTTCACCACGCCCCGCGGAGCCACCCTGCGTCCTATCCTCAACTACACGGGAGACGCGGGGAACTTTCACACCTGGCGCAACGAGGTCACCGTAGGCGGAGCGCATAGCCGCCTCGACTACTATGGAGCCTTCTCGCGCTTCGACTCCTCTAACGCTCTGCCGTTGTATCGGTATCACGCCTCCACCAGTGCAGCCAATATCGGCTACAACATCACCGCCAATACGCCGTTGCGCTTTACGATTCGCAATGCGGTCTCGGCAACAGGTGTTCCCAACGCGCACGACTTCTTTGGAATCTCAGCGGTGGGCAAGCAGGCTGACCAGGACCTGTACTCCGGCGCTACGATCGAGAACCGTTTCCACAACTGGCATAACCTTGTTCGCTATGGCATCGCCCGGAAACGCGAACAGCTGGTCCAGTTCTACCCGGTGGGTGAGCTGCTTCCCTACGACCAGTTTGGTGACATGGCCTACTTCGGCAATGCGGTCACGATTCGCGGTGCCAACGGCTACTCGGCTTCCGGGCGCGCCGCCATCAACTATCCCGGGATCTATCCCGCGCCTAACGATCTCGCTTCGTTACGCGATGAGCTCTACTTCCAGTCCGACTACACCTTCTCGCCACACTTCATCGGCCTCTTCGGCTTCCGGTATGAGGATGAGCGCGGCTCCTCCAACAGCTCTTTCAGCTTCGACAAGACGAAGCGGACCAACTTCCAGTACACGCTCCAGTTTCAGGGCGATCTCTTCAATCGGATCTTCTACTCCCTTGGCGGAGCCATCGAACGCAATGATCTCTATGGCACAGCAGGCACGCCCCGTTTCGGTCTCGCCTGGGTGCCGGTACGTCCCGGCAACGGATTTCTTCATGGGACCAAACTCCGCGCCAACGCAGCCACCGGTGTTCAGGAGCCTTCGCTTTCGAACGAGTTCAACTCACTCTACACACAACTGTCAGATGCCGGAGCGGCTGACCTGATTGCTGCTTACAACGTGAAGCCGATCCAGGCGCTCCGTTCGCGTACCTACGACATTGGTATTGACCAGAACATCTTCAATCAGAAGCTCATCCTCAAGGCCGGGTACTTCCACAACCAGTTCAGCCATCAGCTCGACTTCGTCGATTCCGGTACGCTGCGCACCGTCTTCGGAATCGACACCACCAAGGCCCAGCTCTTTGGTGCTCTTCTGAACACCCTCGCCTACAGGGCTCAGGGCTTCGAGGGCGAGCTTCAGTTCGCTCCCACCAGCCACATCCTCATGCGCGGCGGCTATACCTACCTCGCTTCGCTCGTCGAGCAGTCGTTCTCTACCGATGCCGCAGCCAATGGTACCTCCGCCCAGAACCCCAACCTTCCCGGCGTGCCGATTGGCTCTTCCTATCCGCTCGTAGGCCAGCGCCCCTTCCGCCGTCCCCCGCAGACCGGCTTCTTCAGCGCACAGTACACGGTGACAAAGTTCTCGGCCGCACTGAAGGGAGCCTTCGCCAGCCGTTCGGACGACTCCACCTTCCTCTCCTTCTCTGACACCAATGGAGACAATAGCCTCCTTCTTCCTAACCGCAATTTGGACTTTGGCTACGCAAAACTCGATGCCTATGGCACCTATGCAGCGACGCATCGGGTCTCTGTCTTCGCAGAGCTAGGAAATCTCCTCTCCCAGCAACACATCGGCCCCATCGGCTACCCCTCGCTTCCATTCACCTTCCGTACCGGCCTGAAAGTGCGGTTAGGCGGCGACTGATCCTTTACTGTTTGTCAAACGGCTCGAGCATCTAAATCTTTCATATACCTATATTTGCCAGATGCCGATCACGGCGAGCTATGGTCGCTGTCCCCAAGCTGACCACAGGACAGGCGACGCCATCATGAAGGACGGATCGTTGAGTTGTAGGAGGTCTCGTTCGAACTCCTGCCCAGTGACGAATCCGGTACGAAGGATGTCGTCCCGGAGCTGTTCGTAATTGGCCCGCAGGATGGAGACACCGGCAGATCCGCCGGTCCACGCTGACGTTCTGCCCTCGGCGGCAACGTTGAGGAGCCCAAGACCGCGCAGGAGATGGAAGAGTCTCCGGCCGAATCTGTGATCGACTCCGCTCTGTTTCATCACTTGAAGCATGGCGTCGAAGGTCTTCGAGTGGACCTCGCCCGGGAAGGATGCGGGATCCGGAATAATGGAGATGTCGATCTCCTCGTCGATCAGCCAGCCGCCGCGCTTCAACGATGCAGCCAGACGGGCGAGCACCGCCTCGCGTTGCGGGATGTGGGTGAGAACGAGACGGGCGTGTACCAGATCGTAAGCCGCCTCCGGCAGAGGATCGGTGACTATGTTGTGGCGTAGCACTTCTGTGTTGGGGAGATTCAAAGACTCAAGGAACCGAGGGTCGATGTCAGTGACGACCAGATGTCCAGAAGGTGCGATGCGGGACGCGAGCCATGCGGAAATGGAGCCCCCGCCTCCACCTACCTCGAGACAGCGCCAGCCGGGACCGACGCCGAGTGCTTCAAAATGGCGAACGGTCTCTGCGTCGAAGGCATCGGTCAGGGCTTGAAAGCGCGAGAGCGCTTCTTTGCCGGCGTTGTCGAGAGAGTAGGTTGACTTAGCATGATTTCCAGTCTGCACGTTCCCTCCACTTGTTGTGGGAGATAGTCTGCTCTTGTTTGGAAAGAGGTCCGGAGTATGTCGAGATTATCGCAAATACGAGATGTACGCATTGTCGTCGATCACCGCGAGCGGCTCGTAATATGAAGCTGAGATTTTCGGTTATTCGGTTAGCCTTAAGGTGAAGGCTTCTGAAGAATGAGGACGGAAAGTAGGCGGCTTCCTTAGCCGGGGTTGGAATGCTCGACGTATCTCTACGGATCGCGGATGTGCAGGTACTTGTGGGAAATTGGCAGCCGGCCGATGGAAGAATCTACGGCCGGCTGTCAGAGTCAGTGAGGCATGTTGAGTGCAAGTTCTGTGTTCGTGGGTACCGGGGTATTTGCAGCCCGGACGGTTTCCTTCTCGGCATGACTCTTAGGAAGCTCGAAACCGCTCGTGGCACCAGGCGACCAAATCTGGTGGAGGAAGTACTTGTTTCCGTAACGGTGAAATACTAACCTGCCTCTTTCGGTCGGCTTCGTCGTTGTAGAATCTATCGCCATCAGGATCTGCGATCTGTTCTGTGTGGTCCCGCGAAGAAGCAGAACGTGGTCGGACATCGTCAGAATGTCGTACTTCCCGGCGGGCATGATCTCAGAGCCAGTGCGGAAATCAAACGGAACGTTGACTACGAGGCGGACGGAAGTACCCTGAGCTAAAGCCTTGGAGCCTGGTGCAAACGCACTGAGAGCGAAGGCAAAGGCAAGAGCCGAGGCGCTGAAGATGGACTTGCGTGAGAGGAAGTTCATGATCGTTTCTCCTTTGCGACAGTGGCTGCGACTCCATCTGTCTTACTGGTTAATGCGAAGACCAGAAAGATTCGCGCCACGGCCCCGGAAACTTTTCTTGTCCCACACAATCGAAGGAGCGGCTCTGTTGTCTTAGCCGGATAGCGGATAAAAGGGGGCGCCTGCAGTCATTTAGGATGAGCATGTGCAAGTGCCGGCGTCTCACTCCTGAAGCACACCCAGTACTTCTATCCCAAGGTGTATCAGCAGGTGGCCCTGAAAGGCAGGCGTCCAAAATGGGCCTCGGTGAGTGTATTCTGTGCGAGTGCCGAAACCAACTGGAAAATTGCCCTCTCTGAAAGCTCCTGAGACCGCCGAACCCTCGCGTGTCGACCGCCGTGAATTTATCAAAACGAGTTCCCTGGCTGCTGGTGCGGTCGCGTTTGGTGTGCCTGCACTTTTGCGCGGACAGAATCTCAACAGCAAGTTGAACATTGCCTGCATCGGAATCGGCGGGAAAGGCCGGAGCGACACGGATGCCTGCGCCGGTGAGAACATCGTCGCGTTGTGCGATGTGGACACGGGTTCCGCGGCTTATGAGACTCAGACCAAGAAATATCCGAGCGCGAAGTTTTACAACGATTACCGGCAGATGCTGGATCAGATGGGGAACCAGATCGATGCGGTGACGGTTTCGACGCCGGATCATATGCATGCCATTGTGGCGTCGGCGGCAATGAAGAGGAACAAAGCCGTATTTTGCCAGAAACCTCTGACGCAAACGATCTATGAGGCCCGCTATCTGCGGGAGATGGCCCACAAGAAAAAACTCGTGACACAGATGGGCAATCAGGGTAGCGCCACGGACGGTCTGCGCCGCGCGGTTGAGACGATTCAGGACGGTCTCATTGGACAGGTGCATGAAGTTCACGTCTGGACGAACCGCCCGGTTTGGCCGCAGGCAATGCAGCGTCCGGCCGGAGAAGACCCGGTTCCTTCGACATTGGATTGGGATATCTGGCTTGGGCCGGCACAAATGCGGCCCTACAAGAGCGGCGACAATCCGAAGGCTGGAATTTACGAGCCGTTTAACTGGCGCGGTTGGCAGGACTTCGGCACCGGTGCGCTGGGCGACATGGCCTGCCACACGGTCAATATGCCGTTTCGCGCTTTAGATCTCGACTACCCGACGGAGATTGAAGCGATGCCTTTCGGCCAGATGAATAAGGAATCGTATCCCGTCGGCTCCAGGATTCGTTTTGCCTTTCCTAAACGCAAAGGTCGCATTCCCCTCGAGCATCCGCATCTTTTCCACCATTACAAAAAGATCGAGCACGATGCGATGACGCTGTGGTGGTACGACGGCGGCCAGCCAAACCCAGCAGCCCGTGGCGGTCATGACCTAACCAACAAGCCGCCGATCGAACTAACCGCCGACATAGTCGCGTTGCAGGGCAAGGTTCCCGATAGCGGTTGCCTGTTGATTGGCGACGGGGGCACGGTCTTTTCCCCGGACGATTATGGAACTAATTTCTTTGTGAAGCTGAAGGGCGAAGAAAAATTCGTCAACTACCTCCAGCACCCTGCCATGGCGCAATATCCAGAGAGAATTCCGCGCAACCGTAATGCCGGTAATAGCGTTGTTGCCCACGCGCAGGAATGGCTTACCGCGGTCAAGGAAAATAAGCCGGGGATGTGCTACTCGCGTTTTGACATCGCCGCACGTCTCACGGAGATCATGCTGCTGGGCTGTGTGTCGTTGCGTGTCGGCCAGAAGATCGAATGGGACGGACCGAAGATGGTTGCGAAAAATTGCCCTCAGGCGGCGCAGTTTATACGGCGACAAGACCGTTCCGGCTGGGCTCTTTCCTGATGTCTTATCCTCGGTGAAGCCGAATGGGCGTTAGCCCGTCGCATCGAGTTAGAAATTTGGTAGCGAATTGGAAGCATTGAGCGGCGAGTGGGTTGATTCAGCCCACTCGTAAGTTTTTTACCGTCAAAAAACGATCCGTGAATGCGAAGAAATGGTCAAGAGCGGCCACTCCATGTCCGGAAGTTTAGGATCTGGAAGAGATCCTGTTCTGCGTCGCCACTGTATCTTAGACTGCGGTCATCCCAATAGACCGTTGCAACCGGCTTCGGGCCGAAGTTCCGATAGTCCAGGTTGGAGTTGATCTCGTCGAAGGGAATGGCGGCCTGGTCCAGAAAAGAAGCGATGGCATGATTCGCCCGTGTGGTGTGGATGATGATCTTCCAGCCCAGTGCACGGAGTTTATGAAGGGCCTCGATGACATCGCGCCGAGGCGCGCCCAGAACGTCTTCGCCCTGCCAGCCATTGTAATCGGCGATGACGCCGTCGAAGTCTACCGCGATCGTCTTGCGCCGTGCGCTGGACTCGGCTGCCGTGCCTGGGCCAAGCAGAAAGGTCAGGATCTTTGCCGTACTCTCCTGCACCGTCTCCATGTCTGTGCGGCACACGAGGTGAGGTCGCTGAGGAATATCGAAGGGAGAAGAGATCCCCGTGAAGTCCTTGATCGCGCCCTCTCGTGCTCGCCTATAGAGCCCCTTGGGATCGCGCGTCTCGCACACCGCGAGCGGCGCATCGACGAACACCTCGATGACATCCGGCAGCACGCTTCGCACGAGCGACCGCATATCATCCGTGGGGCATATCATCGCGACAAACACCGTGGTCTCGTTGGCACTCAGCATTCTTGCCAATTCGGCCGCACGTCGGATGTTTTCCATGCGGTCGGCAATCGAGAAGCCCAGATCCGCGGAGATGCCTTTGCGCAACTCATCTCCATCGAGGGTTTGTACCTGCTGTCCGCGGTGGCGGAGAAACGCGGTTGCCGAGCGACACAGGGTTGTCTTTCCCGAGCCGCTCAGGCCCGTCATCCATACAACTTTTCCACACTCACTGTTTGCCATTTCAATCCTGCTCTGCTGAGAAATTTGGCGCATCGCCCTACACTGGGCCAGCCCATTCTAAAGCGGGTTGGCGAAGGGGTCTTGAAAGCGCAGTCCGGTGTAGTGCCTTGTCCAATCTTGCTGCGCATGGTGAACCATCTTTTCTGCAACCGGCGATTGCAATTCAGGCGAGGCTCGTCATGCCGCCTTAACGTTTGCCTTGATAAATCGCACCGGCTGCGCCGACTCAAGGGCGATGGCCATGCGAATTTTTGGGTGGGGGAGAAAGAGTGCAAACTGCCAATCGGAGACGCGGATTCCGTGGGGAGCCCGGAAATTAATCGTTACCGGATTTTCAAGATCGAAGGCGGCGGTGTCAAGATGATCGGAGATTCCGCACCCAAGTGCCTTGAAAAAAGCTTCCTTCAGCGTCCATAGCTGAAAGAAGCGATCGCGACGTTCCTCCGCAGGCAGCCTGTTGAGCGAAGCTGCCTCCGAGGGGCTGAAGTGATGCTCGACGATATCTTTCACCTCGACTTCGCGATCGAGCCATTCGACATCGATGCCGATACGGACCGGAGCGACGGCACAGGCGACAAACCCTCTGGTGTGGGAGAGGCTGAACTCCATCGGGCTGCCTAGCAAGTGGTTTCTGCTGATCGAGGGCTTGCCGAAAGAGTTCGTCTCGAACCGCCATGCGTCCGGTGCGTACGCGGGTTGGTACTGCGAGAGAGCTTCACGGAGCAGGCTGTGCGCGACGATGTAGTCGCGGCGGTCTTCCGCGCGCAGAAATCGGCCGGCCCGGGCGGCCTCTTCCGGGGAGAGGGGGAGGTTGCCGGCTGCGATGTCGTGGTCGTGCGCTGTCTCCCGGTACCAGAGAGTTACGTCCATGGGGGCGGAGCGGGGAGAGACGCATTCGGTTCGGCGCTGAGGGTTCACAGATAGCTTAGATTGTCACGGCTGGACGACGGAGGGCAATGGCTGGTTTGCAGGACGGTGAGTGCTGCTTCGAAGAGTCGGGAATGGATCGATGGCTTTTAGGTAAATATCGAATTTTCTTTTTGTACACGAATCGGTGCCGGAGCTATAGTGATCGCCAGATACCTAGGGCAGGAGAGTTGTATGCCAACAGCACCATCTGGATTCCCCTCGGGAATTCCCATCTCACAGCAAAATTTTGTCAATTGGGACACGACCATCAACGTAAAATCCCTTTGGACATGTGTGCCGGCGACCGCGGACGACGTGGTCACGGTGTGTAACTGGGCTGCCGCCAATGGCTACACGGTGCGGCCCGCGGGCATCAAGCACAACTGGTCTCCGCTCGCGGTAGTTGAGGGAACGTCGCCGGGTGCGTCCATCCTCATTGTGGATACGACGGTAAACCTTACCTCGGTCGTGAGCGTCACGGCGGCCTCCGGAAGCGCACCGGCACAGGCCAAAGTTCAGACCGGATGCACGATGGACAACCTGATGCTGGCCCTGCAGAACGCGCCCGGCGGGACGGGCACCATTGGCTTCAGCTTCCCGCACATCCCCGCGCCCGGGCACATCACGATCGGCGGCGTGCTGGCCATCGATGCCCATGGCACAGCCGTCCCCTCACCGTTGGAAGACATGTCCTCCGGATATGGCAGCATGAGCAACCGTATTCTGGGGTTCACGGCGGTAGTGTCCAACGCCCAAGGGCAGTATGAGCTGCAAACATTTACCCGTGGCCAGGCAGATGGCAACGATACGATCTTTCTCACTCACCTGGGACGCGCTTTCCTGACCGACGTGACTCTCGAGGTTGTGCCGAACTTCTATCTCCGCTGCCAGAGCGACATGTCCATCTCATGGAAAAAGCTGTTTGCCGCTCCCTCGAAGCCCGGAGACGTTCCGAAGAAGAGCATGCTGGACTTCCTCAACCAGACCGGCAGAGTGGAGGCGATCTGGTATCCGTTTTCGGAGTATCCGTGGCTGAAGGTGTGGTCGTACTCTCCAACGCAGCCGGCAGGCTCCAGAGCGGTGACTTCCGCCTATAACTATCCGTTTTCCGACAGCTACCCGGACTGGATCACGGCCCTGTTCAAGTGGATCCTCGGTGTTCCGCTAGACTCGTCCGCGGTGGTCGAAGAGTTCCGGCAGTGGTTGTTGACGTTGGGGTCCTCCGCGAACCTCACTTCGGAGAAGAACATTCCATGGCTGAGGCTGATAGCGGAAGGCTGGAAGATCCTCGAAGGCATCGTCCAGGCTCTGCAGACAGGCATCGGACCGCAGCTAACGCCGCTTATGGGTCAGTTGATGCAACTGATCACTCAGGTCGGACTTCTGCTTGGCGATTCCACGGACCTATGGGGACCATCGGCCGATACGATGATCTACATCAAGGACTCCACGCTGCGGGTTACCGCGAATGGCTACGCCATCAGCATGAAGAAAGCGAATGTGCAGCAGGCGATCAGCGAGTTTGCGAATACCTTTACCAGCCTCCTGGAGAAGTATCAGAAGAACAATCAGTTCCCGGTAAACTCTCCACTCGAGATTCGTATTACGGGCCTGGACGATCCCGCAGCGATTGGAGTAACTGGGGCAAAGAGTCCGGCCATCTCCGCGTTGAACTATGACGCGGAAGCCACGGCGAACGGCTGGGACTGTGCGCTCTGGCTGGACGTGCTGGACCTGCCAGGCACAGAGTACTCCAACAATTTCTACGTGGACCTGGAGACGGCCCTGATGTCCAACCCGTGGTTTACCGGAGTGAACGGCCGCATTCGTCCTGAATGGTCGAAGGGCTGGGCTTACACAGTGGCAGGCGGTGCTTGGACGGACCAGGCGATCATTCTTCAGTTCCAGTCGACGTTCTCCGGCTGGGCCAATGAGATTAGCGGGCTGAATTCGTTCGACGCGAAGAATATCTTTTCGAATACCTTCCTCGCCAGTCTCATGACGACGGAGATAGCGGAGCAGATGCTTGCTTCCAGCTGAAGCCCAACCACAGTGCTCACCCTCGTGCAGAGGGTGAGCATTCATCTCTATTCGCAGAACTACCAGTTGCCGATGATGGGGTAGTTGTGCGCCAAAGGCTTTTCGGGCATGACTTCTTCCATCACGTCGGAGTAGCCTGCCTCCTGGCCGACGAGATTGGGTTGGAAACAGTAGCAGTTGAAGCGCTGCTGCAGGGTCGTGTTATTGCGGTCGACGATGGCGGGCGGATTTTCGTTGAGGGCGATGAACTCGTCGAAAAGCGTAGAGCGGACGCTGTAGGCGTGCGCTGTCAGCGCTTCCACGCCACGGACGATGCGCGGAGAGACCGTAACAGGCTCCGTGAGGTGATAACTCCCCAGAAAGAGCATGTGCCAGTCTTCCGGAAGTTCCGCCAGGTACTCGGGGAACAGGTCGTTGAGGGCGGGGTCGAAGATCACGTCATCTTCAAAGATGAGGACGTTTTCGCAGCCTTCGATCCTCGCCTGTTTTACGGCTGCGAGATGACTCATCGTACAAGCGAAGTCCTGAGGGCGAAGATAGCTGAGATGAGTTGGAATAACGGCCGTCTGAGCATCGATGGCGGAGATGCGCTCGACGTTGGTGATCTGTTGTTCGGCAAACTTCTGCTGCACGGTTCGCCAGCGTTCCGGTCGCCGATCGAGGTTGATGCAGAACTTCCTCGTGAAGAATGTATCAATCGTGACGAGCATGAGTTGTGCTTTCCAAAATAGTGTTGACGTGTGAACTCAGAACAGAGACATGGGGAGGAAGCAGCATCGTGAGGTGGTTGCCGGGCAGATCGATCACTTCGACCGGCGTGCGGGAGAAGGCGGACCAACCCCATGCGGGATCAGCGCGGAGAGCGGCTACTTCAGCGGAGGGAGCATAATCCTCCGTGCCGGACTCCGTGGCACGGAAGAGAGTAATCGGCACCGGAAGTGGTTGTGCTTCCGGCTGGTAAATCGCGCGAAAGTTGCTCTGGTAGACGCGGAGATACGCGCGCAGCCGTCCTGTATCGGCACCGGCGAACCAGTTGCCTTGCCGGGCGATGCGGTTCAGGACCAGTGTGAACCTTTCCTCTTCGTTGAGATCTGCGAGGTCCTGCTGCGAGAGGTTCAGGTCGGTATGCAGGAAGGCGCCGACCTCGTGGACGATAGCGAGAAGCCAATCGATCTCCGTCCAGGACTGCCAATAGGCGTCGCTGACCGCTGCCGGCGCTGTGGAATCGAGCACCGCGAGCCACTGGACGGTGTTCCCCCTCGCGTTCAACTGACGGGCCAGTTCGAGAGCGACCGACGAGCCGAAGGAGTGGCCGGCGAGGGCGCAGGGTCCATCGCCAAGGATGGGGAGGATATTGGCGAGGTGATGCGCGGCAATCGCTTCGACCGTATTCAGGGGTCCCGCAGCGCCGTCCAGGCCGGGAGGTTCAAGGCCATAGATGGCCGGGCCGGCGGTCAGCCGCTGAGCGAAAGCGCTGAAGTAGATCACGTTGCCGCCCGCCCCCGGAAGCAGAAACAGAGGGATACCGGAATGACCGGGGCGTATTTCCACGAGGCCGTTATTGGAGACCGCAGAAGAATCGCGCAGGGTGGCCGCGAGTTGTTCCACTGTGGGATTTCGAAAGAGCTGTGCAATCGGCAGGCGGCGATGGAAGACCCGCTCGATTCGGCTCATGAGCCCCACCGCAAGGATGGAGTGGCCGCCGAGGTCGAAGTAGTCGTCGGTGATGCCGATGCCAGGTCTTTCCAGGACCTCTTCCCAGATCGCGAGCAGCGTGGCCTCCACCTTGTCTCGCGGAGCAGTCCTCTTGCCCGCGGGTGCGGGAGCCGCACGACGCGTGGCGATTTGGATCGGGACAGGGTCGTTCATCGCGATCAAGTCAGCGCAGGAGCTCTCCGGATGAGAGAGGTAGCGCTGAAGCACCTGCGAGATATCAGCAAAGGTGCGATCGACCGCTCCGGGCTGCAGACGCTGCGGATCCCAAGCGATGCGGATGCTGAGCTGCTGGCCGGGGACGATGGTGATGGTCAGCGGATAGTTTGTCTGGTCAAAAGAACGCATGTCGCCGAGGATGAGCCCGGATTGGTCGACCCCTGTCGGAGCGGTGACGGGATAGTTCTCGAAGACGAAGAGGCTCTCAAAGAGAGGGGAGCCCTTCGGCAGGCCGCTCCACCGCTGCAGATCGACCAGAGAGACGGCTGAGTGCCGGTCCATGGCGATCTGCTCTGCCTGGATGGCATCGAGATGGCCGCGGAAGGAGGCAGCGCCGTCGATACGGATGCGCACCGGCAGCGTATTGATGAAGAGGCCCACCATCTCTTCCACGCCTTCGAGCTGTGGCGGCCGTCCCGATACCGTCACGCCGAAGACGACATCCTCGAGTCCTGAAGGGGCGCTGAGAAGCAGGGCCCATGTGCCGCGCAGCAGCGTGTTCAACGTGAGGTGCTGCGTGCGGAGCTTTGCGGTAAGAGCGGAGGTAAAGTCTGCCCCCAGTACAAGCGTCTGTTCCTGCAGATCGGAGGTCGCGGAGGAAGAGGCGCTGCTTCCCGGCAGCGGTGTCGTCTGCTGCAGTCCATGCAGATGCTGTCGCCACCAACTCTCGTGGGCGCTCTCCTGTTGTAGCGAGAGCCATTCGATATAGGTGCGATAAGGAGTAGGGGCGTGGCGCTCCGGAGGAGTGTTATTGCTTGCGAGGGCGATGTAGTCTTCGAAGACTTCGCGGAAGAGAATAGCGGTGCTCCATCCATCCATGAGGATGTGATGGGAGGTCCAGCAGAAGGTCCATTGGGTTGCTCTTCTCTGGATGAGCTGGCAGCGGAACAGAGGAGCGATCTGCAGATCGAGGCCGCGCTCGCGGTCCTGAAGCAGGAAATCTTCGAAACGCTTTTTCTGTTCGACGGTATCGAAGAGGGTCCAGTCGAATGTCTTCCAAGGAAGCTCTGCCTCCCTGGCAACGACCTGAAGCGCGTTACGAAGGCCGTCCCACACGAAGCTGGTACGCAGCGTGTCATGCCGCTCCATTGCGCGTCTCCACGCACGTTGCAGGGCTTCCGGATTGAATGCGTCTTCGATAGGAAAGCTGAACTGCTGGCAGTATGCGGAGGGATCTCGATGGTAGAGGGAGTGGAAGAGCATACCTTGCTGCAAGGGTGAGAGACCGTAGCTGTCGCTGATGGCACGCGAGCCCTTGAGATGGATGGGTGGTGGTTCGCTGAGAGCGATGAGCTGTTGTTGGAAGCTACCAGCAAGCGCTTCGATCTCGGACGGCTGATGGAGGCGGCTGCTGTAAAGCCACTCGACCTGCAGCCGGTTGTTACTGACGGCCGAGATGATCTCAAAGAGATGTGAGCGCCGTGCGTGAGCAGAACGGAGTGGAGCAACCGCTTCAGAGGCAGGCTTCCATTCACCGGTGCGCTGCAGCGCGGTATCGAGCTGGCCGTGATAGTTGAAGAGGATCGGTGAGCGTGGGGCGTCGCGAAAGGCATCAGGCGCGGCGATGTAGCGAAGGATCGGATAGTGAAATCCTTCCTCCGGAATACGGCGTAGCTGGTCGCGAATCGAGGCCACCGCATCGTTGATAGAGGCAGAAGGCGCAACGTTGAGCGATACGGGATAGATCGTCGTGAACCAGCCTACGGCGCGGGAAAGATCTTTCTGCGAGTCGGACTCATGACGTCCATGACCTTCAAGATCGAGCGTGATGTGAGAGTGGCCTGTGGTACTGCCGATTCCTTGTGCCAATGCGGCAACCAGAAGCTCCTGGATGCGCGCGCTGTATGTGCGCGGCGCCTGTCGCAGCAGCGCTGCCGTGGTGGCTTCGTCGAGCTGGAAGGAGAAGGAAGCCGAATCCGAGACGAGATTTTCGCCCTGAGCTGGAAAGAGAGCGCAGGAAGGAATCTCCTGCCAGAAGGAGATCTCATCCGCCAGAACGGGTGAAGCGGCGAGCTCGCGCAGATGAAGAGACCATTCGCGGAAGGAGGTGGCAGGAGACGGAAGCGGTTGATGGTGATAGGAACGGTAGAGGTCTTCGATAAGAATGCGCCAGGACACGCCATCGACTGCTAGATGGTGGATCGCGAGGAAGAGGCGGGAGGGCCTGCCGTCTGGGAACGCAAAAAGACGCACTGCCAGCAGCGGGCCTTTAACGATATCGATGCCGGCTTCGGCAGCCTGTGTGAGTCGCTCCATCTCGTCGAGCGTGGAGAGTGTGTGGGCTTCGAAACCGGGCCGCTCTGTTGCGGCAGGAATTACCTGTTGCCAGCCGTCAGTGGCACGGTGGAAGCGCAACCGGAGCGCCGGATGATGTTCGCATAGTTGCAGCAGAGCCGTGGACAGTATTTCAGCATCAGTATCCGCCGGGACCTCTAACAACACCGACTGCGTGAAGAGAGAGGGCTCGGGGAGTTCCTGCTGAAAAAACCATGACTGGATGGGAGTGAGCGGCGTGGGGCCTGTTGGTTCGACGGCGGAGAGAGCTGCGGCAGGGCCGGCTGCGGCTGCTGCGAGTTCGGCGATGGTCTGATGCTGAAAGAGTTGCCGCGCTGTGATGTGCACGCCAGCCTGATTGGCGCGGGCGACCACCTGAAGGCTGAGGATGGAGTCTCCGCCCAGCTCGAAGAAGTTGGCGTTGACGTCAACGGCAGGGAGCTGAAGAACATCGCACCAGATAGAAGCCAGGACCTTCTCGCGAGGGGTCGAAGGAGGTTGAGCCCGGGTCGGACTATCCGAGGCGGCGGAGGGCTCGGGAAGGGCCTTTCGGTTGATCTTGCCGTTGGGCAGCAGCGGCAGGACCTCGAGGAGAACAAATGTCGACGGCACCATGTAGCCGGGCAGAATGCCTTTGAGGAAGGCCCGCAGCTCCTCTGCAAAGGAGGGCCTCGCATCGGTGGCGATGTAGGCGATCAGGCGCGCGCTAGAAGCTTCCGTCTTCGCGACGACGACACAGTCGCGGACCTGTGGGTGCGTGCGAAGGGTTTCCTCGATCTCGCCAAGCTCGATGCGGAAGCCGCGGACCTTGACCTGATGATCGAGCCGGCCGAGGAACTCGATGACTCCGTCGCTGGTGAATCGAGCGAGATCTCCTGTGCGGTAAAGCCGCGCCTCCGGGTCGTCACCGAGCTGGTCGGGGATGAACTTGGCCGCGGTAAGCTCGGGAGCGCCGAAGTATCCCTGACCGACGGGAGTTCCCCCGATGAGCAACTCTCCGGGCACGCCGATGGGCGCGGGCTGGAGGGATTTGTCGACGATGTAGATCTGTGCGTTCGCGATAGGCCGGCCGATGGGTATGGTGCGGCGGGCGTCTTCGGGGCGGCACTGCCAGAACGTAACGTCGATGGCCGCTTCTGTAGGGCCATAAAGGTTATGCAGCTCCGCGGAGAGAACGCCGAAGAACTTTTGCTGCAGGTCGAGAGGCAAGGCCTCTCCGCTGCAGATGACACGCTTCAGCGAGGTGCAGCGGCCAGCCCACGGTTCTTCCAGGAAGGCGCGCAGCATGGACGGAACAAAGTGAAGGGTGGTAATCCGCGCGGTGCCGATGAGATCGACGAGGTAGTCGCTCTCACGGTGGCCGCCGGGCTTCGCAAATACGATGCCGGCCCCGCTGAGGAGCGGCCAGAAGAATTCCCACACCGACACATCGAAGCTGAAGGGTGTCTTCTGGAGGACGATGTCCTGGGGTGTGAGGCGATAGGCATCCTGCATCCAGAGCAGACGGTTGGTTAGCGCGCGGTGAGAGTTGAGGGCTCCCTTGGGATGTCCGGTTGAGCCGGAGGTGTAGATCATGTAGGCGGTATGGTCCGGGCCCACACCGGGTGATGGATTTTCCGCAAAGGCGAGATCCGGAGGCTCCGGTGACAGAACGATGAGCCGGGCTGCGGAGGGCGGCAATGCAGGCGCGATGTGTTGTTGTGTCAGCAACAGCGCAACCTGGGAGTTCTGGAGCATGAAGCTCAGCCGCTCGTTCGGATACTCGGGATCGATGGGAACGTAGGCTCCACCTGCCTTCAGGATCGCGAGGAGAGCGACGATCATCTCGAGGGAGCGCTCCATCGAGACGCCGACCAGTGTCCCCGGGGTGACTCCAAGGTCAAGAAGCTGCCGCGCCACCTTGTTGCTTCGGAGATTCAGCTCGCCGTAGGTGAGAGAGTTGTCCTCGATCGTGGCAGCGATGGCGCGCGGGTTCTCTCTCGCATGCTGCTCGAAGAGGGTGTGGACAGGAGTGTCGGGGTACTCGATCTGCGTCTGGTTCCAGGTACGTGTGACCACGCGGCGCTCTTCTGGTGAGAGTAGCGGCAACGTGTCGATTGGCGCATTCGGGTCTGCTGCAATACCTTCTAGCAGAATGCTGAGGTGGCCGGCCATGAGCTCGATGGTGGAGCGGTCGAAGAGGGCCGCGTTGAACTCGAGCGTGCCTTCAATATGACTGCCGGTATCCTGCATGTACAGCGTGAGGTCGAACTTCGCGGTCTGTGTGCCGAGAGGGATGGAGGATACGGTGAGGCCGGGGATCGCAGCAGCGGCTTCCGGCTCGGTCTCATAGGCGAACATGACCTGGAAGACAGGAGTACGACTGAGGTTTCGCTCCGGTTGCAGCGCATCGACGATCTGCTCGAAGGGAACCTGCTGGCGGGCGTAGCCTTCTAGAGCGACCTGCTTGACCTTTGCAAGGAGATCGCGAAAGACCGGGTTTCCTTCAAGGCTGATGCGGAACGCTACTGTGTTGACGAAGAATCCGATGAGCGGTTCGGACTCCGGAGCCGTGCGGTTCGCTACGGGTGAACCGATAACGATGTCCGTCTGGCTGCTGTAGCGCGAGAGCAGCAGCGCGTATGCCGATAGCAACAGCATGAACGGCGTCACGCTGCTTTCCTGCGCGAGCGATCGCAGCGGTTGCATTACTTCGGAATCGATACGAAAGGTGACCGCGTCACCGGCGAACGTCTGGATGTGCGGCCGGGGATGATCGGCAGGAAGCTCGATCTGATCGGGAGCTCCCTGGAGCGCAGCTTTCTGCTCTTCAAGTTGCTGCTGTATCGCCGGAGACTGAAGCTGTTCGTGCTGCCAGAGCGCATAGTCGGCGTATTGGATGGAGAGCTCGGGAAGGTGGGCACCCTGATACAGGCTCGTGAACTCGCGGACAAGGATGCCGGATGACCACGCGTCCCAGATGATGTGGTGCATGGCCAGGCCGAGGATATGAAGGTCTGACCGCACCCGGTAGAGGACTGCGCGGAAGAGTGGACCGGTGGCAACGTCGAAGGGCTGCGCCGCGAGGAATTGAATCTGATCGGCAGCTTCATCCTCAGAAGAGGCTTCGAGAAGGGAGAGGCTAACCGGAGCGTGCGGCTCTATGTGCTGCGATGGAAGGCCGTTGAGACCTGGAAAGGTGGTGCGCAGAATTTCATGCCGCCGCACGATCTCCGAGAGGGCGGCCTCGATGCGTTCGTGCAGGAGCGGGCCTTCGATACGGATGGCACTGGAGAGATTGTAGGCAGCCGTTTCCTCAAGCTGAGAGAGAAACCAGAGCCTCTGCTGCGAGAACGAGAGCGGCAGAGGACCGGTGCGCGGTGCCGATTGGATGACACGCGCCACCGGAGAGGGGGCTGTCTTCTGTGCGGAGTCGATGAGGCTGGAGATGGCTTCAATCGTTTGCAGATCGAAGATGTCATCGATCGCGATCTCGAAGCTGAATGCGCTCCAGATGCGCGAGACGATCTGCACGGAGAGCAGAGAGTCGCCGCCAAGCTCAAAGAACTTGTCATCGATCGCGATGGCGGGGGTATCGAAGGTCTCGCGCCAGATCCCGAGCAGGATCTCCTGAGTGGCCGTCGGTTCAACACTGGGCCTCTCGATAGCTGCAGGCTGGAACACGTGCAGCGCGGGCCGGTCGATCTTTCCGTTGGCGTTGAGAGGAAGGGTCTCAAGGACGTGGATCTCGGAGGGGACCATATACTCGGGCAGAATCTCCGCAAGCCACTCGCGAAGCGTCTGACCGGAAGGATCGGAGAGGAGCTTGACGAATGCGATGAGCCTGCCGGTCCCGTGTGGATCGCCGCGAAGCACAACGGCAGCCGCGCTGACTTGAGGATGGCCGGAGAGGACGCTTTCAATCTCACCGAGCTCGACGCGGTAGCCGCGAATCTTCACCTGAGAGTCTGTCCGGCCGAAGCACTGCATCTGGCCATCCGGAAGCCAGCGACCGATATCTCCGGTGCGATAAAGGCGATCCCCATCGGGCAACGAACTCGCGATGAACCTGGCCGCCGTAACGTCGGGGCGGTTGTGATAGCCGCGGGCGAGGCCATCTCCCCCAATGTAGATCTCTCCTCGCGTTCCCAGAGGCACAAGGTTGCCGTCCTCATCGAGAATAGACACGCGCGTATTCGTGATGGGACGTCCGATGAGGACGGTCGTCGCGTCGCCTTCAACGCGCCAGACGATACAGCCGACCGTGGCTTCGGTCGGACCGTATTCGTTATAGATGTCGATGCTCGGGTTGATATTGCGAAGCACGCCGATGTGGTGCGGCGTGAGTTCTTCACCGCCCACGATGATCTTGCGGATGGTGGACGGAGCAACATCCATAAACTCAAGCAGGCTCACATGCGAAGGCGTTAGCTTGAGCGTATCGACGCCGCTGCCCGGTGCGAATGCATGTTCGAGGATGGACTGAATGTTCTGCGACTGCGGATAGATGCGAAGGGACCTTCCGCGCACCAGCGGGCAAAAGATGTTGGTGAGCGTGAAGTCGAAGCTGAGAGAACTGTAGAGTCCGAAGCTGCCGGTTTCAGGCTTGTCGTTGAAGTAGTAGTCGCACGCCCATTGTATGTAGTGGGAGAGATTGCGATGTTCGAGCAGGACTCCCTTGGGTTGACCTGTGGAGCCGGAGGTGTAGATGACGTAGGCGAGGTGATGCGGTGCGATGGCCGGAGGGTGATGGTCAGGCTCCGGTTGCCAGCCGGGGAGCTCCTGGTCGAGGAAGAGGATCTGGCCTGTGAAATCGAACCAGCGAGCCATCTTATCGGATTGCGTGAGCAGGAGCGGTAGAGCGGTGTCGTTGAGGATGTCGCGGATGCGGCTTGCCGGATAGGTGCTGTCGATGGGCACGAAGGCCCCGCCCGCCTTCAGGATGCCGAGGACGGCTACGATCATGGACTCGGAGCGATCGAACATGACCCCGACCATCGACTCGACGCCGATGGAATACTGCTCGCGGAGACGGCGGGCAAGCGCGTTCGCCTTCCCATTAAGCTCGGCGTAGGTGATCATCTGATCATCAAGCAGGAGGGCTGGATGATCGGGGGTGCGAGCGGCCTGGGCTTCAAACAGCTCGATGACCGTGTCTGAGCCTCTCGTGAGAACGAGGCCTTTGCTGAAGGTGGAGAGATGCTCCTGGTCGCGTGCGGAGAGTGCCTTGAAGCTCTTGAGCGGCTGGTCGAAGTCCTCGAAGTGCGTCAAGATATCTGCCAGGCCGCCTGCAAGGCTCTCGACGACGAAGTCTTCAAGGGGCTCGGAGAAAGCGATTTCGATTTCCCCGCGGTCCAGCGCGGTATAGATGCGAAGAGTCGCGACTGTCTCGGAGGGGAAGGGGCCATGAATCCGGTCATCCTGCAGAGTGGCGAGAAATGGGGTCTTGCCGTTGTGTTCGTCGAAAGAGCCGAGCGGGTTGTTGTAAGCATCTTCGAGGAGAGAGCCGGTGCGTCCAAGGAACTCCCCCAGCGCTTCACCGGGATCAATCTCGATGAAGAGAGTTACAAAACCGGCGGGAGCACCGGAGAGTGCCGGCATTTGAAAGAGAACCGCTGATGCGCGGAAGTGCTTCCAGAGAAGAAGCGCAAGGGCTGCTGCGACGACGGCAAACTCGCCAAGCTCGTCCTCAGCAATGCGACCGAGCACGGCCCGCGATGCCGCGGAGAGCTGAACGCTGCGAGCATTGGTCAGGTTGCTGGGGTCAGGGATCAGGAGAGGGCTGGCTGGCAATGCTCGGCTCCGTGAAGAGTTTCTTTCATGCAGAAGAGCCGCTCGGCCCTGATGCCTTTTCCGGCGCAGTACTCCAGCAGCTTGTTGGATTCGGTAATGGGCAGCGATTCGGCGGTGTACTTGAGGGCCATGATGTGGTTCAGCCAGGGTTCCTGGCCCATGGCGTAGACGTAGACTTCTTTGGGCTGGAAGAGATCGACGAGTTTCCTGGCGCGATCGAAGTTGCTGCCGGAGAGCGTGCGGGATCGGTCCTGGTCGCGCGGCAGAGGCTTATCCAGCAGAGGGCCATAGAGCCACGAGAGCGGGGCGCCGTCGCACTCCATGCCGAGGAACAGGACGTCGATATCGCCAGTCTGGCGATGGACGTGCCGGTAAATCTCGATGTCCACCGCGCAGGAGTCCGCAGCGAAGATGGTGGACCAACCATCGACCGAGATGTGATGGCAGAGCTTTGTGCGGATATCCAGGTCGGCGTGTTCGCCGAGGAAGGGAAGCGCGGTGAGTAGGCCACCGTGGTGAAGCGGCAGAGATTCCATCTCCTCCAGTTCGAGGACGCTGTTGAATCCAAGCGCCTGTAATGTGAGCTTGAGGCTGGGATCTTGCAACTGCCCATTGCCGTTGCGAGGCACGATGACGGTGCCGATCATATGACGGAGTTGCAGCAGCGTCTCGATCAGGACGTGGTCCTGATGGTTGTGGGTGATGACGACGTAGTCGATGTGAGGAGGAAGGTCCTCATACGTGTACCGCGAGTTGGCGCCACGGTAGGGGAAGCTAACAACGGGATCGGACAGGATGCTGATGCCTCCTGTCTCCAGCAGGAGGCACGCGTGGCCAAAGTAACGGATGCGGGCGCCTTCGCCGTCGTAGCTGCGGCGCTGCGGCGGGGCTTCCTCGGTGAAGAAGTTGCGGAAGAGCTGCTCCTGGCTGGAAGGTATGTGGAGATTGCGCGCAATTTCGTGAACCGGGCCAGGCTCATAGCGCGTACGGAAGAGGCTGTCGAGCTCCGGCGAATCGAACGGCATGCGGATGATGACCGAGGAGACGTCTCCGAGCCGCGGCGTACTGAGCACGAAGGGCCGGTTGTCATTCTGCGTTGCATGAAGATGCAGGCTTTGCGTGCTGCGATCGTAGTAGCGGCTTCGATACAGCAGGGACTCGAAGAAGCGGAACCCAGGGTTGCTCCGCAGGTCATAGTACAGCTCGACGTAACCGCGCAGAGGGGCGGGGATGCGTTCGTACAGGTTGTCGAGGGATGCTCCCTTCGCTTCACTCTGAAGCATCAGGCTGAGCTCATGTACGGCTGCTGCAAACTCCAGCATATGTCTCTGCTCGTCACGGGTCTGCTCGATGAGCTGCCGGACCTCGGGGCTGCGGTCGGTGTCGTAATCGACGAAGGGTCCTCCGAGCATTCGGGGATTCTTCACGGCCGCTGCGTGCACATGAGGAGCCTGGATATAGGACTGCATGATCTTCAGGTGGCGGCCTGCGATGTTCATCGCGCAGGTTGCGGGCGAGATCAAGTGAGGCCAGGCATACCAGCCGGAGACGAGCGGTTCGGCGACGATGTCTCCGCGCAGATAGAGGTGTTTGTCCATCGTTAAGGCTCCAGAAAAGGGGACTCGGCGGCGGCTGGCTTCAGACGGAGGCCGACACGGATTTTTTGTTGTGGGACAGGTGGTTTGGGCGTGAGCGGGATGCTGCCAATCGGCATATCCGGTGTGTCGATGCATGCGGTCTGAATGTCAACGAGCCGGTCACGCATCGTGCGGATGGTCTCCTCGCGAAAGAGGTCTGTGTTGTAGAGGAGCGAGACGTGAAGGCCGTCTGCCTCTTCTACGATATGAAACGAGAGGTCGAACTTCGATGTGGTGTCTTCCTGGGCAAGCACGCGCACGGGAAGATCGTGGTGGGGCTCGAGGTCCGCGACGTAGTCGACCTGCACGGCGAAGAGCGGAGTCTGGTTCGGAGTAGAGCGTACCTTCAACTCTTCGAGCAGGAGGTCGAAGGGATAGGCAGCGTGCTGCTGTGCCTGAGCCGAAGCCCGGATGACCCGATGGATCGCCTGTTCGATGGTGCTGTCCGTGGGTATCCGTACTCGCAGCGCGACCGGGTTGAGGAAGACGCCGATCTGTGCTTCGAGCTGCTGATGGTCGCGGCCCGCGGAGACGGTCCCGATCAGGAGATCATCGCTTCCGCTCTCACGTGTCAGCAGGATGCAGATGGAGGAGAGGACGATGTTGTAGAGAGACGTGTTGCGGCGGCGAGCGAACGCTTGTAACGCAGCTGTTCTTGACGCTTCGATCTCGAGCACGAGGCTGCGTCCGCGGTGAGTGGGGCGCGATGGCCGTACGTGATCGAGCGGCAATAGCAGGCGTGGGGCGTGCTGGAGCTCACTCTTCCAGAACTCGCGGTGAAGCTGCATCGCGTTGAGCTGTTCGTTGTGCCACGCCGCGTAATCGCGGTACTGAATCGGGAGGGGTGTCAGATCAAGCCCTTCATAGAGCGCCCGGAGGTCGCGTGCGAGCACCGTCATGGACCACGCGTCGGCGACGATGTGGTGAAGTGTGAAGAGAAGGACATGGGTTGACGGTCCCGTCTCAAGGATCGTCGCGCGGAAGAGCGGCCCCTTGGCAAGCTCGAAGGGCCTCTGCGCTTCTCGTTGAATGAGATCGTCCGGACTGCCGTTGATGGCGAGGCGCTGTATGTGAAAGCCGCTGGCTACGCGGGTAAGGATCTTCTGCTGCAGCGATCCCTGAACGAGGTCAAAGACGGTGCGCAGGCTCTCATGGCGATCGACGAGCTGTTCGAGCGCGGAGGCCAGCCGGCTCGTATCGATCTCGTCTTCGAGCTGCAACGCCGCGGACATGTTGTACGTCGAGGCGCCGGAGCCGCGGCTGGCGAGCCAGATTCGCTTTTGCGCGCGCGAGACCGGATGCCATGGCTGCGGTGGAAGCGCCGGGATCTCTTTGCTCTCCGTTTGCGTTACGTGAGACAGCTTTTCGGCGAGCGCGCGAGGTGTGGGCGAGGAGAATATATCCGCAATGGAGATCTCGACTCCAAGCTCGCGGCGGACACGGCCGATCAGGAGCATGGCCTTCAGGCTGTGGCCTCCGATGTCGAAGAAGTTGTCTTCCATACCCACCGCATCGCGCTGAAGAGTTTCGGCGAAGATGCGTCCGAGCGCCGCTTCCGCGGGAGAGCACGGGATGGACGTCGCTGCCGCAGCGGTCTCCGGCTCTTGCGGCAGAGGAAGCGCAGCGCGATGGATCTTGCCGTTGGGGGTTACCGGCATCTCGTCAAGCAGCATGATGAAGTCCGGTACCATGTGGGCGGGAAGCTGCTCGGCCAGTGCAGCTCGCAGAGTCGCGGGCGTCCAGCCCTTTCCTGTTGCGTAAGCGCACAGATGCTTCGCGCCATCGCTATCGCTATGCGCTACGACGACGGCCTGCGATATACCGTCGAGGCCTGTGATCGTGGATTCTATCTCGCCAAGCTCGACGCGATATCCCCGGATCTTTACCTGGAAATCGCGGCGGCCAAAGAAGAGGATGTTGCCGTCCGGGGCGAAGCACCCGAGGTCGCCGGTGTGATACATCCGGACGCCTGGCTCTTGCGAGAACGGATCATCCTCGAAGACGGCGCGCGTGCGCGTCTCGTCGAAAAGGTATCCACGCCCCACACCGACTCCTGCCACAAAAATCTCCCCCTTCACGCCGATAGGACAGAGGTTCTTGTGGGCATCGAGAATGTAGAGCCGAAGGTTCTGTATCGGCTTTCCGAGAGGGATGGAGGGCAGTGCCGGCGTCTCCTGCATGAGGTAGTGCGCAATCGAGTCGGATGCCTCGGTCGGCCCGTAGGTGTTGAGCAGCGGCACTTCCGGATTGAGAGCGAACCATGAGCGGACGTGCACGGGTTGCAGGACCTCACCGATGGCGAGGAGATATCGCAGCGCGGGAAAGGTGGTGATCTTTTCCTGTCTCAGCTCGTCGAGGAACGTGGCTAGGTAGGTTGGGACGAACTGCATGGCGGTGACGCCATCCCGACGCAGGGCGTCGATGAGAGAGGATGGCTCCAGAACCACCGAATCGGGATAAACGACGGTTTGGCCTCCTGCGACCAGAGCGGCGAAGAACTGCCAGACGGAGATGTCGGAACAGTGAGAGGCCGTCTGCGCGATGACGCTGTCGTGGCCGAGCTGCATGCGGCGCACCATGGCAAGAACGTGGTTGAGCATGCCGCGCTGCTCGACCATGGCGCCCTTCGGCTGGCCTGTTGACCCGGAGGTGAAAATCACATAGCTGACGTCTTCCGGCCGGCAGAGCGGATGAAAGGGTGCGTCATGTCCGGCAGTGTCGAAGAGGCTGCTGCCCTCTCTCACCACCAGGGAAGGCTTCGCGGCAGAGAGGATCGTTTGGATGCGATGCTCAGGGTAACCGGGGTCGACGGGCACATAGGCCGCACCGCACTTCCAGATCGCTAGGATGGTCTCGATCATCGCCACGGAACGAGGCATCAGCAGGGCGACGCGGTCGCCAGGCCGAATGCCGTGATGTGTGGCCAAGTCGCCGGCGATCAGGTTCGCGCGCTGAAGCAGGTCGCTGTAGCTGCGGGAGACCTCGCCGAAACGAACGGCGATTCTCCTGGGGTTCTGTTGCGCGGTGGATTCGACGAGGTCCAGGAGGGTCTTGTCCGAGGGAACAGGAGCTGATGTGTCGTTCCACTCCTGGAGGATTTGCTGCCGCTCCCGTGCGGTGAGGATCGGCAGTGTGGTGATCGGAGCCTCGGCCGAGGTGGCAAAGCTGGAGAGAAGTGTCTCGAAGTGCCCAAGAATGCGGTCCACCGTTTTGCGGTCGAAACGCGCGTTGTTGAACAAGACGCGCACGGAGAGCTGTGAACCCGGGGTAATCACGAGCGAGATCGGATAGTTGTTGGGATCGAAGGCCTGCACCTCACGGATGCGAATGCCTGCGAGTGACTCTCCCATGGCGTCTTCAATGGGATAGTTCTGGAAGATGAGCAGACTCTCGAAGAGAGGTGCGGTGGAGGGAACGCTGCTGCGCTTCTGGATCTCCGCGAGAGGATAGTAAGCGAATTCATTCTGCTGCGCGAGGTTGGCCTGAAGCTTCTGGATCCACGGCCGCAGCGGCTCTGGTGTGATCTCACACCGGATCGGCAGCGCATTGATGAACAAGCCGACCATGCTGTCTGCATCAGGAAGCGCGTCGGGGCGTCCGGAGACGATGGTGCCGAAGACGACGTCGGACTCGCCGCTGTAGCGATGGAGCAGAAGGGCCCACGTTGCTACAGCAATGGTGTTCAGGGTGACACCCTGCTCCTGCGCAAAGCAGGTGAGTTGTGTGGTAGCGGAAGCAGAGAGCATTACCTCCGCCTCTTCGTACTTGTCGGCACCGGCCACGCCTGTCATCTCGGCAGGGCTGAGCGGTAAGGGAGTCGGCAGCGTGAAGCTCGCGAGGTGGTTGGTCCAGAACTCCTCCGCAGCCGAGAGGTCCTGCGACCTCAGCCAGGCGATGTGCTCACGGAAAGGGGGAGGCGCAGAGTAGGCGAGAGCGTCGTAGGCAGCGATGACGTCACGCATCACCAACCCTGTGCTCCAGCCGTCAAGCAAGATGTGATGCTGGCACCAGTTAAATCGCCATGCAGCTTCACCCACGCGGTGAAGGCTTAGTCGTAGTAGAGGCGCATGCGTGAGGTCGAAGCGGCGAGAGCGTTCCTGTTCGAGGTGGAGTTGCCAGGCGACCGCAGTCTCGGTCTCTGGAAGCTGGCGATGGTCTTCGATGTGCCAGGGAATATTGACACGGCGATGCACCACCTGGACCGGAGATTCGGAGCCTTCGAAGTGGAACGAGGTGCGTAGGACCTGGTGGCGGTGCACCACGTCAGCCCACGCTCGTTGAAACCGTTCCACGCTCAGCTCGCCTTCGATGAGGCAACTGAAGTTGTTGATGTACGCTCCGGCATCGGGCTCATAGAGGCTGTGGAAGAGCATTCCCTGCTGCGTGGGGGTGAGGGCGTAGATGTCTTCCACATCGGAGGGGTCCTGTGCGGTCAGTGCATCGAGCGGCCCCTGGGTCAGAGATGCGAGGGGGAAGTCGGATGGCGTGAATCCGAGCGTGCGGCCGGCTGAGCAATGCTCTATCAGCGACGCCAGCGCAGACTCGTAGCTGTGAGCGAGGGTGCGGATCGTGGCAGCGTGATGTAGGTGACGGCTGAACTCCCACGCTATGTGGAGCCGGCTACCGGTGACATAACAGTTGAGCGTAAGAGGGTATTCGCGAAGTTGATCGTGGTTTCGGCCCGTGCCGCTACTTTCGGGAGCGAGTTTCCACTCGAACGAGGCCGGAAAAAGCTGGTCGGTCTGTCCCAGGTAGTTGAAGAGGATGTGCGGGCTCGGCATGGCGGCGCCAAGCGAGCGGCGCAACAGGCCGTAGCTAATGCCGCCGCTGGGGACGCTGCGCAGGGTCTCCTTGACGGACTTGAGGATGCTGGCTGAGTCGTTGCTTTCCTGCAGATGGAAGACGACAGGATAGATTGCGGTGAACCATCCTATCGTTCGAGTGATGTCGAGGCCGTGCACGAGTTCGTTGCGCCCATGCGCTTCGAGATCGACGGCGATGTCCGTGGCGCCTGTCCAGCTTTGCAGTGCGAGACAGAGGGCGGCGAGCAACAGATCGTTGACGTGCGCGCGATACGCTTGCGGTGCTGCTGTAAGCAGTGCCGTCGTGAGGTCTTCGTCAAGACTGGTACGTACCTCCTCGGCAGAGGAGACTAGATTGGGCCCCAGTTGCGGCTGGAGATCGACCGGCAGTTCCGGCATCGGCATATCCGCAATCGAGTTCCAGTACGCTCGATCGGCATCGAGAACTCCAGAGCTGGCCAGCCTCTCCAGACCGCTGGCGAAGGAGGCCCATGCCGCTGTCGGTGGAGGGGCCGCCATCTGCTTGTAGTTGCTGTAGAGCGTCTCCAGAAAGATACTCCAGGAGACGCCATCGATGACCAGATGGTGTGCGACGAGCAGCAGGCGCGCCTTTGCATCGCCGGCAAAGCGAAAGAACTCAGCCCGCACGAGGGGGCTGTGCGTGATGTCCAGACTCGCATGCGCATTGTCAACATATCGAGCGAGCTCGTTGGGTGCGATCTCGTGGATCGCGAGTGGGAGATGAGCGGCAGAGATGATCTCCTGGCCCCATCCATCCGAGGTCTTATGGAAGCGAAGCCGGAAGGCGTCATGTATCTGCGCGGCGCTTTGCAGGGCGGCTTGCAGGCGGTCGGTGTCGAGACCGGCGGGCACCTCCAGAAGCACGGATTGGTTGTACTGGTTCTGATCGTGTTTGCGCTGTTCGAAAAACCTCTCCTGGATCGGCGTGAGGGGAGCCGGGCCAACGGGGAGCTGCTGTTCGACAGCCTGTGGTTCCAGGGGGACCGCCACTGTCGCCAGCTCATCGACGGTTGGATGCTGGAAGATCTGCCGCGTCGTGATCTTTAGTCCAGCGCGCGCGGCCAGCGCCACGATACGCATGCTGAGGATCGAATCGCCTCCGAGGGCGAAGAGGTTGTCATGGACTCCCGGCGGGTCAATGCCGAGCGCCTCTCCGCAGGCCGCACATAAGGTAGCTTCGACCGGATTGCGCGGCGGTACGCTGGTTTGTTTTGCCGTGAGCCTGGTCGCGTCGGGGGAGGGCAGGGCGGAGCGATCGACCTTCCCGTTGCGGGTGAGCGGCAGCTGTTCCAGCACGATGTAGACGGCGGGAACCATGTACTCCGGCAGCCTTAGGCCGAGAGCGGCGGAGATCTTTGCGTCCGCCCATGGAGTATCACGGAAGACCACATAGGCGCAGAGCAGAGCCTGGCCGTCTGTGCCCTGGTGTGCTGTGACCACGGCCTCGCGAATCTGCGGCAGCTTGCGGAGCGCGGTCTCAATCTCTCCGAGCTCGATGCGGTACCCGCGGATCTTGACCTGGTGGTCCCTGCGCCCGGCGAGCGTAAGGACACCATCGGGAAGCATGCAGCCGATATCGCCGGTGCGATACATGCGAACGCCGAGCTGCTCATGGAAGGGATCGTCAAGAAACACGGACTTGGTCTGAGCTTCGTTGCCGAGATAGCCACGGCCCACGCCGATGCCCGAGACGCAGATCTCTCCGTTCACGCCGGCTGGGCAAAGATTCATCTGTTCATCGACGACGTAGAGGCGAAGGTTCTGGATCGGCCTGCCGAGCGGGACGGACGCGTATCCGTGAGCCTGTGTCATGAAGTGGTGTGTGATGTCGTCGGATGCCTCTGTCGGGCCGTAGGCATTGACGAGCGGAGTATCTGGGAACAGACGGAACCAAGCCTCGACCAGAAGCGGACTGACGATCTCGCCCGTGACGAGCAGATAGCGCAGATGATTCAAAAGGCCAGGTTGGGAGGAGACCTGTTCCAGCAGCAATGCGAGGTAGGAGGGCACGACCTCGAGGATGTTGACTCTGGTGGACTCGATGCAAGAGAGAAAACGGGGAACATCGTGGACTAGTTCGTTCCCGGCGATGACCGTGCAACCTCCGGCCAGGGGAGCGGCAAAGAGCTGCCAGACTGAGATATCGAAGCAGTGGGAGGCGTTCTGCGCGACGACCGAGGTGGAATCGAGAGAGAAGTCGTTCACCTTGGCGAGCATGTGATTAAGCATTCCCGCGTGCTCCACCATCGCCCCCTTCGGCGTGCCAGTGGAACCCGAGGTGTAGATCACATAAGCCAAGCTCCCTGGAAGGACTGATAACAGGAGATCGCTGCTATCGCCTTCGACACGATCATCGAGATTGACGATGGGAGCAATTGAGTGGAAGTCGCCGGAGAGAAGCTCCGTGGTGGTGAGGAGGACTTTCGTTCGCGAATCGGTGAGGATGGTGCGGATGCGTTCGGCCGGGTACGCGGGGTCGATGGGGACATACGCTGCTCCGCACTTCCAGATAGCAAGGATGGCCTCCATCATGCGTTCGGAGCGCGGCGCGAGAATGGCGACGAGATCATCCTGTTGGAGAGACGCCGTCGCCAGCAGATGGCGCGCAAGGCGGTTGGCGCGCGCGTTCAACTCAGCGATGGAGACGACCCTGCCTTCGCATTCGACGGCGGCCCGCTCGGGATGGGCAGCAGCGTCCTCTTCAAGGCGGTGAACGAGAGTGCGAGACGCATCGAAAGGAGCGTCCTGGCCGCGAGCGTTTCGCAGGGCTTGCTCGCGCTCCGTTGCGGTCAGGAGAGAGAAGCGTCCGATGGGCCTGGCGGGCTCGTCGATAAACTGTTCCAACAGGGCTCCGAAGTGTAGGAGCATGCGTTGCATGGTCTCGCGCTCGAAGCGCTCGGGATCATACCCAAGGTCGATCTCCCACTGCGACTGTGCAGTGACCTGAAGCTCGATGGGAACATCGGCACGATCATAGAGCTGAACCTGGTCGATGCCGATGCCATAAGCGCCCTCGACCAGGGAGTGATCGAGTGGGTAGTTCATGAAGATGACGTTGCTCTCAAACAGCGGAGTGGCTGGAGGCACCTCGCTCCAACGCTGGATCTCCGGCAGCGGAGCGTATTCAAACTGGCTGCGTGCCGCCTGCCGCGCCTGGATCATGCGGAGCCAGGGCACCAGGGGCTGGCGAGGATCGACCCGCACACGGACCGGTACCGTATTGATGAAGAGGCCGAGCATGGTCTCGACGCCGGGCAGATCGGAGGGACGGCCTGCGACGGTCGTGCCGAAGACCACGTCGGCCTCCGCGGCGTAGCGCGCGAGCAGGATCGCCCAGGCTCCCTGCACGATCGTGTTAGGAGTGAGGCGATGCTCCCTGGCGAACGCCTTCAGCCGGCTGCTGAGCTCCTGCGAGAGGTGCGAGTGAAGCTGCTCCGTCGCCGCGCCGAATTCCGATACCACATGGCCCGTGGCAGGCATGTGTGTCGGCGATTCGAATCCTTCCAGGTAGCGGGTCCAGAACTGCCGGGCGGCATCGATATCCTGACGGTCCAGCCAGTCGATGTAGTCGCGATAGGGAGGAGCGGCGCTCAGAACGAGCGGTTCGCCTTGGGCCAGATGCGCGTAGTGGGCGAAGACCTCCTCCATCACAAGCGAGAGGCACCAGCCATCGGTGAGGAGATGGTGATGGCTCCAGAGGAAGAGGTATAGGTCATCGTCGATGCGCGCGAGCGCGCACCGCATGAGCGGGACCTGATCGAGAGAGAAGCCCTTTGCGAGATCGTCCCGGAGAAGTTGCTGGAATCGCTCATGCTGCTCCGTCTCCGGCAGGGCGCGCCAATCGAACTCCGTCCATGGCAGCTCGACCTCCGGAGGATGGACGATCTGCATAGGCCTGTCGAGCAGCTCCCACTGAAAAGAGGTGCGCAGGACGGTATGGCGGTCCATCAGGTTCTGCCATGCCTGGCGGAAGCTGCGCGGATCGAGGCTGCCTGTAATGCGGCCGCTGAATTGATTGAAGCTGGTGGTGCGCCCGGGATGATGCAGAGCATGGAAGAGCATCGCCCTCTGCATGGGCGAAAGCTCGTACATGTCTGCAGCGATGGCGGTCGTTGTCACGATGTGGCCCGTGTGGCGAAGGCGATGGCGCTATCGCTGTGGATGCGCGAGAGCAGGAGATCGGAAGCTGCGGAGCGCGACATCACCTGAAACAGGTGGTCCGTATAGCTTTGTGCAAGCTCCGCGATTTCGTGAGCAGAGTAGACATCCTGGTTGTATGTCCAGCTCAGGCGGAAGCAGCCGTCGAGCACGATGCCTTCCAGCTCAAAGATGTGAAGGCGTTCGGTCTGCGAACTGCGTTCAGGCCCATTCGAGCGCAGTACTGGCTTCCACCCGGAGTCGCTCGGAAGGAGCCGGTCGATCTGTCCCATGTAGTTGAAGAGGACAGGCGCAACGGCATCCATCTGGAGCGCCGGCTCCTGACGCAGATAGCGTGCGATGCCATAACCGGCGCCGTGATGGGGGACGGCGCGAAGCTGCGCCTGGATCGTGCTCAGGACAACCTCTGGGGTGGCCGCCTCCGGCATCTGCAGGAGAACAGGGTAGAGCGCGGTAAACCAGCCGACTGTGCGCGAGAGGTCGATGGCGCTGGAGAAGGTTTCTCGACCGTGGCCCTCCATATCGACGAGCAGGCTATTGGTTCTGGTCCAGTGCTGGAAGGTCATCAGGAGCGCGGTGAGAAGCACCTCGTGGATATCGGCGGAGAGCGCGCGCGGCGCGTGGTGCAGCAGAATGTCCGTCTGCTGCGGGTCCAGCTCCATGACGTGCGTGCGGGCAGAGGCGATGGTGCCTGGGGAGACACCGTCAAAGTATGTTGTCGTTTCGCCCTGGCGGGAGGTCCAGTATTCAAGGCCCTCGAACTCGGTCGTGCTGAGATCGCTCAGCATCCGGGTCCACTCGCCGATGGAGGAGGTCTTGAGCGGTAGCCTGACGCTGGCCCCTTCCTGAAGCTGCCTGCAGGCAGTATGCAGGTCTTCGAGCAGAACGCGCCAAGAGACTCCATCCACGATCAGGTGATGCGCGATGAGCAGAAGATGAGCAGGGCCGGAGGCTGAGGGCTGGAAGAGGTGCGCTCGCAGGAGTGGCGGCTGCAGTAGGTTGAAGTTCAGCTGCAGCTCCGTCGCGGTGGCGAGCCTCTCGTCCTCAGTGGAGGCGGTAGACGTACTGACCGCGACGAGCGGCGTCTGATCGGAGTAGGCCTGCTGCCACACGCCGTCGTCTTCCACGAAGACAAGGCGGAGAGCGTCGTGGTGTTGTACGAGCTCGTTCAATGCGCGTTCGAGCGTCTGCTGGTCGAGGTCTTGCGGCACTTCGAGCAGGATGGACTGGTTGAAGTGGTGGAGGTCCTTGACCTGTTTCGCATAGAACCAGTGCTGCGCCGGCGTGAGCGGCACTGGGCCGGTGGCCGATTCCTGTGGAGCCCGGGTGCCAGATATATCGACGGCCACCTTGGCGAGAGCGGAGATGGTCGGATGCTCAAAGTGCTGCTTCGCCGTGAGCTTGATGCCCGACTGATGAGCTCGGGAGATGACCTGGAGGATGAGAATGGAATCTCCTCCGAGATCGAAGAAGTTCTCGTTGATTCCGATCCGGTCGCGTCCAAGCAGTTGTTCCCAGATGGAGAGCAGCATCTGCTCGATCACGTTCGTCGGCGTCGCCTGGTCGTTGAAGCTGGAAGCGGAATCCGTATCGGTTGCCATGGACGCGAGCGTGCGGCGGTCGATCTTTCCGCTGGAGGTAGTTGGCAGCTTCACGAGCGTGTGAATGGAGGCTGGAACCATGTAACTCGGCAGCTTGTTCTTCAGTGCTTCGCGCAGGCTGGTGGGGTCCACAGTCTCAGGAGTGACCCAGGCGATGAGATGTTTACCCCGCGTCGCGTCGTCTTTGAGCAGAACCACGGCATCGGTCACGCCCTTCTGCTCGCGCAGCGCCGCTTCCAACTCGCCGAGCTCGATGCGATAGCCGCGCACCTTTACCTGAGAGTCCCTGCGTCCAGCGATTTCGAGATTGCCATCGGGTAGCCATACTCCCATATCGCCGGTGCGATAGATGCGCTCGCCGGGCTCAAACGGATTGGCGATGAAGCCCGCCGCGGTAAGCTCCTCACGGTTGAGATAACCCTGCGCGAGTGCGACGCCGGCGATACAAATCTCTCCGAGGCAGCCTTCCGGCACCAGCTGACGGTCTTCATCCAGTAGATAGATGTGCACGTTCTGAATAGGCTTCCCGACGGGCAGGCGGCTGCCGTAGTGCGCGTTGGGATCGACGACATAGTCCGTGACGCATACGGTCGCTTCGGTCGGGCCGTACGAGTTATGGACCGTGCGTGTCTGGGAGAGGTGTACAGCGTCGTCCACACGGGCGCTGTCACCGGCGCTGATGATCCGCTTGACGGAATCGAGGATAGACCAATCCAGCGCGTTGAGATACATGGGCAACGCGTTGACGGTGGTGACCTGATGCTTCGCCATGTAGGCGGAGAACTGCTGGGGGTCCTTGACGATGTCAGGCCGCGCCAGAACAAGGCGAGCACCCGCCAGCAGGGAGACGCACACCTCCATCATGGACCCGTCAAAGCTAGCGGAATAGAACTGGATCAGGCGGTCCGTCTCGTCGAAGCCGAAGGCGGTGACATGGTGCTGCGCCATGTTCAAGAGGCCGCGGTGCGAGAGGACAACTCCCTTAGGAATGCCCGTCGAACCGGAAGTGTAAATGATGTACGCGGCGTCTTCCGGAACGACGCTGCTGGCTGTCTGTTCGGGAGCAGGTCCGAGCGCCGCGAGCTGGAAGTCCAGCGCGACCATGGGAATCATCCACATGTCGGTGAGGAGCGGCAGGTGTTCGGAATGCAGGAGCAGCGTGCGAACGTTGGCGTCCTCGATCATGAAGCGGAGCCGGTCCGGCGGAAGCTCGGGGTCGAGCGGGAGATAGACGCCGCCTGCCTTCAGCACACCGAGCAGGCCGATCACCCAGCGCTCGGAGCGGTCCGAGAGGATGCCGACCGTGTCGCCATGGTTGATGGAGTAGTCAGTATTGAGGAAGTGGGCCAGCCGGGATGACTGGTCGTCAAGCTCCGCGTAGGTGACCTGGCCATCTTCTGTGGCGATGGCGATGCTGTCCGGCGCCGCCTTCACGCGTTCCGCGAAGTGGTCAAGGAAGGTGCCGTTGACGGGGATCGCCGCCGCGCGGGTCGTGAGACGCAGCCTCTCGGCTTCATCGAGAAGAGATATCCCGTCCAGCGGACTGTCGAGTTCGGCGAAGCCCGCGATCACATGCGTGAGATGCCTTGCGAAGTACTGCAGGAAGTGCAGCGTGAACAGGTTAGGATTGCCCTCCAGGGTGAGGGCAAGTGTAGATCCGCGATTCGCTGAGATCGTCAGGTCATAGCTGCCGGACGCAGGCAGATGCAGCCCCTCCCATTGCAGAAGGATGTTGGTTGCCGGCCGGTGCTGGAGGAGAGTGGCGGCGAAGTCGCTGACAGGGAAGTCCTGGTAGGCGTAGGTTTCCTGCACCATGGTGCGGACTTGATTGAGGTACTCGCGGACGGTCAGTCCAGCGGAGGATTCGGCAATCAGCGGGATCGCGCCTTCGAACTCCGGCTGAGGCTCGGTCAGCAGGCGCGGCGAATCGACGAAGCAATCCTTCGCGCCGCTATATCGCTCGAGAACGCGGAACAACGCGGCGAGCAGAATGACGAAGCGTCCTGTCTCACCCTGCTGGGAGGCGCTGTGGAGGAAGTCCGCGGCAGCGCCGCCGATCTCGAAGAGATAGACCGGTTCGGGTCCATTCGGCAGCGCGTAGGACTGCACATTCTGCGTGAAGCGGAAGTCGTCCTGAATTCGCGCGTAGGCGCTTACCCAGAACTCACGGTGCTCGGCATACGGACCGCTGGTGACAAGAGCGTTGATTTCAGTGAGCGCTGGCAACGAAGATCTCCTTTTGGGCGTACAGGCTCTCGGATTCGATCCCTTTCGAACGGCAGTAGTTCACGAAGGTGCGTGACTGAATGAGGCTGGGCGAGTCTTCAGAGAATTCGTTATCGAGGATATGGTTGAGCCAAGGCTCCTGACCCATGGCGTAGATATAGACCTGCTTGAAGTGGAAGCGATCGACGAGTGCCTTAGCCTCGTGGATATTGCATCCGCGGGCGCGGCGCGAGTGGTCGATGTCGCGGGGCAGAGGTTTCGGGAAGAGCGGACCGAAGACCCAGGAGGGCGGAGCGCCTTCGCACTCCATGCCGAGGAAGAGGATGTCCGGCTCGCCGGTTTGGCGGAAGATGTGGTCGTAGACCGTGGGGTCGAGGTTGCACGAGTCCGCGATGCCCAGCACCGAGTGGTTGCCGATGCGAACGAAGTACGCATTCTTGCTCTGGATGGCGAGGTCATTGTGCTCGCCCATGAAAGGAATGGCCGTGATACATCCGCCAGGGACAGAGATCGACTCGTTGTCGCGGACCTCCATAACGCTCGGGAAGCCGATCCTGCGCAGGGCGAGCTGCAGCGAGGGGTCCTGCGGAAATCCGTCACAGTTTCTGCCGACGACGACGGTGCCGATCCTGTGGCGAAGCTGCAGGAGGGTTTCGAGGATGATGTGGTCGTGATGACTGTGCGTGATGAGAGCGTAATCGATCCGCTCGGGCAGGTCGGCGAAGGTATAGCGGGGAAGGTCGGTCTCGTAACCGTAGCTGACAGCGGGGTCAAGCATGATGTTCACGCCGCGGGCCTGGATCAGGACGCAGGCGTGACCGTAATAACGAATTCGGAATCCGTCGCCGTCGTAGGAGCGATCGTCCTTCGGCGCCGGAGCCTCTTCCGTAAAGAAGGTGCTGAAGAGCGGCTCGATGTCGCCGGTGATTCCAAACTTCTCCGCGATCTCCGTGTAGCTACCGGCGGCGTCGCGCATATGGAAGAGCGTGTCAATCTCCGGAGAGGCAAAAGGCATCCGGCAGATGATCGTTCCATCATCTTTGAGGCGCGGCGTGCTGAGGATGAATGGCCGGCGGGTGTTCGCGTCGATGGCCGAGAGCGCGATGCTCTGGACCTCAGGCTCGTAGTAGGGACTGGCGTAGAGCATCGTCTCGAACACGCGAAACGACGGGTTGTGGTTGAGGTCATAGTAGAGCTCCACATATCCCTTCAGCACGTCGGGAATCTGCGGATAGATGGGGTCCATCGCAAAACCCTGCGCCTCCTTCGCAACCAGGGTGGAAAGCTGCTTGAAGCCTTTGGCGAACTCGATCAGCCTGGCGGAACGCTCCATGGTCACGGTGATCAGGTCCCGGATCTCGTCCACCCGCTTGCCATCGAGGTCGATGAAGGGACCCCCCTTCATCGCGGGGTTCTTGCAGGCCGTAGCATGCATCATGGGCGACGCCACGTAGGACTTCATAATCGGAAGGTAGCGCTCCGCGATGTTCAGCGATGCCGTAACGGGCGGCACGGAGAGAAACCAGGCATACCACTGATTGAAGAGCGGCTCGAACTGAATGTTCTGCTTCAGATAGACATTGTTTCCAAAGGGCATTTCTAAAAGGCTCCCATTTCCATGCTGAGTTTCACGGGTTCGTGTTGACGAGTAGTGCGTCCCAACCGGAGGTCCTGCAGGCGGACTCCGGGCTGCGCAGAGACTTCAGAGAAGATGGATTGGAGCTCCTGCGAAAGCGTCTGCACATAGGCCTCGCTCATGCGGGAGTGGTCGTAGAGGATGTCGATCTCGAGCCCCGTCTCGCCGGGGCTTACCAGGAACCAGAGAGCGGTCTGTGCTTCGGAGCCCTGGGACTCCCGCGGAAAAATCTCCGCCTCGGAGATGTGCAGCGGGCCAGCCTGGCGCGGGCCGCGGCGTTGGTTCTGAAGGGTGAGGCCGATATCGAAGACCGGGTTGCGCTCCAAGTTGCGGACGATCTGCAGGGGCTCGAAGAGACGGTCCAAAGGATAGAGCTGGTTGGAGAAGGCTTCGACGATGGTCTCGCGAACGCGCATCAACAAGGCGTCGAAGCGCTCGCTGCCAAAGATGCGGTCCCTCAGGGCCAGCACGTTCATATAAGGACCGGCCTGTTGCTCCAACTCGGGCAGGACACGTCCGGCCACGGGTGTTCCGACGATGATGTCCTCTTGCCCCGACTTGCGGTAGAGCAGAGCTTTCACCGCGGCGACAAGCACCATGAAGAGCGTGGCCTTGTGACGCTCTGCCGTCCCCTGCAGGTCCGAGGTAAGGGCCGCATCGATCGGGAGGCGGGCCGTCCTCCAGCGCTCGCTGTGGATCGTCCCGCTGTGGGTGTCGCCCGGCAGGGAGAAGGGCGCGAACCCGGAGAGTTTGGTGAGCCAGTACTCTTTCATGCGCTCGCCCTCGGGGCCGTCGAGCAGCTCGTTCACCCACGCGGCGTAGTCCTTGTATTGCACGGCAAGCGGAGTCAGCGAGGGTTCTTCATGCTGGACGGTAGCGCTATAGAGACGCTGCAGGTCGTCGAGCAGGACCTCGTTCGTGATGCCGTCGCTGACGATGTGGTGCATCGCGCAGACGCATACGTGCCGCATCGCGTGCAGCCGCACCAGCTTTACGCGGAAGAGTGGACCTGCGCGTAGGTCCATCGGGGCCAGGCGCTCGCGCATCTCGAGTGTATGAAGCTGGGTCGCTGAATCTTCAGCGTGACTGAGGTCGATCAGCTCGAAGGAGATGGCGAACTCTTTTGGCGTGAGGATCTTCTGCCGCGGCTGGCCGTCGACCTCGACGAACACTGTGCGGAGGATTTCATGCCGCGCAGCCAGCAGGCTGAAAGCTCGCTGCAGGGCAGTGACGTCGAGAGAGCCTTCCATCTGGAATGACGCCGGCATCGGCCCGCTGGCGTCTGTCCACAGACCATCCTGCACCCAGAAGCGCAGCTGCGCCGGGGAGAGCGCGTAATGCTCCTGTGAAGGCAGCGGCCGGATGGGCTCGTACGGCGTCACCGTCGCGTTCGCGATGTGACGCGCGAGGCTGGCGATGGTGGGATGCGAGAAGAGCGTCTTCAACTCGATCTGGCAGCCGAGGTCACGGCGTGTCTGGGCGATGACCTGCATGGCCGTCAGGGAGTTTCCTCCCACTTCGAAGAAGTTCGCATCGGCGCGAATTACAGTGAGATCGAGAGCGCTTTGCCAGATGGCCGCGAGCTTCCGCTCCACGTCGTTTTCCGCCGGCGCCGGGGACGCATCTTCTTCCGGAACGGGGAGGCGGCTGCGGTCGATCTTTCCGTTGGGCAGCAGAGGAAATTCGGCGGCGGTGACGAAGACCGAGGGGACCATGTACTCCGGCAACTGCTCGCGCAGCCGTAGTCGCAGCGACGCAACGAGCCGCGCGTCCGGCTCCCGTGAGAGCACCCATGCGATGAGGTGCGCGCGTTCGCCGGATCCCTGCAGAGCTACTACCGCGGCCTCCACGCCGGTGTGTGCTGTGATCGCCGCTTCGATCTCGCCGGGCTCGATGCGGAATCCCCGCAGCTTGACCTGGTTGTCGGAGCGGCCGAGGTACTCGATCTCGCCGTTGGAGCGATAGCGTGCCATGTCCCCGGTGCGATAGAGCAGCCCCTGGGTCATGGAAGGAACGGAGAGGAACCGCTCCGCAGTGAGGTCAGGGCGGTTCAGATAGCCGGCGGCGAGGCCGGCGCCTCCCAGGAACAGCTCGCCGATGGCTCCGATGGGTAAAAGCTCCAGATGGCTGTCGAGGATGTATGCCTGAGTATTGCCGATGGGACGACCGATGGATGGTTCGAGTGGATCGTCGCGGTCGATCCGTGTCCCGGTGGAGTAAGTGGTGTCCTCACTGGGGCCGTAGAGGTTATAAACCGAGGCCCGAGGAGCTGCCTGATAGATGGACCGGACTAACTGCCGGCGCAGAGGCTCTCCAGCGAGATTGACGGTAGTGACGCTCGCCGGCAGGGCCGACGCCTGCAGCAGCGCGGACATGGCCGAAGGCACCGTATTGATCAGGGTGATCTCTTCTTTTGCCGGCAAGCTGCCGAGCTCCAGAACATTTTCGGCGAGCACCAGTCTTCCTCCCCGACTGAGCGGAGTGAAGATCTCGAAGATGGAGAGGTCGAAGCAGATGGAGGTCGATGCCAATACGCACTCGGTCTGTGTAGCCGTGAAGTAGGAGTGTGTCCAGGCGAGGAACGCTGCGGCGCTGCTGTGGCGAATCATCACGCCCTTGGGCCGGCCTGTAGAGCCCGACGTATAGAGGACCCAGGCGAGGCTTTCTTCAGAGACTGGCGCGGAGAGGGCCGGTGCAACAGGCTCCTTGGACCGTTCGTCGACCAAGAGAGAGGTGCAGGTAGAGGGTAAGGAGTCTGCGAGCTCCCGGCTGGTAACGATGGCTGCGAGTGCGGCATCTTCCAGTACCAGGGCAACGCGTGCCTGTGGCCATGCCGGGTCCATGGGAACATACGCGGCTCCGGTCTTCAGTACGCCGAGCAGGGCGGCGATGAGGTTGGGGTCGCGCCGGAGGTAAACGCCCACCAGCGCTCCGGGTTTGACCTCTGCGCTGCGTAACTGCGCGGCAATCTCTTCCGCCCGATGGTTGAGCTCGGCATAGGAGATGCGGCGATGCTGGTGAATCACGGCCGTCGCATCGGGTGTCTTGGCGGCTTGCTGTTCAAAGAGATGGTGAACGCCGTTACCGCTCAGGGCTGGAGCCGCCGTGTCGTTCCACTGTTTGAGGAGCGCGCAATCTTCCGGGGGGAGCAAAGCGACGCGCGAGACCGAAACCTCCAAGTCCTGGGTCATGGCGGAAAGGACCTGGCGATAGACGGTGAGGAAACGATGGACGCTGCTCTCGTCAAAGAGGTCGCTGTCGTAGACACATTCGAGAAGCAGCTCGGCTCCGGTATCGATGGTGTTGAGGCTCAGGTCGAAGGCCGTGTAGTGGACCGACGGTGGAACCAGTGTTGCTTCGATGCCGCGGAGCGCAGGCAGCCCGGAGACCGGTTCCAGGTTGAAGACCGTGGAGACCAGTTGGGCCGCATGGAGATTGCGCTCGGAACCGATCTCTCGCAGCAGCTCCGCAAAAGGAAAGTCCTGGTGTTCGAGGGCGTCGAGCACGCGTCTCCGGGTTGCGGCAAGGAACGCAGCCACCGTAGCATCGGCCTCCTGATGCGAGCGGACGGGCAGGAGATGCGTGCAGTATCCCGCGACGCGCTCGCTGCCGGGCACGGAACGGCCGGTCACGGGAATGCCAACGATGATCTCATCCTGACGAGTGATGCGATGCAGAAAGATCTGGAATCCGGCGAGCAGGGTCATGTACAACGTGCAGCCTGCGCGCCGGGATGCAGTGCGCAGAGCATCTGCCAAGGACGCATCGATGCGGGTGGAGACGCGTTGCCCGTTGAAGTTCCTGATGGTTGGATAGGGACGGTCGGAGGGAAGACGAAGCACGGGTACCGGCACGCGGCACTCCGCGAGCCAGTAAGCACGATGGGCCTCCATCTCCGCGGAGCCGCGCTGTGCTTCGATCGCTTCGAGATAGCCACGGAACTGCAGCGGCGGCGTTGCTGGAGCGGTACCGTTGTAGGTGTCGGCAAGTTCCTCCAGGAAAATGCCGAAGGTGAATCCATCGCAGAGGATGTGGTGTGCTGTGAGCGATAGAAGGGAACGCTCGTCGTCCACCCGGAGCAGGGCCGCACGGAAGAGCGGGCCGGTGGTTAGATCAAACGGAGTCTTGCTCTCCTGCGCGCGCCAGGCTTCGATGTCCTTCTCGATGATAGGGACATCTAGCGAAAGGCGTGGTTGGACGACTTGACTCTTGCCATCTTCCGAGAGAATGGTTCGCAGCGCCTCATGGTGGTCGACAAGGCCCTGGACGGCCCGACGCAGCGCATCCGTGTCGATCTTCCCTCGCAACTCCAGCGTGGTATTGATGTTGTACGCAAGCGAGCCCTCGGGTCCGATCTGCGAGGCGAGCCACAGCTGGTGCTGTGCTTCGCTTAGAGGCACGGTGATCGTGGTCTCGCTGCTGGCGGGAGGATTGATGTAGCCGCCGCGCTTCAGCTCGATCACGCTCTCACGCACGGCCTTCACGAGGTACTGAAGGTCTTCTTCGGTGTGAGCTGTGGAGAGGAAGCAGGTCCGCCACTCCCAGATGTAGATCCCCTTTTCGAGCAGGTGATAGAAGAAGAGGTCCAAGTTGGTCGTGAACTCGAAGCGGAAGAGGGAACCGAAGCTGGTAACGCGAATAGGCGCCTGTTCTTCTACGAAGAGAGTGTTGAGCGTGCCAGCCAGCTCGGCGGTGCGATCGTTCAGGCGCAACTGCAACTCGCCGCCTTCGCGCTCCAACTCCTTGAGCACGGCAAGGGCCGCGGCCATAGAGAGCGGGTACTGGCAGAACGTTCCTCCGAAGGCGGTGCGGTCGGCTGCGGGAAAGGACGTATCGCCATAGCTCCACAGACCGCCGTCGATGCCGTCCATGAAGTGTGCCGTACCCGCAATGACTCCGAGCGGGAGACCGCCGCCGATGATCTTTCCGTACGTTGCGATGTCGGCGCGAACTCCGAAGAGCCCCTGCGCACCTGCGGGATGCACACGGAAGCCGGTGATCATCTCGTCGAAAATCAGCGCCGTATTGCTCTGCTCTGTGATGGAGCGAAGCTCCTTGAGAAATGTAGCGGGCTGCAGAGAAGGGTTACGGCTTTGTACCGGCTCGACGATCACTGCGGCGAGCGATGGGCCTAGGGTGCGGATGGTCTCCAGAGCTGCATCGCTGCCGTAGTCGAGTACGAGGATGTTCTCCACGGAGCCAGCAGGGACTCCCGGGGCAATGGCGTCAGTGCCGCCATCGGCATTAGCCGCCGCCAGGGTTCCGTCCGAGTGGCCGTGATACGAGTGCGTGAACATGACGATCTTGTCCCGGCCGGTGATGGCGCGTGCCAGACGCATGGCGGTCATGACGGCTTCCGTACCGGTGTTCGAGAAGGCGACCCGATCGTGACCGGTCATCCGAGCGAATCGCTCTGCTACATCGCCCACCAATGGTGACCTTGCTCCGAGCTCCAGGCTTCGCTTCAGCTCGCGCTCGATGGCGGTCTGCAGGAACTCCGGTGCGTGTCCGAAGAGATGCACGCCGAAGCCCATGGTGAAGTCGATATATTCGTTGCCGTCGATATCCCAGAGCCTCGAGCCGGAGGTGCGCTCGCCGACGATGGGATAGAGCATCTCCTTCGTGGAGAAGCGAAACCCGACCGAAGCGCGGCTGTCCGCAACCACGGAGCGAGATGCCTGGACGGATTCCTTGGAGCGCCTGGTTTTTGTGGTGAAGCGGTCGATGAGACCTTCAAGATGATGCTGCTGAACCGGCGTCAGGCCGCGAGCGCGCTGCTCCACTGGATTGCCCCAAGGCATCATTGGCTTCGGAGCCTCTGCCGCAGCTGCAGTCTTATGCCTGATGCGCGGCGGCTCGGCAGTTGCGACAGCCGGCGTTCCCTGGGATACGATGCCCAGCGATGCGCGCATCAGCTCCATCTGCTGTGCCATCACCTCGGAGAGCATGCGGTTCTGGTCGGCAATCATCCGCTCCAGGGAACCGGGCCCCTCCGGCACAGTAGGAAGAGCGGAGCTTGAGGCAGCAGGGACACTCGGCTCAGGCTCTGCGCTGTTCTGGTCGATGAAGGTGGCGAGGGCAGCGATGGTGGCGAGGTCCTCGAAGAAGCGGCGCATGACCAACTTGATGCCGTACTGCTTCTCAATCAGGCGGACCGCCTCGATCAAGACGATGGAGTCAGCGCCCAGTTCGAGGAAGGGAACCTCTACGCTGATGCTGGCTGGATCCGATTGGATCAGTTCGGCTACCTGCGTGCGCAGCCAATCGACACTACCTGTACGTTTTTTCTGCTCTGCTTTGACCATAGAGAGGGGCTGTTCTGTAGAACGTATTTCCGGGTGAGATACCTTCGCGCTAGGAGCTTCCGTTCGAGGTGTTTCGCGCAGCCAGATGGAACTGCGCTGAAAGGCGTATGTGGGCAGCGGCAAAGGCTCCGGCGCCTTCTCTTCATAGGCACGCCAGTGGATGTCGGCTCCCTGACGATAGAGATGGAGGAGCGCATCGAGGAACGTCTCCTGCGGAGAGCCCGGCTGAAGCAGCGGAACGAGATGGATCCCGGCATCAGCGGGCAGGCATGCCTTGGCCATACCGCTCAGGATGGGCCTGGGGCCGATCTCTAGAAATGTATCGAAGCTGGCGGCAGCCAGTGTTTGTATCCCCTCTGCGAAGCGCACAGGCTGGCGGCAGTGATCGCGCCAGTATTCGGTCGACGGCGCTTCATGTTGCAGCGTCCCGGTAAGGTTCGACACCAGCGGAACCTGCGGCGGTCGCATCGCGATACGTTGTGCTGCTGCCTCAAAGGGCTCCAGCATGGACTCGAGGAGCGGCGAGTGGAAAGCATGCGACGTGTTGAGAACGACGGAACGCACGCTGCTCTCTTCGAAGTGCCTGGCGATGGCGGCGACGCGGTCGCGCGTTCCAGAGATCACGATATTGCGCGGACCGTTGATCGCGGCGATGGAGACCTCGGCGGCGTGCGGGCGAATGACCTGTTCCACGGTTGCGAGGTCCGTCAGCACAGCCGCCATGGCGCCATCCTGAGGCAGTGCCTGCATAAGCCTCCCTCGCTCGCAGACTAGGCGTATGCCGTCTTCGAGCGAGAACACTCCGGCGGCGCACGCCGCTGCATACTCTCCTACGCTGTGACCTATGACCGCGCCGGGAACGATGCCGAAGCTCTTCAGAAGCTCGGTTAGAGCGTATTGCAGAGCGAACAGAGCGGGCTGGCAATTGCCCGTCTGGTCGATGCCGGAGTTCTCCTCGAAGAGGATCTTACGCAGCGGAAGGGGGTCGGCGAGGCCGCAGCATCGGTCGATGGCATCGCGGAAAACCGGCTGCGTGCGATACAGCTCGCGCCCCATGCCGGTGTACTGCGATCCCTGCCCGGTAAACAGAAACGCGATGCGAGGAGGCTGAGACGTAGAGGTATCGAAGGCCGTGCTGGCCCGGAGTTTGTCGAGGGCGTCTTCACGGGAGGTGATCCTGAAGCCGATCCGATGGGCAAAGTGGTCGCGTCCCGCGCTGGTAGACCAGCAGACCGAAGCCATGCTGGCCTGCGGATGTGCTTCCAGCCATAGTCGGTAGTCTTCGGCCATGCCCTGGAGTGCAGGCCCCGATTTGGCGGAGAGGAGCAGCGGGTGGGAGAGGTGCTGACAGGCGTGGGATTCGGTGTTTACTGTGGGAGCCTCTTCGAGCACGATGTGAGCATTCGTGCCGCTGGCCCCAAAGGCACTGACGCCTGCGCGGCGGACCTTCGCTCCGCGAGCCCATGGCGACGCCTCCGCCGTGACCGCAACAGGAAACTCGGACCAGGGGATGAACGGGCTGGGATCGCGGAAATGGAGGTGGGGAGGGATCTCTTCATGAAGCAGCGAGAGCACGACCTTAATGACCCCCGCGATGCCCGAGGCTGACTCGGCGTGCCCGATGTTGGTCTTGACGGAGCCAATCTTCAGAGGATTGCCGGCCGCGCGTCTTTTGCCGTAGACCTCGGCCAGCGCCCTGACCTCGATGGGATCTCCCAACGCTGTTCCGGTGCCATGCGCTTCCACATAGTCGACAGAGGCTGGATCGATTTGCCCAAGGGCCTTCCGCAGGACAGCCTCTTGCGCCACTCCATTGGGAGCGGAAAACCCGGAGGAGGCTCCGTCATGATTGACCGCGGAGGCGCGGATGACAGCAAGCACGCGATCGCCGTCTGCAGTTGCATCCGACAGCCGCTTGAGGACAAGCACGCCGCAACCCTCGCTCCGCACAAAGCCATCGGCGGAGGCATCGAAGGTCTTGCATCGCCCGCTGGGCGAGAGCGCCCGCGTGCGGCAGACAGCGACGGTGTTGTCGGGAGAGAGGATCAGGTTGACGCCTCCGGCCAAAGCCAGGCTGGACTCTCCCAGGCGGAGGCTCTGACATGCGGCGTGCAGGGAAACTATTGATGAGGAGCAGGCCGTGTCGATGGCCATGCTCGGACCCTGGAGGCCAAGCGTGTAAGAGACGCGTCCGGCCGCCGTGTTGAGAGGGCTGCCGGTGAAGAAGTAACCGTCAACATGGCCAACCTTGCTTTGCAGGCTGGCATAGTCATTGGTCGTAATCCCGACGAACACTCCCGCGCTGGTGCCCTTCAACGAGGATGGAGGGATCGCTGCGTATTCCAGCGCTTCGTAGCAGGTCTCAAGAAACAGCCGCTGCTGCGGATCCATGGATGCGGCTTCGCGCGGGCTGATATGGAAGAACGATGGGTCAAAGCGGTCGACGTCGGGGAGAAAGCCTCCGTGACGGCAGTACATCGTGCCGACGGCGGATGGGTCCGGGTTGTAGTAGTCGTCGACCTTCCAGCGGTCGAGGGGTACTTCCGTGATGGCATCGGTCCCGTCGCGCAGCAGCTTCCAGAAGCTTTCAGGATGGTTGGCTCCGCCAGGGAAGCGACAGCTCATGCCGACGATGGCAATCGGTTCCGACCTTGTGCGCTCCGCAGCGTCGAGCCTGGCCTGAAGCTGCTCCAGATGAAGGAGCGTCCGCTTCACCAGAGACATCTCCGTGTTCTGGGCGGACGTAGGCAGAGAAGATTGCTTATCAATACCCATCTAGAATTCCTGCTCTGCTTTCTATGTCTGGGAAAGCCAATGTAGCACGTTGGCTTTTCAAGTTGTGCAAGCCCATGCGTCACCGATTCTGCCTGGCGGTCATCCTGCTTCCGTTGTCCATGCCATAGAGAGAGCCGGACGAGTCCAGGTGCCCCTCTACGTGGCGTTGACACTGCAGATCCGATGAGTGATAGATACCTATGAATTGTTTGGGAGAGAGAGAAAGTCCACGGTCAGGCAGTTATAGATCCACCTGTACCTTTAGGGAAAATGTAGCTGGAGTATAAGGGAATTTTTTTGCTTCAATCAAGAAGCTTAAGTTTTTCGAGCAATAAAACTTCAGCATCCTCCTCCGATAGAAGTTCGATCCGTGTTCGAAGAGCGGCTTCGGCAACCCTTGTATCTTCCGGCTCCCACATTGGTGTCGTCTTCTCGTCCAGAAGCGAGTCGGCCAGCGCGTGGATCGAGGGGCTGTCGAAGAGAAGCGTTGCCGGTACGGCGATGCCGAGCGAGCTTTCGATGCGGCCTCGGAACTCCAGCGCAAGGAGCGAGTCCATGCCCATCTCGAAGAACCCGAGGTCGCGGTCGAGCCGTGCAGACTCGAACCCCAGCACGCGAGCTGCCTCCCTCTCAAGGGCTTCCACGAGCGAGCTTCTGTCGCCAGTGAAGGTCTTTCCGGCCTTTCGTTCGGAAAGCTCAGGCTCGCTGGGCTGGTGAATATCCGGCCGCATGTGATCGATGAAGGGCCTTAGCCCGCGGGCCTCATAGGTGCCCTGGAACCGATGCCATTCGATATCGGCGATGGCCAGTTGCGAGACTGCCGGCAGATGGTTTAGAGCCTCCAGGGCGAGCTCCGGAGCAAGGACCCTGACGCCGATACGTGAGAGCAAGGTGGCCGCCTCTGGCGAGGTCATGCCGCCGCCTTCCCATGGGCCCCAGTTGATGCTCAGTGCGGGCAGCCCGAGACCATGCCGGTAATGAGCGAGCGCATCGAGATAACGGTTGGCCGCGCTGTAATGCGCTTGCTCGCTCGATCCCCAGGCGGAGGCGATGGACGAATACAACAGGAAGAAGTCCAGGCCGAGGTCCTGGCTCTGGCGATGAAGCTCCCATGCGCCCTGTACTTTGGGACGCAGCACGGCGGCCAGCGTCGAGGGTTCAATCTGCGCGAGCGGCTCATAGCCCAGAACGCCGGCGGCATGGACGATGCCCTTCAGCGGTGGAAGGCTTTCGCGAATCTTCTTGAAAAGGTCAGCAATGGCGCTTGCATCCGCGATGTCGGCCTGTTCGTAACGGACATCGGCTCCATGATTGCGAAGGCCTGCCAGGATCGATTCCTCAGGCGGCCTTCTGCCGGTGAGCAGAAGAGAACGAGCGCCGCGACCGATGAGCCAGCGGGCCGTTCGGCAACCGAGTTGTCCGAGACCGCCTGTGATCAGGTAGAGGCAGTTAGCCTCGACGCGCAGCGGCGAGACCGCTGGCGCACGCGTCCGCAAAAGACGAGGTACGAAGCGAGACCCATCACGGAAGGCCACCTGGTCTTCCCGGCTGCCACTCAGGATCTCGGTAAGAAGCATCTCGTCTTCGTCGGGGGCGCCTTCGCGATCGAGGTCAATTGCTACGCCGAAGATCTCCGGATGTTCGATGGAGATCCCCTTCGCCAGTCCCCACAGAGGTGACTGAGCAAGCCCGGTAAGCGCAGGGACATCCCCTGCTTCGACGGCATCCCGGGTGATGACCCAAAGCTTCGATCCTCGTGCCTGTTGAGAGCGAAGGATCTGTTGCGCCACCCGGAGCAAGGACTCGCAGGCATCGCCAAAAAAGACAACCTGCGTGCGCGATTCGAGAACAGGGAAAGACGCGAGATCGCTTAGAACCTGAACGGAACAGCCGAGGGATTGCAGAAGAACCGCGAAGGTCGCTCCCTTGCCCGCTTTGCCCGTGACCAACAGCCAATGATCTTCCCTGGCGCGTGCGAGAGAGAGGCCTGGATGCAGAGGAGCAGCCTCCCATTGCGTCTGGTAATAGAGGTCCTTCGGGCTGTGATCTATCTTGCGGGCGAGTCCGGGTAGCTGAAAGCGCTGACGCTCGAAGGGATAGTTTGGAAGTGTGGTGGGCGGCTGCGGCGTAGCGCCGAAGAAGATCCCCCAATCGAAGTTTTGTCCTTGCGCGTAGAGCCACGCGACGCTGCGCTCCAATGCCTTGCCCGAGCGAGGAGACGGTAGAAGGGTTTCGATGGGAAGCGTCCGCACCGCCTCTTTGACCTCCCGGCAGGTAGTGGGGGCGGTCTTTTGTTGCAGCCAGTATTCAGGCTCGACCAGCGTTGTTCCCGGCATAAGAGCAGCGGAACCCTGCGTGACCGGAATACGTTGAAGCAGGGTGCGTAGTTCGGACAGATCGGGGGCGGCGTTGAAGAGCAGCAGAGCGTCCTCCGCCTTGATCGCCTGCGCCTGGCACGCGGCGACATAGGCTCCCGCTCCGGCACCCAGAAACGCCGATGCGCGGATCCCCCACGACTTCCATAGCTCTACCCACGCATACCATGCGGCAAAGGCCTCGGCCTGGGCGAAGCGATCGAAGGCCTGGCGGAAGACCGGTTCGGCGGCATGAAGCTCGCGCGCCCAGGCTCCCGGTGTACCGGCGAGTACGAACGCCGTCTTCGGAGGCGCGGTGCTTCGCGAAGCTGCACGGTAGACCGGGCCATCGGGAAGAACACGTGCCTGGCGATAGGTGAAGTGATTGCGGCCTGCTGCCGCTGCCCTGCAGAGTGCGGGGAGGTCATGGCCTGGGATATCGCGTAGGATTGCCTCGTAAGTATGCGCGAGCGCCTGGAGGGCTGCGGGCGAGCGGGCGGAAAGCGGCAGGATGCTGCGGGTTGTTCCGGTTGCAGGTGTGAACGCAGGCGGTTCTTCCACGATGCTGTGTGCGTTCGTGCCGCTGAAGCCGAAGGCGCTGATGCCCGCGATGCGCTTGACTGTTCCCCGCGACCACTCGAAGGGCGCAGCAGCCACGCTGACTGGAATATCGTTCCAGGGGATATGCGGATTCGGCCGGTGGAAGTGCAGGTGCGCAGGGACCTGCTCATGCTCGAACGCAAGCAGGACCTTGATGAGACCGGCTATGCCGGAGGCCGATTCGAGATGGCCGATATTGGTCTTGACCGATCCGGTCATGAGCCAGCCGTCCCGCTTGCCGAAGACCTCTGTCAGAGCCTCCATCTCGATCGGGTCTCCCAGGGAGGTACCGGTGCCGTGTGCCTCGACATAACTAACCTCAGAGGGCGAAACTCCTGCCTGCTGGAGAGCGCGGCGGATGACCCTCACCTGCGAGGTGCGGCTGGGAATGGTAAGGCCACCGCTAGCTCCTCCATGGTCCACGGCGGTACCGCGAACGACTCCCAGGATGCGGTCGCCATCGGCCACGGCCTCCGAGAACCGCTTCAGCAGCACCATGCCGCAGCCCTCTCCTCGGACATAGCCATCGGCGGCTGCGTCGAAGGTCTTGCATCGCCCATCGGCGGCGAGCATGCGCGCCTGCGAGAAGCTGACCATCACCTCGGGAGAAAGCATCAGGTTCACCCCCCCGGCCAGCGCCATCCGGGTTTCGCCCGAGCGCAGGCTCTCGCAGGCGAGATGCAGGCAGACCAGAGACGACGAGCAGGCCGTATCGATGGCCATGCTGGGGCCGTTCAGACCGAGCGCGAACGACAGCCTTCCCGCGGCCATGTTGAGAGCGCTTCCGGTGCCGAGATAGCTGCTGGAGTGCCCGCCGGTAGCCGCAATCTCGATGGCGTGATCGAAGCAGGTAATCCCCACATAGACGCCGGTGGAAGAGTCCCGGAGACGGTCGCTGGCGATGTTGGCATTTTCGATCGCCTCCCATGCGACCTCGAGCAGCAGCCTTTGTTGCGGGTCGAGAAAGGTGGCTTCGCGGGGCGAGATATTGAAGAAAGCCGCGTCGAAGTCGTGGACGTGCGAGAGGAATCCGCCGGAGCGCACGGCCATCTTTCCCGGGACCGATGGATCGGGGTCGTAGTACTGGTCGATGTCCCAGCGGTCGCGGGGGACTTCGACGATTGCATCGCGGCCCTCTTTAAGAAGCTGCCAGAACTTTTGCGGGGTATCGCTGTCACCCGGGAAACGACACGCCATGCCGATGATGGCAATGGGCTCATACCGCGATGCCCGCAGCGCCTCGATCTCCGCGCGGCGTTGACGGAGCTCCGCGAGTGCGGATGCCAGGGCGTCTGTGCTCTTCTGGTTCATATTCGGCCGATCTCCTCAGCGATCATCGCCGCGAGATCGTCTTCGCTGATCGCCTCTGGCTCGTCATCCTGAAGCGACAGGGTGTTGAGGATGTGGGCTGTCAAGGCCTCGAGTGTGGAGTGGGTGAAGAACATGGTTGCCGGGAACGGTCTACCGAAGGCGGCAGAGATGCGGGTGGTGAACTCGAGCGCGAGGATCGAATCGAGACCCAGATTGAAAAACGACTGCTTGGGATCGATCGGAAGATCGTGGGGAAGGCGCAGGATATCGATGAGGATCGACGACAGAAGATCGATCAGAAAAGACGCACGAGTGTCTGGAGCGCAGCTACGAAGCTCCTGCATGAGGGTGGTATCGGCCAGTGTTTCCTGCGGTCCGGTTTGAACGAAGTTCGAGAGCAGTGGAGACTGCGCGGCTGGGGGATCGTTTTCGAATAGCCGCTGCCAATCAACCTGTGCTACGCCTGTCTGCGTGACGTTTCGTTCCATCAGGAATTGAAGCGCGGCGAGGGCAAGCTCCGGATCGAGCGGGGCGATGCCGAGAGCGGCAAGCGCTTCATGCGCGCGCCTTCCGTAGGTGGTGGAGGCATGGCCGGCACCGGACCACGGGCCCCAGTTGATGCTGAGCGCGGCCTTACCTTCCGCGCGTCGTAGGTGCGCCAACGCATCGAGCGAGGTATTCGCGGCCGCGTAGTTGCCCTGTCCCGGCATGGTGACAAGGGACGCCATCGAGGAGAACAGAACGAAGTGGTCGAGAGCCGCATCGGCGAGAAGTTCGTGCAGGTTCCATGCACCGGTGCTCTTGGCAGCGCCTGCGGCCTGGAAGCGATGGATGCCCTGGTCCGTCAAGCGGGCATCGTCCAGTACGCCTGCCAGGTGAAATACTCCCCGCAGAGGAGGCATGGACTGCCTGATCTGATCGAGCGCAGCGGCGACGTCGTTACGCTGAGCGACATCGCAACGGAAGACCGTTACTCCGTCGGGATGAGACGCTGTCATGTTGCGGCTAAGCACGGCGATATTCCTGGCGCCCTTTGCCTGCAGCCACTTGATGATCTGCTGGCCCAGCCCGCCGGAGCCGCCTGTCACCAAATACGTGGCGTCTTTTTCGAACCGCAGAGGCTTCGATGGCTCAGCGAGTATAGAGTCGTCACGCGTGATGCGCGCGACATATCGTCTCCCTCCGCGCAACGCGATCATGTCTTCGTTCCCGCAGGAACGGATGGCTTCGCCGAGGTCATCGCCGCTGGAACCTTCGGGATCGAGGTCGATGAGGCCTCCCCGATTGGCTGGTTGTTCCACCGCGAGCGCTCGTCCCAAGCCCCAGATCGCTGCCTGCTGTATGGAGGAGGGCGCGCCTCCGAGCATCGGCATCGCGCCCTGCGTCACAAGCCAAAGAGGGACCGTTGTATCTGCCAGGGCCTGAACGGCGGAGAGGGCAATGTTCGAGTCGGGGAGAAGACAGACCACACCCTTCCACGCAAAGCTCCGGTCGATGAGATAAGCCCGGCCCTCTTCAGGCGCGACGATGTTGCAGGTATCCCCCACGCTCTGCAGGAAAGAGAGGAGTTCATGGGCGAGAGCGCTGCGATTTGCGAGGATGAGCCATGCGCCCGCACGGTCTAAGGAGATTGTGTCCGGGGTTTTGGAGGCGACCCAACTGCGGCGATAGAGCAGGTGCGCGAAGTCCATGGTCTTCGCAACGGTCTCCATGCGATGCAGACGGAAGCCATCGATCTCAAGGATAAGCCTGCCCGCGAGATCATAGACGCGGATATCGCCTTCGACGCCATCCATGGCTGGACGCAGAACAGCATGGCTCCAGACGTGCTTGAGCGATGAGACGTCCGCGTGAACGCTAAGGAGTCCAAGGCCGCCGGGGATATAAAGCTCATTTGTTTGGGAGATGTCGATCTCCATCGCAGCTGCCAGCACACGGCTGCACGCATCGAGAAAAGCCGGATGGACCTGGAATCCGGACGAGGAGACGATCTCCGGCACCTGGATGCGTCCCAGAGCTTCGCCCGGACGGCGCCAGATTCTTTCAATGCTGTCGAACTCCCCTTCAATGCGGAGGCCCATGGAGTGGAGAGCCTGCTGGAAGCCGGAGGCCGAGATCTCTTCGCGGCATCGGTCTTGAACGGCGGAGGGATCGAAGCCGAAGTTCTTCTCTTGGTTCGTCTCGGAGAGATAGAGACTCTTCAGCCGCTGCAGGTGGGTGAGGTTTTCGAGCAGGAGGTCGACGGGAGGCCCGAAATCGAGCAGGCAGGCGATCTCGTCGACTCCGACGGCCTTGAGCCGCTGCACCAGGCCGAGGCAACTTTCGGGAGTGCCGATGAGGCCGCGCGACTCCGCGAACCGTTCATAGAGGAACTGCACAAAGGTATCGAGCTCCTGCGCGGGCATTGAGCGCACATCGACCTGGTGTCCGCGGCTCTGCGCAAGGCCATTCAGGAGTCCGATGTTGCTGGAGATATAGCTGCAGAACGGCGCGCGTGCCTGTTCGCGCACCAGGTCTTTATCGTCTCCGACGAAGGTGTGGAGCATGACGGTGACGATGCCGGTCGTCGGGTCGAGGCCGCTGTTGGCGCGGGCCTCGCGGTAGACCGCGATCTTGGCGGCAAGCTGTTCCTCGTCCTGATCGAGAAGATGCGTGAGCAGGTTTGCGCCGACCTCTCCTGCCTTCGCAAAGGTTTTTGGATTTCCCGCTGCCGTCAGCCACGTGGGCAGCTCAGGTTGTTTAGGTGTCGGATAGGTTTTGATCCGGACCGGCTCACCGTTCCCGTTGACCGCATCGATGGTCTCACCGCGCCACAGGCACTGCACGGTCCGTATGCCGGAGAGCATCTCCTCCACGCGGTTGCCATACTTGTCCGGGGCGAGCGCAAAGTCGCCGGGGTTCCATCCGGGTGCGAAGGAGATGCCGACGCGTCCGTTGGAGAGATTGTCGACGACCGACCACTCCTCGGCGATGCGGATGGGATGGTGCAGCGGGACCACGACGCTGCCTGCCATTAGGCGCACCTGACGTGTAGAAACCGCAAGCGCCGCGTGAAGGACGGCGGGATTTGGATATAGGGAGCCGAAGTCGGTAAAGTGCCGCTCCGGAAGCCATACGCCGTGGAAGTCGTTCAGGTCGGCGAAACGCGCGCTCTCCATGACCAGCCTGTACTTATTGCCGGAGAGGGCCTCTTCACTGCTGGCGAAGAACATGAGGCTGAACTTCATCGCTACTGCCCTCCCTGCTTCAGGATGGTGGCGCTCGCGCACAGATGCCAGGTCGAGGTTGCCGCGCCCGTTTGGCTGTAGACCTCAAACCCCAGGTCCGTATCGGACCTTCGGCTGAGGACGGTGCGCACACTCCGCGGCTCTCGCTCACGCAGGACCAGCGGCCTGTGCAGGTTGAGACCGGCGATGGTGAACGCGCCCTCGCCCACAACTTGCGACGCCGCGCTGAGGGCCATCTCGATATAGGCGGAGTACGGCAAGACCGTGGCGTCCTTAAGTCTATGACCCTTGAGGAAGGCGGACTCCGGCCCATCGAAGGCGGAGTGCCACGTCCAGGTGTTGTCGGCGCGCAGTTGTTCCGTTTGCCGGCCAAGCAGAGGATGCGCGGAGCTTCGCTTCTGGAACCAGTAAGACTTTCTCTCAAAGGGATAGGTCGGAAGCGCCAGCTTGCGGCCGAGGGAAGGAATTGTGTCCTGACGTTCTGAAGGTTCATTCCTGATTGCGGTTCCATGTTGCATGTTCGACCATGCAGTGCGAAGCTCCTCGATGGTCGAGACCGTAACCGTCATCTGCTGTTCGAAGCGTGTTCGTCCATGAGCGATCGAGAAGGCTAGATCGTCCAGGCGTGTCTCCGGATGGGACTCGATGTAGACGGCATATTGCCCGGCAAGCGCCCGAAGCGCCTGCGGCGTTCTGGCGGAGATCGTGATGGTGAAAGGTCCTTCGTTCAACGACCGCGCCGTGTCGTCCTGCGGCGCCACGTCGCCAAGAACGAGATGAACATTGGTACCTCCGAATCCGAAGGAGCTGATACCAGCTCGCCGCCGCCCATCTTCATACGGCCACTCGATCGTCTGTGTGGGAATGCGGAAGACCGAGCTGTCTAGTGTTATGTGAGGGTTGAGCTTGTTGTAGTGCAGATGGGCCGGGATGCGGCGATGTTGCAGCGCCAGGACGGTTTTGATGAAGGCCGCGATGCCGGCAGCTGCTTCCAGATGGCCGATGTTGGTCTTCACCGAGCCAATCCAGCAGGGCGCCTCTGCCGTGCGGGCTTCCTTGAGGACCGCAATCAGGGAGTTCATCTCGATGGGGTCGCCTAGCGGCGTTCCCGTTCCGTGTGCTTCCACGTATCCGATCTCTCCGGGAGCGGTTCCCGCCATGGCAAGGGCCTCGCGGATCACTGCCTGCTGTGAGGGACCGTTGGGAGCTGTAAGGCCATGGCTGCGTCCATCCTGATTCGCGGCGGAGCCGTGAACGGTGGCCAGGATGGTATCGCCCGCATCCACGGCATCTTGCAGGCGTTTGAGCAGCACCATGCCCACGCCCTCGCCGCGTGCATATCCGTTGGCGGTTTCGTCGAAGGTGCGGCACTGGCGGTCGGGCGAGAGCATGCCCGCGCGGGTGAACGCCTCACTTAGCTGGGGCGTGAGGATCAGGTTGGCTCCCCCCGCGAGCACTGCATCGCACTCGTTGCGGAGAAGCATGCCACGTGCCTGATGCACCGCAAACAATGACGAGGAGCAGGCGGTATCGACGGCCCAGCTTGGCCCGCGGAGATCGAGGACATGGGAGATCCGATTCGCCGCCACACTCAACGCATTTCCCGTGGCGATGTAGGGACCGGTCGCCTCCTCGCCGGTGGCTAGCCGGGCATACTCGGCGTTGCTGATGCCGACAACGACAGCGGTGCGCGTTCCAGCCAGGGTAGAGGGTACGACGCAGGCGTTCTCCAGCGTCTCCCATGCCACCTCGAGCAGCATCCGTTGTTGCGGGTCCATAGCTTCGGCCTCGCGGGCGTTGATGCCGAAGAAGTCCGCGTCGAACATGTCAACGTCCCGCAGGCCGCCCAGCCTTTTTCCGTCACTGGTATCGTGTCCTTCGACCAGAAGCTTCCAGAAGTCATCGGGGTTCTGCGCATGAGGGAAGCGGCATCCCATTCCGACCACGGCGATGGCTGTGTCGCGTGTCGTGGTCATCGACGGGTACGCGTGCGTCTGCCGCGATAGCCCCTGCTCAAGATGGCGAGCCAGCAGATGAATGCTGGGGAAGTCATAGACGAGCGTGGGCGAGAGATTTCGCCCGAGCCTCTGCTGCAGCCTTCCCGACATCTCGACGGCATCCAGCGAGCCCAGGCCGAAGGCGCTGAATGGTGCGTGGACATCGATGCCGGAGGATGGCTGTCCGGTGCGCTGCGAGATCCACTCAGCCAGCCACTCCGATATGCCCGCCGATGTGGAAGAGGTATCCTCCTGCGTACTGGGCTGACGCCACTCACCTACGATGTCGAGCCCTTGGCCCGCGAGGAAGGCTGCTTTGCAGGCGCTACGCTGAATCTTCCCGCTGGATGTTCGGGGGACCGTCGAGGTCTTCAACAGGACCACCGCGTTCAGGTGGATCTCATGCTCTTCAGCCACGGCCTGTCGGATGGCCTGGAACGCGGCCTCCCTATCCAGAATGCGGAGCGCGTCGCGCCGGACCTCGCACACGATCACGACTGACTCTCCTTCTCCGGAGTCGAACGCAAAGGCCGCGGAGGCATTTGTAACGAGCGCTGGATAACTCTTCTCCGCGGTAGCCTCGATATCTTGGGGATAAAGGTTGCGGCCCGCCACGATAATGAGGTCTTTGCTGCGGCCGGTGACGACGAGATCGGTGCCGTCGAGAAAGCCGAGGTCTCCTGTACGCAAATAGGGCCGGTGATCGCCGGGGATGCGGGCACCGAAGGTCCGTTCCGATTCTTCCGCACGGTTCCAGTAACCCCCTCCGATGGAGGGGCCCGTGATCCAGATCTCGCCGCAGTAGTTTGCGACGCAGGGTTGCAATGTCACCGGATCCACGATACGAATCTCATGCTCTGTCCAGGTGTGTCCGCATGAGACCAGCGTGCGTGTCTTTGTACCGGTTGCGGGTGCGGAAGCGGCGCCGCGATCGAGCTCGGCTGCATCCAGGGTCTTGAGCGCCGGAGGTTCTCCTGCAGGATTGCCGGTGACGAAGAGCGTAGCCTCTGCGAGGCCGTAAACCGGATACATGGCCTCCGCCTTGAACCCGCAGGAGGCAAATGCGGCAGCGAAACGCTCGATGGTCTCTGCCCGGATGGGTTCGGCTCCGTTATAAGCGAGCTCCCAGCTGCTGAGATCCAGGCTCTCCTTGTCGGCTGCCGAGACGGAGCGCGCACAGAGAAGATAGGCAGAGTCCGGCGCAGCGGCGGCTGTGCCGCGATACGTGGTGATCGCGCGCAGCCATCGCACAGGCTTCTGAACGAAGGCAGCGGGGGCCATCAGGACGCACGTCGCGCCCAGCGCGAGGGGATGCACGATATGGCCGAACAGTCCCATGTCATGGAAGAGCGGAAGCCAGCCGACATAAACGGCCTCCGCATCTTCTCGCCCGGCAGCCACTAGCGCGGCCATGTTGGCCATGATGTTGCCGTGGGAGATCATGACTCCCTTCGGCGTCCCCGTGGAGCCGGAGGTGTACTGCAGCATCGCCAGCGTTTCGGGAACGATCATGGGGGAGGGTCTTCCGTCTGCGGCAACCTCAGACTCCTCGTCGGTGATGAGGCACTCCAGTGCCAGCGTGGCGAAGTATCCTTCTGACCGCTTTTCGAGGGCCTGGAAGGTCGTGGAGTCCAGCATAGCGATGGCCGGCGAGCAGTCCTCCACGATGGATTGCACACGCTGCTGCGAAGCGCGATGCTTTCTCGGCGGATATGCAGGCACGGCAACGACGCCGGCATAAAGGCAGCCCATCCACGCGCAGATGAACTCAAGTCCCGGAGGATACAGCAGGAGCGCCCGGTCTCCCGCGGCGGTCATGGTCCTGAGCTTCGCCGCGATGTGAAGAGCCTTCGCATAGAGCTGACCATAGGTCAGGCGCGCCGACTCCCGTTCGCCGTCTTCAAGATAGAGATAAAGCGTGCGATCGGGAATACGCTCCGCGTGTATGCGGAGGACCTCTGTCACGGCGGCCCATCCGGCTTGTGTGTCCATCATGGGGTTCATCGCTGTATCACGGCTCCATACGAACGCTGCGTCCATGGCACGGGCTGAAAGTCTCCGATGGCGGTGCCCGCGTGGGCAGCGACTGCGAAGTCGCGCACGAGACAACCCATGGCGATATCGAGGATGCCGAGGCCGAAGGGACTAAAGACCAGTGGGCCAACGCTGCTGCGAGGCGGCTGTTTGCCCAGAAGGATCTCCCCGAGCGTGGCGCGTATGAAGCGGCGATGGCCGAGGGAACGCGCCGCCAGGTCCAGCGATGTGCCATTCGAGCAGACATGGTCGATGTCGTCGACGATATTGTCTGCCAGGGCGATGGCATGCGGTGTAAGGTCGCGCAGTGAAATGTGCAGCAAGGTAAGATCGTCTCCGCGGCCGGCAAAGTTTTCGATGTGAGGCGTTACCGCGTTCGTTGCGATGGAGACGATGTCCGCCTGCTCCAGAACGTGCTGCCGATGCGTGGTCTGAGTGACCATACGGCCGTCACAGAAGGAGCGGCAGTGAGTTTGAAACTGCCTGGTCCGGTACGGATCGGCGTCGTAAAGGAGAATCTCCTTCACCTCGGGGCGCGTGTAGAGCAGAAAGCGCAGCACCTCAAAGTTGATCGGGCCGCAGCCGATCACTCCCAGGGTATCCGCCCTCTTCCCCGCATGAAGGATGTCCGCGGCAAGGGCAGCGCTTGCAGCCGTACGGTAGGAGCTGATGACGGAGCCCTCCATCATCGCCTCGGCGAAGCCGGTCTTGACGGAGTTGAGGATTAGAGTCGCGGAGGCTCGTTCGAGGTGCTCCTCCAGGTTGCCGGGGAAGGACGAAATCCACTTAATGCCAGCGGCTTGGAACGGTCCGCCCAGATATGCGGGTTTTGGGATGATGCGGTCGACGGTGTTCCCGGGAAAGCGCAGGTACTCGCAGTTGGGAAGGCTGTATCCTCCGCTCTCGCGGGTGATATACGCATCGCGAATGGTGTTGATGATCTCGCGCTCCCGATGCTCGAGCAGCCGGATAATCTCCTCGCCGCGGAGCATCAGCATGCCGGGCGTGGTCTCGGGCTTGAGCGCAGGCACGTGAGTGAACCTGCCGTTGCTCGGGGCCCGAGAGGCCATCGCCGATTGACGTCCCACGTCGACCTGACCCAGGGACTCTTCCACCCACTTGCGCGAGTAGACGGTATCGAGATAGCGGTCGCCGCGATCGCAGAGAATCATGACACAGGTGCTGCCTGCCGGGATCTCATCCTTCATCCTGGCGATGGCGGAGACGATGCCACCGGAAGAGCCGCCGGCGAAGATCGCTTCGCGGTGAAGAAGCTGGTAGCAGCCGGTGACGCAGTCTAGGTCGGAGACCCGGAGGTGAGCATCTTCCAGATCGGGTTGATAGAGCTCGGGTACGCGCGAGGCTCCGTGCCCGGGAATGAGGCGGCGTCCCGGGCGGCCTCCGAAGATAACACTTCCCTCTGCATCGACGGCAACAATCTTGGTGGAGGCGCCGGCCTCCCGAAGGAACTCCGCGCAGCCACGCAGCGTGCCGCAGCTGCTGGTGGCCACAAAGAGATAGTCCACCTTGCCCTGGAGGCTCTCATAGATTTCTCGCATGGTTGTCTGGTGCGCTCGCGAGTTGGCCGTGTTGGCATACTGGTTGGGCCAGAAGCTGTCAGGAATCTCTTCGCAGAGCTGCTGGACTCGCGCGATGCGTGCACGCAGGAGATCGCCGCTCGGCGCGTCGCAGTCGCGCACCATATCGATCTCGACGCCATACGCTTCAAGGATCTTCAGGTTGACCGGTGTGGTCCGGCTGTCCACGACGCAGATAAAGCGCAGGCCCATGTAGGTGCAGAACTGGGCGATGCCGATGCCGAGGTTCCCGGAGCTCGATTCGACGATGGTGCTGGCGGACGTGATGAGCCCCTCTTCCCATGCTTCGCGCAGCAGCGAGAGAGCGGTGCGGTCCTTGCTGCTGCCGCCAGGATTCAGCAACTCCAGCTTGGCATAAAGATCGAAAGCGATGCCGGGAAAGAGGCGTCTCAGCGGGACCAGGGGTGTATTGCCGATAGTGGACAGAAGTCCACCGTCGGGCGGCAAAGGAATATCTCTCATTTCACTTGCTCCAAGGAAAGGAAAAGGGAGAGGGAAGAGTGCATGCCAGCAGATGTTTGGAGATAGCGGGTGGTACAGCAGGCGATCCTATGCGTTCATGTCGCCGGTCTGTAACCGCCAAAGGGAGGCGTATAAGCCGTTCCTTGCTACCAAGTCTTCGTGTGTGCCCTGTTCTGCGACCTTACCCCGTTCGAGAACCAGAATGGAATTGGAGTCTCGAATGGTAGAAAGCCGGTGAGCAACCGTCAGCATACTTCGATCGGCTGTCACCTTCCGCACCGAGCGCTGCACTGTAGCCTCGGTGTCATAGTCCAGCTGTGAGGTGACCTCGTCGAAGGCCATCACAGGTGCTTGTTTCAGCAACGCCCGGGCGATGGCGATGCGTTGACGCTCTCCTCCGGAGAGCTTCCGTCCGCGCTCGCCGACATCCGCCTGCAGGCCGCCGGGCAAGGTGGCCACCATCTCCTCCGCGCCTGCTTCGAAGAGCGCTTCTCTGATCTCATCGTCCGAGGCATCGGGCTGGCCATAGAGCACGTTGTCGCGGATGGTTCCCTGAAAGAGGTACACGTCTTGGCTCACCAGACCCACGGCCGAACGCAGGTCATGAAGGTCGAGTTCGCGGATATCCCGTCCGTCGAGAAGGATGCGGCCCTCTTTGACCTCATAAAAGCGCATAAGCAGGCGAAGCAGCGTGCTCTTGCCGGAGCCGGTGTGGCCGCAGATGCCAAGCGTCTGCCCCGGGCGCAGTTGAAATGAGACTTTTTCCAGCACTTTGATCCCAGGGCGATAGCTGAAGGTGACGTTATCGAAGATGATCTCTCCGGCAAAGTCGCCGCGGGTGCGTTTCACCGGCCCGCTCAGGATGGTGGGCGCGTGGTTCAGCACCTCGGTCAACCGGTTCGCGGAGCTGAGCGCCTTCTGATACACCCGTCCCACCTCCGCCATGCCGTCGACGGCATCCAGCAGGCGAGGGAACATGTAGACGGCGCGGAGATACTGGGCCTCCGTCAACGTTCCGTCCGTCACGAGCTTCCCGCCGTAGGCCGCGTTGATGGACATTCCCACGGAGTAGAGTCCGCGGCCAATTCCGCTTTGTAGAGACCAAAGGTCGCTGGCCGCCTGCGATGCGTCCGCAAGGTCAGCCTCGATCAGCCTGAGTCGTCGCTGCTCGGCAGCTTCTGCCGTGAAGCTCTTGATGTCGATGATTCCGGCAAGGCTGTTTCCTAGGGCTTCGCTGAACCGGGAACTCGATTCGCTCCGGCGCGCAAAGGCATCGGAGATCCTCTTGCCGAAGAACTTCGGCAGGGCAAACAGCGGAAGCAGCGGGACGCAGCTGAGCGCAGCGAGTCTGGGAGACGAATACACAAGGATGCCGCCGGCTACGCACACGGTTAGACTCTTGTCGACCGCCATCTCGCAACCGCGAGTAACGAGCTCACCGATGTTGGCGGTGTCTTCGGAGATCAGGTTGATCAGTCCACCCGTCGAGTGCGCATCGAAGTAGGCGAGGTCTTCTTCGGTGATCTGTGAGATGACGCGAGCGCGGAGGGCCTGCCGTACCTCCAGACCGAGCTCCTGCCAGCGGCGCATCCGCTCCTGACGAGCCCACGTATCGGCGGCGTTGAGAAGCACGCTCCAGATTGCCGTCGTGGTAACGGAGAGAGGCTTTTGCTTCACCTCGGCTCCGGACCTGAGCGATTTAGTTCGGCTCGTAATGGTGTAGACGACAAAAAGGCCTTCGCAGAAATGGATCGCGAAGCTGACGAGCGAAAAGAAGACGGCTGCGCCCACTTTTTTGCGATCCGGGGTGGAGGCCTTCAGAATTTGCAGCAAGTTCGTCGCTGAGGAGTCGCGAGGCTGCGCCATCTCGATGACCTCAGGCAGATCGCGTAGCGTCGTGGTCAGCAGCGTCCGGACATTCAGCTTAGGCAGTTGAGGATCGAAGATCAGGAGGACGCGTCCGGAGAGTGGGTTGGCATGCGCCTGCCGCACCCGCGGTGCACGGGAGAGCGCCTCTTCCAGCCGTCTGGCTCGATTCGCCTTGCCGACGATCGCTTCTACATCCCATCGTTCCCGGCCCGGAATCGCCGATCTCAGCTTGAATGGCGGTTTCTTCGAGTTTTGGTTTCGGCGTGACCCAGTCACTTAGCTGCCTTGAGATCCTGCTGTTCCAACTCGCTCAACGCTTCGGCGTTGGCGTCCTCAATCTCTTCCATTGCCTGCGCCGAAACTCGCTTCACCACCCGGCCTACACGGACGCCACCCTTTACGCCTTCTTTGAGGATCGTTCTCCAGTAAGCGGTTACAACAACGCCAGAGGCAATGCCAAGTAGATAACTGCTCTTCTTCATCTCAGAGGGGTCTTCTTTCAAGTGGTATTTCTGCTGTCAGCTATGATGTCGATTTTCGAGAACGAACGCCAGTCCTCTTCCTTGTGGTTGCTGCTGCTGGCTTCGGAGCGGCAGCTTTGCTCCGCGTCTTTACGACAGTCTTTCGCAAGGAAGGGCTCCGCGGCGCGGGAGGGGAAGGTGGTTTCGTGACGGCTACCGCAGGCTTCGGAACTTCTCTCGCGGCTTCAGCCGCAGGAGTGCCCACTGCTTCCGTCTTCGGCGCGACGACTGGGCGACGGCCCAGGGCCGTTCGCAAAGAGTTGGCAGAGAATAGCAGACGCGCGGGAAAGCCAAAGAGCATGCTGGCTGCGAAGCCCAAGGCTCCGTGGATCGCCGCACCTTTCAGGTCTCCCTGGACCAGATGGCTTCCGCCGGGAACAAGGTATTCTCCGCAAAATGCAAGCCCAGTCTGCAGCGGCTTGTCCAATACCGGGTCTTCGGGCAATTCTCGAGGCATGGGGGGTCGATCCGGGAAACAGATTGACGTACTTCAAGGATGAAGTTGCATCCTTGAAGTACATGACTAGAGTAAGAAACGGAAGAGAGCTACCTGGCGGCCCTTTTGGAGGCTGGCTTGCTCGTGGGTTCGTCGAGTTCTAACGGCGGCACGGACTTCACGAAGTCGATCAGATTCCGTCCTGTCACCGCGTTCGTAAGGGAGCTTGCCGAAACAACCAACAGGCCCGGAACACCGAAGATGGCTTTTGCAGCCAATCCGAGCGCCGCGTAGATGCCGCCTGTTTTGTAGTCACCACTAACGAGATTGCTTCCACCGGGGATGATTACTTCGCCTGCGAACTGAACCCCAGTTTTCACGGCTTGAGCGTTGTTCACTGCCATTGAACGTTCCTCCTCTGCATTTACGCTGCACGAGGAGTGTAGCAGAAGAATTCGGCAAATATGGAAATGGAAAATACTAAAATTTCACGGCGTGGAGACGTTATCTTGGTTCGGCTGAACCGGAGGTTTTTCCGGTCATTAAATCAATTCCCCTGAAGGTGTATTTCGAAGCCGGGGAATGCCTGCGCCGTTTTCCTGTTATGAAAACGGCTTCGAAGATCTATCCAACAACACAACATCAAGAGAAATGCTCTAGCCCCGCGACCTGACGGCAGTGTCTGGCGCATCCGGAACCCCAAGGGCCTGCAGTTGTTCAGATGGCTCTCCCATATGCCTTTCCAGGGCTTCGAGGAGCGCGGCCTGTGCCGTGCGCACAAAGAAGTGATCGCCGGGAAACACATGCAGCGCAAATGTGCCCGTCGTATGGTCCTGCCAACCTTGCATGCGTTCAGGCGGGACCGCCTTGTCATCGGCGCCGGCATAAGCTACCACTGCACAGCTCAGTGGCGAAGCAGCTACAAACTCATAGGTATCGCATATCTGCAGGTCGGCCCGCATGATGGGCAGCCAATAGCGCAGCATTTCACGGTCTTCGAGAATGGCTGCGGGCGTCCCGTTCAGGCGCTGTATCTCGGCGACAAGTTCGTGGTCGGGCAGATTATAGAAGATCCGCCGCATCAGAGGTAGATGCGGAGCGCGGTGGGCGGCCAGGAAGAGCACTGAAGGAGCAGGCAGTTCTGCCGCGCTCAATCTCCGGGCGACTTCAAAGGCCAGCAATGCGCCCAGGCTATGTCCATAAAAGGCGAAGGGCTTGTCAAGGAGTGGCCGGATCTGCGCAATGATGGCTTCCGCCATTTGATTGCTGTGCGTGTAAGCCGCCTCTGTATGCCGGTCTTCGCGTCCGGGCGGCTGGATGAGGCATACCTCAATGGATTCCTTCAGGTGATTGCACCATTGCCTGTAGACAGATGCGCCTCCACCGGCGAACGGAAGGCAGAACAGACGAGCCGAAGCCGCGGGTCTCGGTGCTGGAATGCGCACCCAGGCGGCTGGCTTCATACGGGAAACCTGGTCTGGATAAACTCTGTTGGAACCACTTCCCGCACGGTGAAATAGCGGGCCAGCTCATGGCAGTCCGGGCAGGGTACTTCTTTGCTCGCGGCGGCATAGCGGGCAAGTGTTAACGCCGGATAGTGCTCCTCCATCAGCCGGCGGCAATGCATCTGCACCAGCTCCTCAATCTGTTCGGAGTCAAAAGACTGGAGGAAGTTCACATTGAGGCCTGCGTTTGCATGGATCGGATCGAGCAGATCGGGATCGATGCCGCAAAACGCGGCGATCTCCCCGCTTCGCTCCACTAGGTCTTCGGTGTGGACGATCAGCAGCCGTTCCTTCGGTACAGCGGCGATGACTCGCTGGTTTACCCCGGTCCAGATCTTCGCCATCTGCTCCAGACGGATCTTCATGCTTCGTTCATCCGTCAGCAGAAAACTGCCGTCGGGTAGTACATCGAGGCAGTTCATCAGCGCGCCGGCACGACTGCCCCAGCCGCCCGTGAAGTCACCAAGCAGCTTCCCGACGCAGGAGTTCATCCACGAATAGATATCCCGAAGAGTAAGAAGGAACTTCGCATCGGGAAACTCTTCGACAAGAAAGTCCACAATGCTGAAGTGTGCTCCACAGGAGTCCATGTTGAGGGGCTTCGCGGCGTTCCGCGTATGAATGAATTCACGGATCTCCGCGTCAGAGATGGTGCCAAGGAGCCGCCGTTCGAAGACGTTGAGTTGGTCCTGTAGCTGGAACTCATGATCGGAAGAGAAGGACCTGGCGAACATCTCTTGCATGGTTGTGGTGCCCGTACGAAACAACCCCGCGCAAAATACCTTCATGGATCCTCTTACCTCTCAGCGAACGGATCGGGTCTTCTCGCGAAGACTCTATCACGATAACAGGGAAGTATGAATCAAATGGTAGCCTGAGCCGGTTGAGCAGTTTCAGGGAGATGCATGAAATATTTCGGAACGCTTGCTGGCCCAATGGAGTTGTCTGGTTTTTCTTCTGTACCTCCCGAGGGAATCTATGGGATGACCGTTTTTCTCCGGCGCTTCGTGGAAGCCTTGTTGCGCTTTGGAGATTTCGATGAGCTCCACTTTTTTTACAGCGGTTCCGCGCCGCAGCCCGATCAGGGCGGTCTGTTATTTTCAGACCCTCGCATCCGGTTGCTTCCTATCAGCCAGTTTGAGAGGGAGACGTCTCGCCATAGTTATCACGCGTTTCATAACCTGTGGTCTCCCGACATCGGGCCATGGACGGACCTTCGCAATCGGTTGAGCGCAGTGAGCTTTCCCATCACCGGACTTACGCACACGATCAGCTATCAGTCGTTTCTGCCTCGCGTGCTGGGAACGATGCTGCTTGGGACTCGCCCATGGGATTCGATCCTCTGCACTACGGAGTCGGCCCGAATTGTGATGCGGCAGTGGATCGCGTATCTTCAGGCATCGTTCCGCGAAGAGCGGCAGATCGATCTCTCGTGCGATGCGCGGCTGGATGTAATCCCCCTGGGACTCGATACCGAAGTCTTTCGGCCTGGCAACAAGGCCGAACTGCGCAGCCGTCTGGGACTGCCCGCGGACGAGGTGCTGGCCCTCTACTTCGGGAGGTTCTCCCACTACGACAAGATGGATCTCTTTCCTCTGCTACTGGCGTTCAAGAAGGTCCTCGATGACCCCAGTCAAAAGACCTCGCTGGTGCTAGCCGGTTCGGAGAGCTTTCACAAGTACTCGGAGAGGGTGCGGCAGTTCGCGGCTCAGATGGGAATTGCGGACAGAGTCATTCTTCGCACCGATGTTCCGGACACGGATGTGGCGGCCTATTACGCGGCCGCAGACCTCTTCGTCTCTCCCAGCGACAGCTTGCAGGAGACCTTTGGCCAGTCGATCGTCGAGGCCATGTCCTCGGGGCTGCCGGTGGTCTGCTCGGACTGGGACGGGTACAAGGAGCTGGTCGTGCATGAAGAGACGGGCTTTCGCGTGCCTTCGTACTGGATGGACTGCGACCGTATGGTGTCGGATTACTCCAGCGTCTCAGAATGGCTCGTCGACCATTTTCTGATCGCGCAATCGGTTGCTGTCGACGTCCCAGCGATGGCCGCTGCGATGACCCGGCTCATCGGCGATGAAGGACTTCGTCGCACCTGGGGCGCGAACGGACGCCGTCGCTCACAAGCTCTGTTCGATTGGCGGCGCGTGATTGCGCAGCATCTTGAGCTCTGGCAAACGCTTCATCGCCAGGCCGCGGCGGCGCCGCACACGCCCGCAGGAAAGTCCTGGTTCCGGCCCGAATATTGCAAGACCTTTCAACACTACTCAACGCAAATGCTTTCCTCCGCGACAAGGATTATCAGCGGTTCGTCCCGGGAAATTTCGTTCTATCCGGAGCTGGAGGGGTTTCTCACGACGGATGTCCTGAACTTCATAATGCAATACGCAGCAAACGTTTCGACTGTGGGGGAGCTGGAAGCGGCTGCGTCGTCAGTACTCAGCGTGCCTGTGGACGTCTTTCGCAATCATCTCCTGTGGCTGATCAAGTATGACCATCTGCGATTGGAGCGTCTGCCTGAAGGCCGGAATGATGATTGAGACAAAGACGCCGGCGAATGCTCCGCTAAGTTTGACCTTTGTGGTTACACAATGGAGGGGTTATATACACCTGGCACGTCGACGTTTCCGGCTCAGGCGTGTGTGGTAGTAACTAGAAGCAGTTGTCACTAGGAGGTGTTTCTTGGCTCAATGTGCGGCTCAACAATTCAACAATATCTCTCCAGCCCAATTTGCGTGCTTGGTGTCTACCGCAAAAAGCCAAGGCATCGAGATTGATGGGACGAACGGTCAAGCGACACAAGGCGGGATAACAATATCTTGGTCGTATACCGCAGCCAGCAATTCGCTAACAATTCAGTGTTTAAGTTCGCCGTTCTATCTGTCCTGCGGAGTGATAAACGCGAAGATTCACGATCTTGTAGATCAAAGCCAAACGCAGGGAGTCTAGAACCGCGTCCATTTAGGATCGTTTTGGGGAGGTTCCTCCCCGCGGAATTTGGATTATCCTGTTCTTCCGTGGCGCGTAGGGTAGCATCCGCCAAATCTGAGTGCTCATCCATAGCAGCTTCCACCTTGTGCGCGGGACAAACCAGTTAGTTCCCTGAACCATCTTTTGGCACCGTACGGTGTACTCAGGTGTGTTGCTGACGTTTTTAAAAAGCAAGACGGGTACTAGAACTGCACCGCATCATCCGACACCATTTGGAAACAACTTGGCCAAGATCTCGATCTATGTGGTGAGTCCGCGCCTTCACGCTTCGCGGCTTTCCCAAAATGGGAATGGCGATCTACAACTAACGATGTAAATTCTCTTTTGCTTGCCATCCGCCGCTTCTCAAAATCGGTTGATGTCTTTTATCGTCGGTTAATTGATTAGTTGAAAGTTGCAGGTCCGCTGAAATAGTGCGATGACGCTTCGTGCGCTTTTTTCTCACGTAAGTGCCATTCAACTAGTTCAAGAAATACAGGGAACGAGACTCAAGAATCGCGACCCGCGAGGGTCTGGGTGCAAATTCTCTGTCGATGAGTTGTGCCTTGTGAGGAGAGGAAAGATCATGATGAGAGCTGTTGCGTTGCGTTTAGGTGCGGCGCTGTTTATTTCTGCCATTGCTGTGCCGGCTGCTATGGCTACGGATGCCACGATCGTTGCCGATGCAAGCGTAAGTTCTGCCCGCCCTAACCTCAACTTCGGCAGGTTATCGAATCTTTATGTGGGCAACGGCAACACGGCCTTGATTCGGTTCGACCTCTCATCATCTTTGCCCGCTGGAACAACCGCCGCGCAGATCGGCCACGCTACCTTGAGGCTCTATGTAAATCGTGTCAATGCGCCGGGAAGTATCAACTTACAACCTGTCACCTCAACGTGGGACGAATTGGCAGTGACGAATGCTACGCTTCCAGCCTTGGGGCCTGCGTTGTCCAGCTTCTCCGTTACGGATGTCAATCAATATGCGGTGATAGACGTTACCACGCTCGTACAGGGATGGCTGACGACTCCCGGGAGCAACTACGGCATCGCTCTCTCCTCTGCGGGGGCAAATATCCTGTTTGACAGTAAAGAGAACGACGAGACATCGCATCTTGCGCAGTTGGATATAACGGTTACCTCCCAAGGACCTGTAGGTCCCGCTGGCCCTATAGGAACGACCGGGCCTCAGGGGATTCAGGGGGCTGCGGGTGTTCCAGGTATACAAGGGCCGCAGGGAGTTCCAGGGATTCAGGGGCCGGCTGGAGCGAATGGAGCAACTGGTCCGGCGGGTCCGACCGGAGCCGCAGGCACCTTCAGCTTTGCTTCGAACTACGCGGCTGCAACGACCTACACAGAAGGTCAGGTTGTCTTTTGTTCGACAGCGTGTTCCACGAATGGTTCAAGTTATATCTCATTAGTCAATGGCAATACTGGCTTCGATCCACCGACCAGCAGTGCGCAGTGGGCCCTCATTGCAGAGGCGGGAGCACCTGGAACTACAGGAGCTACGGGAGCTATGGGCGCGACAGGTCCGCAAGGCCCTGCTGGACCCATCGGCCCAACCGGCTTACAGGGACTTCTCGGAGTGACTGGCCCAGTAGGTGCAGCCGGTCCTGCTGGGCCTACGGGTTCAACGGGGCCGACGGGTCCGCAAGGCCCGGCAGGCCCGACTGGCGTCACCGGCGCTACGGGTACTTTCAGCTTCGCGTCGAACTATGCGCCAGCAACGACTTATTCTCAGGGTCAGGTCGTCTTTTGCGCCACGGCGTGTTCGACAAACGGTTCGAGCTATATGTCGCTGATCGATG
>Ga0193743_1000047_pt1 | contig 84056 bp, 83 predicted proteins | sample L2c2metaG_FD_143038 | JGI IMG/M metagenome (GOLD analysis project Ga0193743, IMG submission 143038) | Soil microbial communities from a riparian zone of the East river system, Colorado, United States - L2c2 | ecosystem: Environmental > Terrestrial > Soil > Riparian zone | place: USA: East River... | reverse complement strand
TTAAAGACTTTGAGCGGTTTTTCAAGCTGTTGGATATCAAGTCCAGAATTTCTTGCATAATTCTGGTCAATGAATTCTCCTCCAGCTCCGCTATCGATGAGCGCAAGAGTTTCGACGGTTTCTTTTTCAGTTTTCCCGCTTATTTGTATAGGAATGGATAAATAATTTGATTTTATCTTAGCGGTACTAACGTTGAAAATGTCAAGACAAGGAGAGACTGACGTCGAGGCAGTTCTCCTTTTTAAAAACCCTGTGCTTCTGACTCTTTCCAAAACTCGTCTATCTCTTCGTCATTCATATCTTTCAACAGACTTCGAATGTGTTGATGGAGTTCTTTTCCATTATATTTCTTCGTCTGTTTTGAATTGCCGGCTCGATCAGGACAATCTTTTCCAAGATGTCCCTGTTTCCGCAGCCAAAGCATAACCCTTTTTGCATGCATTCAGCATGTCGTTCAGGCGTCATTCGATCAATATCCATCGTGTTTGGGTCCTTTTTGGTAAAGGTGAAGTGTCTGGAGTTGTTGTCAGATTTCTTCTGTTCTTTCTTCAGTTCGGTTTTCTATTTGTTTTTCCTCCAACTATTAGAGGTTTCTTGTTTGTTTTGGGTTGTTCTTCCCATGATTTGTTGCGTCCTGTGGAATTGATGGTCAAATTTTTGTGCCCATTCGTAATGTCCTTTTATTCCGTCTAGAGGGAATTGAAGGGTTAAAAGTTGTTCTTGGAGTTTCCTAGGTAAGGTCTCCAAGAAGAGGTCGCAGAGGGCTTCTTCATCTTTTCCGATTTTGGCTTGGTTAACCAAAGTTTTGAACGTAGCAATGTGTTTGTTCATGGGAGTTTTCCCTTCTTTCTGTAATCTTTTGAGTTTTTCTCTTGCCTCTCCAGGCGCATCGTAGGGTGAGAACGCTTCTTCAAGATTTTTCTTGAAGTCGTCCCACGTTCCAAGGTCTAGGTTTTCTAGATTCGGTTGTTCTTCAATAAACTGCTCGTTCCAAGCAGCTGCTTCTCCACTATTCATGAAGGATAAGACAAAGTTGATTTTATCGAAATCATTTGGATAGACTTTGTGGTTTCCTGCGATGTACATTCGACAACTCATCATCCATCGTTTAAAATCATCTCGGTTGCCAGAGAACTCTTTGGGCATGTTCATCTTCTTCTTTCCGGAAGATGATTCACTTGATTCCGTTCCGAGATTCATGTTGTTTGGTGATCCTGGTGATGATGGAGGTGTTGGTTCTGGTAACGGGTTTTCTCCGATGTTTAAGGGAGAGATGGGAGGGGAATGGATAGGAGTAGTAAATGGGATGATTGCTTCGAGATTTAGTGGTGGAGGAAAGAAGCTATTGAACGGGCCAAATCCAGGTGAGAAGATAGAGCTTCGTGCTAAGTCTTCTGGTTCTTGTATCGAAGGCGAGCTTGTTCTAACAGAACTTGCTTGGCTATTTCGTTCAGAATTCGTTTTGTCTTTTCAAGAGGGTGTCACCTAGGTCAGAGACCTTCCAATGACGTTTGTTTCGTTCGGTTGTTTCGAGTTTCTTTGCTTGTATAGAAAAAAAGTGAAAGGTTTGATAAGCTAGTCTTTTGTTACGACTTTGACCGATTCAGTCTTTACAGACTTGATCAGTAACAGTTGTTAGGCTAGTTTTCAAGTTCGTTTGTTTATCAGACTATAAGAATGCTTTGGTATAACCAAAGTATTGTCTTTAAGTTGAGCCAATGTTCTCGCATATCAAGAATGTCTTTGTATTCAAACAAAGACTAGCTAAGGTTACATAGTACCTAGCTATGGTATATATAGAGTAAAACATGCATATAGAGCATGGTCAAAGCATGTACTACATGTGTTTGATAAAGAAGTAAAAGTATGATGCGCAGCATCAGGAATGAAAGACATGTGTCACTAGCATGTAACATGCGCGTTATGCATGGAAGAAAGTAAATATAAATGAACATGCGTTCGTAGCATGTTGTTCAAGAAGTGATTGTGAAAAGTAAAAATAAAATTGTACGTGTTAAAGATGAAATCGTAACAAAAAGTCGCAAACAACTAGATTAACCTAGTAATAGATTGAGAAAGATTATTTTGGGACCATTAGAGATAAAACTCTTACTTGGTGGGAATAGCAATCCAATACAATCAAAAATGGGTACTTCTTCGCGAAGAGCCAATGCGCCTTCCGAGATTCTCCTGATGCATCGGTGACCAAACCAACAACAATCACACCCCATTCCTTGTCAAGTTTTCCATATACTTGTTCAATCTCAGCAAGATAGTTTTCTGCAGTCTTTCAATCTCACGAAGTGTCGTGAACATCGACAGTATGGACCTACAAATGAGGTAATATCAGGGCCATTGGAAATTTCCAGCATGCACCACACTCTCACCTTATTATCCACCATTATCATAAAGGCAACAAGGTGGTGGTTGTTTATTCCGGTCCAGCCATCACTTTGCATGGTTGCTTCTTTTCTGGTTGTGCGCCATTTGACTGTCTCATGGAACTCAGCCACCACACTAGGAAGAATCCTTTTCATTAGGACCTTCTGAGAAATGTGAGGCGACCCAGGCATAAATTCTTCTCGGAGAGCTTGGAATTCTGGATTCTCAACCCAGGAAAGGGGAAAACCAGCAGAGGCAGTAAGGCGGAGTATCCGTTGTTCATACATCTTCACACGTGCAGCAGACCATACTGGTACAACCAATTTGCCAGGAACATCAGCTTGAATGTGTGAGTTGCGTCACCGACCACTGAGCCGAGAAGATGGCCAAGAATATGAAGGTTGGTGGGATATCTGAGATGCCAATTCAGAGGGATGTAAGCTGTCAAGACTAGATGAAGCAGACAATGTTCCAGAGTGGGAGTATGTAAATATTGGGAGGGGATATGGTTGATTACGTAGTTGGGGGTCAATGGGTGGCATTTCAGAGGTATTTGGCTCTGGAAAATCAAGAGAGATGTAACTGGTATTGCCAGAGCTAAATAATGGGCCAGGAAGTGATGGACCAGGAAATGGCAACTGTGGTTCAGGAGCATTTTGCCGAGAGATATGCGTATTACGCTGGCGAACTGGAGACTTCCTGCTATCACTGTACTTAGCTTTTTGCACTTTGGCCTGTTGTCTAACGTCCTCTGGTTGTAATTGGCAAGAAATAAGGTGGTTAATCATTGTCTTTGTGTGTGAGCTCATAACATGAGCATCAGACGCGTCACGCCCACACTGGTATGCAGATCAAATATAAAGCTGAAGACCATTAATAAAATTGTACTTACAAACATTGTGAAGCATATCATTGCTCCGCCTCTGTAGCAAATATCCAGAAGCGATAGCAGCATCATCCACCTCATGAAGACAGATAAGATGGGATTCAAAGCATCGGCCACAATAAACTTTGGTTTTTCCTGAAGATATTGCACCATAGTTGTGGGATCCATCAGTGCACATGGGGTGATCATAGAAGAGGTTCCCCCTTCGGCCGGGGTGTGAGGGATGCAGCTTGGATAGATGGCACAGAGCCTGAGCAAGGACACATCTTCTGAGCTCCTTTATATATCCCAAAGAAAATTAAAAACTCATTTTCACTTGATGGTAAATTATGGGGTAAGGGAGGTGCTCCTCCACATTTTCCCAGATGTATACTTAGAATTGCTGCCAACTGCCATTCTTTTCTCAGGTGTTGAGCATAAGTGACAGTGGAAGGCCATTTTCTAAAATACCTGTAAAGAAGTAGAGCAGCGCCCGGATAACATCATAATTCAGAACATGTAGAGCTAGAAAACATTGTGCTTGTGACCTCCAGTCTATTTCAGTAAAAATTGCGCTAACTGTCTCAATGCGCGCTTTATAGATTGCGAAGTTCTCGTATTTGATTAGAGCGTGTGAGCCATATGACATCACTGAAAGTAGTTACAACACGTGATAGAACCCAGTTATAACCCTGACTGGTTGCCGTGGGTGAGTTAATTGATGGATAACTGTTATGAACTGTTATGAACCATAACTATAACCATAACCAGAACCGAGAACTTTGGTTACTAACCGCACAACACTGGTCCTTACGCGCTGGTGGAGCTACTGCACTTGCCGAAGCTGGGATTTCATCTCAAATGATTCAAGCAATCAACCATTGGTCTTCAGAAGCTTTCCAAATTTACATTCGTCGACACCCAATTCTCCTTGCTGCCATCCTGTATGGCTCCAGCTTGCGATATTCTCATTGACTCATTGCGCTTACCATCATACTTCACACCCCTGTCTCTCTCGTCTCCCTCCTTTCATTGGTCTATTAGCCGTTGCGCGCAATTCCATTTCAGGGGGTGCCGCTGGCATCAGGGCACTCCCGTTTTTTCGGCTACAAAGGCTCCCTCTTCGTCCTGAGCAGGTGGTTAGCCATCCCTAATGTCATCGAGTAAGACAAAGAATATACCCCAGGGATTAACACATCAATCAACCACCTATCTTTATTCGGCAATGGATTCTTGAATTTCTTGTGGCTAGTCACATGGCGCAGCCTAAATAAAAGTGGGCTCACGGCTGATAAAGTGAAGTTTACAACCTCTCTGCCAACACTTCGCGATGCATCAGTCCGGCCCATTTTTGACCTGTACAATTTTCTATCAAGTTTTAATGGCCGCGACATCGTGTGCAAGGTATTTCTCCAGATCAATAAATAATATATATCCAGGCACGGGAAAAATGCTCAGTTTTCGATGTGGATCTCAGTGCGGAATGCCTCACGAGCAAGACCGAAGCCGAGGTTTTGTGCGAGGAGAGGCGAGGAGATCAAAACCCGAATGGGAGAGGCTGTAATGGGCGAAATGGGTGAATCCCTTGAGCCCGACAGGATGAATTTTATGACTGACATTCCCATGGAAGCTGTTATTTTGAGTGAATTGGGAACCTCGGTTCAAGTTGAAATTTTGTATATCGGCAGGATCTGTAACCGTACCTGGATCGGGTCTTTCCGAGATGATGGGAATACACTAGCTAGACATATAGATAAGTCACATTTGGTAGAACCACAAATTAAGAAAATGCAAAATTTGGCCGGAAAAAATGAATGAATATATGGCAAGCGTGCCTGTATTATGCGTTACCTACCCCCACATTGGCAGCATTTTCGAGGCTGCATTAGGCGTTACGCGCGAGGGCCGGTCCGTCTTTTTCTCTTTATGACCATACCCGGCCCGCGTGGTAAACGACCCGGTTTCTACAGTCCCAGAATATAGTATTGCTTAATCATGCCTTATCTATATAACCAGCACGAGTGAACCCTCGTTGTCTTCTCGCGACACTATTCTTCTCACCAATCACTAGATGGCCACTCGAGCAAATTCTGTTCCATATCCCACTCTGATTTCGGTAAGTCAAGTTGGCTCTGGTGCTTCTCAAGTGAAGAAGCTTATCTCGTTTGTGGCAGGTCGATCCTTTCTTGTGAGCTTTATGAATGGCTTTTGTGCAAGTGACTTAGGAATGGAATACCTCTGCGTATACATCAAAGACCCGCCGACCAGCAGAAGGTGCGAATAGATCGATTCTATGTTTACAATAAACTTACGAACGACGTGGATTCATTGTTACTTAGGGCATACACAACCGTTGGCAGTAAGAGTTTTTCGCTTGAATTAAGATGCCGGGGTAATAGACTAAAATTTGGCTTCAACATCAACGTTAAGCCCAGATATTCCTCCCATTGCAACCGTGAGACCCGGACAGGTAGGTTTCTAGCTTGGCCTGAAAGACCAACTTGAACGACAGTTTTCAAATTTCTTGTAGACGTTTAAGATTGAATGTGTTGGCGAGTCACGGCCAAAGCCTCCATGATAAGAGGGGTAGCTGACCAGGCGACATTTTCTAGATTGGACGGGAGCTCAGATCGGCAATAATGACGGTGATCATACGGTTTCTCTTTGGTTTTTTGAACTGTATCGATGAAAGAACGTGATTCAGCCAGTGACGATGTCAAGAATATCGATTTAACTAAAGTTCACAACCTCTCTGGACCGATCGCCGTTGAAGGCGCAGAGCCTGGTGATTGTCTTGTCGTTGACATCTTAGACAGTGAGCTTGCCAGTCTATTTATCTCAATATCCTTAATAAAAATCCTATCCTTGATGTTACTACATAGTTGCGCCTTTTGAGAAGATGCCTTGGGGATACACTGTAAAAGTACAAGTATTTTATCTGTCATGTCGCTCTAATCCTTTAAAATATAGGGCATATTTGAGCTTGAGAATGGAGGAGGTCTTTTTGGTGAGCAATTGCCTTTTTCGAATGCAGCTTTCGGATGCCCATGGGTTTCATTCCGCAGCTCGTGAATTCAACAGCAAAGCTGCAAAGGCCATTTGGGACCTCCACGGTATCGTTTCAATTCCCCGCTCACAGTGCACTCAAAGCTCAACTTTTACTTAGGCATCTATGCTACCTCTCGACACATACCTGGTGTCCGTTTTGCAGGTGTTACTCATCCAGGACTCATCGGGACTGCCCCTTCCACTGAATTACTAGCCACATGGAACAAACGCGAAGGCGAACTGATTGCAGCCCATGCCAACGCTGTCCCTCCCGTGGCATTCCCTCCCGAGCCCATCGGAGCATATGTTGGACAATCTCTCGATCTTGAAGTCATGAAGAAAATTGCAAATGAGGGCGCTAGGACTATTCCCGGAAGAGAACATGGAGGGAATTGCGATGTCCGTCACATCCTTTGGTTTATAAGCCGAAGCTAACAGTTTCTCATTGGCATGCCTCTGCAGATCAAGAATCTCTCCAGGTGCCTCTCAACTGCATCTTTGTTTGTTCTGTCTCACGCACTAATATATGTCATAGAGGATCAAAATGCTATTTCCCAGTGTTTGTTAAAGGAGCAAACCTTTCGGTTGGAGATCTACATTTCTCCCAGGGCGATGTATGCTCATTTACATCGATCCTGACCTCGGTACAATCTGAAACACTGTTTTTCTGTAGGGCGAGGTGACTTACAAACGTATCATTCTCCTGACACCAATTAATTTCCTTTAGATGTCCTTCTGCGGAGCCATTGAAATGGTAAGCAATGGCAATATTCTCATACTTCCTCTTTGGAACTTTTTTTTTTGCAGGCTGGTATCATCACATTCAGCACAAGTATTATCAAAGGAGGCGTTGAGAAGTTTGCTTTGAAACAGCCGATATTTTTGGTGCGTAGTACGACTCTGTTTCGTTACCGTAATTGCTGAATTCCAAAACCTTTGAGCCCTCTCCGATCGATCCAATGTATTCCTCCAAGGTAAGTTCCAGGCTTGAACACTGCTTCTATTCTTTTTGCAGATCTTACTCCATCTAGATCGTATTCGAAGGCTTGAGCGTCGATATCCGTAAGTGAATTCTTCTCAAATATGTACCAAAGCTTTTTAGTCAACATCTTTCAGACGGTGATGGCAAGCAATATAACATGGACGCGTATGCCTGATCTATCTCCTGTAATGTATAATGCAGATTAACTCTGAACTCAGATCTGTCGCCTATAAGCAGGCAGCTTTAAATGCTATAGCCTACCTCCAGAAGGTCAGTTTAAACCAGCTTTACACATGGAAGGCTCTAATAGGGTGACCATGCCATTTCAAGATTGGCTATAGTGAGTTCCTGGTACGAAATTTTTGTTCTAGCTGACATACATATGGAATATAGCCCGCGAACAAGCGTGTATGCATAGATATCAATATCTAAGCAATGTCAAACTAATATTAAGATTGATCTAGATCTTCTCCTCTCAGCAGCGCCCATCGAAAGTCATGTCGGTGCACTTGTTGTGAGTCATCAAGTTCCCTTGAAAGGATAAATGTCCCTCACAATTGTGTTTTATTGCTGTAGGACTCTCCAAATGCCTGTGTGACTTTGGCCATTCCTACTGGCATCTTCGAACATGTGAGTCCTTTCAAATCACTCGATCGCTTAGTCTATGGGCAGAGAGTAAAAAATGTTGGTTCCAGGACATTCTCCCTAACCCGGATGGATTCGTAAAGAGAGATTTTGGTCAATGCGCCATTAGAAGCGACGGGGTAGTTTAATAGTGAGGTTGTATGACGACGGACTGAGCTGGACCGAGGGTCCTCGAAGCAATATAACAATGTAATTTTTTAACCCTACCTCATTGAAAGGAATGGGCGATGTACAAAAAGAAGCTACTCACAAACTAGTTCAAAGCGAGCAGTTCAGTCTGTTCAGATATGATTGAAGGCATATAGATTTGTAAATGCGACATGTACTAAATAAGTCCCACTATAACTGTAGCGCGTAGGCTGACTTCCTTGTTTCGAATTATATTGGGCGCCGGGAGAAATTGGGTACCGATTTCTACAAATTCTTCGGTTTGAAGTGTGCTGGACTTCCAGCCCCAGCTTTGGCTTACGGGAAAGACATCAGGTGAGCTGCTGAAGCGTGTCTGAGAGGAGCCCGTTGCACTTGCACAATTAACGGCAAAATATGCTGATATCGACGACCTGGGATCACGATATGGCTGTGGTGGCGCAGGCGGCGTTAGCGTAGATGGGATAGGGTTGGAATTGAAAGCAGAAGTAGATGATGGTGATGGCGGAGAGTCAGGGCGAGTAGTTGTGAAAGGAGTCGAGCTTCGAGAATATGGATGAATCGAAGGTGAAAAGTGAATCGTGCTTTGAGTAGCAGAAGTGGGTTGCTGCAAAAGAGAGGGGAGAGAGGTTTGGCGGATGTGCAATGAACGCTCATGAGACGAATTCAGGACTGTATCCTTGGTACTTTGCGTTGGTGAAAGCTGGGGAGGTATGCTTGCAGCAGGGATGGGATCCACATTTGACTGGCGTTGAAGATATATGCCGAGCTGCGGTTGACCCTTTTTGCGCACAATTTGAACGTAGACATTGAAGAGGTTACCCGCATACCAAATTGTGTGAGAATGTAATCGCGATTTCTCCTTGAGCAAGTCGACGTCCCAAAACTCTACTGAAAATCTGTAAGGAGGATACGACGACCAGCGACTTTTACCGGCTGAGTCCGATTCTACGCAAGATGCTCCCACATATCTTGGGGTAGAAAGACCAAAGAAATTAGCCTCGGAAGTGTGAAACTTATTTGTGATCGCAGCGTCTGCCTCAGATTTGGCCTTCTCTTTTCCTGACGGCAAAGGTGGGCCCGCATAAGGCGAATGACAACTAGTGAACAACTCCTCCATAGACAATTGAGTCCCGGCCACGGCAGGACAGTTTATTCCATTGTCTCCTATCCTCAAGGACGAATCGCCAAGAACTGGGAAATATGGCTTTGATCTATGGTCATCATCTCCGTCTTCTGAAAACTTGGCAAAAATTTCAGCTGTTGTAAAGGTAATTGAAAGTTCCTTGTCTCGAGCAGGAGGAGACGAGGTCCCAGAACCACCATTCGGTCGATACGTCACCTGGTGACGGAAAACTGAGTGCATCCAATGTGATGCCTGTAGTACAGACAGAGGAACGTATGGTCGTTTGGTGGTCGGCGATACATCTTGGGAAATGAAGAATATGTCTTCGAAAGTCTGGAATGGAAATCTATTGATCAATAGGATATTTGTTGGGATGTCATAACGAGACAAACCATGTTAGAGTAATAGATGTCACGTTCAAACATCTCTGTCCAAATATTCTCTTCGTCATCATGAATACCAGTCCTTCTCCGCCGTTCGACTATTGTCCGTGCGAGGTTGTAGCGACCAAGTTCGTTCCTCACAAACAAGGTGTCTGCAGATACGAGAGCAGCAATCCACTTCGCATCCAATCCATCACGACCCCAAATAACTGGGCGGAGGATAGCAGAAGCAGAACTTCGAGTCTCTACCATAGAGAGGAGACTATCCGAACGCGACCTTGAAGTAATGTGTTCAAAATCTTGCGTATTGTCGTTAGCTTCCTCATACTGAAGGATGTCAGTGGCCCAACGAGCCAGCCAACAGCTGCAAGCCTCTCCGATCTTATTAGAGATGGCCCCATAACAATAAGATGGACCGTCCCCTCCAAGGTCGCCAGCTCCGCCATCCGACAACTCGACTGAACGAGAGGTATTCAGAGTAGACAGCGATATAACCGATTCATTATTCTTAGGTATCAAGCTTGCAGTTGAACTGAGTGTTTGGTGGGTGGTGGATATATGCACATCAAGCATTTGTGCAAGGTGTTCCAATCCAACAGCAGCCTGATCATCTACGGGGTAAGTACGAAGTATGGGCTTTCCGCAAGCAAAATTTAAATATTGCAACACAGTGGAGGGTCCAATTGTCTTGAGAATGAGGGATAACGCCTGCGAGGCAATAGCAGGTATTGAAAGATAAATGGCCGTAGCAAGCAAAGACAGGAGAAAAATAGGAGTTGCGGGGTGGTGCCCTGCTGGTACCTTGTCCACTTCAGTCACTCCGGAATATAGAGGGGTCAATGGGTAGGCTGTAGTGGGAATCAAGGATGGGGAAACATGCAACTGAGGCCCTCCGCCGTATAATCGGGAGATACACAACCTAACGATACAGGTTGGGAATTATGTAGTGAGATTGGGACAGATTGCTCACTCAAATGCTATAAAGGAATATCAACAAAACTTGATAGTGAGCTTTGGGCCAGTAGATCTAACCTGGTCGAGTGATATTGTAGTCGTCAAAGACGATGGCAATCTCGTCTTTTGGGTCTCCGTGTCTGAGAGATGACTCGGAGAAGCCGCCGGTGAATAAGGATCGAAAGAAACCCTGTACGATGTACTTCAGTCAGATTCGAAGAAGATTTGGATTTTTGAATTTACAGATTGAATGAGAACGACTCGATGTAGTTTGTAGACAGCCTTCCAAGTGCCTGTTACACGTATGGCAACATCGTAGGCATTTGCTTGTAGAAGAGAGGTGTAAAGATGGGACTGAATTTCGACGGCTGATGGTCCAGGTGAGAGCATGTACAAATTAAATAAACAATACTAATTAGTGAAGAAATACCAACTTGAATATGGCGTACACTCAACCACATCCTCGTCTTTCTGTTGTATCAAACTCATCCCAGTCCTCTGTAGATCACCTTTCGCCAACGAACACCTCGACTCGCTTTTCTCTTCCTTCTGTACACGCAACAGTTGCTTCAACAAAATCTAGCCTAAACCGTCCAAATATCTATGATCGAAATCTCAACAAAAGCCGTGGTACAGAAGTCTCTGGCTCAGCCTTTGCCTTCCTTTTCTCAGAGATTGTCCAATATACCCAGAAAAGAGTAAGCGGGATAAACGATCTGGAACGTCAGTAAGTCGTATTCAATCTCGAACTTACTTCATCTGAATCTCTTCCTTTAGATTGAATACCCTTGGATATCGCATTGGAACGCGAGTGCTTGAACTCATGCTTTGGAGGGTGGAAGGTTCCTCTAAAGCCCCAAAACGCGAAATCAAACTCTTGTCCGTCCTGATGTTGATTCATACGCAAGTATGGAAGGCGACATTCGGAAAACCAGCTGATGCAATCGAAAGGAGTGTGGAAAACCCCGACGAATGTAAGAATATTTAATCAACTAGGTGGCAACGTGAAAAATTACTTGAATGTGCAGACATGATCATCGACAACGATCCTCCCATTGAACGTCACATATCTGTTCCCCGAGACATGAGTCAACTGAGTTGTTCATCTTTCACTGCTGGTATCGTCGAAGCTGTCCTTGACGGCCTTTCATTCGTACGTAATTCCCACCTTTCCTTCCTTTCCTAAAGCAATTATTTTTTTCGTGCAGCCCGCCCGAGTAACTGCACACAACACCCCAACTTCACAATTTCCCAATCGGACAACTATATTGATCAAACTTGAAAAATCTGTATTGGATCGTGAAGAGTTATTGAAGCAATAACGGTTTCTGTATGTTGTCTGAGGATCCTTGATGAGAGTTGTGAATATTTGAATGGATTCTTATCTCTGAATTCTTACGTTGGCCTGTTTGTCTTATTATGGTTGCGTTAAACAGTATTGACATAACTCCTCCACTTCTTAATTCTTCCTGTGCTTGGTCGTCAGATCTTTGTCAGTTGAGAGAGCTTTATAGTTCGATCTATACAGGCGCAATTACTACTCGTACTGCAACCATAGATGGGTTTCCAGAAGATTCTAATCATACGGTGCGATCATCTCACCCGGCCATTGTCTAATGACTCATTTACCTGCATATACTAGGTCGCCTTTTCTAATGAATCGATAACAACTATCAACTCCTATGGGTATTCTCCACATCCCCTCGTCGATTATCTTGCTTGGGTTGAGACTATTCTCACATCCCACCCGTCTTCCACAAAACCTGTCATCATTAGCATAACCGATTCGGATCCTGTCGTACTGCAGTCTATGATTCGATCCATCCAAGAATTGCGGTTCAAGCTTCACGACACCAACCCTGGTAAACCCGGAGCGTCGAAGATCGCTATCGAGCTGAACACTTCATGTCCTAATATTCCAAATTCACCTCCATCTGGATACTCTTTCAAATCTCTGCTACCTTTACTTCGGGTCCTGAGAGATGCGTTCGCTCAAGACATGACTCTGACAATTGGGCTGAAGCTACCCCCATACGTCTCCAGGGATCAATTCACAGAAGTCATTACCACTCTTCAGTCTTTAGTCATATTTAATGTACACGGGACGCCCAAAAGCGCATTCGCTTTTCTTACTTGCACGAATACACTCGGCAATTCCCTTCTGTTCTCAAATCAGACCACCACCGATTCAGCCCTTACCTTCGCAGTTCCATCTGGGTTGGGCGGCGTTGCTGGTGAAACTCTGCACCCATTGGCATTAGGAAACGTTTTTACATTCAAACAACTTCTTACTTCCAAGGAAGCTATTACCGCAGGTCTGGGTGATGTCAGGATCATCGCTGTAGGAGGGGTTACTTCGAAGGAGGCTGCTGCACGAATGAGACGAGCTGGAGCAGACGTAGTTGGGTGCGCCACACTCTTTGGAAAGGAAGGTGTTCGGGCATTTGAGATACTGAGTAAGACTTGAACGAAAATGGTTCATCATATGTACAATTTGAACTACACCCTGTGTCTACAAAAGGAAGAAATCATATCAAAATGAATGAGACAGGGAGTGTCCGGGTGTGAGAGGCTTAGTAACGTCGTCGATAACCTACAGGGATATCCGGCTGCAAGGGGTCTACAGGGCTGGGAGGGGGGTTAAATTGCGAAAGGGGGGTGTGAGGATCGAAAGGGTTGTTAAACCTGATACGAGAAGACCCAGCATGCATCGTCGATTCTGAGTAGACTGGAGTGGACTGAAAACGCCCGATAGAGGTATCTGATGTATCCCTCTGGAAAACTTGTGCGCTACTTTCTGCTTCGGGGCTAATCAAATGGCGAGGATACGGAGATTGAGCACATGCCGAGGAATAAGAATGTGATGTGTTATCATAGTGGTGGGTGTAGGTCGAAGAGGTTGAAGAATATGCATAGGTTGAAGTATAAGTTTTAGGGGGAGCAGGATCATAAGTCGGTTCATGCGAGTATTGCAAGTAAGATGAAGGAATGCTGGTTTGCATGTTCCCCTCGACAGCTGGCTGAGTTGCGCCGGAGTTTATATCCCCGTTTCGTGAAAACGGGTAGTATTCCTTTCAAGCTTGTCAACCAGCTGAAATTCTTCCACTAAAAAGATAGAACTTACGGTGTACGGGACAAAGGCAACTTTTGACATTGTACTCTCTGGTAGAGATGAAGGTGGGAGGAGAGGACTACGGAAAGGTGGGGGATTCGGTGTCTTCGTTATACAGGTAGTCGGCGCCACTTGGTTGGTTTCCAGACGGGAGTCGAAGCGAAATTGAGGTTCGCCTTTGGGTTCGGTCTCATTGACGGCAGTAGTAAGCTCATCGCCTTCCTTCCCAGCAAGGAGTAAATCTGCTACGAAGCGACAACGGCGCATTTCACTCTCGCCATTCCTTTTGACATTTCGTTTGACCGATTTCTTGACGCGGGACAAAGGAGTGAAACGATAGTCAGGATGTTTTCGCAAGTGAGCGACCTTCTCCTCTTCAGCTTTAAGGAACCAGACGAGCTTTTCATCTTGCGGCATTTGGTTCCAACAATGACCAATTATCCTGCTTATATGACGATGGTCATGCTCTACGGTGGGGTTTATCTTTTCTGCTGCCCAGAATTCTGAACGAAAGATCATGAAAGCATTGCGGGGACGGGGAATGCGCTCGCCTATTAAAAAAGAGAATAAATGTCTTATAAAAAGGGGACGATAAAGGAGGAGACATACTGGGAGACATTGTCAAGAGGATCCATGGCTGTAAGTAAGTAGTTGTATTTAACAGCAAGTATGTCCTTTGTGCTAATAGTTTGATCGATTAACTCCCTCGTTATAATCACACCCAGCTAAGCCGGTCACTTTTGTAAATCACATCGTGACATGTTTCTCAACCACGCATCTGGAAGTGCTAATCCTGCCACATCCCCTTCAGCTCTCTGGGCATATCTTCAACCTGCCCTAGATCACATTGTAAAATCAGCATCAAATGACCCAGATGGGAAAGCACCCGCAGTAGACTTTGGTCTTTACGCTGGCATTCATTCAGCTTGCTACAACTAGTAATATTTTATTTCACCCTTTTCCACCCTTTTCAACCGTCTTACCGCTCTACTATAGCTTCACAACACAGAGCGAAGTTAATACAGTCAGCCTCGCGTCAAATGACGCCAAGAATACCCCTAGTGGCACAGATATATATACTCAGCTTGACAAATACTTTGCTGAGGCTTCAAGAGAAATTGCTCTTGCCGCACCCCAAGACGATATCACACTCATTCAATACATTGTCCCCTCCTTCGGCCGATACAATGCTGGGGCACAGTCCGCTAATCGCCTTCTTAACTATGTTAACCGTCATTACGTCAAACGTGCTGTTGATGAAGACAGAGGTTGGCTTCGTCTCACAGACATCATAGAGGCTGTAGCTAAGAAAATCTCAATGGATGACTCGAGAGAGATGATATCTCAACGATTCAAGGATAAAAGACTGGAGGAGCTCAAGAAGTGGGGGTATTCAGACAGCGACTCAGGTGATCAAGTCGCTTTTGCTGAATCATGTGCTGAGGCCGCCAGCTCTCTTGACCGTGTCGTTCCCATCTCTTCACTGGCCCTCCGCCGCTTCAGAACAGAATTTATAGATCCTCTTCTTGCAACACCCAAAATCAAGGGAAATTCAAAAGCCAAAAATAAAGTTCCAAAGTCGGTTATTCCTAATTTTGGAAGTCGACCCAAAGGACGTCTCGCACGGGCTGTCAAGGAGTTACTCGAATCAGATTGTATTGAGCAGGAAGAGAGACTACGGCTAGCTTCTGGGCTAGCCAAAGTTTTGCTGGCCGTCGGCGTACGGCACGACCATCTATTACGGAAAAGGCTGGATAAATACCTGACGTCTGTCGCTACGACTACTTTTCACACCCCCAGCATGAGGAAATGACCGTCTTCATTCGTAAACATATTTGTTTACATCTCAGTCTACAAACCACATTCAAGCATCAAGCTCTTAATTCCCACTAACTATTTTGCTTGGCCACGAGTAACCCAAAAGAAGGCATCAATAAACAAGCAAGATCGTCGCATCAAGTCTCATGACAAGAGATTCTCTCAGCTTGACATCGGTGTGTGCATGTCACATACAAATATACAATAAAGAAGCTAAAAAAAGATCACATGTACAATCACTGTAATCAGAGAGAACGTGCGTGTCAAGGTAAGTGAGTCGCTCCGTCGAACAATACGTTTAACCACGCGGCCAGACGGAATCCTTGCTTCGCAATTTGCGACTCAATCTATTTTTATGATCGTAAGACGGATCCTGGACTTCGGGAAAGAAAGTTCACTCACGACGGGAACTGCTTGAGTGTAGTAGCTTGAAGTGCACAAGTCTTGACCTGCAGTGAAGTCAAATACAACAGACTAGCGAGTAGTATCTCATTCAATAAGGCATTTCTTTTGGTGAAAAGGAGACGCACACAGTCAAAAGAGTTGGCATCTCGGGCCCAAACTAAGGGACATGCAGCCGAGGCAGCGGTTGAAGAGCATGTAATCCAAGATGCAGCTAAAGACTTGTATTCACCGGTCTATTTCCAGTACCATTTAGGATGCAGTGCCAGGTCAAATTTTCACAAAAAAAAGCCTACTTTGATTCGCGCAGCCAGTGTATCGGCCCAAGTTGTAACGGAATTGCTGTACTGAGTTGCCAAAAGTTTGGTAATCATGCCAGTATCTGAGAAAGGGGCGAATCCTTTAACATCAAGAACCCATGGCTGAGGCAACTTGACCAATTACCCCAAGTCTAGAAATGTTGTCAAATTTTGACAAATGAATTGGATGACTTGAGACCCACAGCATGTAAATTGGTACTGGACCCACTACATATCGCACTGATACTGTTGCCACCAACTTTAAGGGCCTCAACGTGAAGAGGTTGTCCGATGTCACCAATGAACTAGTTCAAGAGTCAAATGTGCCGAAATTTGAAAGTGCGGAGAAGACTGACATGATCTACCATTACAGACCGAGAAATTGTTAAAAACAACAAATCGAATGACAGGATGGGTTAACAAACCCAAAAACTTAAGGGCCTCTTGACGCTGGGTGGCAGACAGAGTTGTATCGACAACACGTGTCGTGTAGTTTGTGATAGCAGATACTAAACATGTAGAAGAAAGAGAAAAGTCGCGAGTAGAATAAACATACGAATGCACTTGCCAGTGCCACAATCTCTGCTTTGAGAAACGGAACAGGAAGTAGGCGGGTCGTCTTTGAACAGCAGACAATCAGTGCAATCCAATTAAAAGTAATTTCCCAAACCTTGGGCATCGACAAAATGGAAGGGGGAAGACCTGGGCGAACAGTGGTTAATACACGACCAACCCAAATAAATGATAAGGATAAACACCAGCTAAATGCGGCTTCAAACTTGACCTGGTCCGCCCACTTCAAGACTCGTCGTTAGCTTTAATCAAGGCGATTGCATGATATGCTTACAGTAGCAGCAGGGCCTAGAGACTGGTTATACATCGCCCCCAAGGAGGTCTGCACGAAGGAGAGGGCATTTGGAGCAAGGAACTACACGTAGTTTTGGTAACCGAGTCAAGCTTGATGGATTAGAAGACTCAACCTGCATTGCCACAAATCTAAAGGAAAGCTTGAATGAGCTGTTTAGTATTTGGGAATGCAAGTGAAGTCATACCCAACAGTTTCGTGTCCATCGAACCCCCAACCGTAGACGCAACGTACAAAAGCAAACAAAGCAAAGGCAAGGGAGCTAAATCTCATTTCAAGGCAGGTGAAGTTCCAAGAAGCCAGCTTAGTGCATGGGAGCAGGTTTTATAGTTTCACAGGGTTGCGTGCAGCTTTTTTTACTACTTCTCATGGACAACGCGCGTAAGACACCGAATCGAATAATATTCACAGGTTACCATATTGGCTCTTCGTCCGAAAATGCTCCTTTTCCATCCTTCTGATGGGAATCCAATAGAGACGAAGCATGTGGACAGTGACCGATCCTTGCATGGCTCAGCATTTGGCAACATATGGAGGATCTGGACATCATCCAAAAAAAAACTCATCCTTACTTACCGGTCACGAGTCTATGTAGATCTATACGCCGCTGCGGAAGACTAGGAAAGAAGGGTGCAATGTCCAATCCCAGGAACGTTCGTCGCCTTTGAGCAAGATGTAATCATCGCTATGAAAAACGATTACTCGGTTCGACCGCACGACCCGAAATATAACCAACTTTCATAACTTCATTGCATAGGTCTCGCTGCTTACCTCGCCATATCCAATGACAGAAGAGTCGTTGTTGTCAGACATTGAAAGATGTATTGAGATCGCCAGAGTCAACATGGAATGCAAAAGAATGAACAGCTTTCTTAGACGAATATTTGGAAAGACAATCAGGTAGCACTCTGATTGTTTTCGCTTTCGCCTTTCTCCTCGCCCACTGTCCCCAAAGTGAGGAAAGCCTCCATATCCATTGGAAAGCTCACCCCAGAATCTTGTGTATTAGAGAAGAATCCAGTCGGTAGATTAGATAGATCAATGGCATTGATATCGAAAGTTTCTGTCATGCTAGGGATAGCAGCATTGTCAGAGGGCGACGGCTTATGGCCCATCATGCGTGGGGATGAGAACTGTGCTAATAGACTGCCTGGAGACGGAACTGAGGTCGGGTCTGACTGCAAGATAGACGGTTCGGCAACGGCTAACTGGGATACGAGGTCAGGATTGCCAGCAAAATATAAATTTTCGGCCTGTGGCTGTTCACTTTCGCCTTCATTCAGCACTGGTGAAAATAAGCCATCATTAATGTTCGAATCCTCAGGATCTGGATCTCCGAAGAGGTCAGTCATATTGGCCATTTCAATGTCAAGGTCGAGTTCGATGGGTTTGTCGGATGAGTCACCAATTCCATTATCCATGGCTGAGCCATCCTGTTCAGATACCTGGAGAGGTGTAAGGTCAATGGTCGAGGGTTCAGGTGGGGCATCAGATGGTACTGAAGAATTCGCAAATGCTGCCATGAATTCCGGAGGAAATTCATTGGGGCCAAGTCGAGCAGATTTTGGCGCTAAAGTCACGGGGGATGCAAGACCTTTCGTGAAAATGGCAGCCTCTTCCTCTGTTATGCGAAGAGAGGTCGAAGAGAGATCAAGTTTCAAAGGAAATTGGGGACGATGAAGGGATGATATTGAGATAGCCGACGCACGTCGTCCTGGTATCGTATTTAGGATTGGAGAGTCCTTCAGATATGTCGATGTGCCATCGGTAGGAGGTTGAATGGTAGAGCCATCAGGTCTGACTTCAGATGTCAATGGAAGAGACGGTGGTGGTAACATCAAAGCATCGGAACGTTTTCGACATTCCTCAATCTTTATGATGCGTTTTTCTTCCCGCAAAAGGTCGCGTTTCAAAACATTTATGGCCCTAAGCTAAGCAGGGGGATTTATGAGCAGCTGTTAAGATATTTGTGAAGAGATGGGCTTGCAAGGTGGGCTTCAATGGAGTCGCATAGTTGGTCATACCTCTCGATATCGCGCCCCAACGCAGTTGTGAGCGACTGAGGGGGTTTCGGAGCATGTTTCTCTATTCCTCTAAGAATTCCCAAGTCAAAAAGGATTGCCACGAAGTGCGAGGTGCATAGGTCAACATACAATCTACGGGTGTCGGCATAGAAGCTGTACATCTGTCCTGTTTTAATGATAGTATCCTGAAATACATTTAAATAAGCACAGAGTTAAGAGGTACGAAGACTTTTTTTTTATGTAACATGCCTTGAGACACCGCTGCAGGGCAATCATTTCCGGCTCCAAAATCTTCATTTGTTTTGTAGCCGTTGGGTTAGGAGGAGGAAGTACGGCTTTCGCATTGTCGTCCATGTTCACGTTAGGATCAAAACGATTGCCAAAACGGTCCGTTACACTCCCTCGGCTAACGTTCATCTTACATACCCAGCTTCCAAGCTCTCATTCTTTACTTCTTCCTTCAGAGGCGCGTTAAACGGTTGTGGTACATACCATCAACCATTTATGACGGTGGCATATTGAATCTAATCCATATGCAAGACTTTTCCACTCTCGATGCTCAGTCAAAGTGCAGCGACATCCGTTGTTGAACCCGGGTTGTTAGCTGAACAACTAATGCCTGTGAGTTGGTCATATTCGAATGGCCCACAACTAAGTCATTCATGCTCAATAGAGACGCATAAGACATATCACTGCTATCCAAATCCGTAACCTAACACCCTTCCCAGTTCGAGATGCTTTCACCTCGGCTTTATCCCAACCGGCCGAGCAATCTCATTTCAGTGCGAATGGTGTCGCTGACGATCTTTCTGCCATACTATTGAGGAAGCGTTCACGAAAAATCTCCACGAATTCACGCCGTAGTCTGAAATGGGAGGATGGCATTCTCGACGCCGATACAAATGAAGGACGGGTGAGGGCGTCATCTGCCTCACGGATTACACAATCAAGCACAGGTAATGCCTCCACCAGTCCCAACCATGCCAATCATTTGGGCTCGATTAGGTCTACCCATTCATTACGGTCTCATCGAGCTCGAACTAGCTCTATAACCTCGTTAAGCAGTGGTCACCATCGCTCTGCATCCTCCTTGCAGCTTGCAGGCATTCTGCCTGCCCCACCTATTCCCTCTCTGCTCCCAGATAACTCTCAGGCAGCTTTGGAAGGAATCATAAATTCCCGGTTGGTGGAAACATTCATCACTGTAGCTGTTTTTCTCCCTGAGTCCCCGTCGGAAGACACGTCTGGGCCAACTCCTATGTCTGCACCCGTTCGCTCCCCTACAAACCCGCGCTCCCCTACAATTCAGACTTTACCCAACTCTTCGTCCCAGAAAACCACTTCTAAACCTAATGGACCGCTAAAAAGGATTTCTACTGTCACACCCCCCAATAAGAGACGACTTCTTCCTGCGGATACATCAGCGAAATTTTCCGCCTTGAAGCCTGCAGCTCCCATGAAGCAAGACTCCCGCAACAAAACATCTGGGATGCCCCAGTCAAACGGAATACGCCAGTCTCCTTCATCCTCCAGGAAGGGAAAGTCGGTGGTGAATATGGCTCTGGAATCTGAGGTGTACCCAGAGAGCAGGCCGTCCCCTCCTGTTTATTTTTCTCCAATACATCGTCCCTCTACAAATCCATTGTTTTCCATCGATACCCGCTCAAATCAGGCCCATTGGCCGGATACTAGTGGCCAAATTTTCAAAGTTGAGGTTTGGGGGAGAATGCCCATCCGAGTAGAAGATCCGACGCGACTTGATGAAGTCGAACGATTGCCTGAAGATCGAGGCTTCAACTGGAAGTTGTTGGACGAATGGGACGTCAACCTGGATCGATTGACTCGTCTACCAAGTGATGTACGGACCATTTTTTCCTCACAGTTATTTACTGATTGGTGAGGTCCTTCAGTTAGATGCCAACCCTTCTCAACTTCCGTCGAATACGCTCATTATCAAATTGTCACCCTCGGGCCAAGCATTTTATCTGCCTTCTGCAGCGAAACATCAGTCTCGTTCCTCTTCTCCTTCTGTAGGATATGCGTCTGATCCTGAATCCGAGATACGGAAAGCCAAACAAGTCAGCGAACAGTCTACGTTTGCTGACGGCACTGCGCCTTCGGTTGATATAGTCTCGCTCTCCAGGAGACGGCGTCAAAAACGTATTGACAGCGTATCAAAATCTAGAGACACGACAAAGACGGCGGGATATCAAGAACTTTTCAAGTTTGTAACACGTTTATCTTCGTCATTCAAGTTTTTTATTTTATTCAAAAACATTCCAGGCTGGTTACTCTTCAGTCTTGCATATTGGACAACGAGTCTTCGTTAAATGAGGTAGTTCGAAAAATTGATGGCCTTCTCGAAAGCGACGAGACATTTATCTTGGTATGTTGACGCATTCTACCTTGAAACTGTCTTTCTTATGACTTAGCTTTTTGCTGCAGAGGCGTAAAATATCGGAAAGTGAAGCTCGGATGAGGGGACTGAGGGCGAATTATAACATCGTCCTTGAGCAATCCGCTCAAAGTATGGTATCTGCCTCTCGCCGATGTGTTATAACTCACTTTGCTTTGTTTAGAGCAGCTTGAACTTACGGATCGTGCGCAACGATTACGTCAGAGGGCGGAGTCTCTTTCATGCGCGAGAAATGCAGTTGCATTTGACGCTGAAACAGATGACAATTTAGAAAAGTCTGTTGGTCTCTCTGTGAATTGGTCATTTTCTGATATCAATGACATAGCACCTGGTTGCCTGTGTTGCGAGAAAGAATGCATGTATCGAGGACTTCCCTCCTTTCAACGCTCTCAACGATCTTTCCCATTGAGCTATACTCTCCGCCTGACCTACTTTTCACCATCTTAGGTGTTCCATTACCCATTCCGTTGACCCCAAATGATCCTGCGCCACCATGGACGTTATCGAATCATAAAGAAGTGACAGAAGAAGCTGTAGCAACTGCGCTGGGACACACGGCGCAAGTTTTGCAAATACTGGCCGCATATCTTGGAAAACTCTTGGTGTACCCAGTGACATGCATAGGCAGTCGAAGTCTTATTCGAGATGGAATATCCTCTATGGTTGGACCACGAATGTGAGTTTTCCTATACGACAATCATGTTCCTTATTTAATGATATTAATAATTGTTAGGTTTCCGTTGTTTTCGAAAGGCGTAGACACATACCGATTTGAATACGGTGTATTTCTACTAAACAAAGACATTGAATTTGTATGTCTACTTTTTCTTTGAAGCGCTTATCGTTGATTGTTTTCCTTTTATTAGTTAATGGCAGAGCGTGATTTACGAGCGCTCGATATGCGGCATACACTACCCAATCTGAAAAATCTTCTCCTTACGCTCAGCCATGACAACTCTGTCGAGACCAAGTGAGTGTGGTCTGTTCTCACTGTCACTGAATACTGACGATAGTCATCAAACTGAAGTCAAGCACCACATTTAGATTCTCCAGTCTCTTCTAGTTCCACTGCAGGCCTAGATACTCCACCACGAGAGTTCTCAACCATAGAGACAGAGATACAGACGCCTAAAGTTTCTCATAATGGGCGTCCTCGCGGTCCTGATCATGGTACGACCCCGATCGCGAGTGGTTCAACTACGCCTACGGCTACTGCATCGACGGACGAGTCAAGAAAGGCTAAGCCCTTCCTTGGCCTTGTTAATGTTCCTTTTGCCGAGTTTCTTAGAGGCCGGTATCCTTCTTCCAGTCCGGCTTCGCTTGACAAAACCAACTCAGGGCTGAGAGATGAGGATGTCGACCAAGAAGTTGACGAAGAAGATAGGAAGACAATACATGGTGTTTCTGCAGAAATCGAGGAAGGAGCCAAGAGTCGTTGATTTGTTGATCTATTATGACAGCATTACAAAGTATATTGTCAGCCTTATTTTATGCGGCGTCTTCTTGGTTACAGGGACGATAGGAACTCTGATCGGCGGGGGATCATATGAAGCTAGTAGATGTTTTTCAAATTTTGCTGAGCTGGAGTAGTATACCCATACTTATAAGTTGCAGATAAACTGTTAATATAAGTTATATGGTGCTAATAGATTTTATTTTACATTATTGTGGGAATGGAAGTTTTTGAAAAATAAATTGTGCGGGACCGGAGTTGTAAAATTTGAGGAAATTGCCGATGGTTTTCAATTCAGGGACCAACAGGTAGTAAGAAGGGGTATTCGACTTTATATAACAAACCACTTCCTTCCTCCGGTTGCGTTCTCAAATTCTTTGTCATTTCTCCCCATCGTCGAATACATTTCACAGCTTACATTGTACCATCAGACTCACTACACAGGTCAGAACATTTGTTGTGGCTCACCTCATCCTATTGACACCCCACATTTAGGAGTCCATTCGTGCAACTGCTTTTTCGTCCAGCTATACCTCTCGTTTTTTCTGTCATTTACAAAAATTTGCAAGCACCTCGATTGCCAAAATGAACATTATGGAAAATACTGTTTCTTCTACCGATAATCATCCCTCTACCGAGGAAAGAAAACAAAGTCCACCTGCTTTCTTGGACCTTGCAGATTCGGTAACTTATTTTTCTATGTTTGTCATGTTTTCGCCAGCTCATATAGACGGCTCTAGGCAGCGAGGTTGGGGAGTAATATGCCTGACATGTCTGCAGTGAGTTTGATTCTCCCTCATTGGGTCGTTCTTCCGCTTACGTCTAAAAATTTCCAAAGCGTGTCGAACTCAAACGTCTTGAGCATGAGCGGCAACGTCTCATTCAGCGCAAGCTGTTTGAAGACCAAATGCGAGCTCTCGAACAAAAGCAAGCGCAAGAGCTTCTCAGCATTCCGTATGAGCCCAACGGCAATGCCGGTGTCCAACATTTGGCAGTTTCGGCTCCAACAACTCCCCCACGTATCAATGCACCACTTCCTGAAAATTATGTTAACAGTGTTCGTCCCATACGGTATCAACAAGTCGATGCAGATTCCCTATCAAAAGCCGTTGGAACTGCGGCAGATAAACGAAAGTCTGTTACTTATGCCCCATCGGTTAATTTATCTCCAGATTTGACAACTCCGCCCGCCACCAATGGACATAGCTTTGCTCGGCCCGCAGGTGCTAAAAGCATGCCAGCTAGTAGGCGCACCTCTGCTAGCAGTCATGATGAAGACCTTGCTGTACACATCCAAGGGTTGTCTATGGCTGGAGATCGTTCTACTCGAGCCTCTCCAATCCCCGTTCCCGTCTCAGCATCAATTGTGCTGAGAGGCAATGGACGCTATGAAGTTGATGAAGGAGCGCGGTATGCTAGCACCTATAACGCTGGAATGATGTTGGATGAACAATTGGATCAAGAGATGCATAGTATGTTTTTTTTCTTTTACTCAAGGTATATGTCATAATCCCTTTTCGCTTTTTAGATGCGATGAGGAATCTTCCGACATCTGACAATGATAAGTTTCACAATTCTTATCCGGCAAAGGTTAGTTTTCCACTGTCGTACTTAGTGAACGCTACTCACGGTATTCTAGATCTCAACTGCTTCGGCTGCTTTGGATTTAGCACATGTATCCCAGACTTCACCTCGGACTCACTTTACCAACAGAATTTTGGAGTCGCGCGAAAAGTCATCGGAGTGGCCTCAGTTCACCGGCAACCCTCGTGGATCTGACAGTATGCCCAGGTCGGACCGTCGAACCGTGACTAACCCTAACCTGACTGTGTCTGCCCCGTCGGACGACATCTCGAGCAAGATTATTGGAAGTGTAGTGTCGGTGTCTGCTACTCCTCTTGTACCACAGGCGTCGCAGGGATCTACACAATCACACAACCAAGCGCCAACATCTCGTCGAGGTTCGCCGCATAGCTTACTGGATATATCAACAACCCGTTCTGTTCCTGCGACGCCACTGTCCTTATCCAACAATGGACCCCACCTTCTCAAGACTCCGGGAACTCCACACACCCCGGAAATCCAGATGTTGAATGGTCGTATCGCTACTCCCAGCTCTCATCAACTGGCAGACAGCTCCGTCAACGCAGGTGACCTTCAAGCATCACTTTCTCGTCTTCCTACGGGTCCTTACGATGGAGGTTCCCTCACTTTCAATTCAATCCAACCATCTGGCCGTGAGGATGTATGCAAATTTTTGGTTATATCCACTGAGTGTCAGCTAACAAATAATATTGTTTCAGTATGATTCTGTTTACGGTATTGCCAACGGAGTGGACAACACTCGCTATAATAATTATGGCTTTGAATCTGGTGGTCGTGGCAATCCCAGCAATCCTGTCGCGGCAGTGAATACCAACTTGGCTGGTACGGCTGGTCTTTATCATCCTCAAAATGGACCCAGATATGGGCTTGGCTTACCCCCTCGTGGTAATTCTGGTGCTGACGGCAAAATGAATGGGTTGCATGGCCCTAAGCACAAACGGGGCGATATGGATCGCGAATGTTTGCTCATCTTCCGCTTTACCAAAACGTCTATTAACGTCCTTACCCAGTCAACCGATTTGCGGGCACTCGCATTGAAGACCTTCAAGGAGAGATCCCTGCTTTGTGCAAAGATCAACACGGGTGTCGGTACTTGCAAAAAAAACTGGAAGAGGGCGTCGCAGAGCATCGTGATATGATTTTTAGAGAGACCTTTGGCCACTTTGCTGATCTCATGACTGGTTAGTTCTTAGTCGATAATACCATTTTGAACCCAGCCTGACGCAGTCTCAATAGATCCTTTCGGAAATTACTTGTGTCAAAAACTTTTGGAGTATTCTACGGATGAGCAACGGAGCGTCATCTGTGACTCAGTCGCCCAAGATTTGGTGAACATCTCACTCAACATGCACGGTACTCGAGCGGTTCAAAAAATGATCGATTTCTTGTCCAGTCGTCGGCAGGCAAGTTTTTTGTTCCCTACCCTACATATCAGACTTACATGTGAGCAGCAGACTGATCATAGATACAATACTCAGATCCACTCCATCATTGTTGCACTCAGTCTCCATGTCGTCGTTCTCATCAAGGATTTGAACGGTAATCACGTCATCCAGAAATGCCTCAATAAGCTAGCCCCAGAGGATAACCAGGTACATATTCCGGTTACTTTTTGAACACCGAGTTGAATTATTGTTTTAGTTCATTTATAATGCTGTTGCTGCCAACTGTGTTGAAGTTGCCACCCATCGTCATGGCTGCTGCGTCTTACAGCGATGCATCGACCATGCATCGGAAATGCAACGGGCACAACTTGTTAACGAGATCACATACAACGCTCTTACTCTTGTACAAGACCCATATGGAAACTATGTAAGCTTCTTTTCATTCATAATCGTGAGTCGTGATAATAACTTGACCAGGTTGTTCAATATATCTTGGATCTAAACGACAATCGATTCAGCGATGGTGTTATTCGTCAATTTGCTGGCAACGTTTGTGCGCTATCGGTTCAGAAGTTTAGTTCCAATGTGATCGAAAAGGTAGCCTTTTTGATGTCCGCCTCTTTAACCTATTACCCAAACAACTTTCTAGTGCATTCGCGTCGCAGAACATAGCACACGGAAAATGCTCATTGAAGAGTTATTGAACCGATCGCGCCTCGAGAAGTTATTGCGGGATTCTTATGGCAATTATTGCGTACAGGTACTCGAATTCCCTAAGTTTTTTTTTCTTAAATCATCAACTCTTGATAGACTGCCTTAGACTATGCCGATCCTGCGCAACGAGCACTCCTGGTAGAAGGCATTCGTCCCGTCCTCCCCTTGATTCGCAACACGCCATATGGTAAACGCATACAAAACAAGCTTCAACGCGAACAGATGGACCACTTCAGTGGCTTCTCCAACCAGCAGGCGTTGGTCAACATGGCGCTTGGCAACCAGGCAATGGGAACACCTCATAGTGGCAATCGGCATTTACCTCAAGGGCTGTCAACCAATCCTCTTGCCGATGTCTATGCTTCTTCGAATGGACTTTACCCTATGCAAGGCCAAGGAAATTATGGTCAATCGCACTTGGGCAGTCAAATGCATTCTCTGCAGCCGCAATCGATTGATGGCTATGTCTTGCAGGGTAATTCGAGCCACAATCAAGCATTACCCCAACCACATTCTCACGCCAACTCATTCAATGCTGGCTCATTCACCAACCTCCCTCCTTTTGGCGGCGCCCTCGCCGGTTCGCTCAATGATCCCTACCAGCGCTCGGTGTTTGGATACGGCATGTAAACATATTCCATTCTTCACATCTTTGAATCCGGATTCGTGGACTTGTTCAGATGCTTTCTCACACGCAATCATATATCATTCTTTTTAATCCAACTTTAGGCCTTCCTTACATTTCTGATACCAACAAAATCTACCCTACTTACATCTCCCATTTTGAATTGCTGTTCATATTGCTCGTTTAACATGCCCTCAACCTTTGAACCCATCATACCACATCCTGCATTGTATTTTGCAAACGGCATATTTTCCAGACCATTTGTTTTCTATGTTTTCTGTGATCAATATTTTTTTATTTGCCCCTCCACATTTGTAAGGTTATTCCTCATTTCTACTTACTTTAACTCGGTTGCCTGTCTTACAGTACTATTGACCTCTCTGTAGTCGTCCATCCGAAGATGTATAAAGTTGCTATCTAGATGCTTCAGTTACCGGGTGTGTGACCAGACTCACCGGTATTGATCTTTAGTTACAATTTCCCATCAATTGCCAGTTGGACATTCAACTTTTCTCTCTCTTACAGCGATGAGTAGGACATTCACTTTGGCCTCAAGAGCATCCCAGCTTGCCCAGATTCAAACGAACATTGTACTGGAGGCCTGCCAACGGCTATTTTCACCCTCTTCAAACGATGATAAGTCGAAGCCTTCCTTTACAACATCTTTTATGGCTACAGCTGGCGATAAAAATCAATCTCAAGCCCTCTATCTTCTTGGTGGAAAGGCTCTCTGGACGAAGGAACTCGAAGTTGCATTAAAGGAGAACCATGTCGATATGTTGGTCCATTCTCTGAAGGATGTCCCAACAGTCCTCCCAGAAGGTTGTATCATTGGTGCAGTTCTGGAAAGGGAAGATCCCGTTGACAGTCTTGTGGTGAAACGAGGTGAAAATTGGCGAAGTCTTGAAGATCTACCATCGGGAAGTGTTGTTGGAACCAGCAGCGTTCGAAGAGTTGCTCAACTGAAACGCAGATATCCTCATCTTAATTTCCTGGATGTCGTCAGTCTAATTCATTTTTTTTCATTTTTTTTTCTTGCTGCAAAATTTAGCTATTTTTTGTACTTTCAGCGTGGAAACTTGTGAGTTTAATCTTCTCTGGACAAAAGGATGAATTTCTTATTGGCATTTGGCAGAAATACCCGACTTGCGAAGTTAGACGCAGCCAATGGACCTTATGCCGCCTTGGTCCTCGCGAAATCAGGCCTTGTTCGCTTAGGGATGGGAGATCGCGCAACCTCTGACATATTACCTCCCACCCTTTACTATGCGGTTTCGCAAGGCGCGTTAGCCGTGGAAGTTCGAAGCAATGACACGGAGGCAATTGAACTGTGCAAGAAAATTACGCACAGGGACACACTTTGGAAATGCATGGCAGAACGAGCGTGTCTCCGGGTATTGGAAGGGGGATGTAGTGTGCCGGTGGGCGTGGAAAGTACATTATCCACTGTGGACAACGCTGAAACCCTCACACTGACTGGGTGTGTCACCTCCACCGATGGCCAGAACCATGTTCAGCATACTTTGAAGCAGGTGGTTGCAACATTGGAAGACGCAGAGAAAGCGGGAGAAAATTTAGCGAAGACTTTGATGGAAATAGGTGCAAAGAAGATTTTAGATGATATCAATGTAGACCGGAATCGACGGCTTGCTGAGGCAAAGAGCGAGGACGAAGCCAAAAAAGGTTGAAAATAGAGGTATAATAGCACACCGTGTACGTATTTCAAGTTGTAAATGTATCAGAACAGGTCGAAACGAAGGTTGCTTCAAAGCACCAGGCCTTCAATACCGACGTGAACGACTTTGATCTTTCTCTCCACGAGCGCCTGCCGGTCCTTGGGCAACGATACAGATAACAGGTGACTCTAAAGTGGGGAGATGCTGCTAAGTAAAGTTGGAGACTGGCAGTTTATAACGAAAAATTTTCATATTTGACACTGCTTGGCTGCACCCTTAATAGGGCTTGTACGTCCTAACCTATAACCAAAAGGACTGTCGGAGCTAAAGTTACAAGTCAGCTTCCTTGTCCCTCTTTTCAATCCTGCCTTTCAATTATGGCCTCCATTTCGGCTCGTCGACTAGCTAAGGAACTCCGAGAGATCCAGTCTGAGGGCTGTCCCGTAGGTAAGTGTTTCATACTGGCCCGGGTCAGGCGTCTCCAAGCTTCACCAGTCTCATTCACTTGCATAAGGTATCAACTTGCTAGAAGCGAACGATTTCTCCAAGTGGTTATTTTCCATCGAGGTCATGGGCGAATCCCTTTACCAAGTTCGTATTTTCCGTCCTCAATCGTGTCGATTTTATTTTACATTACTCTTTAGAATGAAGTGTACACATTACAATTCAGATTCGACACACAGTACCCAATATCTTCCCCCGCAGTCCAATTTGTGATTACAGATGGGAAACAATCCCCAATACACCCGGTAGGCTACGCCATCTTTTTCATGGTATTTAATGATTCTACTCATCATCCATTAGCATGTGTATTCAAATGGGCACGTAAGTTACTATTATGCACAATGACTCTAACTTTGCCTTCAGGATTGATATTCTGTTGCAGATCTGTGCCTCGATTCTTGGAAACGAATGGTCACCAGTCTTGAGTGTAGTTGCGGTCTGCGTGACTCTACAGAGCATGTTGGCTTCTTGCAAGGTGAGATGCTGTTGCCCTATCAATTGACCTTCACCACTGTTTACAGATACCTGTACTGTCTCTCTAGAAGAAAGAACGGTTGGTGTCTAAGTCTTCTTCCATGACTTAGTGAAGCTCATCTATGATGCCATGTTGCTCAGGCCCGCAGATAACGATAGATACGTTCGAAATGCGCCTGAGAACCCAAAGAAGGTCCGTAAATTCCTTGAACAATCACTCAACGAACTAAAAAAAAGAAATTCAGACATTGTTCCATTACGATGGTGTGTATGGTCTTAGCATCCACAATTGCTTATCTTAATTTCGCTTCTCCGACTTCAATTTTCAGACGATACGTGAGTTGATTTCAAGTTCTTTGATGCTCATTCACCGACAGTTTCCTTGTCAGTGTATAACCATCATAAACGGCGATGACGACCGAGACTATCTAGGTGTAACACTTTGAGGTTCAATAACTTAGATCCCCTTGACATACCATTATATCGATGTACTTACCTGAACCATATGAAACCCCATAAAATACACATCAAAGGACAAAAGAAATATGGACTTTTGATACAAGTAAGAACCGCATGTTAGACTGATCCGCTGCAACATTTTCCCCAAGGTTCCAATGGTACTGGCATACTAATACTATCCAAAATTGGTGTGTGTTTGTCAACCTGCGCACATTCGCCTTGCTTTCGATCGTGAGCCACATCCTCACAGGATCCAGTGCAAGTGACTCTGCACGTACACTGTCCTGTTGGACAGATACATCCACCACCGCAGCACTCTAATTTAGGAAGATCAATCATACCGAAAGTGAAGGGTTGTGAGCCTGATTTCGGAATGCCAGCATAAATGTGTCTGTTCATGGGATCCAGATGGTAAGAGCTCATCATTCGATGAGTAGGAGGCGGTGGAAGAGCCGCAGCCCGTGCGAAAAAACGATCCAGAAAGTTTATGCTCTCTTTGGCTTGACCTGGTAGAGCGGCTTCAATGCTATGGTCGATGCAGGCTCCGCACCCTTCTCCACAATCCTTCCGTTTGCTAGTGTCATTTTCAGGATCAGTGTGCTCTACACATCCCGGGCAGGCACATAGGACACCACACGTGCACCCTGAACCAGCGAGTGATGATATCTCGCTCATGGAAGGCATAGAAGGGAAATCAGGAATTGCAAGTGGAAGAGATGGAGAAAATCGTATGGGAGCTAGGTCCGGTCCAGGCGTACGAGCCAGAATATCTGCGCTTTGCTTCTGCCGCTTGCGAGAGGCGATGTTGGGGGTTGCAGGTCGTGAGTGGTAAAGGCCGGAGTCGCTGACACTTAAAGATGGTCGGCGGTTAGCTTCTGGTGGAGAGCATTGCATGGCAGCTGCACGAGCAAGTGTAGCAAGACCATCGAAAGGAACCGAAATCTGCACATTAGGCGTAGAGGAATCGGTACTTTGAGAAACTTCGCATCTACAGTTCCAAACGCTCTTGCAATTGCATGGGTTCAGCAAGGAGTCAACTAAATAAACTTTGTTAAGCCAGGATTTTGAGAAATGGGTGGTGTGGTAGGTATCATACCTCGTTGCCGGGAATCAGGAGGTAATGTAGTTGAAGATTGAGCTATGACATCCTTCAAACCATTAGGAAGAGCTGGGATTATCGGAATAAATCTTCTCGCTATGAACCTCGTCAACAACTGGAGCCCCGGATGATAAGTTAACGCACATTTGGAGCCCGAAGACGTTGATAGTGGTTGCATTAACGGTGCATCGTCTGCTTTGTGATCACAGGTGCACTTCGAGTGCAGTTTCTTCGATTGTCGGAGTTCCCGACATTTGGTGCACTGCGATACTGGTCGACCTTTCTTTTTTATTTCGAATAGCGGCCGATCTGTGTGATGGCAAGCAGATGAACGGTGACCCTTGATGCAAGATTCACTGCAGAAAACGGATCAGGACGAGAGATACAGCAAGAGAGTAGATTTTAAGAACCACGCAAATTTCTTGTTATTGACATAAACCTAGACGAGCAAGTTAGCATTGCAGTACTACCTATAATATGAGTAGAACTACCATTGTCAGTAGGCATCCGGCGCTACAAGAGGATGGGAAGGAAGACAAGAGGTTTAAGTACGGCTACGGAGACTCCGAACATGTGATCAATGATCTGGCAGCGTGAGTTTTGCTTCATTGCAGCTAATACAAAAATCGCTCAAATTACCAAACTATCTACGTTACACTGACATGTATTTGGCCATGCTGAGAAAAGGAAGCTAAGTTCCAATTTCCCAGGGATGAGGCATTTATTTAAGATTACCTTGACCCCTTCTGCGCTAGTTTCGCTTCTAATTTTGAGAATTCGTCCAAGGCAACCTCTTCTTCAAGATCCAGTATCTATTTATCATACAAGTTAGTATCAAGAAAAACAAAAAAACAAAAAAAAAGTTAGAGGAAAGACGCACCTGTTCAACGCCCTTGACTTCCGGGATGTAATGCATGAGCATTCTTTCAATCCCACTCTTCAGCGTGACCGTACTTGAGCTGCAACCTCGACAACTTCCCTTTAATTTGACTTTGACTAGTCCAGTCCCATCCTCATCAAATCCGCGGTATTCTATATCTCCTCCATCTTCCATGATCGCAGGACGAACCCGAGTCTCCAATAGCTCCTTGATCATTGCCACAGTTTCTGAATCAGTATCCAGAATACGAGTATCCTGAGGCCCTGCTCTCTCTCGTTCTTCTACACTGCGGAACAAAGGTTGTCCAGAAGAAAAATGCTCCATCAAGAGAGAATATATTTCGGGCTTAACGATAGTCCAGGGGTTCTCCGAATCTTTTGAAACCGTAACAAAATCAGGTCCATAGAACACTGCGGAGACGCCCTCAACTCCCATAAGTCTGATAGCTAATGGTGAGGCCAGAGCGGAGCGAGTATCTAGAAATTCGGCTGTGCCTTCTTCACCCATAACCGGAACACCAGGGATGAACTTGAGTGAATCGTCATTGGGCGTAGACTCAGTTTGAATAAACATCAAACGTCCTATAGAAATATGTGTAAACTGTTCGACCAAAGCAGGGGAATGCGCACTTGAACAAGAAGGATTTATTGATATCGGCACATAACGCTTCCAAGGAGCCGAGAGTAGCGAAAGGCCCGATGTTTTTCTCGGAAAAGTTAATGAATTGAAATGCTTGATGGAGTAATATACACCAAGACGAGCACTCGATGGTTTAACTATGCTCTTAGCAAAACAGCGCAGACATGAAGCAGCGGACATGGTGGTGGTCATTGGTCAAGAGTTAATTCCGCCCCGACGGCATCTCGGTGTCACACGGAGCCCCTTCACCATGACCACCAGCGATGGAACACCTGGATTTTATGTCGTCGCCCTTCTTTTCCTTGGATTTCTTACATGGATCACTTGGAACTCTCTCAGACCTCACAGAAATCACTCTTCACGGTCTGTAGCCATATTAGTTCTCGGGGACATTGGTCGCAGCCCACGGATGATGTACCATGCTCAGAGCTTTGCAGAAGCTGGATTTATAACCCATCTTATTGGGTATGGAGGTAGGTCATATTATACCATTACCATAACTTAATCTGTATTATTTTTTGTTCTCTACAGGCTCAAAACCTATCGCAGCCCTCGAACGCCTACCCAAAATGCAACTTTGCTACATTCCTGAGATCCCTAGACTCTTTAGACGTCTACCCTTCCTTATTCTCGCTCCCATCAAAGTTATTCACCAATTTGTCCACATTCTTCTATGGCTCCTGGTTTGGATTGATTTACCTCCGGAATTTGTCCTTGTACAAGTGAGTCTTAGGCTCTAGCTCGCGAGTTCCGATGACCTTATATAAGTCAAGAATCCGCCTACTATTCCGACTTTGGCCATCGTGCAGCTGGTGGGAAGAGTCCGAGGCAGCAAAGTAATCATTGACTGGCATAACCTTGGATACAGCATCCTGGGCCTTAAGCTGGGAAGCCGCCACTTGTTGGTTAATATTGCAAAGCGGTACGTCTCAATTCACCTTGCAGAATCGCACGTAACGATCTTGATTTAAGGTTTGAAGAGGTGTTTGGTTACTCAGCGTATGCTCACCTATTTGTTACTCGCGCAATGCGAGATTTTCTTGTGAAGGAATGGGATTTACAGTAAGTCAAGCTTCCCAGGTTTTCTTCTAAGAAATCACTTGACTCCACGTTCAAATCAGGGGTCATACGGTTGTGTTGCATGATCGACCACCTCGACACTTCCACCGTTGTTCGACTCACGAAATACATGAAGTACTTTGCTTTTACTCAATTTCTTTTGTCATTTTGCTTACGCTCAATGGGCCTTAACTCTATTCGCCGTCAACAGCTTTTCTGTAAACTGCAGCGCTCCCCGTCGTTTCAGAGAGCACTGCACGACTTTCTCCCCGAATCCTCTCTGCCATTCTCAACCTCGTTCACGTCCACAAAGTCTTCGACCGTTTCAAAGCTGAACTCAAATGGCGGCAATATACCCATTGCTACTGTCATGCCAGAGATCTATGCTGGAGTTCCTATGCCCAGTTTGAGGACAGACAGACCTGCTCTACTCGTTTCTAGCACTTCCTGGACTCCAGACGAAGATTTTAGCATATTACTAGAAGCTCTTGGCTTGTACGAAAAGCGCACCATTCAACTTGCGTCTTCGCAATCAACCTCCCATGAACGACTGCCGAAGCTCCTAGTCATACTGACTGGTAAAGGTCCTCTCAAAGAGAAATACATGAAAGAAGTGGGAAAACTGCAAAAATCTTGGAAATCGGTACGATGTATAAGCTTATGGCTTGAGGCAGAAGATTATCCCATATTATTAGGTTGGTTAAAATCTTTTGTAAGCCTATTCGATTGCTTATTTGTTCAACGGCCATAGGATCGGCCGATCTCGGTGTTTGCTTGCATTCGAGTAGCTCCGGGCTTGATTTGCCTATGAAAGTCGTGGATATGTTTGGATGTGGCCTACCTGTCTGTGCCATTGATTTCGCATGGTGCGTGGATATGCGCCTTGTAAATCGCTCAACGCTTCTTACCCCCGTCTAGCTTGGACGAATTGGTCAAGCACGGGAAAAATGGTCTTATTTTCCAAAATGCATCTCAGCTGGCAGAGCAGTTTGAGGTAGGCCCCGTTGGTGTGTCTTGACCTGGTTGTGGATTTAATGTCGCCTGTAGGAACTTCTCACATCGTTTCCTTCTTCGCCCAAACTATCATCCTTGACCGCTTCTCTAGCAAGTTTATCGCATCGACCGGAGACCCCCTTTCATTCGCATACACCAAAACAATATTCTATCCCCACTGAAGAAGTTTGGACTTGGAGGACCTGGGAGGACAACTGGAACCGCGTCATGAGACCTTTAATTCTAAGGGACGTGAATTTATGATTTTACAATTGACTATGACTGGTTTCGGGGACAATAACATAGAAGATGTAGGCGTCATATTGGTCCAAACCAAAGATAGGGCAAAAATTAGGTTGCAGCCTGAGAAGTAGTTGCGGTTGCTGCAAACGTCAAAGTCTCCAAGCGACCTCGACCTTTGCACTCTTTCTGAAATAGCTCGCTAATCACTCGGAACTGGCCAGGATCAATGAGCATTGTCTGACAAATTTTATTTAACAGACTTGTACAAAATGTTTTGAGCGGACATACCGCTTCCCAGTCTTCCTGCCCCGTGTCATCATGTTCTACCTTTTCTGCGCCTTCCAGAACTTTCTCTCGCAACAATTTTGCATCAGCGACTGGTAGAGACACCTTGATTCGCATGCGAGCTCTTTGGATAGGTAATTTGGAATCGGTTTGGAGCTGCTTGATGCATTCGGACACCTAAGCGAATGTTCATGTTCATCGATTGATGGGGATGCAGGATGTCCAATTTACCTGGCTCTTTGCATTTTTGTTTTGCTTGACGCTGAATCCTGCTTCTGCCATCGCTTTCTCTATGATACCAACGGGATATGGACGCTGATTAGATGGATCAACGCATTTCTCGGCGACAAGTGTGGCAATTTCTTTTCGGAGAGATGTAAGGTCATGGTCTCTTTCCTTCTCTCCTACTTGCACTTCGCCTTTCTTAAGGATCTGAAGAAAGGAATTGAATTACAACTTCTGCCGCAGTGAAGAGATAATATATCCCCCACCTCTTTGACAATTTCGGCCACATCTGTTTTTCCAAAAGCCTTTTGTAGATCGCCGCTCTTGGCAACTTCGCCCTTTGATACGTTCATAAAAACGTTGCTGATCTGCATGACATCATCCAGATTTGTTTCTCTGTTGCCAAGGTATATTTGAGTTCAATGAGGATCAAGAATGCCTATGATGCAAATTTACACGCCAGTTCTCCATTCTTGAACTTTGTTTTTGTAACATGCGATCTAGGGACAACTGTAAACTTTTAGAGATCCTGTGATCTACTCAATCATACAAGTACCTCGAATCGTTTCCCGCCCTTTTTAAGTCTTACTATGGATACATTCGTTAGCCTAAGGGGTTGTTAAATGGGTGTATATTACGAAAACAATATGAATCAACTTGATCTGATTAGAGGGCTGTTGAATTTGAGGCATGGTGCTTATAAGTAGAAGGAAGAAACGAGATTACTCAATTGAAGTCCAATCTCATGTCCGTGGGAATCTCTGCTTTCAATTTTATTTATCGACCATCATGAAAGGCATCGGAAAAGCTCTGGCGCGGTAAGCAATTTTTTTTGATTATCTCAGTACTTCGTGCTGATTTATATGCCCTTAGAACGCCGTTCGCGGTGACGACAAAGATTGGAATGTCAAAGAGTAAGATCGCTTTTCGACTCAACATCAACATCCACTGACAGTTAGGCCTCTTCGTGCACATCATCTCTCTTGTGGCCGACTCTTGAAATAGGGTCTACTGACGCCGAGTTTGATGACTACCAACGGCATTTCACTGAAATGGAGCAAGCTGCCGACAAACTCATCAAAGATACTAAATCGTTTCCAGAGGCAGTCTCATGTACGAATGTCACATCCCATCCTTGCTTGAATCGTTAATTAACTCATGGGATCTCTCTTCTCTATTTTTTTCCAAACCTTTTTTACCTCATCGCCACCCGGCCTCTCCCCCCCCCCCCCCCCCCCCCCCTCTGAAGCTCTGTTTACATCTGGAGCGGGATTCGGCGCCCATTTCGCAGTCATATTTCAGCCTATCCAAGGCGAGTCCGACCTCATGGGCAGATATCCTGACGCGGACCAAACTATACGAAGTGTCACTAACTATGAAGCCGCAATGGAAGAAATGAAGGAGCTGATCACCCCAGAACTGGAGCTTATCAACAGTCGCATCAGGGGGCCAGCCAAAGAGTTACAATCTGTAATGAAACTCATTCGCAAGAGCATAACAAAACGGGAACACAAGGTGTGTTTTCTAGATGGTCTGCCATAAACTTTGACCCAACATGTATTTAGTTGACTGATTACGATCGGTTCAACAACTCGCTGACTAAGCTACGGGATAAGAAGGATAAATCTTTGAGCGACGAAAAGAACTTGTTCAAAGTACGTCCAATAAATACATTGATTGACGAACGAATGCTCAAGTAAATATCTTAGTTGGAGCAAGATTTCGAGATTGCTACACACGAATATGAATATATCAATAATGCATTGAAACAAGACCTTCCACGGTTTATGATGCTCTCTACACAGTTCATAGACCCGCTATTCAATTCATTCTTCTATATGCAGTGGGTAACGTTATGGTCATGTTTGACGACGAGAAATTCTGAAAAATCCTATCAACATGCTTTCGTTTCTAGACTCAACATCTTTTATATAATCTTAGAGAAGATGAACAGCTTCGCAGACGAGTTCAAATATGATATTTCCAATGTTCCTGGTGCGCAGATCGCCCAGGAATATGAAGAAAAGCGTACTGATGCTTGGAGCGTCATTGAAAACCTGGGCATCGTGAAGCGCATTATCTCAGTTTGCAAGTTTGACGACTACACTCTTTATGTATTTTGCTTACGAGGAGTTCTTCAGCGAGGCTGGTCCAGGCGTCGCGTGCTCAGGGTCAATCAAGTCTGGGGCGCGCAGAAACCACATCTGCGTCTTCCTCTACTTCCAATCTAAAAGTACAGGCACCTCCTTCGCGCTCGGTGTCATCGGGATCTGGTTACAAGAAGGCGCCTCCTCCCCCTCCATCGAACTCCTCTCAAGCAGCTCCTCCCCCTTATTCTCCTTCGTTCAGCGCCGGAGCAAGTGCTGCAGCGTCCAAGAGACCGCCTCCGCCTCCACCTCCACTGAAACCAAAGCCGAAACCTGCGCCTCAGATTAAATATGTTGTTGCTCTGTATGACTTTGTTGCGCAGGTAATTGTAATATTATATCTTTATCACTGCCACTGACGAGTGTTAGGCCGATGGAGATTTATCGTTTAATACTGGTGATAGAATCGAGCTTGTAGAGAAGACTCAAAGCTCTGAGGACTGGTGGACTGGCCGATTAAATGGAGTACAAGGAGTATTTCCTGGTGGGTTTTGTGTAAAACTCTAAGTGGTATTGTACTAACATGTGGGACTAGGTAATTATGTACAAGAGACTTAGCATAGTTAGCAACTGTAGCATTATGATTGGACAATGCAGTAGGTAAACACGAGACAATAAATGGGGTGTATTACATAAGTCGGCAGCTCCTTGACCAATGTCTCTATCTGTGGCCCGTTCTCTTCGTATCCCATGTCTGTCTTCAACCTTTCAGACACGACGGGCAATGATGTCGGCGCTTCGCAATAACTTCAATCACAAGTCACAGCCAGCTCTCCCAAATTCACCCCCGACAGTGGTGCCCAATCGTCCATCAATATCTCCAGATGCTTCTGCACCCCAGACTGCTGCACCACCACCTCCTGTCCCAAAGATCGAAAAACCAAGACCGACGCTACGGTCGACGAAAGCAGCATTATCGATTGTTCGTCGGATTTCCATTCAATGTCGTCTCTGGCTTGCGTTCTTATTAAAAACATCGATGTAGACACCGTCCGCCGTTTCACGTTTGCGTAATCTGTTAAATGGGCCAACTCCACAGCTCATCCGTATAGGCGTACGGAACAAAGGCTGTGCGGGCTTGTCGTACCATCTTGAATATGTCGACAAGCCTGGCAAGTTCGACGAGGTAGTCACACAGGACGGCGTCCGTGTGCTAATAGACAGTAAAGCTCTGTTCTCAATAATTGGGAGTGAGATGGATTGGACGGAAGATCAACTCAGGTGAGTCATTTGTGAGAATACAATTATGCTGAGTATACTGACGATTATCCTAAGCTCCAAGTTTACCTTCAAAAATCCCAATATCAAGGATGCGTGTGGCTGCGGCGAATCGTTTAACGTTGTTACATAATACCTTCAGGTTTAGAAACAAAATCATATTTATCTCTATAAGCATTTACCCTCCCTCTTGACTTTTATAATGTTGTATTGCTATACAGTATACCGCATGATCTCATCCATTTAGAAATCTTCGACTGTTGTACCACTTCTGATAATACAAACCATCTTACGATGAAAAGACGCCTGGCTCTGCCCAATGATAGATGGTGATTTAGTAAGTTTACTTATAACGAGGAAGTTCGTAGAGATATGGAGCTAGACAAGAATGCGCCACTTCCATGTGTCACAAGTGCACATCATTAACTAAAACAAAAGATTCATCCAAGCTCGTGTCAAGTGATCGACGATTATCTTGTCGAATATCTTTGTCAGGTTCTGATTTTCCAGCTTTGATGAAACCAACACTAAATCTCCTGAATAACGGCGTTTTACTCGCTCTGTTGGCAACATTTTGATGCTGGTCCTCCTCAAGACTTGACGTAGGTTGTGAGGTTTCACGTAGTTGGTCTTGAAAGCTTGTGCTAAGCCCCCGGAGCGGTTTTATAGGCCGTGGTTGGAATATTACCTGATCCGTGGACCGGCTGAACGATGAAGATGCGACGGGTGGATGCAATCCACTCTGGGTTGGTGGAAGTGACGGGAGAGGGACTTCGTCGCGGATAATACCACGCTGTTCGGTTAATGAAACCATGCCATGAGCTGGCAACAGAAATATATTATCTTCAGTTATGCCAGAGTATAATTTTGTGTGTTGATTATTAGACGTGGTGGGGGGTATTGTTGAGCCATGGGTCCCTTCTTTATCGGCTGGGGTTGGGGGAAGGGCCTTTCTCCGAAAATTAAGACCTTCTGGGTAGGATGTTCCTAGTGAGGCTCCTCGAGTCACCTTAGGCCCCTGCCCTTGGTATTGGGGCTTAAAGCGTGGTTTGCTATTGAAGTTAGGTCCTGAAGCAGATGTTTGTACAGCGGGGTTGTACAGCGTTTGCCCAGTTGGACCCTCGGCCACAGAAAGGGGAGTGGAAAAGGATGATAGTGATAAAAATGGATGGGTCATTTGGCGTGATTGTCGGAGTCGGGTAGGATGATAGCGGGGCTGTGAATCCTCTAGGTTTGCAGTTACCGAAATTGGAGGTGAGGCTTGGGTTGGAGACAGGGAGACATCTGGGGTGGCGACATCTTTGTCGACGATGGAGCAGGCTGAAATGGATGTACGCTGCCCTATAGACACCTCTGGGATAGGAACTGAGGTTTGTGAAGTAGAAGCAAAGCGAGATGACTTTGAGGTTGCATATAACCGTTGTGCAGAAGTGAGTGTAGTAGTACCATTGGTTTGAACATTGTCGCCAGAAGCCGTAGCATTGATTATTGGTAAGGGACGCGACGGAACGGAGACCTCTCCCGACTGATTGGGTCCTTGTCCTTGATCGGCTGGATGGACAAGGGAGGCAAGAGGGGGTATAGAGTCGAGGTCCACATAGTACCTGGATGATCAATATGCCACCGGTGAGTACTCTAAAGCGTATGCGTCAATAATCTCACCAGATTTTCCGCCTGTAACACTGATTCAGTTGACAAGATAGTTGTTAGACCTAGAAATACTTACTCCGTATCAAAATGCTCAGACCAGCCCTGAGGCAGAGGCCTTGAATGGGGATTCTTGAGGGAATTTAGATTGTGCATTTTTGGGGGGGGGATGAAGGAGGGGATAGTTCAAGTCATACTCACTTACATTGAAACAACCGAAATAAGTCACCCAATATGATGAATATCAGATCCCGTTAGATTTAGGGACTAGCCATGGTCCAATGATGACTCGGGCGTGACAGGCGCGAGCAATAGCGGTTCAGAACCGTTCGGCGGCTCTTAGGCCAGCCAAACGGCCTAATTCTCTATCTAGGTACAGCGTATGATAAAGTATAAATCTATGGTGGGTGGGTAGGTAATAAATGAACAACAAACGGTCACTTTGATCCGAGAGATACAGTGAGTGACCGAAAGGCAATTTTAACATAGACAGTAGAGGCTCTGAGCTTACCTGGGAGAGACAGTGAGCGACCAAGGAGAATTGTGCTCGTTCTTGTCCTCGCCTGATTTTACCACAGTAGTACCATGCTAGTCCCTACGTTGAATAACCTCCACAACTATATATATGGTAGGCGCACACTGGCAGCACATGAACATCTAAGATGGTTGATCAACGTTTTCAACTGTGGATCCTAGCTGCCTGTCCACTAGCAGTTGTAACGAAATAAGAGAAGCTTTGAAGAAAAAATGAGATCAACTGCACTGACAGCGGTCTTGAAAAAAGTAACCACATGAAATTTTGGTAAAATACAGAGATGAAGCGTACTCTTAAATATCGAGGTTCGTCTCTGTCGTCAAAGAGCCTAAAAAAAAAGGTACTCTCGAGACAATTGCTAATAATGGTGTGCAAGACAGGGTCTTAAAGCTCATATCTTGCAAGTCAAGGAGGCATTGATCTCATCGAAGTAGCAGACGCGCCAGTGGCATGCATCGTTCCAGTAACCCGTAATGACGTTACCGGACGATATCGGGCATTGGCTATAATACCATCCTCCTTTATCTGCTTCCGCTTGATGCTAGGTCTCTTCGATAACATTACCTCTCCTGCCTTGTCTTCCTTCAACAGCTCTGTTGGACTAGCTCCTCGTTTATTAGAACTGAGGGAGCCAATATCGCTCGGGGGCAATTGGAGAACAGGGCGAAGAAAAGAAGCCGAGGGTGACGGTGACCGGTGACTCGAATTGCCTATGGACGGTGGAGGGCGGACATCAGAAATCGGTATAGGAGGACGAGATGTTCTTCTAGACATAGGCATGGCCAACCCATTCGTAATCATTTTCTCGTCGTCTAGGATCATCAATGCACCTTCGATGACAGCAGCATGGACGAAAACATATTGTCTCAAGGTCTGGCAAAGACTCATCCGCTGTTCACGCATATCCTGCACCACTGTCCAGATAGGGTCCTCAAAAGTTGTCAACCCCGGAGGTGCAATGTCCTTATGCAAGGGTCTTGGCTCTTTATAATCGAAAGATTTCATAATTCGCTCATCTTCTCGAATTAGGCGCTGTGAGGAAACTAGGTTGAGATGGATCGGCGGTGGTGCTTGCGAAGTGTTTGCCTCATCTGCAGATGGCGATTGGGACCTTGAAGGAGCTTCGCCATCGCTTGACAAACCCTGATTTAAACCTTGGGTGTTGCTGGAACGTTCCTTCAGTGGGGAAGGCTCTAATAGACGGGAGGTCGGTCGCGGGGGTGTTTCGGGATCAAACATAGACCGTGATATAGGGAGTGGAGAAAAAGCTTGCATCGTCCGTTGACCGTCTGTGCAATGATCTGGCGATGTAAAGGACACTTTACAAGGAGATGAGGTATCAGAAACAGGCGTGTCGAAAGACGAAGACGAACGGTGATAGCTTCCATACAAGTGACTCGTTTGTGATGATGGGCCTCTACTCTGCGATTCCGATGAGAGAATGAAAGTTGGTAAAGAGTTCAAAGCAGGGTAATTGTTATGTTGAAGATTCTGTTGACTATCAGCCACCACACTTGTCTCTGCTCTGACGTTCTGTGCCCACAACACGGTATCGGACGTCGTGGTGACCATGGGAGGTGCGTGCGGAATGTCGATGTCATTAGTTAGCCGAAAAGTTGGTAAACTTGAATTTCTGGGCGGCTGGTCAGATGAATCCACATCCATATTGTCTGGCCTTCTCTCAGCCCGTATCTCTCTCCTAATAGCATCCAAGATGGAATCAACTGCAATAAATCCACCCGTCCTCCCCACACCAGCGCTACAGTGTAGGAGCACAGGGCTGTTACCCAAAGCATGCTTGGCGATTCCGGTACATTGGTCCACCTCGTTCATGATAATACCGTCGCGGTTCCCTATTTTACTCAAATCTCTTGCTGACCGCGTTTCCCTGACAGCATCTTCAACTTGTTTGATGAATCCCAGGAGGCCTCGAGGATCATCAGGCACGTTCATATCTGGCCATTCGAGATACTGAAGTTGTACGATTTTACGAGGCTCGGCATTCGGATAGTCTGTATGCGTCAGTACAAAAACCCTCTTCACTGTTTCGCATGAATCGGTGGTATAGTGTTGCGGACGATGACATTGTTTAGAACCCGCTGAATGAGGACATTGTTGAGGAGAAGGCAAGGGAAGTTGTGTGAAGAAACCTGCAGTAGCTGGTCGCTGGTCCGCTGGTGGCGTCTCAAGACCTTCAGTCGAAATAAGACGCAAGCGAAGAGGACCAAAAACGGTATCTGTCCAGTAAGTACCACATTTCTCCATAGCTCCTTCAACTTCGCGGGTAAGCATGGCGATGACGTGGACATTCTGCTCCCAGCAAAGTCTACTGAAAGTTCAGAAACGCTAGATGGATGGATTTATCACACTTTAAACTCACGTCCAGAAATCGGTGAAGGTGGCCGGAAGAGGACCTTGCGTAGCTATGTACCTCTTTGTTGTAACCAGTGGTTGTATATACGATGCATTGACATAGTCGTCATCAGTTTTGCGTTTCTGATGGAGCCGTACACGAGCGTGCTCAAATGGCCATACGTGGCGATACCTGCGGTAAACGAAGACATGTAAATGATATATAAATAGGTGAAAAGAAAATATCGTCACCGGTTTTTTGCACCCTTTTCAATACCTGCGGTGATACTAAAGGGAAAGGGGTTACCCTGTGGAGGGGATTGTCCAGATTGACCACTCTCCTTGGAGTGATGTTCCATGACGCCCATGAGTCGGCGTTGCTCAGTAAGTTCTATTTTGAAAAATTGCATAGCGAGAGCTTCTTTTCCTTCTTCAACATCCGCTGCACTCAATTCATAATCTTCAGATGAATCTGAGGAGGATTCGCTGAAGTTGCGATGATGCGATGGAGTACTGGCCGCCCGACGAGCGATATTCTGTAACCAGGGAAACGGAAGGTCACGTATCCGGCGGCGTACACGCCGAGGAAGACGGAGGGGGATACGTTCCGTGATGCCATGTGAAAGCTCTGTATTTTGACGAATGGTATCGAAGAATGGATTGTAAGCAGGATGAGAGTTGGAAGTTGCGGGATTTGATAGGGAGTGCTGTGAAACGACCGTTGACGGTCGTTTCATGGAATTGGCGCCAGTGGAAGTGAAATTTGGAGAATTGTGTATAGTTGTAGATGAAAGCGAGAAGGCGGCCATAGGTAGACGGCGGGTACGCAGAAGAGAAGGGTGTGATGACTTGTCGTGAACATCTGCATCATCCTCGTTCTCCGGATCTGGGGTAGGCGGGTGAGTATCTATAATTTCACGACAGTCGCGCCAAACGGCTTGAAAGCCGCCCTGCAGCCAAGCAAGTTCGCCCTGAAAGCCATCAAGTTTGAATTTGCGCAGAAGACCATTTATGTTAGAAGATTCGGTCGCAACCTGTGAGTCAGCATCATATACGAGAATTCTTGAAGCAGAAGGCCATGCGAGGAAACGGGTGCGAGCGCTGGTGGATGGAAGCATGGCAGCGAGGCGCTGAAGGGAAAAAAGAGGCCTTTTGAGGAGCGTCGAAGGCACCGAGAGAGATATGGCATGGGGTATACGTGCGGATGAGTATGCGGCATGTGGGCGAATGTCGAGGATGAGGGTGTCCAGATCGTCTACCCATTGTGTGAGCGATGACGGGAGGATTGAACTGAACGACATCAAGGATGAAAAACAACCCTATATTTTATTTATTACGTCATCTACTCTAATTTATTCGTCAACAAACATAGACTCCTCAGCCTCATCGTCCGAAGACAATACCTCAACATATTTCTTGGCAGCTCCACGAGCTACGCGACTCCGAGGTGGTGGTCCTTTAGGCAGATCATCATAATCCATAATATCAGCATCATCATCATCATCTTCGTACATCATAGCTTTCTTCGCCTTTGGGGGTGACGCTGGTTTCATGCTCTTCGACAATTTCTTCTTACTCACAGCTGGCTTTTCAACCTCCTTTTTCTTCTTGGCCGGTTGAATCACCAATTCATCTGATTCTTCGTTCGATGAATCCATGCTGCCCCTCTTCGTTATTAAAATTCCTAATAATAAAAGAATATCATCTCCCACCTCTTTGGTTTCGGCTGAGCTTTCTTGGCCTTACCCACAGCGGATCCTTCAACTCCCTTGTTCTTCTTAGCTGGTCGACTCGTTATTTCATTTGTTTCTTCGTCCGAAGGTTCCATACTATCATACTTACGTTAGCACAATTCCATCAATACCAAGAAGTATGTTTCCTCACCTCTTTCTTTTCGGCGGCGCTTTTGCTTTGCCCTTTCCTTTGGATGATTTTTCTTCACCCTCAGAATCAGATTCAATCACAACAGGTTTCGCCACAGCTGCCGCCTTTCGTTTCGGCTGTACTTTCTCAATCACCTCTGGGTCAGAGTCGGACTCACTCGCAGGTACTGGCGCTTTCTTCCCGACATTGGCTTTGATCCTGGGAAGCGGCGGCGGAGGTGGGGCTTCCATATACATATCATCGTCACCGTCATCCTCGTCCACGATCTTCTTCTGAACTGCCTTGCGTTTCGGCACAGAACTCTCCGCAGCTCTGGATTTCACTGTTTCTATGTCTTTTGATTTCTGAGGCGCCTCTTTCTTTTCTGTTGGTTTACGTTTCGAAGCTGCCGCTTTGATAGGGTTGAAATCGTCGTCAGAGCCTGACCCTTTTCCCATACCAATCGATTTGCGAGTCCTAAGCACAGTCTGCTTCCGTTTGATAATCTTGCCATTTGCATCCCTTGATTTTTTCTCTTCGAAAGCTTCGCAGTCCCTCTATAGATTCAAAATGTATAAACAACGTGGCTATTCTTTACAGAAGAATCACTCACCTCCCACTCTTGCAAGAATACGTCAAGATCGGTATTCCATAGATCTTTGGGAGACTTTTCCAAAAGAGCAAGTAACTCTGTTTCCTTCTCGCTCGCTTGTGCATTTAGGCGTTCAATCTATAGCCAATCTGCTTAGCAAATTAATCATACTCAAGACGATCACCTAGACACACCTTCTCTTTCGTTAAACTCCAAATTGCCATTCCAAGCAAGTAGTCAAAGTCAGCCTGATTTCCTTCCTCTTCACCGTCCTCCTCTTCGGCAGGCTCTGTCTCCCCGCTGGTTTTGGCAGAGGTTTTCGAAAACGGACGGAATTTGTATTTGCGCAAATCCGCTACGATATCAGACTTTCTTCGATTTGATACCACAAGCTCCTTGTTAATGATCATTTGCACGAACCGAGCTTGGTTCGTCAACTTCTCGAACGCCATTTGAAGTTCATTAGCGAGATAATCCTGCATGTAAAAATGTAAAAATATGGACCATCGAAAGAGAGATGCACCCCTGACCTTGCGTTTCTGATAGTACGCCAAGCGCATTGGATAGAAATCCTCAAGAATCTCCTCCGGCGAGTCGTACTTCTTGATCTTCCCTTCAAAGTCGAAGCAGATCATGTTGCTGGTATTTATCTTTGAGGTCAACCTAAAGAATTCGAGCAGGCCTTGCTGTTCTGCTTTTTCGAGCTCCTTTGCACCCATCGTGACTACAAAGTGCACATTCACATTGTCATGGTGCTCCTTAAAATCCTGAAGATATCCTTTTCAGACCTTGTTCACAGAATGGAATAAATCACCAACCTTGATGACGCCCTCTTTCTCTTTGTCTTTATCTCCCGTAATCATTGCTTCCAACTCATCCTTGTAATTCTGTGTCCACTTGTGAATTGGTAGCTCAGTGACTTCAACTGTCGTATCGTTAAGTTTCTTCACAACACCGAAGACATCGTACTTGTGCTTAGCGGCTAGCTTGATTTCTCCTTTAAAACCACGCCACCAAGGAATCATGGGCTGGGGTTCTTCATTGTTCATCATCCTTCGAATATTGTTGACAATATCGACGGGATTGTAGCATGGTATTGTGGTGCTCCAACCTAGCAAGAGAATAAATTGGCGGAGAAAGAAACAACATGATCTAACTTGCCTGTGCCGATACCTTCTGCTCCGTTGATTAGGACGAGTGGCAGAACCGGTATGTACCACTCAGGCTCAATCACAGCGTTGTCATCCTTTTGCACGTTTAGAAGGTTTTCATCCGCTGGATTGAAGCAAACCCTCGACATCGCCGTCGGCATGGTATTAATATACCTAGGTGCTGCATGGTCCTTTCCGCCTGTGGCTCGAGTACCATACTGACCTGAGGGTTGAAGCAGATTCGCATTGTTGCTACCAACAAAAGTTTGCGCCAAATTGATGATGGTTGAAGCCAAACTCGCTTCCCCGTGGTGATATGCTGCGTGCTCGCTGATGTAACCAACCAATTGCGCAACCTTATTCAGTACAAGTCAAGGGAAGTCTCAATTGGATATAACTGAACCTATACCTTAACCGGCGTTGTCATCTTCCGTCTGAAGCAACCCCAAATGACTTTCCTCTGGCCAGGTTTCAGACCGTCAGCAACGGAAGGTATTGATCGAATGTTATCGGCCATCGAAAACAATATCAACTCTTTGTTGACAAATTCGGAGTAAGGAATTTCTTCTAGACGATGGTCCAGGAATGTACCGGGCTTATAGCAAATGAGTCAGAATAGCTCAAGTGATGGTAAGTCAGGTTACCTTGAAATTCCTTAACCATTCTTTTCGCTCATCTGCCTTTTTCTTACTAAACGCAAGGTCGATAAGGTCTCGGTCACCTTCTTGAGTGGGGGCAAACGGAATCATATGTTTCTCCATGTGGCTAAAGTAATCGCGCCCATCGGCGTCATCACTTGACCCCAGACCCTGTAACGCGGTTAACGCTGATTTGAGGCTTAACTGCGCGTCTCTCAAACCTTGTAGTACCTAGAGGTCCACTTCCTTGCGTCGGGGGTATCTTCCAACCATTGTTCGAACTCTGGAATGGTGAAGAAGTCTCGACGTTGCTTTCCTTTAGTAACCTTTCTCGATGGAGTTAGACTTGTAATATCTTCAATACGTGAATAGAAAAAGTACCCGAACGATAGGCGTAACAAACTCAACGAGGAAGTCGGGAAGCTTCAAAAGCGACGGATAGAAATGATCGAGGAAATTGATCAGAAGTCCTTTGATATGAGAACCATCGTAGTCCTATATGATCATTTCAGTCTCAAGCGCACTGTATGGGTTATGTTGAACCAACCTGATCTGTCATTATCATGAGTCTGCCATAGCGTAGAGCTGAGATATTCGAATAGTCTTTGTTGTGCTGCAGACCCATGATCTTCTTGATGTTCTGGATTTCTTCGTTCTTCATGATCTGGTCATGTTTCGCCTCCCGGACATTTAACAGTTTACCACGTAACGGGAATACACCGAAATTGTCTCTGCCGACGACACCTAAACCCGCAATGGCCAAAGCCTTGGCAGAGTCTCCTTCTGTGAGGATAAGAGTACAGTCCTTGGCATGTTTAGTCCCGGCATTGTTCGCGTCTGAGAGTTTGGTTAAACCCAAAAGTCTATGTAGATCGAATGCCTTAATCCAATTATTCAGATCCTTACGAAGATAAACGCACCGTTCACGTTTACTACCGTCCGTCTTTTTAATTTGTTGGTCAGCCTTGTACTTAGCCCAATTCAGAATGTTGTCTACAATAGCCGATTTAAGAACTAATGTGGTCTTTTGAGAGTCGACCAGGACCATGCAAAAATTATGTCAGACCTTTCTTAACGAAATCGTCCGTGAGAGTTGGTTTTGTTCCGAATTTTGAGGCAGGAAGTGTGAGTGTCTCCTTCGTTTGACTGTCAAACGTTGGATTTTCAATCAATGCATTGACGAATATCCACATATGATTCTTGATCTGGGCTGGTTTGAGTGTAGCAGCTTTGTTCTTCTTGGATACCGCGGCGATGAGATGCTTGGCCAGTTGATCAGCGATATAAGTTACGTGTGTGCCACCCTTGATCGTGGATATAGAATTGGCAAAAGACACTTGTTGAAACGCTCCGTCGGAAACAGCGAACGCTACCTCCCACCTAGTCCCAATTTGTTCGTGGATGATGACCGGTTTGGGTTGAGCAGCGCCTCCGGAAGTCTCTGCCGCCTCCGCTTTGACCGAATTGATATACATTTCGACATACTGCTTGAAGTTTTTGATTTTCAGTCGCTCGTCGTTCAAAAACACCTTGATATCTTTGACCGTCCCTGCCATGTCGTATACACGTTTTCGTAGGAGTCCAGCGGTATCTTCATCGATCTTGTCCATCCCAAAGCGTTTGAGATCTGGTCGGAAGGTTATTCGAGTCCACTCTTCATTCTTTGGATTCTTGGTGATCTTGGCCTTCCCACAATTGCCCATGTTATCGGTCCAGGTTTGTTTGTACTTTTGCTGTGTATTTTTATCGGCCGTTTCGACAGTGAATTCATGGGAGTAGATGTTAGCCAGCTTTGCACCATATCCGTTACGACCACCGGTGAGCTTCTTTTCGTCGTCGTCGTAGTTGGAAGAAGAAAGGAGATGTCCAAATATCAGTTCTGGAATGTAAATCTTCTCCTGAGAGTGAATTTCTATTGGTATCCCCCGTCCGTTGTTATAGACCGAGATCGTGCTTTGTTCCAAGTCGATTGTAACTTTCAGAGTGTCCATTGAAGAGTCGTTGATCTCAAATGTCGCCATGAGATACGTGGTTCGGGAGAAGGCTTGAAGACAATTACCTTGTTGTCGGCTGCATTCACCAGGATCTCGTCGACAATTTTGAAAAAGCCAGGGACATATTTTACCTCTCGGTGTGCCATGCGCTTTGTTTCTGCGTCATAAGTCCACATTGTTTGTGTGATGGTTTCTACACTTCCTATGTAGGAATCGGGACGTTTCAGAATGTGTTCTAATTGTGATAACTAGAAAACCAATGTTAGGTGTTAGGGTATCAAAGGAAACTTATTGGCGAGTAAAGAACCTTAGTATATGTTTCCGATGCTGTCTTTTTCTTCTTTGCAGGAGCAGCTGCCTGTAAATTGCTAGATGACGCGCCAAATTGGTCATCGTCAGACGCGTCTCCTTCACCAATGTCAGCCATTGGGTTGTCTTCAGCATTCTCGTCATGATCGACGAGAATCTTTTTCTTTGAAGCGGGTTTCGGTTTAGTCTTTAAAACCGGTGCTTTGGGTTTGACGGGTTTTGGTGCTGTCTTCGCTTTCGCGGATGCCTGTTGAAAGATGATTCAACTGTTGAATCAAGACGGCGACAACCAACCTTCTTCACGGTAGGTTCAAAGTTATCCGATTCCGATCCAGACACGTCCATGTTGAAGTCCTCTCCTTCTGAAGAGCTCATTGTGGGTTTGATCGTTGAGGTAGATATCAAGTCAGTAATGGCCAAAGTTCAAACTCACCGATAGCCAGGACGCGTTCTTTGTTTGTATCACGTGCGCGAACAAGGGATATTGCCTTTTATGTCATTGATCAATTCCGAAAATTGAGCACTGGTCGCAGTGTCCCTTCTTACTTTCTTCCTGAACTTTATAGCATGTCATCTGAAGATATTGCGGAAGAAATACGAACGTCCTTTCCAGGAACAGAAGAGGTTATTGTCCAGTACCTGGGAGGGTATTTGGTTGATGATGCTGGTGAAGAAGAGGACGTATTACAAGTTGCTCATGACATCCTCAAATCAGTGGCTGGAGATCGCGATGATATCCTCGAAAAGCTGATGCTGAAACTGGGTGATACTTTGGAGGAACAACTGAACAGCCGTCTGAAGAACAAGTCTCGGCCAAAGTTACAGAAATTGGATAAAGTAATGGACATGAGCAAATCTCATCTCTCAAACACAATCGCTTTATCGGAGGGTGTTGACCTAGAGTCTATCAACAAGGGAAAGTAAGTCATGATTGGGTGAGAACGAGAATATCTAATAATAAAGCAAGGGCATCGCGGGTCGATGTAAAGAAACTCGAGAAGCAGGAGGCTAAGCTGAAGGTATGCGTTCATATTGGATATGCCTTTTTGAATTATCATGTCCACCAGGCGAAAATTGAGAAAAGATCCCGAAGAGATCTATATGAAGGGTCTAAACTACTTGATGCACATCGGAAACAAGTGAATACACCACCTATTCTTTTGATTAGCATGGTAATGGATCATTTGTACAGCAAACGTACGAAGAGATGTTTATGAAGGCAAGAAACCCGTTATTGATCCTACTTGCATGTTTTCGATTCCTCAAACCATAGATTAATCCCTTGGAGGCCAGCAGTGGGTCTAAAAATAAGAGTAAAGATATTCATCTCCCTTCCATCGACGTAAATTTCGGGTCCAACCGCATTCTGTAAGTTCTAACACTCTGCGTGCTTGTATCAGCTGAATATCTTTAGGTCTGGAGCAACACTGACGCTAGCACACGGTCGCCGTTATGGTCTTATTGGTCGCAATGGTGACTGACTGCCCTCTTCCATTTCTATATTTATGTGCCGCTCATTCACCAACGACCTGCTAGGTGTCGGAAAATCTACATTATTGCGGCATATCGCGATGCGAGAGGTCCCAATACCAGGACACATCACCATCCTGTTCGTGGAGCAAGAAGTAAGCCAAGTGACAAGTGATTCCTTGGTTTCAAGCTCAATCTCACCCAGGTTATTGGCGATGAAACAACTGCAATCGATTCCGTTCTAAAAGCCGACGTTTGGCGTGACCATCTTATGAAGGAGCAGACATTATTAGACGCCGAATTGACAGCGTTGGATGCAGAAGGCGATGAGAAACGTTTTGAAGATGCGAGGGAGGATCTGTCGTCAAGGTTAGCTGAAGTTCACGCAAGACTCGCTGAAATGGATGCGGCGAGTGGGCCGGCTCGTGCTGCTTCGCTCCTTGCAGGTAGTCATATTCATCATATTCTCGATCTTCTTTGACAGCTTGTCTAGGCCTTGGATTTGATGAATCTGATCAACAGAGACCGACTAAGTCCTTCAGTGGTGGTTGGAGGTGGGTCGTCACCCCTTCAACATGTGGGCATTTTATTCAGATTTGGTATCTCGTTCAACAGGATGCGTCTGGCGTTAGCCCGTGCTTTGTTTGTCAAAGTATGTGAGGAACTTACTTCTGTATGGCGCTAAATCACTTTCTTTTAGCCAGCACTCTTGCTTCTCGATGAACCCTCAAATCATAGTGAGCCTTTTATTTAGGCATGTATTATTTCCCCTGATGTGTCGTCTTGAACCTAGTTGACTTGAATGCATTGGCTTGGCTGGAAGACTATTTGCAGACATGGCCAGGCACACTTCTTGTTGTGTCAGTCTACATGATATTTACCATCTACTACTTGAACCTAACATTATTTCATTATTTCATTATTACAGATCACACGATCGTGCATTCCTGTACGCCTATGAACAATTTATTCTTTGCAGACCGCGCGTTGACGCTCAAAACTCAGGGATGCTGTAGCCACTGACATCGTCCATCAACACTCAGGCCGACTAGATTATTATAAAGGGTTTGTTAAAACTAAATCTATTCCAACTGCTGTAAAAGCTTATAACTCGTTTTTAGCAATTTCACTCAATTTTATTCGACCAAGTCTGAGCGTGATCGCAACATGCGCAAGGAATATGAAACGCAAATGGATTATAGGAAGCATTTGCAAGCATTTATAGACCGTTGGAGATATAACGCTAATCGGGGTGGGTTAACTCTCATGCTTTTCAATAAATGTAAACTTACATTTTCTATGGCCAGCTGCACAAGCCCAGATGAAAATTAAGATTCTCGAAAAGGTGCTTCAAGGTATTGGCACATAGTGTCGTTTGCTGACAGCGATATCAGTTGCCAGATCTGGAGCCTCCAGAAGAGGAAGAAACCGAGCAATTCAAGTATATCTTGCTTTTGTTACCATACTACTCCCTTTATTTACTTTACCACTTAGATTTCCTGAGACCGACAAGATATCACCGCCCCTGTTGCAAATGTCTGGCGTGACATTCGGATACTCACTGGACAGAACAATCCTTAAGGACGTCTACTTTGATGTTGGCTTAGACTCGAGAATTGCCATGGTCGGCGCCAACGGCGCTGGTAAATCAACTGTGTAAGCGCTTAGTATCCATGTGTGCAGGCAATATTAATGCAAGGAATCTTTCAGGATTAAACTTCTGACTGGGGAATTGAATCCTATCTCAGGCCATATCACTAGGAATGGCCGTCTACGAATGTGAGTGGTTTTGTGATATTTTGTGACATTATTGGGCTTTAAACAATGCACGATTTCACCGCAGTGGATACTTTGCACAGCATCATGTTGACACTCTGACGCCCAACATGAGTCCTGTCCAATTCCTTGCTTCCAAGTTTCCTGGAAAAAGTGAACAAGAATATCGTTCACATCTAGGCAATTTTCAGATCAGTGGTATGACGGGGTGCGTATCTTTCGTGGCTGTACAGAAGCTCCGGGGTGGTTAATCAGATGTGGGCTAGCCTTCAACAAATTTCAACCCTTAGTGGAGGGCAAAAGTCTCGTGTTGCCTTTTCAGTACTTTCACTACAAAAACCCCATATACTACTCCTAGATGAGGTGAGAACCTCGAGACACTTCCAATGTCCAGGCATCTTATTTTACCTTTAGCCAACAAATCATCTTGATATTGAGGTAAGAAATTCACTTCATAGCTAAAGAGTTTGACGCATATAGTTCGTATATAGGGACTTGACGCGCTGATGTCTGTGCTTCAAAGATGGAATGGTGGCGTTATCATAATTTCCCACGACGAGAGGTTTATTACTACTGTGGCGAAAGAGGTATGCAGTGCATCAAATTTTTACGCCCTGTTTTCTCATGACTAATATTCTTCATTAGCTATGGGTCTGTGGCAATGGGACCGTTACTAAATTTAGGGGAGACGTGCAAAGTTACAAGGTGAGTTCAATTTATGCTGACCTAGATACTCATTTCGACTTACATTACCTTCAGAATCTAATCGTGAGCAATATGAAGACGAAACCTTGAACAGTGGCTTGTATCTACAACACTACTCGTTTCAACAAAATATATAGTTTTACATCGACTCGGGCCCAGTGTGGCACGTGCCACTCACTCTGGAATGTTCAGAGAAATGTCCTCGGTATTGGATTGTCGTGTGGACTGAACCCAATGTTTTTTAAGATGTCATCCGTTATAAGTAGATTGAATACACAGCGCTCGGCGCTCATGATCATCCCGAGAAGTATTAGGAGAATAGAATTTGACGTTACATTTCGAAATACTGCAGTCAAGTACAGATTGGCTAGGTAAATCGAATGATTGTGCAACGAAAGAACTTCTAACGGGAGCCATTCGTAAAATGCTCGCTTAGAGAAAATTCTTTTAACGTTGACCCTTGCTGCCTCCGCGGGACTGATGATCCAATATAAGTTAACAACAAAAAAAGGAGGGTAAATGGTACTTACACCACCTTCGCCTTTGCCTTCGCCTTTGCCTTTGCCTTTGCCTGTAGCAGGTGGGGCAGCAGCACTTGCGCCGGCATCTGTAGCACTTGAGGCACCAGCTGCAGCAGTTGAGGTAGCACTTGCGCCGGCAGCTGTAGCACTCGAGGCACCAGATGCAGCAGTAGAGGTAGCACTTGCGCCAGCAGCTGTAGCACTTGCGCCAGCAGCTGTAGCACTTGAGGCACCAGCTGCAGCAGTTGAGGCAGCACTTGCGCCGGCATCTGCAGCGGTTGAGGTAGCTGCTGCTGCAGTCGAAGAAGCCGCACTAGCGCCAGTAGCACCAGCACCTGTGCCTGTGCCTGTGCCTGTCGCAGCACCGCCAGCTGATGCAGTGAACTGTCACAATAAAAAGACTATCAGGGAAAAAAGATTTTGAGCGATGGGTTAAACATACATAGACGCAATCGTCGAGACTTCCATGTTGAGCAATAGGAACGAGTGCTGGTTGATGGTTTGCAGCAGTGTTGATCGAGCAGAGTCTGTAGGAACCCGCGGGAAGACCAGCTGTTACATCAGCTGTGAGGATACCTCCTTGAGCGGCAGCGTTCAATCCCTGGTCTCATTGTTACTGAAGAACTTGCTGTAGGTTTTATGATAATATACCTTGAAGAAAGCAAATTTTTTCGGGTCGGTTGGGGTAGTCTGGTCAAGAGCTTGCAAAGTCTCGACGACAACATGCGAATGGCCAATGATGAGTCCCTGTCCGTTCAGTTGTTGCGGGGCTGAGAAGTAATTTTCTTGGGCGTTGACGAAGGCACCGCTCTGGAAGTTATTGATAGCCATGCTGATGGTAAACGCGGTGTCAGCTGCAACGGTGTCACCATTCTTGGGGTTCGTGAACTTGGAGGATGGCATATTGTCTTTTGACGGAATGGCTCCCATAGGGGCAGGGTTGCATGAACCGGTAGCAATTTGCTTCCCATTCGTTATTGGTAGGTTAGGAACAGTCAGACAGAAGTTGATGAAATTGTTCGTCGATGTAAGTGACGCCACTTGACCTGAGGAATGCCTGGTAAACATGATAAGGAGTTGGAATAAAGCTATGCCCTACCGGCTTCGGGAACGTTTTGTCCGTCATTCGCAAATCCAGAAGCAATGACCGCAGGGTCGAGGGCTAGAGGGAGTTTAGTGAAAGACACAGTCGCAACTACAACACTTACTCAGCGACGTTTGAGGATCACCACCTCCGTTACCTCCTTTACCGCCGCCTTGGCGCCGACTGAGGCGGGGAACGGAGTCGGCAGACACATGTGTCAAACCAGACAGAATGATAGAGATGAAAGAGAAAGCAGTCGAAAACTTCATATCGATAAAAGGTAACTTCACAGAAGTCGAAAGAATAACTGTAGAAAGCGTTAAGACCGGCTAGATGGAAGACAAAGACTTCGAGAATGGGACCCCTGCAAAGGAAAGAGAAAGTGGGCAGCACTGCTGCAAAAAAAGAGATGAGAAGGAAGGAAGAAACGAATGAGGAAGAATGCATTTTGGGTGAGAAATTTATAGCAACCTGTGGCATTGCTGTGGCATTGCTGTGGCAATCTATCTTGGATTCAATTGATGACGTAAAGATAGTAACGCGGACGCAAGCAGAATGATTGATACCATCGGAGCCCTAAGAGCACACACCTCCGCATCTGCGGGTATCTCGTACAATCGTTTTGCGTTTATTTGGCATGTTGTCAAGGAACTTCATTCCTGTAATAATAGGATATCCTTATCAGGCACATGACCAGATTTGCACTGTTTTTCCATTGCAGTCTCTGGAAAAGAGCAACGCCCGTAGGCGCCGTCGCCAACGATCCGCGGGGCGACGGCCTGAAGATGTAAATTTTTTGCGAACCATCGTCGATCTTCATCGTTTCTAAAGAGCCAAAAACGTCATGCCATCGAGATTGAGGCCTATCATTCTCTGAGAACTGTCTGAGCATCGATCAGTTTTCCTTGTTTCACGGCGCTGGAAAAACCCAAAAATAAATCCTCATGTCCCAACAATAAAAATATACAAAAACATTAAAAAAAGATACACTCAGCGCAACTGATTAGCACAGCTATCGTCTGTCATGGGAGGCTAGCAGAATTTATTTTTCCCCCCTTTTGATTTCTCGACTGCGCACATAAAAGCCGCCAGAGTGTCCACCTCCTCTCTACCGTTAATGGAAGTCAGCTCTTTGAAGTGACGGCCAACGATAGACGCCAGCACGTTGTGCACTTCATCCACGTCCGCGAGAATGGGCGTCCGAGTCCTTGTTTCTTCCTCAAGTAGACGGGAACTGCGTCTTCGACCTTGCGAATCCTTTGGGTCACGCCGTGGCCGATTAGCCGGCGTCAATATTGGAGGAGAGGGTGGTCTTGATTGTTGACGTTGGGAGTCAGCAAGGGAGGAAGGTGCCGGGGGATCTTCAGGAGAAAGTGGTGACGGGTGTACGCTAGGTACAATGTCAAACTGTGCAATGTAACGGTAGAGTATTTGTGTTGGCATTTTCTGGAATTCAACCTGGAGCAAATGTCGCGTTGAAACCCAAGATACCAGGTCTAGGAAAATGGGCCACTGACCAATGATTTTCTTGGTTCAATATCCGTATTGTCTTTCTTCCCATTAGCTGGAGCAACAATGTGGCTTGTCTCAACTCTTTTCCGTTTTACTCTGGGTTCACCCTCTGCCTTGTCTGGTGCTTGTCTCTTCGTCGCCGACACGGATGCGTTGGAGGCAGGTGGGCCAAAATAAGCGGCATCATCGTTGACTTTTTTTCGAGACTGAGTTCTAGAGCGAGAGCTAGTAGTTACCTGGATGGTTGTCGAGGCAGACATGATTTGTGTTGGTTGTTGTATGGTAGGTAGATTAGATTAATTGATGGATCCACTGGGGATCAATGTTGGCCCTCACGTGTGTAATATGATGCAAATCGAAAGTATTTGATTTTATCTGCATGATTCCTTTCGTTCACATTGTTAACGCTGAACTGCTTGATGACTTTTGGCCATAGCCTCGCTAGCCAGTCGTGATCGCTTGAAGTAGCACGCTGACATTCGTATATGATATTTGGCCAACGCGTCTGCCTCCGATCCACACGTGACTAGTAGTACTTGACTCGATCAGGGTTTCTAAGGCCGTATTGACCCACCCTGGTTCCAGCAAAGGGCTGCAAGGGGAATGGAGGAGAACGGCTAGAAATGGCAGGGAAATTTGAATACAAGGGGAGTTAAATGGGGGTCAGAGTTTGATGTTTTGAGGTCCGAAGGGTGTTCCGGGTAGTTGTAATTAGGGCTTTGTATAACTTAGGGGGTGACTGGATGTTGCAACCTTGGGATTGTTTAAATACCGGTACCTCCCATACTCCATAAAGTTTTTGCAATGAACAAGTTGACCTAGTCTCGCACAATTGCCAGGATGTGTCCTACTTGGTGATTCATTGAGTACATATTATACAACTCTATTTTATGTCAAAATTTAAGCTTCAAGTCAGTTGGATCAAAGATCCTCATACCCTGTTTTTTAACTGCTCAATTTGTACCTCTCCATCCATTTATTCCCAGTGTTTTCACATTCAACGTTATTTAGTGTATTTAAGTATGTAAAGTGTTGAGGCAACGAGATACCTAGAACATACAAAAAAACCAAATTATTTATGATATAAAGGGTGATACATGGCAGAAATTAGAATCATTGGCCCAGGTTATCGAAACTTGGGCAACTTAGAAGAGGTAAATTTGGGCCGCACATCGGTCCAGCCCTACATGATGTTTAGCAGAGCAGCGTGATGAATTGGTAGCATCACGTTATCAAATGCCATGAAATGTGGGGCTGAAACCAAAGTGTAGACTCAGAGTACACCTGGACTTACCGTGGACCGATGATCGATGACCCTCGGACCCAAAAAATATCGAATTCCGACCCCCTTTTAACCCCAAAATTGTGATTGTCGACTTTTGTCAATTTCCCTTGCAACCCAGTCATTGGCTTTCAACGACTCCCTCTCACCTCAAAAGAATGTCAACCTATGGAACCCTCTTTCGAGTTACCACCTATGGTGCAAGCCATTGCGCATCCGTCGGAGCAATCATAGATGGATGCCCGCCCGTATGTTTTTCCCATTACCCTTTTTTTATTTTTTTAAATAGATATTTGATGGCTGCAGGGCTTGGAATTGTCTCCCCAAGATATCCAGGTGCAACTCAGCCGTCGACGACCAGGTCAAAGTCAGCTTACCACCCCAGTATGTATCGAACTCCTTTCTTTTGATCATCGCCATCGACCTTTTACGACAGAGAAACGAAAAAGATTTGGTTCACCTCCAATCCGGTTTGGAATTAGGCGTAACACTCGGCACGCCAATTGGTCTTCTTGTCAAAAACGAAGATCAAAGACCTCATGATTATACCGAAACGGATCTATACCCTCGCCCGAGTCACGCCGATTACGCCTACCTCGAAAAATACGGTATCAAAGCGAGCAGTGGTGGAGGAAGGAGCAGTGCTCGCGAAACCATAGGTTTGCGCATTTCTATTTTCACTCAACTGATAATGCAACTAACAACTGCTTTTTATATTAGGCCGAGTAGCAGCTGGTGCAATTGCAGAAAAATATCTCAAGTTGGCTTATGGTATCGAGATCGTGGCTTTTGTCAGCTCGGTCGGGAAGGTCCATCTCCCAGCCAATATCGCCCCACCGTCACTGACGCCTTCGAACAATGATGAAAATGATGATATCGCCGAAGACGCTCTTTCAAATGATTTTGTTGCACTCCTTGCAAGTATCACCCGAGACGAGGTAGATAAACATCCAACCAAATGTCCTCACCCGGAAACCGCGGAAAGGATGACCCAGGTAAAATTCAAAACCTGTGCCATGAGGCGCATATATTCAATCATATATTCATCGAATGACAGCGTATCATACGGGCCAAGGAAGCGCAAGATTCTATCGGAGGCACTGTCACTTGCGTTATCCGAAAGGTGCCATCCGGTTTAGGGGAGCCGGTTTTTGACAAATTTGAAGCATCTCTTGCACATGCAATGTTGTCGATCCCGGCCACCAAAGCTTTCGAAATTGGTTCTGGCTTCAGGGGCACTGAGGTTCCAGGAAGCAAGCACAACGATCCTTTCATCCGAGGTGAAGATGGTCGGCTCCGCACAATTACAAACTGGAGTGGAGGCGTCCAAGGTGGCATTACCAACGGCGAAAACATTTATTTCAGGTATGTATCATTCGAGTGCAATATGGTTCGTAGCTTACTAGGATCTTCTAGGATCGGTTTCAAGTCTCCAGCCACCATCTCTCAGCCGCAAGAGACGGCACAATACGATGGTACTCCTGGATCGTTGGCGACTCGGGGTCGACATGATCCGTGTGTCGTCCCTCGTGCCGTGCCGATTGTAGAAGCTATGGCTGCTATCGTGGTGATGGATCAACTTCTTATTCAGAACTCACGCAAAATGGCAGGAAGTTTGCTTCCTCCAATTACAACCTTACCTCCTACGATGGTCATGCCAAAGAAATAAGTAGGAGTTTGATTAGACGCCACATAGAAAGTAGAGCACTAGGCGACCCGGGTTGAAAACAATAGAATCATAATGACCCTTACCCCCCCACAAAAAAAAAAAAAAGAAAAAGAAAAAGAGTAGCACAGGAAAGAATAATTGCTGTTCACAGCTAACCCTCGTCATCAGATTCACATAGACAACGACAGCAAAGTATGGGTTCGACCTGCCACCACCACCACTGCATACAGCAAGTCCGGTCAATAGATTAGTCCAAAGGACTGGATGATACCCACATTGTGGTTTGCAAGTCGACCCGGCCATGCTCCAAAAACCATTTCAATCTCTCGTGACAGCTGGCTTGCTTCATCTTCTTGTGCCGAGTCCAAGTCCATGTGGTTGCTCGTATTAATAGCCAGATGACGATGACTGGGAGTGCTCAGTAATAATGGAGTTTCCTCATTAACTTCATCGGCGCCAACATAGGGAACGGGGGCTTCTCCCCCTCCCAATCCTCCCCGTTCTACTCCCTTTCTGAACGATGCTCCAAGTCCAAGTCGCCCCTTTTGCTCACGAAGTTTTCTTCGTTCCAAAGTTCCCCTAGCGAACATGGAAACACGCTGACCAAGAGTTCCCCAGCCCGGCCGCCCATCTTGTTCGTCTGTGTGCGTGCGCAAAGGCGCCGAGATGGACGAGGATGGAGAGCCCGAGACGGATGATGTCGGTGAGAAATTCAAATGATCAATTTCTGATTGATTTTGCTGCCGGGGTTGAGATTTGTGACGATGACGATTGAGTCCCGAAGTAATACGAACACGAGATCGAAATCGAACTCTATTCGGGGTTTCCTGGATTTGAGGAGAATCAGGCTCCTGGGTATCATGGCTGTCCGTGCTGCCACTGATTATCAGGGCTGGGAGGTCAACAGCGCTAACACCATTACCATGGGCGATAACGTTGTGGACTGCTATCTCCGAAGACAAATCGTCCAAGTCATGGTCATCAAGACTGTCAGCTAGTTCATTTTGGAGGTCGTTAATTCCGTTTGAAGTTGGCGTAGTGTCTGGAACTAATACATCGTCAGAGTCTGAAATTATTATAATTCAATGAGAAGACAGACAAATTTTCTTGTATATTTGATGTGAATCTGACATATAAGAGGGAGGAAGAACGAGAGGTAGACTAATTCACAGGTAATATTTAATATTCATGGGTTAATGCGTTGATAAGATGGGTGAGAGATTGGAGGAGAGCGACAAAGCGGGTGAATCATGCGGGACAGTGGACATGAAGGAAAACAAGCAATCGTGAGAATAAATAGTCTATTCTTACTTACAAAGCGGACCACACTTGCTTCATCGCTAGTCGTACACAATCAGCATTGTACCGCAGACCTCCTTCAACCTCTCTGCATCGCACACCCATCATCTAGAGTCATATCAATCACGGTATACTCTCACAGATTAGTGATAAACTTACCGTAATTTGCTTGACATCTACTTTAACGCGGGTTCCCTTTAAATAAACCATATCTGTAATGAACGCAGAGATAGGATACGTCGTGTTTGCGCCCCCTAATCCAAAGGCTTGAATGGAGTAGTCCCCATTGAGCGTTCGTACAATCGCTCTATAAGGAAAGTCAATGACTGGTTCAGGCGCCCAGGATTGTAGTCCAAACCGGATATAATCTATGGCAGTATAGCCGTCCGTCTCCCTATCATTGTCCGCGTTTACTGGCAGTTCGTTCAGACCACTATTATTCCCATAAATCAAGGAAACTCACAAAGTAAAACCTTTGCACGAAGGGTGGTTGAACGCGCTATACCTCCAGCGATACCCCGTAAGGCGAGGCAAGGAATAATACTTGAAATTAAATTTTAATAAGGGGCATGATATATTATTAGATAAAATACCTTGTCCAAAGTGAACCACAGGAATAAACTAGCATATCTCTGGACGCAAGATTTGAAAGGAATTCAGGATTTGGAGAAGGGTGAATTTCCATGCCATAGCCGTTGATATAATAAAGCCCTATTGCGATCATTATCAACAATAGGTGAGTGAGAAGAAAAAGTAATTGAAACGTACTGCTTATCCGTGACGGAAGATGTTCATAGGTTCCTTTACTAATAGATTCAAACATGACATTTTGCCTCGGCGAAATCAGCCCGCCTTCTAACGAGTCTACGGGAGATGTTGGTACTTCAAGTTGTATCTCATCACCCGAAAAGGCGGTTTCTGATTGAACCACCGGATGGGATATCTCGCATTGGCCAACAATCTTCTCACCGTCTTCCTATATATGTTATCAGGACGAGAATAGTGAAAAACATGAGATGGAGTGCAAACCAGCTCGGCAGCAATAGTCACTGTATGGTTAGTTGCAATGATAGGGAGAATGTTTGCTTGGCTGTTTGTGATAGCAGAGAAGAGAAAAATTGCAGATGGCAAAGACCTAAAAAACCGTTGAGCTGCGGCCAAGAAGTAATTCCCAACGCTAGCTTGAAGTAAATATTTGAAGGATGAAGCCCTACGAGCTACTGACCTTCCATTGCGAAAGTCAAAATTTTTATGGGCACGTTTCAATAGTTCACTCTCAAAGTGGACAAGAAAGCCTTGGAGTAAGTATCAGATGAGAAGCGAAGAAGGATGGATGAAAGAGAGAAAAATACCGCGTATGGTCTCTTTTCTATCAGTAGGTATTCCTTTCCACAAGGAACTTCTCCCTTCAACGATATCTCTCCACTGATCTCGTGCCTCTCGTTGAGATATATTTGAAGGGAGACGATATGCTAGGAGGCGACGAATGGCATCTTGAGGCGAGGAGGTTGGAGCAGAGGGGATAAGACGAATAAGTCTTGATCTTATGTCGCCTATAACATAACATGGTAAGAGGAAGATCGAAGAACAGTACATCTTAGATAGTAACCGATAGAGGGGCCTCCCAATACTCTTATGATTTCACTGGAAGAACCACCGTCGTCAGAAACAGGAAGAACGTAGCAAACGTCGTCGAAGGCTGAACATATAGAATTACCGCCTGTTCCGCCCGAGATGACGATAAAAGCTGCAGGATGAACAGAGAGGTCACGGTCGTTGAAGATTGAGCTATTCATAGAGTTTTCGCTAATGAAAAGCGGCCCGGGAGTAGTATACCTTTTCTTTCGCCCCCCATCATGTCAGAGTTCGCTGCGTTACCTGGATTCTACCGTCTCCTCTTTTTATATCTAGAACCAGTCTCTACAATTGCACCAGCGCTCATCGTATGGTTCTTCCCCGGTCCTTCTTGGTTTCTTCATCAGTTGATCCCGTCAACTGAACCTGCTCCTGCTCAATCTCTTGATCCTCGTGCACTCATGGCTATTTGGCAATTGACAAATTGTACTTGCATTATCCTCACATCAAGGGTACCTACTCATCGTCCTTAGGCTACTTCCTTTTGGGTCTCATCTCTTCTTTCGTGTTTCGTGCCATACGCGATGCCCTACCCAATAACCCAGCTGCGCAGGAGCGTATCCTGGGTGCTAGCTTCTTGGCTCTTGCTATCGCAGATGTTAGTCATTCACTCACCTCAAATTATCGTACCATCTCACAATTTGCATTTCAACAGTTGACACAGTACGTATTCTATTGTCTCTATGATTATGTAGGGCCCAGTCCTTATCTGTCCACCTCAGTATCATTGCTACCTTCCTGGGCCTCCCGCCAGATCTCAAGTATACACCTTCCAATTGGAACGGCATGACCCACGGCAACATCACCATTGTTATTGTCCTCTTCCTCTTCAGGTGCCTATCCATTCTCACTCAATTCACCAGTTTGACATTCAATTATCTTTTCAGGGCAGCATGGTTCATGGGTATTGGCAGGACACGCTATTACTACGGCAAACCTTCCCCAAGCGTCGTTAATAAGTCCTCTTAAGCCTTTCACAGTACTTTCTATCGCTTATGTATGTCTCTATTGCCGTCCGTTCATCCCATGCCGCTTGCTCGTGATACAAAAAATAAGATTGTCGAACGATGATGGAAAATCCTAGTTCATCCCCTGTCACTGGATCGCATGTGTTGAACTTTTTCCAACCTGCACGAACGAGGCTAGTCAAAACCTTACATCTTCATTCTACATACATCATGTATTCAATTCGATGACATGCAATACAGTGATACCCTGCGCCAACATCGGTGGTCTGCCATAAATACAGCTCTGGTCAAAGTAGAATAATCCCTTACTTTTACTTTTCTAAGCGGTTCTTCAGCAATGACGAGGTTCGACGCTCTTCCAGGATATTATCGTTTCGTCTTTCTTCACTTGGAACCTCGTTTGTCATTTTCTTGATCCGTTTTTTTTTGTTTCTTTTGGGTAACCTTATATACTCTCTTCCAAAGTTTCTGAAATTGGACCCATCATCATGGCCTTCAAGTCAGGCCCAGGATGGTTCTACAACGAGCTGACACCACCTACTGGCCCCCCTCCGGAATATCTAGATCCTCGCGCTAGCATTGCAGTATGGCAACTCGTCATTTGTGAGAAGATTTGTTTTCTGTTCATGTCAATAATAGCGATGTCATCTGACATTTAAAACCAGGTTATCTCCTCTTATTTTTCATGACTTCTCTTGGTTTTCGTGCCATCAGGGATTCATTGCCAAATAACCCAGTAGCCCAGGAAAGGATCGTTGGTGCGATCTTGATGTCCCTTGCAATGGCAGACGTAAGGCTCCTTCTATCTTGTTTTCATTTGATCACACCGATCTGACTTTTGTTTTGATTTAAACCAGATCATCCAGTAAGCCTCCCTCGTATTGCTACTCCAGATTCCAAATGTTTAATAAATTTTTGCTGTTTTTTTTAGCGTAGTCATGACTTTCACCAATATTCCGGAAGACATCAAATATCATCCTTTACAATGGAACACTACGACCCATGGAAACCTCACCTTTGTCTCCATGTTACATATATCCAGGTAAGATGTTACTTTCTTCCCTATTGGCGTGCCCACCTTTCAGACGTAGCATTTTCTGACCACGGGCTGCGTGTATAATTATCACAGGCTTTGTTGGTTCCTTGGGGTTGGTAGAGAGCGATATTATTTCGGGCAGAGTGCGAGCCAAATCCAAGCGAACCAAACTTACAACAAGACGAAGTAATTCTAGCTTTTGAGAGGGTTGACCAACCAATTTTTGTGTTATAGAGAATGTTTTAGTTGCAAGTAGGCATAGTCAAGTGCTGATAAGTAAACGACGGCGACAGAAATATAGATATTAGGAGTAACCGTTTGAACTTACCGTCCTTTCGATATGGGATTAGGTATCTTCGCCTCCCAGAATTGATGGACATTGTTCTCAACTCGATTTCATTTATGTGGCAGTGCTGGGTTGACAGGGCGATAGAATACGGTTGTTATTGGATAAGTCATCATCGCGTCAAGGGTACAAGTGGAATGTATACATAACCTGATGTATGTAAGTATGGGTCCTTGGAATTCGAACCTTCTGTCCTTTCGATTCAGACTCAAGTCCTGATAATCACGTTGGAACTTTTGACGCGAAATTCAAACGGTCTGATAGTCTCTGCGATACGCCCTGCAGTTGCGGCCCATATTTTTCAAACAGATTTCCGATGCCGTAACTTGAAGGTCGATCCGATCAGGCGCCAAAAATCCTGCAGAGAGGATTTATAACCAGACAAGAAAAAAATCAATGGCGACTCAAAATCGATAGCAAAAGAATGCGACTCGACTTGGGTAAAATTTTAGGGCTCGACACGTCGAAGGCATCATCGGACCGGAGTTTCAGGTTCGTTAAGTAGGAGGAAGGGAAAATCAATCATTCCAACGTCTTCGAGGATGGACTTCCAACTTGTTTACCAGATTCGTCAGAAGGAGACATTAACTACTAGATTCGTTGATGACTCGGAAGTCTATGGTGAGTAGGACGGCAAGATAGGATTGCGCCGACGGACTGGTGCTATCCTCTGGCATATAACAACGATACGGAGGCGGCCTGGAAAGTATGCCAGATGCTGACTTTCTTTGAAGCTATTCTCCGGCGGATGGTGGCATTTATACCATCGGAGCCGACTCGGAATATTTGGCCATCCGCTGAATGTGTCGCGGAGTTCTGACCTAGGGGGGAAAAATGTTCAGGCCTTGTCGAGAAAGGGAGGACATGATAAATACTCAGTTCGTATAGTCTCGGGCTTGAACTTTTGGAAAAGGTAATCGACTTTGGGCTTTATGTCGGACAGACGTATGAAATAACAGGCAACCGGACTAGAGATGCCCGTAGACATTGATTTTGCCTAAGATCGCTGTACATCGTCGTTTTTTAGAGTCCTGTGGCGACTTTTTTTGTCCTCCTGGCCCACCGATGTCCCTCAATACAATTACTGCGTCGGCGGAGGCTTAACGGTTGCAGTTTGTTTGCCGTCGGGTCGCGAGGTGATCCATAAGTTGTTCTGAATTAATGGCCCATTCGAATGAAGCTGTAAGATTTTTGAGCAAGTCCGAGTCGTACCAGAGGGAGTGGCCGTGAAATAAATATGATGATATACATATGAGTATTCTGGGCCGGAAGGCTTGCTTCTTTTTCCTTGGTCGTTTCAAACTGGCGAGTGACCGAATTGTCTTTAGCGTAGGACACTTGCGCGGCGGCCGCAGGTTGGTTTGGAGGACGACGACCTAGTAGTTATGGTTTCTTGAGTTCAAGTTGCTGACTTGACTGATTGGAGGCCGAAATTCAATTTCAAATATTTATTTGCCGGGGAGTTTTGTTGTAGGCTGCAGTTGCAGGTGGAAACATTGAAATCTTTTGAAGGATTATTAACAGAGTTGCAAGACGCATGCCAGCAGAGATTTATGTTGAACTTAAGAAGTTACAGTGATTCATTTTATTCACTGCCGGAGGCTTCAGGTTAGAGTCCGCGGCGGCCACCATTGTCACGGTTGTTTGGCCAGTTTCTGATCGCAGGCTTCGGCTCTCAAAGTTTCCTCAGGTTACTTTACGATATTTCAGCGCGGCCGTCCTTCTCCTGTATCTTCCTCGGTGCTTCTGACCACGCTCCTGATGTTTGTTTCCAAGTTGCTTCGAGGTCGATGGAAGGATGAAACGAGATATTTTGCGACCTCTCGTTTAACAGGATCGCTAGAAAACGTATAGCACTCTCTGGATATTTCGTATCTATTCAAAGAGGCCTCAACCTCTCCGAGAGGCTCGAAAAACTGACCTCTAGTAAACTGGATAATCACTCTGGACAAAAAAAAAACCCAAGCACAGTCAAGGTGCACTTGGACAGCCAGCCGCAAAAAGGCTATGCGATACAAAGGCCTTTTTATGACGACAATGTTGGATGTCAGTGGCAGAACGGTTGGATTTTTAGCTCTTGTAGGCCTGTCAGGATGGCGAATCTACCTCTGTCATGTCAGGCTTGAGGCGCACTTGGAAGATTATTTGGCCGCCGAGATACAGCAGACTGAGGTCGCCAAGAGCCTTAGATCAGAGACTCAGAGAAGGTACGTCTCAAATATTTGCATTGCCTTGAGGGAATGTTGTCCATCTTGAGGGTGTGGGGTTTGCAGCATGAGTTCATTTCTTGAGGATTTGGACGATGCACAACAATTTTGGTTAGATGGCCCCACGGGACCATTTAACATGACATTCACAACGAGCACAAGATATTTTTTTTTTTACCTATAGATGGGGTGGAGGGAAGAGAATGAAAGGCTAACGTTAGATTTTCGTTGTTTTGTAGGGCATTTAACATCCCGACGAATGACTCACATGGAGGCGGTACCGAATATTGCCATATATGGTAACAGGCCCGCCCAAATCCCGCCATTCTGGTTACGGGGCTGTGTTCGAAAATCTCAAGGAAGCAGTGAGGAGTAAGATGTCCGAACAACTGGCCTCAGTTATATGTCGGGGAACTGTGAATGCATCATGGCAGACACTAGAAGGGCGTCCTTTTTTCCAGGGCATGGGTCTTGTCGTCGTCGTCACCCCCATCATGAAGTAGGTTGGCAGATGAGGCGAATGGGGTGCATTGGAGCAGTCAAGGTAAACGGAATGGTCTTTCCTCACCCCGTACTTCTGGCCCAACATCTTGAAGCACAGATACACCATCCGCAACGGTCTTTCGTCGACTTCTTTGACCCTTTCGAGGTCGCTAAGCTGGTCAATATGGCGCTCAACAGCACCTCGATCATCGTCCTCTTGTACTTGGTTCTTGCGGCAGTTACCGCCCATCAAAGAAAGTTGCCATCACCAAGACAGTTGGCCGACCCTGCTACATTGTAACGTGGTCTAAACTTCTAAGAGACTGTGGAGAGCAAACCAGGAAACGGGCATAACTGAGAAGGAGTTTCGTTTTCTCTATCAGGTAAGTCCGAGCATATTTTTTGTTCCATAAGTTGTTTTGCATTTCCCTTCCTTTTATATCGAAAAAAAAAAAAGTCAAAGTGCTCTAGAAGCAAGACGCCGCTGACAGGGCAGCATCCCGATTCTTGTCCTTTTCTGTATTTTCCCTCTTCGGCGACTTCTTAAAATGCCTCCGTTGCCTATAAAAACAAGAAATCGATGTTTTCAAAGTCCCTCACCATTCTTTCCTTCCACCCAATTCTAGTCATGCAGCAAGACCGCCCTCCTTCTTTTGCTGAAGTCACCGCCAGCGATAAAAACGATCCTTCGCGTCTTCCGAGCTATCGTGAGGCGCGGCGATTCCGTTTTCATCCCTACAGCCGTCCTATACCTGTGCTCGTCGATGAGGCGGATCGTCTCCTGGTAAGATCTCCTAGTTTCTCCCTTATCTTTTGCTGACGTTTATTCAGAATACGATTTACGATGATGAACGAGTCGTATTGGATGTCCCACCTCCCCTTCCTGCCCCTCTTGCTATTACGGTGAGTCCATCCATTTTCTTAGCGACTTAGTATTCAAGCCAATCTCTTATAGCGACCACTTGAGCCCCAAGCTGTTGATGAGTTCGAAGAACGTCTCCGCCGCGATATGGAACGCGCTATTGCGTTTGAATTACGTGTTCAACGCCTCTCCACAGTCATTGTGGTCCGTCCCCCTTTTTTTTCCTCTCGTAATTTCCTGACCTAGTCATTACCAGGAGTTTGTTGCCGGCATTACACGTGCAACCCGTGGGTAAAAAATTCGAGATTGAACAATGTTCTCAAGGATCCAACAATTTCAAGCTTTCATCATGAAGGTCATGCATATTCATTTGCTTTGCGGTGGCCCTGTATATACTTTGCACCATCCTGTGATGTGCACATCCAGTGCTCGTTATGTTCAAGTTCAAGCCCGCTTCTCATTATATCATTGTGTATATTTTTGCCTTGTCTTTTGACTCGTGGTTAGTTGCAGGGAAGGGTACTGCTCGTGGAGAGAAGGGTGGATGTGGGTGGGAGAAAGGGCGTCGAGGATAATGTAAATGGTCACTTATATTATCCATTTATTAGTCTTTTAATCTTTTTAACTGTTGACAATATTATATAACCGATGCTGCGCTGGTTGCGTACACACAGATAGAGGGAAATACATGAGATAAAAATAGGTTAGGAACAGGTATATTTTCCGTCAAAATGTCATGGGCAGGCAAGTTCGGGAAACAAGCCAATAAGAATCCTGTCGAGAAGGAAAACCACTAGGTGGCGGTTGCATTGTGCGCTGCTGAGAGGATCCAAAGCTGCGCTCAGTGTATTTGATGGGTCAGGACCCAGAAGGATGGGGAGAAGTAGTCCTGAGTGGGAAGATGAGTGGCTAGAATGACTTGTCATAGAAGAGAAACATACCAATGCCGCCTTTACCTCTCCACGCGACAAGCCTAGCTCTTAGCTCTGCCTGATCCTCAGGAGAGGGGTCAATAGGTGGTGGACCTGGATATCCGTTTGGGAAGAGGGTGCGCTTGGCTATCTTGGTAATATTGAGAATGAGAGCTGGAGAAAGAAAGTTTGACAACAGATGGGGGAGGAGCTTGTCGAGGAAGGGTGTTATGGATGTAGCGATCATGAATAAGGTCGTGAGGACAATGGTGGATGAGAAACGATCTCGTGAGCAGCTAATTTCAGAGATCATGGCCAGGGGCGCTTGAGCATAGTTGGCATTGTCAGGATGTGGCTGATGAGTGGAGGTAGTGCGTAAGATTGTGGGACCTGAGTCTACTGATGTCGTCGATAGAGCGGGGGCGGAGGGTGATGAACTAGTAGAGGAAGCTGCTGATGCTGAGGTTGCAAATGGTATTTTCTGTGTGGGAAACACCAGGGGTTCTGAAGGAGTGGCGGTAGTCAGCAGAGTCGAAAAAGTTGGCTGAGGTGTCCGAGGAGGGGATTGATGGACGATTTTTATAGTGCTCAAAGCTTGTTTATAGGCATGTATGAGTGCTAGGCACATTCCTGAAAAGGATTGTAAAGCAGAGAGTGCAAGGATGATAAGGGTGTGAAATGAGAACGACGATGAGGGGAGGGAGGGTTGTGGATGAGGTGCAAAATACGGCGTATGTTCTGGAGGACCGAGGAGGTCGAGAATGGTCTTATGTATAAACCACGGCTGGGTGATTTTTGGAATGACATCGTTCAAGAGTATTTTGACGATAATCTCGCGAACGATGAGGCGTTCCGGCTCTGGATCGTAGTCTTCTGGAGGTAGACAGACCTTGAGGATATGGTCTACTATCTGACGGTAATATTCTGGGTCAAGAGAGCCATTTGGCAAGATGGCTATATGAGGTTGGAGGTGGAAGAAGAGGGTTGAGAGAGGAACTGCGCCGCCAGTTGCATAGGCGGTTGATGACTTTGAAGCAGCATTGCGGTAATCACGATAGTGTTGAGTAATAATGGGGGGTGCGTCATGGAATATAAGCGACTGAATATCGAGGGCTTGTGTTCTTGAATGCAGGACGCGGATGACTGATATGAGGATGCGTGTTATGAGAGGTAACAAGTCCTTGTCGTATCTCGAAATTTTTGACCACCAAGGAGAGACATAAGCACGTAAACTAATAGCAATCAAATCATATAGTTCTGGGGTAAGATCCTGAGATATGAGAAGGGGGAGGGGGTCATTTGGAAACAATAGTCGTTTCGCAAGGGAAGGAGGAGGCATTATGTAAATAAATAACACAAACAAGCTCTTTTTTTTCCTCTTTTTTTTTTTTTTCTTTTTTCCATTCCAACTTGAATGTTGTCCAAGGAGGCGGTGATCATCATAGCCGTCTGCTCAGCAATCACCTTCTTGCTCATCGTCCTAGTCATTTATAAACGGTATTCACCATCTTCCACTCCTTTACCCACCATACAGCCACTCGCTCACCATCGTGAACATAACCTGGAACAATTCCAGAATCCTATTCATACTCCCTTATTGGAAGACACTTCTCAACTTTCAGTACCAAATAACTCCACCGTCTCTCTCTTCCCAACTACACCACCTTCAGGGCCTCGTCGGTCACCTAGTAACACCCCGCATCGATCGCGTTCAATCACGACTCATAGTACTAAGAACAGTCACAATCGACATATTATACGTGGTGTTCCTCATGGTCCTCACAGCCAGATCCAAATTGTGCTGCCTGCTCCTCTGGCCTTGTATGCAGACGCATCAAGTTCCACGCTGAGCCTTGCAGATAAGTGGGCTTCTGCAGGCATCCGTAAGCAAACTTTTCATGTCATGTCAAAGAGGCAGTCATAAACATTTTGTTACAGCTCAACATTAATGTAGTTCAATATGCCAGCCATAGCAACATTTTATTTAAAGTTGACGTCATAACGACTTGCTGTGTTATCATTATTCTCAATATTTACTTATGTAAGCTTTATAGCTTATGCATCAACCACCCAGTCCACCTGTTCTCCTTTCTTTCAAAAATACAGATGAGCTCGTCAGTTCGCTCGCAATATTCGTTGAAAAGGCTCAGAGAGACGCCATAAACAAAAAGGGCAGATTCACAATCGCTCTCTCAGGTGGCTCTCTGCCAAAGATGCTCAGAGGTCTCATCAATAATTCACACATAAAATGGGATCAATGGTTTTTCTTCTTTTTCTTTTAGATTTCACCAGCTTATATATATCTCATAGGCATGTTTACTATGTAGACGAGCGGGTCGTTGCTCTCGATCACCCAGACTCAAACCACCGCTCATGCGACGAGCATCTCTACTCCAAAGTGCCCATCCTTCGTGAACACATTCATACAATTGATGTCAACCTTCTCAACGACCTCGAAGAATTATCCGATGCCTATGAAAAAGATCTCATTCGTGAATTCGCACAGAAAGACGCTGCCCGCTTCCCCGTATTTGATCTCATCCTCCTTGGCATGGGTCCAGATGGTCATACAGCCTCACTCTTCCCTGGCCATGAGCTCCTCTCAGAAGAGGATCGTTGGGTCGCCTATGTAGACCATTCTCCCAAACCACCTCCCAAAAGAATCACCTTTACATATCCCGTTATTAATCATGCTGCCAGAGTCGCCTTTGTAGCAGCTGGGAAAGAGAAGGTTGACATCCTGAAATGCGTGTTGGATGACCCGGAAGCCGGCTTGCCTTCTGCCCGAGTCAAACCTGTGTTCCCTGGAAAGCTGTTTTGGTTCGTGGATGACGCCGCCGCGGCAAAGGTCCAGTATCCTCGCACATTGTTCAACGAGGTTTGAAAAGTATCTGACTGCATGGACTATCCATCTTTGTTTGCAATATGTAATACAATTTTATTTGAAGCGGGCAGAGAGCAGAAAAAGAAGTAAAAGGAAGAAATAAAAGTTTTTATGTAAGACGCAGGGGTTCTGATCGTTTGAATAGATAAATGATATGCGATTGACTTGTACAACCACAACGACTCGGGCTGGCACACTACATACTACAGCGACGGTATAGTAAGCCAAAGGTCTCAGTCTAAGTTCTGTATTTTAATCAACAGACGCGCATGTCAATTCATTACTTCCTTCTGATATCCCGTCAGGGTCAGCAAATCTCTCCTTTCCATGTTTCTGTTTCTATTTACGCATTTCGTAGGAAAACTACGCCTTGCCAAGTGGTTTATTCCTCTCTCATCCAAAGCTAAAGCCAAAATTGTGCAGGATGTCACCCAACTCGCTCTTAGTCGACGGCAACGAATGTGCAATTTTCTTGAATACAAAGGTATGGTCAACTTTACTTACACCCTCTGGGCTACTTGACATACTTGGCTTTACCAGGAGAAAAGGTATTTTTACCACAGCTGACCGCAGAGTCTCAGCCTGACGAAATAACTTCGTACCAGGTCGTATACCGCCGCTACGCGTCGCTTTTCTTCATCTGTCAAATCGGAGACCAGGACAACGAGTTACTAACTCTAGACATCATTCAACGATACGTAGAGATTTTGGACCGGTTTTTTGGCAATGTGCGCTTCGTTCCTCTTACAAAAGCCTTTTCATTCTAATTAAGATAGGTATGCGAATTGGATCTGTAAATATCCAACTCTTCCCCTCTCCCCTCATCCATTGGCGTTGCTAATCTGAAGGATTGGGTCCTGACAGGATATTCAACTTTCAACAAGCATATGCGGTAATATTTCGAGATGTAAATTGTACCTTGACTCGGATGTTCATGTCTTCCAGGTATTAGACGAACTCATCATCGCTGGAGAAATGCAGGAAACGTCGAGTACCATAGTTCTAAACATGGTGCTTGACTTGATATTCATGACATTCCAGTTCTGTTCTTATCGACGCTTTTCAGGTCAAAGACTCGAAAAGTTTAGAGGAAGCAGATTGGACCGTCAATGCCATGAGGGATGCAGCATTGCTTTAGCCGTTCACATTGCAATTGAATCTCAGGCGGAGCTTTGTATATACCCGACAAAATATACAACAAAGACACCATGGTACGACGAGAACAGCTTATCGGCAAGGCTCTATTTAATTTACTTTGTGTGTGAACGTATGTAACAAAGACCCAAGATGAATCAATTATTATGCACAAGATAAGTACCTACATATTGATGATTTGTCTGGATGGATGAAAGTCGTCCCTGAAGTCAAACTTGGATATTGTAGTCCATTCCAACTAGAAAAGAGACCGTATCTTTAATTAGTTTCATCTCAAACCGCAAATCGTCGAGGAAGGCACTGTACCCCGGCAAAACTCTCGCGAGCCTCCCGCTCAGAGGTAAATACAACATAACGACGATAGTCTTTCATGATGGCCGGCTGCCTTTGCATGGAGGACAAATCCATGATGATTTCAGTTTCCATTGTTTGTGGCCACTCTGACGCGGCAACGTTGGCGTATTTTGAATGGAAAGCTCCAACGCCAATTTCTAATGCACACTTGGCAGTGAACGGAGTCAATGAAAGATATTGCCTCATCCAAATTTGCCGGTTGTCGTTTGCGCTGTGAGTAGTTGCTTTCTCTGGCGGTGCTTGTATAAGGGCCACTTCTCCGGTTGCAATTGCCTTTAGTATGAATTCATGAGAAAATTCACCCCTTTTCATGACAGATGAGTTTTGGTAAAACTGATCATAGGGTGGAAAGTTACCTGTCAAAAACCGCCAAGGGATCGTCCTCACCACAGACCATCTTAGCCAACATGCCGAGGGCGGACGGTAGGATATAACATTCCCAAAGGGAGTGCGCGCTAATTTGCTTGATTTTATGCAGCATGTCAATGGGGTTGTGGAGCATCGCAGATGGGCTAAAAGTTATGATGCCTCCTGATACACGATTAAACCGTTCAGTCAAACAGTGAATGGTGTGACACAAGAAAAATCTCACCGCATGGATAAATTTCCTTGACTGACCAAAGACTCGGAAATACGTCTTCATGGGAACCATATGTGTAAAAGTGTACATGGGGCCTCTTTGACCGTCGCTCCACAAGTCCCGGCAATTTGTGAAGAGAGGATAAAGCAGATACATGCACAAAAACTACCCTAGCTTCATTCGTATACCCAGCTGGTTTTGCTCGGGCTTGCTCCATAATATTGTGCAGAAGTTTAGTTTCGAGCCCAGCATTTTTGGAACTCGTTCTCCACCAAATACAGAACAATCGATCATGCATATAGTTATGGAGTTCCTCCGGGAAGCCTAGGACTCGCAGGGCATGCTGATAACCGGGTTTGACACGCATTGAACGAGTCCATCTATCTGACTCAAGTGCAGCAGGAAGGGCATGGGTTTCTGAATTCGACAAACGACTCTCTTTAGTAAGCTGAGCTTTAGATAATGTCCATGGCAGAAGTGCAACGACCAAGTTATCAGGCTGTACGAATCCTGGGGGAACTCTAAGACGGTGCAGAATATTCATCAAACCAGGAGGTGAAATGAGGATTTGCCCGATAACATGATTGTCGAGGAGTATAGTCTTTAAAATAACCTATAAAAAATCCAAAGAGATATTAGGGCAAGAATATCATTGAGAATATAAATTCATGCCTTGACGGATTTCTCCAGATAGCGATAAAGAACCTTGAAAGCCTCATGGTCTTTTTCCTCTTGGGGGCTCAGTAAGGCCAGTTGCGTCCAAGACCTAAAGGCAGGTAAAATGCTACATACATCTGAGACATTGTAGAGTGTAGAGACAGTTATATCTGTCACGCCTTCAAAGGCCACGGAAAAGCGCATTCCTGAAGACTTCTGTTCGGTTAAATTGTGGATCTTAACATCGCAGAACAAGTTGGTTGAGGCTTTCAAGCAAAGCGGACCCAACCATTGCCATTTCTTTGGGATCCTAGGGCCAATGATTCATTTCTGCAGTCCTAACAGAAGATTAAAAAGTTACCTCCCCGGTAAAGCTGGTTTAGGATGCACAGGCATCGGAGGTGGTGGTTCCACAACGGTCTCTTGCGCAGGGCTTATTACAATGGTGAATGGGAGCGTATTAAAGAGGCATAGAGAGAGCTCACAGGAGAGGGTCAGCTAACCTGGTATTTTGTAACACGATCAATGACATGATATTCAAGATAAAAGTAAATCAATCCCACGCTGCAGGCATGATATCCTGAAGAAACTTTTCCGCCTCATCCATCGCAAAAGACTGGGAAATCATAAAAGGGGAACTAACAGGAGCAATATTGTGATATAGACCATCGAATTGAGAAGGAAAACATACATGGTCCCATTTGGAATCGGAGGCCTATGAAAAATCGGGGCAGAAACGGGCACGGAAGTACTGGGAGTCATGTTCGTGATATTTAGAGACATGTTAGATGTAGGATGCGGAGAGTGCACAGAAGCAGCATGAGCTGATCCATGTGACGGCTCGTGAGGAATGTAAACTCCAGAATTAACGTCGGTGGTATTGGACAAGGAAGGGATTTTCTTTTTTATTTTTAAACCAATCAATGCAGACGGACGAGATTCCGGCAGAGGACGTTGCTTTGGAGGAGGGGGGGGGCCTGTCCCTGGATTAGTGGGAGCTAATGCTCCTATGCCTAGTCTCTGCTTTGTCGATATCCCACCTCCTGCGGTGAGCTCTGAAGGAGACATGTCGGCAATTTTGACGGGGGGATTGTCCGGGCGCCGTGAAACCTTTATGGTGGGAGATGGCACGTCGGCGGCCATACTGTTATTTGTCTCAGGTACTAATGAAACCGTACTGATAAGAGGTACTTCCGGAGAGGATGGCTCAGAAAACAAGGATGTATGGGAAGCCGCGCGGGGAAGAATGCCCTTTTACCAGCTCGTTATTATCTGACCCTCAAAGACGGATGAATGGCGCACCTCTTCTTCTCTAGCAGCATAAGAGCCATCCAATTTTGCATACTTTTGTGGCCTTGAATGCTCGGTCGACCTGAGAACTGCCTATACCGAGACGATGAGATGATTCAACGCTTAACTGACAATGCCCACCTCATCTTCAGATGACGAAGCAAGTATTCTTTTTCTCTTTCGATTGAAAGGCGGGATTAAAAGGGTCTGCAGAGGCGTTTCATCCTCAGACGATTCATTACCTTTATGAAAATTATTCTGGTCATGTATTAATAGCAATATTCTCGCTAGACTGGACGGATGCTCACCGATGGCATTTCCTTATGTTTTGCTTCCGATGTTTGACGAGGAGACACGACAATGGAATCTCGTTTGAGTGTGTCTGCTTTCCTTTTCTTAGCCTGACAAGGGAATACACCAATAAAGCTAATTTTGAAAGGCATAGTGTAGGTATCCAACCTTCTTTGCATTGCGGATTTCCTTCTTTTGACGCTCTAATTCTTCCTGCGCCATGGCAAATTCTGATTTGAAAAAAACTTTCTCCTTGTCTGATGCAGAACGCTGGATAAGCACCAATGTGATATAGCCGGCAAAATTGTGCACTCAACCGATCCAAGCTTGCTTTGCACCCACTTCATACCCAATTGAATAATCACGATCATCCATTCCAACATGATTCCAAAAGCTTTCTCGCAGTCTTTTGCAGCCTTCAAGATTCTCTTCAGGTTCCCAACTAGAGCGAACAATGAGCGTGTATATGTGATGAGGCTAAAAAAAGAAAGAGTACCTGTTGGCATCGGAATCATAGTTGGCCCACTATACTATATCAATAAACAAAGAAAAGGGGTCTGAGTAGGATGAGAGACAACCTTCACATAATATTCCTGGAACGCATATAAGCGATTGGACGAACAGGAATCGTTAAAGATATACCCATTTTGCAACCGGTTTCTTTCTTTTGCCTTTGCCTTTCTTCTTTCTGTCGTCCCGTCCTTCATCTTCTGAACTATCCACTGGAACGACGCGTGCTTTCGTAATGACCTCTGAAGGAACAGAACTTCAGTCCATGGATGCTTAGAAAAGCGAATTTGACAGGCTTGACCACGCAATTACAACCTACCGACGTGATAGACTTCCTGAGTTTTCTTTGCCTTGCTACTTTTCCCCATTAGCTGCTGGCGCGTAGCGATATAATGGATGTCAGGGCGGTATAGCGGTTATTGAAATCACGCCACTGCAGGTCGGAGTACTCTTACGTAAGCTAACGACCCGAAATTCCTGCTGCATCAGCTCGAATTCGACGTATGGAACAAACATTAGTGGGTGAAGGCATAATAAAGATATTAAAAGAGGCTAATGGACATAACGGACGATATCCAAGGTAAGGTGTGACAACAAGAGGTATCAAGTCATAGATTATGGGCAAACTTGAAAAAACTTAGGATACCTTGACCAGGCGTAGTAAAGGAAGATGGACAAAGGGTAGAAGAAGCATCATTAGAGTTCATTAACAATTACATCCATAGCTCTGCGAGCTTTCCGAATCAAGCTGGATGGGATCAGGGTAATCCATATATCTGACACAGGAGTTGGTCAATGACTAAAGTTGCAGAATTGACGACTACTAACATTTGGACATCTGCCTCTTGTTGCAGAGCATTCTTGGCGGCGGTCTGGAAAGCTTGTTCGACATTGATTGCTTCCTTTGCAGATGTTTCAAAATAAGGTATGTTTCCTTTGGATTGACACCATGTCATGGCGCGCTTCTGCGTAACCTGTAGAGAGTGTGAGAGATCAACTGACTCAAAAGCATACTCTATACCTGACGCTTGCCCTCCTCCACGTCTATCTTATTTCCCAAAACAACGAATGGGAAATTTTCCGGGTCGTGTGGGCTTGCCTGGATAAGGAACTCGTCCCGCCAGCTATCGAGTGTCTCAAAAGACTTAGCGCTGTTCACATCATATACCAAAACACAGCAATCCGCCCCTCGGTAGAACGCAACACCTAATGACTGGAACCGCTCCTGACCGGCTGTGTCCCACAGCTAAATGTACGTGAGATAAAAATGGCTCCAGAAAGGAATTTAAAAGAGAACACTAACCTGCATGGTAACCAATCGATCATCCACCATAACTTCCTTTGTCAGACTATGCAAATGATAGAAGTCAATGAAAGGATGGGTTTGACTCAGCCTGAAACGTACAAGTCAGCGCCTATGGTTGCCTTGTACTGATTACTGAAGCGCTTGTTAACATATTGATTCATGAGGGATGTCTTCCCAACACTTGGGAAGGTATAATATTAGGACAATGCAAGCCGCAGCGTCTATGATGGAAAACGAACCCACTGTCTCCAAGAATAATGACCTTGAATGGCGTGAATTCTTCGGAAATGTACAGAATGAGATAGACTGTCTAAGTACCTTGAGCAATACGCGACCCATTCTTGAAGATTATAAGAGGGTTGAAGAATAAGGTGGTAGTGGTTGTGGTCAATGTGTGGATGGTTGACTGTTGTCACAACCCCAATTAGGCGTGTTCAAACTCCGCGGGCTGCCTCCTCCTTGTCGACGAAATGGCAGAACCCTCATGGCAAGAACAGCTTCGTCTACGGCTAGCAGAGAGAAACAACAGGGAATCTGCATTTTCTCCTATCATTGAACAATGTAAATCTTGATTTTACAACCCTCGAACTTCATTCAATCTGATTTGAAAAGATCGCAGGTTAGCTCAACAGACTAAACTTCTCAAGGAACGTAATTCAACATTGTTACGAGCGGTGGGGTCGGTCAAAGGCAATCCCGGTAGCACTACAGCATCGGGCGAAGAGTGAGTTAGTATTCTTTGTGGGCTCATGCATTCTTATCGATACGGGACAGTAATCCCGTTCGTGTGGCCTATGTGGCCTCACTTGAAACCCAGATTTCGAGTCTACGCGACGAACTTGCTAATTTATACAAGACGCAAGGGCAGAATGCTCAGCGTCTCTTGTCCATGAACGAAACTCTACGAGAGAAGGAAGAACTCTCCAGAATAGACTCTGAAAACCTAAGAAAAGTGAAGGACGAAATTGCTGCCCTACGTGTCAAGGTTGGACAACATGCAGAATTAATGGCTGAGAAAGATAGGACAATACAGGTAAGCCAAACACAAAAATTTCGTAGCTTTCAACTATTAACTATGAATGTAGATACTCCATGATGAAATTAGCACGGCACTTTTGGAACTCGGTCAGGTTGAAGATCGCAATCAAACACTGATCAAGGACAATGCCAAACTTCTTCAACGCTGGCTTGACGCAAAGCAGGTCGAAGCAAATAGAATGAACGAAGCCAACGAGTTTTACGAAAACATGCGCTCAAGACACGATACAGTTCTCTCATGGCGAGAAGGATCAGGGCTGCACGCTGTGGGTTCTGGAGGTAGTGCACCAACATCTGAATCCAATCTTCCTCTGTCGGGAAAAGGGTTGGGGGACCACCCAGCGATGGCAGTGATGACGAAGAATGGGCTTCTGTCTCCAACGTCAAAAGTGGTGGATCTGACACCGAATGGCTAATCGTGGATGGTTAGGATTGAACAAAGCCCATTTTTCGACGGCTGGCTTGCTATTTACCACATTTGCGCCAAGTCATATAACCTATACCATGACTCCCTTCTAATGAACATAATTTGATGTTACGGAAGGGTAAGATGTTTGAGAGGTTCGTTAGTTAATCGGTCGCACGATCACAACTTAGAATATATCATGATTTGAACAGGAAAGTGGAGCAGCAGCAGCAGCAAGACAGAGTGGATGGAAGTAAAGGACACAATAAGGGGAGGAGAAACAAGTTGGCGAAAGGAATAAAAGAGAAAGAGCTGAAAAAAAAAAATTACTTAAATGACTGTGTCAATACTTTGATAATTCACGATAGAAGGGAGACGAATATTTTGGAAGAGATAAAGCGGCTCTTTACTCTATGCCGGTCCTTGCATTTGTGCGTCACCTGGCTGTTGTGCCGCCGCCGCCTGGCCGTAATACCCTGACCAAGAATTAGACATCGGGGTGATAGATATGACGAGGAAAAGGTTTACCTCCCCAATAGTTGGAATAATAATTGGGATCGGTCGCACCCCATTGAGGTTGCCCAGGTTGTGCGGCTGCAGTCTCGGTGCCAGGTTGCTGACCGCCGACACTGAGGCCTAAGCCAGCGCCGCCTGGGTTTGCTGCTTGTGGCATGCCTGGAGAGCCAGGACCAGTGGAGCCGGGCGCTGCAGCAGCTTGACCAGGGAATCCCGCATAACCGCCGAAGCCGTATTGACCATAATTGGCTGGTTGAGGCATACCGTACATTGGCTAGGATAAAGGAGTGAGCTCAGTTTTCTACGTGTTTGGGAGTGACATACCATGTTCCCGTACGGCGCGGCGGCGGCGGTAGGGGCAACTGGATTTGGTTGAGTAGTTGCACCATCAGCCCTGTCCTTTCCCCAGCTACATTTGATAGGACGTCCGTGGACCATCTGGCCTTGTAACTGAACAATCGCCATTGCCGCATGTTCGTGAGTGTCCAACTTTACGAAGGCAAAACCACGGTCAGATTGCATGCGAATCTCAGAGAGGTAGCCTATGGACTGGAATAGAGGGATGAGGTCCGCTTGTGTACAATACGGGACGAGGTTCCCAACGTAGACTGTCGAGTTGTAACCCGGCGTCTGCTGCACAACAGATTCAAAGGAGAGAGGACCTCCTTGAAAGTTGATGGGCGCAGGCGCACCTCCAGCACCGGGGGCCGGGCCAGAAGCCTGATGAGGAGAAGACGAGGTTGGAGGAGCGCCCTGAGTTTTCTGGTTAGCCCAGTTAACACGGATGGCTCGTGAGCCCAGCCATTCTCCGTTCATGGTTGCAATTGCTTGTTCAGCATCAGTTTTGTCCCGAAAGGCAAGGAATCCGTAGCCACGAGATTTGCCGGAGTTCATATCCCACATAACCCGAGCGTCCGACATCGTGCCAAAAGCGCTGAAAGCCTTTGCAAGGACCTCATCATTAACTTCCGGACTAAGATCGCCAACGAAGACATGATAATGGCCGGTCGTGTCCTCCTTATTTTGTTGACCCTGATAAGCCCAATTGACACGAATCTCAGTGTCGAAAATTTTGCGACCATTCAACGTCTGAAGAGCGGTTTCTGCAGCGCGCATGTCCATGTATTCTACGAAGCCGTAGTTGAGACCTCCATGCTGATAATTGCGATCCGGAATGATTTTGACGTGTTGAACTTGTCCAGCGACGGCAAAGATCTCGGTAAGCATGTACTCTGTCACCCGAGGGCTGAGATTGCCGACGTAGAGGTGGGCTCGCCTCTGAGTTCGGAGAGAGATTTCAGGATCAGTGAAAGATAATGAAAAAGGAGAAAAAATATAAACGAACTGGAGCCTCAGCTGTCGCGCCTATTCCCATTGGATTCATGATTTAAAAAAGATGAAGGAAAATGAGACCTAAAACGGCAAGATGAGATTCAAGAATAAAATGGGCTTGTATGTGCATACAAAAGACAGAAAAGAGGAGATTTTATATTGTAGACTAGTCCGTCAGCAGAGAGGAAATAGAGAGAGAGGAAATAAGAAAAGGGAGACGAGATAGAGAGACAGAACTAGATGACAGTCAAGAAGTAACGATTCCGTGGGAGTTTTTATATTCAGATCCATTCAAAAACTACTTTGGTGCAGGTATATTCAAAAGTACATTTCCACTTCCACCACCAGGAATATACGTCACATTGCCGTTCAATGCCAGCGATTGCGCTATAGCTTTACTAGCTTCAATCTTTCGGAGCGCAACAAACGCCTCGCCTGCTTTATCAAGAGCCTGCGAAATCGTCGCAGCAGCCTCAGCTTCACCTTCTGCACGTATAACTGCTGCTTGTCTTTCTTGCTCGGCCTAAAAAATAAAAAAAAAAAAAAAAAAAAAGTCAAAAATACGGACTCATCATCAATCAGTAGTTTACTGACCTTTTCCACGATGAACTTGGCACGCTCAGCATCTAAAACTCATAGTTAGGATCCAAAACAAAACTTATGTATCCTATAATATCTACCTTGTTGTGCAATCTGCTTCGCTTCTACCGCTTGCGTGAATTCCTATTGGATCAAATACTTCAACAATCAACGAACTACCATCAATCTCTGCACTCACTTTTCCGAATGTTAGATGGGTAATGGATACATCTTCCAACTTGATGTTAAATTCGCCCGCACGTTGCAAAAGATCAGCTCTTATACGAGATGAAACCTATCATGTCACACTATGAGTTCCCCGGTTTAATCCTTTGTCTCTATAGACTTACAACTTCACGCTGAGTGATGAGCTCCGCGGCATCAAACTGAGCAACAATACTTTTTAAAACCTCATTCCCAATAGACGGTAACACTCTTTCATCATAATCCATTCCCAAGCCTTGGTAAATTTTGGGCAAGTGTTCAATGTCCGGTCGGGACAATACTCGCAATGTGATCGACACCATTTGCATATCTTTCGATCCAGTAGTCGTTGAGATGTTCTAGAGTTGCGGCAATTTAGGAAAATAATCCTCAGAATAAGAAAAGAAATGTGCCTACACGAGGTTTGATACGGCAGTCATACAGAATCGCACGTTGAAGCCATGGCACAAGGAAGTGCGTACCCTCCCCTGTGGCCTGTGTGATACGACCATCAATTTCGTACCGGTAAACACTGAGAGTCGAGACGACCAACCTTGTTGTTCACGCCCGAAAATCTGTCGAACATGACTGCACGGTAGCCACCAGGAACATCGTAGAGGCTCGCCTGAAGAACGGCAAAGCCAACGCCCAATGGCACTAGGGAGACAAACAAAATGATTAGCAGAGATGCTCAAAGCATGGATGAACAGCTTACCTATGATTCGGTTGGCATTTCGTGCTAAAAAGGCCATTATTTTGAGTAGGGAGTCGTTGGCAGTTGATGATATTTTCAGAACGGCGGAATTTGCCGCCGTTCATCAAATGTTCCAAACACATCCAAAACATACTATATTGGATGGGATGTTCTTCCACCCTCTCAACCGTCCAGTCACATCAATGTCACATCCTGAAACCGTCGGCTCCTTTGTTACATTCAAACTCCGACCAATGGCGAA
>Ga0193743_1000046_pt1 | contig 84091 bp, 59 predicted proteins | sample L2c2metaG_FD_143038 | JGI IMG/M metagenome (GOLD analysis project Ga0193743, IMG submission 143038) | Soil microbial communities from a riparian zone of the East river system, Colorado, United States - L2c2 | ecosystem: Environmental > Terrestrial > Soil > Riparian zone | place: USA: East River... | reverse complement strand
GCCAGACGATCCAGAGCAACATGAGGGAGATAGCGCAGTCCCCGATCCACATTCTGGATCGCGTTCAGCAACTCTTCCCCACTGGCGTCTTTTGTGAGGTATGCCATGGCGCCATTTCGTACTGCCCGGTAGATGTCTTCGCTCCCCCTGTAATTCGAGAGGACAACGATGCGAGCGTTTGGAGACTCCTTGCGGAGCTCGGTGATGACCTCAAAACCGCTCACGCGCGGCAGACGGAGGTCGAGAACCACCACATCCGGCCTGTGCTGGCGGTACATCGCGATTCCCGCCTCTCCGTCGCTGGCCTCGCCGATGATTCGTATCTGCGAGTGCCCGGAGAGCACAGAGTGAAGGGCCATGCGAGCGAGGAAGTGATCCTCGATGAGAAGAACGCGTATCTGTTTCATATCCCAATCCAGCGTATGACGTGATGTTCCTGATTGATAGGCAACTGCATTGCGTTGAATGGAACCCTGACACTCACCTCAGTGCCACTGCCCACAGTCGTCTGCAGACGAAAGGCGCCACCGAGCTTACGAGTGCGTTCTTCCATAACGGGAATCCCGAAGTGGCCGTGCCGCGAAGCGGAGCGGTCAGAGGACTGGAAGCCACAACCATTGTCATAAATCGACAGGCTAAGAGACTCCGCCTCATACCTCAAATGGACAGTAATGCTTGTTGGATTGGCGTGGCGGATGGCGTTCGTGATTGCCTCCTGGCCGATGCAGACAAGGTGATGGACGCATCCGGGCGGCAGGGGTAGCTCGTCACCTTGCACATCCAGCACGGTCGCAATCGATTCCCGCAGATGGTTTGCGGCAAGAGTGCGGGCAAGGGCCTGCGAGAGGACATTTGTCATCTCATCACTGTCGCGCAGATCCCAGATAATACGCCGCGCCTCCGCCTGGCAGTGCGAGACCATGCTTCGGGCCAGCTCGCAGGACTTGGCTGCAGGGGTGGAAGCCAGATCGCCGTCATGAAAGAGCTTCGCAGTAGCCTCAAGCTGCCAGGATATCGCAGCAAAGCCCGCCATCAGCGTATCGTGACATTCGCGGGCGATACGATTGCGCTCCTCCAAAACAATGCCGATGTGCCCCTTCATCATCTGCACGCGCCTGCGATAGAGATAAGCGGGGAGCACAATGGCAAGCAGCAGAAGTGCCAAGTAGAAGTACCACGTCTGGTAGATCTCGGCCCGTTCACCCACTGAGAACGTTACGGCGCGCGAAAGCCACTCATCGCTCCCTCCCTTACGCTCCTGCACCTCGAAACGATAACTGCCGGGGGTAAGCTGGCTGTAGTGGGCAGTGCGGAAGCGCGTGTTCTTCCACTCCGAATCGTAGCCCACCAGACGATAGCGAACTTCGCTGTGCGCTGGATCATAGCGGCCATCTTTATCGAAAAGAATGACGATCTCAGGCTGTTTTCCATCCACCTTAATTTGCACCGGCTCGCCAGAACCTGACTGACCCAGCAACCACGGCACAACTTCATCGGGGGAATCTAACTGTGCTTTTTGGGGAAGATCTGTTGGCTGGGGGGAGGTGGTGGAGGAAGAGTTCTGGGCAGCAACCGAAAAAACAGGAGTCAGAATGAGTAGTCCCAGACAACAATACAAGACACACGAACTTCGCAGTCGCGACGCGGCAGACCTCTTCGTCATCGACCCTGTGCACACATCTACGCCTTGGAAGCGGATAAACACAGTCGTATTATTACGGCATCACAGGTTCATCATAACTGCAACAAAAGACTTTATGCAGACGCCGGATCCTCGTCGAGAGGATGTTCCGGATGAACGGTCATCCAGCAGATGGCGCCAAGGATAGCCAACGCCGCCGAAAATGAGAACGATGTAGTCCAGCCGTAGCGCTGCGCGATCCAAGGGGTCAGGGAGGCAGTCAAGGCCCCGCCAATCTGGCCCCCCATATTTACCATGCTCGAGAACACACCTGAGCTGCGACCCGCAATATCGACCGAGACCGACCAGAAAGAGCTCTGGGACAGATAGAGCGCACCAGCGCCTCCCGCCAGGATGACTCCAGCGAGTTGTGGACTATGGACCTGCGATCCCAGCACAAGAAAGACCGCAGTCAACACCAGAGCTACCGCAGCCAGGCCGCATCGGCCTACTCTCAGACCGTACTTCCCCGTTAGATGGTCACTCAGGGCTCCACCAACGAGGCAACAGACCGTCATGGACAGAAACGGAAGCATCGCATACTGCGCGCTCGCCTTCAGGTCGAATCCGCGCACCTGAGCCATATACAGGAAGAACCAGCTGAAGTAGATCCATGCCACGTATCCGAAGCTGAAGTATCCCACCATCAGCGCGGGCAGGTCTCGACGATGAAAGATGGCGCGCCAGGAGATGCCCGTTTCCGACGAGCTTTCGGTGGCAGAAGGGGGAGGAGTCGAGCCGAAGGAAAGACCGTCTCGGATCTCTTTCAGCTCCTGAGGCGTCATTCCGGGATGCTCCTCCGGGGTATCCCGGGCCAGCAGCCACCAGACCGCACCTACGGCAAAGCCGACCAGAGCGCTGAACCAGAAGGCTGCGCGCCAGCCATGATGCGTAATCAACCAGGTCAGCATCGGAGGCGTCAGTCCGCTTCCCGCCCCCACGCCCGCAAAGATCAGGCCATTGATAAAGCCCCGTTCCTGCAAGGGAACCCAACGAGCCACAAACTGATTCGCGGCCGGGTAAATCACGCTTTCCCCTGCGCCCAGAGCGAAACGAATGCCGATCAGGAGAGCAACCGCGGATCGGATTCCCGTTGGAAGCAACGCCGTCAAAATCGTTGCAACTCCCCAGGACATGACACCGAATGTGAGAACACGGCGCGGGCCGAAGCGCGCCGCCAGCCAGCCAGCGGGAAGCTGAAAGCCCGCATACCCGATTAAAAACGCACTGAAGATCCAGCCAAGACGTTGATTTCCAAGGCCATATTCGGTGCTGATCTGGAGACCCGCAATCGAGATATTGGTCCGGTCAAGAAAGGCCACCCCGCTTAAGACAAATAACCAAAAGGCAAGAAAATACCGAACTCTCGTCCAACGTCCCAACGTCCCCTCACTCCCGGCGGCCACCCGGCTCCCTCTCCCGCAAACCGTCACCGATCAAAACAAAACATAGGGTTGAACCATGAAGGCCTTCAGCAAAAGACACTCCCTGGAGCAACCAAGGTCAAACCTATATGTCTGACTGGAGTTGCAATTACTATACAAAATCACACATAGGATTGGCCCTTATTTAATTGAAAAGGGGAGATATGGCATACGTTTTGGACAAAAAACGGTACAAATCAAAGAAAGATCAGGCACATTGGTTTGGCGAGTGGAAAAGACTTTCCGGTTCCGGGCAACCGCCCTGTCTTGCCGTCTCTCGCGAATACCGCAATGTTGTCCGAGTCCTGATTGGCAACCAGGAGCCATCGATCCGTGGGATCCAGGGCTAGATGACGCGGCCGCTGTCCGCCGCATGATGTCTTTTCCAGGAATGTGAGCTTGCCGGTCTCCGGCGAAACCGTGAACGTCGCCATGAAGTCGTCCAGCCGGCTGGTTACGTAAGCAAAGCGCGTGCGTTTATCGAAGACGATATCCCCTGGAGCAGATTTCCCTTGGTATCCTTCCGGCACCAGAGAGATATCCTGCACCGTGGTGAGCGTACCCCGGGAATTGTCCCACTCCAGAACATTGACCGTCGGCTTCAACTCGTTGACGCAATAGACCCATCTTCCATTGGGGTGAAAACGCAGCGCCCTCGGACCATATCCGGCAGTAGCTCTCCAGACAGGCGGATCGTGCGGAGTAAGCTTTGCCGTAGCCGCATCCAGGCGATAAACATGGATGACGTCGAGTCCCAGGTCATTAACCAGCAGAAAGCGATTATCCGGGGATACGGTGACGCGATGCGCATGAGGTCTGAGCTCGTGCTTCTCAGCATCCGCGGTGTATTGAAAGAAAGAGACGGCATCGCTGAGACGTCCCTTTTCATCCGCGAAAAACGAGATGACGCTTCCACCGCCGTAGTTTGCGGCAAAGACGCAGCGTCCCGTATGGTCCACCGTGATGTGAGTAGGTCCACCTCCCCCGGAGGCGACATGATTGATCGCCGTCATGACCGCGTTTTTCCGGTTCAAGGTAAAACTCGAGACTGATCCTGTCGGGTTTCCCTGAAACTGTCTCATCTCGTTTACTGAATAAACGACGGACTCATCGGGAGAAAGAGCCAGAAAAGTAGGGCTCTCTGCTTCGACTGCAAGCGATATCCCGCTCAACTCTCCGATCGAAGCATCGAAGTCCGCGGCATAGATCCCTCTGCTTGTACTCGGCGGGGCCGTCTGAGTGCCAATCAGCAACTTCCTCTTTGCAGCTCCCTTTGCTATTGCAGCCCATGGTTGAACAGCAAGAGCAACAGCGGAAGAGCTCCGCACAAAATCGCGCCTCGAAATCTTCGGCATCTTTTCGAAATCTCCGTAGGGTTACCTGGCAGGTGCCATGAACTGATAGCGAATCTTCCATTCCCCTGTCTTTCCAGGAGGAATATTCAGATGAATATAGCCTTCCGGGCAGATGGTCGTGCGAGTCGACCAGAAAAAGAGCCGCGAGAGTGGAGAATCGGAAGTCTGCCTGACCGCCACCTTCGTGCTCGTGTCCTCTACCGTAAAGTCATAGTCCGAGGCTTTGTCCGAATAGCCTGTTAGATAACCGGAGACACCTCTCCGCGGCGCGAGAGGCTCGATAAAGATGAGATCCTTTCCTTCAATCCTGGCTGCCGGTCCAAGCGGATCGGCCGGCTTTGGCTCAAAGGCGAAGTGAACGACCATCCCTGGGCCGACCGGCTTTCCGTCCAGCATGAAGAAGTCATGGTCATAGACGTTCGTATCGATTGTCTTCTGACCAGTATTTTTCAGACGATGCTCAAGGGTCATCACCGAATCGTTCTTGTCGAGCGTCAAGACCTTTTCGTAGATATAGGCGTACCCTCCGGGACCGCGAAGCTCCTGCCGGAACAGGATGGAACGCGGCTTCGTCTTCACGGTCCACTTCCCCGTGTCTACGATCGGATAAGGAGCGCCAAACTGGTAAGGAGCATTATCGACCTTACGGAGCACACCGACCCCAGGCTTGAGAAAAGGCTCGCCCGGCTTGGCATCGTCGTAGCCGATCGCTCCTGGCTGCACAAAGGACTCTCCCCTTGGTCCTGTGTGTCCCATCGGACCACCATCGGTGCGAAACTCTTCCACCGGTCCCGTGATCGAGTCATTCTTCAATGGATCGTAGCCCGAGAACCATTCTCCGAAGAATTGATGCCCATTCAACGATGCACACCCTACAACTCCCGACCAGTCGAACCGCGAGGAACGATAGTACCCATTCTTCGCATCGGGGAGAAAGACGAGTACATCCAGCTTTCCGTTCGAAAGCAGCTTCTTCGGATGATCCCCGTGAGGAAGATTCGCGCAGGGCGAAGCCTCCGATGCACCGCTGCTATTCTGGGCCGACACGTTAACTGCCCCAAGGCTCAGGCAGGTAATTACCGCAAAGATCATGCGCAGCCCTGTTGTAAATCCAATCACCCGATTCTTCATCTCTTCCTCTTCCTTCATCCATCTGCGCGGAGACCGGCATCAAGGGTGTATCGACCTTGCATGATGAATCGTATTGGTGCTTGCCATCGTGCTCCCTCTTTCAATCCATGTCAGGAGACAGACAGAGATGACGCTGAGATGGACCCAGCAATTAGAGCGTGTCTGCAACGTATAGAAAGCAATTTAGCTTTCAAAAAATATAGCGGCTACAGGCAAATGCCTCCACACGGCCCTAGGGCTTATGGCCTATCCCCAAGCAAGGCAATACTTCTCAGCTGGAAAATGGTCCGTCCGCATTCACTTCGTTAAAGAAGCAAACCTTAGCTCTTCAGGACGAGGCAAGGCTTGTACCCCTGTCTGTAATTGAAGAATTATCGAAAAAATCATCCGAACTGTTTTCCGGGAATGAGAGGGATTTACAGGGATCTCAGCATTGAAATTGAAAGTGATCAGTCCACTTTTTACTATTGGAGAATATTTTCCTATTGACACGCGTAATTCTGCCCTCATAAAGTTCTCTCCGAAAGAAAAGTCACCACACGCTTTCTACGCTGGAGGCTCCCCATGCAATGCACCCTGAGCGCACATCGAACCGGATGGTTCTTCGCCTTTCTCCTGGTTCTGCTCGCTCTTACTTCCATCCCCCTGCTGGCCCAGACAGGCGGCGAGGCCGGGATTCAGGGAACCGTGACAGATGCCGAAGGCGCCGCGATTCCGAACGCGACCGTCACGGTCACCAACGATTCCACAGGAGTCATCCTGACCCGACAGACCACAGGAGACGGTCTCTACACCGTATCGCCCATCCTGCCGGGCAGCTATACCGTGCGCGTGAAAGCGGCAGGCTTCAGCGACTATGTTCAGAAAAACCTCACGGCAAATGCCCTGGTGATGACTTCCCTGAACATCTCCATGAAGGTTGGTGCCGCGGACACGACGGTCGAGGTCACAGATGCTCCACCGCAACTCATCACCACCAACGCCACGCTTGGCCTCACCGTCGAAAATACGACATATGCAAACCTCCCTCTGGCCCTGAATGGTCAGCAGCGCGACCCCACCTATGTCGCTCAGCTCTCTCCCGGCGCAACCGCTGGATCCCGCCTGCCCATCATCGGAGGCACGGGAAACTATCTTGGCCAGCTTTATCTCGATGGCCTTCCGGCCCAGACTGTCTCCCAACAGGGAGACAACCGACTCGTCTCCCAGGCCGTCACTGTAGACGCCGTAGACCAGATTCAGGTAGTCACCAGCACACCTCCGGTCGAGTACGCAGGCGCCGGAGCGGCAAACTTCACCATGAAGTCCGGCGGCCTTGGCTACCACGGCTCCGTCAAGGACTTCATCCGTAATACTTCGCTCGACGCGTGGCCCTTCAGCGGTAAGCTTCGCAATGCTTCCGGCCAACTTCTTCAAGCCAAGCCAGTCGATCACCAGAACGAGCTTGCCATAACCTTCGGAGGCCATGTTCCCGGAACCAAGCGCCTCTTCTTCTTCTTCGCCTACGACCGTTACCACAACCGCACACAGAAGCCTCCCACCGCCTTTACGATTCCCAGCACGCTGCAGAGAAATGGCGACTTCACCGAGTTGAATGGAGGCGTAGGCGCAGGTGGTCTTACTGGAACCGGACCGGATAACCCTGCCTTTCTATTTGACCCCACCTCGACAACCTGCGGCAGCGGCGGCAACTGTACGCGCAAGCCCCTCCAGGCGATGAAGAATGGCGTTATGACCAACAACGTCATTCCGGATAACTACATTTCCCCCATCGCAAAGGCCCAACAGCAGTTCATGCCGGATCCCACCAATCCTTCGAGCCTGGTCAATAACTACACCGCGGCACTGTCGCAGGGCTTCGACAATGAGGTATACAACTACCGCGTCGACTTTCAGATGACGCCGAACCATCGCATCTCGACCGTTGGCGCCATCGGTTCAGTGAAATATCTCAACAACTATGGCCTGCCATATCTTCCGCAACCCTACACCGGCGGAGATCTCGCCAGCATCTTCCCCAAGGTCTTCGATATTCAGGATGCGTACACCATCAGTAACACCATGGTGAATCAGTTGAAGTTCGGCTACGTCCGCTTCTTCCAGAACATCCAGAGCTCTACTCAGGACGACCCCACCTATCAGATCAGCAAGCTCGGCATCACCAATCTTCCTCTCGGCCAGGCAGGACAGAACTTCCCGGCATCAACCTTCGCGGCCACCAGCCGATTCGGCAATGCCATCCAGACATGGCAGGCAGCGGCAGGAACCAATCCCTCAAGCGCAACCGCCACGCAACAGACAACGCCGAACAACTTCGCCCTAGTCGACAACCTGCAGTGGGTAAAAGGCTCCCATACCCTTACCTTCGGCATCTCGATTCAGTGGCAACAGATCAACAATGCTAACCCGGCTACATATACTGGCCTTCTGTGGCTGCCTTACAACGCTAACGCCACCGCTACTTTCCAGAAGGCCGATGGATCGCCAGGCGGAGCCTCTCTCTCACCGAACACAAGTGGATACTCCTACGCCAGTTTTCTGTTGGGCGCAGTCGGCAGCGCTACCGTGGGCGGCGCTCCTCCGTCACTCGGCTTACAGCCGGTTAGCGAGCTGGGCGGCCGCTACCATCTCTTTGCCCCTTATGTAGGAGACACCTGGAAGGTCACCTCTAAGCTAACCATCGATGCCGGCCTGCGCTGGGACTACCTCCCTCCCTATCGCGAGGTGAATAATCGGTGGAGCTTCATGAACCCCAACATCATCAATCCTGCAACCGGGACACCCGGAGCCATGCAGTTCGCAGGAAACTACGGCGGAGCGGGCATAAGCTGCAACTGCAGCACTCCCGCGAACACATACTGGAAGAACTGGGGACCGCGCCTCGGCATAACCTTCGCTCCCGACGACAAGACCGTCTTCCGCGCTGGTATTGGCCGTGTCTACTCGCAGGGAGGCGGTGTCGGCGGCCGCGGCGGAGCATATAACGGTACGGGCCAGCTCGGATTCAATACCACAGCCACTGCACCAGCCGAGGTTACGACAGGAGCAGGAGCAGGACCTTCGTTCTATCTGAATAACAGCTCCTACTTTCAGTCCATTGGTCTTGCAAACACCTCGCTCTTCGGCCCTGGCTACGCCTACCCTTCCGCTCCCACACCCGGCATGGCAACGCAGATATTGAATGCGGGGAACTATCTCAGCAATGGCCGCGCTGTAACGGCAGGGGGTGTCTCCTTCGCCGATCCGTACTTTTCAGGCCGCGCTCCAAACTTCATGTTTTACAACGTAGGCATGCAGCACGCTCTCACCAACAACATGACCCTGGGCATCAACTACGTTGGCAATCAGAGCCACCATCTCATCAACTCCACCAACAGCGGCCAGGGATCCGCGAGAGGCTACTGGTCCAATCAGCTCAATCCCATCTATCTCGCCGGTCTTGGCAGCCAGGTTGGAACCAGCGCCAATGGAGGCGCAGTTCCTCTGCTGCAGGCTCCAGCCACTCCGGCCAATGTGGGCAAGGCACAGGCGGCGATGCCTGGCATCAGCATTCCTGAGTTCTTCCGGAGCGCGGCGGCCTCCGGCTATGCGCCCGCGACCATCGCGCAGGGGCTAACCGCCTTCCCGCAGTACGGCAGCGTCTCCGACACCTGGGGCAACGTCGGCAACTTCAGCTACAACTCGCTGCAGGTCACACTGGAGCAGCGCCTCTCGCATGGACTTACCTTTCAGGTCAACTACACCTGGGCGCGCAATATTGGCGACGATGGAACTTTCCGCAGCGGCTTCGACATTCCCGCGGCAGCCATCTCCGGCGGAACTCAAGGCTACAAGCAGAATCGCATCGACCGCTCGCAGACCATTGTCAACAGTCCGCACGTCATCAACGGCTTCGGCGTGTGGAGCCTTCCCTTCGGGAAGAACCATATGGGCGGTAGCAACGCAATCGCCCGTGCGCTGGCAAGCGGATGGCAGTTCTCCGGAATTTATACCTATCAGTCCGGAACTCCTGTCACTGTAACGTACAGCGGCTGCAACTCACCGGGGCAGGGTCAGTGCATGCCTGACCTCAACCCTGCCTTCACCGGCAATGCCCGCATCAGCGGGGGATACGGCACAGGCACCGGAGGACGCACCGCCTGCAATCTTGGCCAGGGGAGCGGCTGCAAAGCCGTCTCCTACTTCGACACGAATGGTTTCCAGAAACCGGCTACCATTTCGCCCGCCGGCGTCTCCGCCATCAATCTGATCGGCAATGCTCCCCGAACCGGAGCACTGCATCTCACCAACCCTGGCGCGCAGAACATCGACACCTCCGTCAAACGATCCATCGCTCTTCCGCGTGAAGGAATGGCCTTCATGGTCGAGGTGGATTGCTTCAATACCTGGAATCACACCATCTTCTCGAATCCCAATTCCGTATGGGGATCATCGGCCTTCGGAACCCTTTCCTCAGTCAAGAACAACCCACGTGCCTTCGAGCTGGCAGGTCACTTCACCTTCTAACGTCTGTCGAGTTCTCCTTGAAAGGATCACCCATGAAGTTCCTACTGGCACGGATCTCTCTATCTTCTGCTGCGTTCGTGCTCGCTCTCTGCTCCTCAACATTCGGACAGGCTCGATCGGACACTCGCTCGCCCGATAAAATGCCTACGCAGGAAGAGATCAAGAATCCCCCAAAGACATGGGTTGATAAAGATACCGGACACCGTATCACCCGTCTCACCGATGAGCCCGGCTCAGCCAGCTTCTACTTCAACATCAACGGCTATACCCCCGACGGAAACGAGATGGTCTACACCATCCCCGAGGGCATCAACGTGCTGAACCTCAAGACCCACACCACACGCAACATTGTGAAGGGCAAGGTCCGTACCATGGAGGTTGGCCACAAAACGCCGAGCATCTTCTATATCAAGCTCGACGAGAACGCGATCTATAAAACCAACATCGACACCGGTGAGACCAAGATGCTCGCCAAAGTTCCTTCGCGTGGCCGGGTCATCACCGTAAACGCCGACGAAACCCTCGCTGCCGGAACGTATGACGAAATCGATAAGCCAAACGAACAGTTCGGGGCCAACGGCGACAAGAGAGTTCAGCCCAGCAGCAACCAGACCAGTCCGCTTGAACAAGCTGCTAACAAGGGCGAGATGATGGAGAGAAGGCTGGCAGCGCGTATTCCGCTGGTACTCTTCACCGTTGATCTAACTGGCAACGGAAAGATCACTCCCCTTCTTCACAGTACCGATTGGGTTAATCATCTGCTCTTTTCGCCAACGGATCCAACCCTTCTGATGTACTGCCACGAAGGTCCCTGGCAGAAGGTCGACCGCATCTGGACCATCCGCACCAATGGCTCGCAGAACCAGTTGATGCATCAGCGCACCATGCCAGGCGAGATTGCGGGACATGAGTTCTGGGGCAAGGATGGAGAGACCCTCTGGTACGATCTGCAAACTCCCAAAGGGGAAGACTTCTGGCTCGCCTCCTACAACATAAAGACGAAGGCGCGCCTGTGGTATCACATGCGGCGCGACGAGTGGTCGATTCACTTCAACGTGAACAAGGGAGCCACCCTCTTCACAGGAGATGGGGGAGATCCTCGCCAGGTCGCAAAGGCCGAAGATGGCGAATGGATCTATCTCTTCCGACCCGAGATCCTGACCACGAACGGGATCACGAATCCAAGCTGGCCTCAACCCGGCGTCTTCCATTCGGAACGGCTGGTGAACATGTCGAAACACAACTACACGCTTGAACCCAACGTCAGCTTCACCCCCGACGGCAAAATGGTAATTTTTCGCTCCAACATGTTCGGCCCCACCTACGTCTTCGGCGTAGATGTTGATAAGACAAAGTAGCAGTAATTTTGTGAAGGCAAGACTTCATCAATGAGACTTGCTCAGGCGACGATAGTACTCAGCCACCGATTCCTGATACCCCTGCGGAATCGTATCGGGCCGTCCAGCGCGCGCCTCGGCCAATGGATCAGACCGCCTCAATTGAAGCTCTATACGATCGATCGAATTGATCATCTCGCGATGCATCTGTTCGACGATCTCAGGATTGCCCGGAAAACGTTTAGGATCTAATCCCTGCATCTGCTTCGTCAGGTCCCGGACCTCCCTGGAGACATCGGGATCTCCCTGGACCATATCGCCAAGCCGGCTCAGGTCTCTCATCTGCTGTCGATAGTTCTGCTCGTTATCGCGTGGATTTCCGGAGGAATCTCCTGGAGCTTGCGACCGCCTTCCCGGAGCATACGTGTTGTTACCGGTATTTATGTTGCCCCAGGCCACGCCTCCGTCGTAGCCGCCTCCACCATTTCGGACCTCACCGCTCGCATTGCCCGTCTGCCCCAAGCGGTTTCCCTGCTGTCGTCCGGAACTGCTCTGTCCCGAAGGAGCGGTCTGTGTGCCCGTCTGTCCTCTGCCGTTCCCAGATCCCTTCCTCGACCCGGTCATCGCCTCAAGCTGTCCTCGCAGACGCCTGATCTGATCCAACGCAGCAACCTGGTCTCCTGCAGCACTCCCTGTCGGTCTTTGCCTCTGGTTCTGTCCCATTCCGCTTTGTGCTTCACGAAGACGCTGGCTCAACCTCTGAAGCCCCTGCGCGATCCCTGTTTCAGTGCCATTCGAGCTCGGATTGATTCCGCTGCGAAGCCAATCGGCCGTCCTTTGCATATGGTTGTCGAGATCGGATTCGTCCATCTCCGTGAGCGCATCTCGCAGTTTCTGCGCAACTTGCGGCTGGTCCGGGGCCAACCTGCGTGCTGAATCACGAATACCTTTCTGCAGCTTCGATAAGTCATTCGAGAGCTGTTGCCGGTCTCCAGCCAGCCTGTTCCGTTCCTGCAGCCGCGACGTAACGCTGTCACGATTCATAAGATCGACTTGCTGCTGACTTGCGAACTTATCGATGCGATCCGTTTGAGCTCGCTCCTCCTGCGCCAAACGATCTGCCTCCTGGGATAACGAGCCCAGTTTGCCTGAAGCAAGCTGTTGCTGGCTGGCATCGAGCAAGCTCTTCGCCTCCTGCAAGCGCTCGGCAGCCTGCTGCGCCGCATTAGAGCTTTGCTGCGTACCGCCGTTACGTTTCATTGCGTCGCCAGCCTGGCGGAGCCGGCTCAGTGCCTGCTCTACTCTTTGATCCTGAGAAGAACGGCCGGGCGAAGTCGAGCTCCGTTGTTGTGCTCCGGACTGCCCCGAAACTCCGTTAGAGCTTGAGTCTCCCTCCTGCGACGTTTTGTTTTGTCCATTGTTCTGTGCCAATTGTTCCAACTGACGTTGCAATTGCTCAGCTTCTCGCCGCAGCGTCTCCTGCTGCCAACGATCCTGAAAACTTTGCTGCGGATTTCTTTGTTGTTTCGAGATCTCTTCTTGCCGCTTCGCCAGAGCATCGAGCCTCGCGAGAACATCCTCAATCTCTTTCTGCTGTCGCTCAGCAGGAGAGGTATTTTGCGCAGTCTCGTACTGGTTCTTTTCCGTATCCAGCTCCAGATCAAAGAGACTGGCCAGATCACGCCCTGCAGAATTGGCACCACCACCTCCGCCTCCTCCCTGCTGGCCAAAGGCAACCTGAATCTGCCTGAATGTTGCCTCCGCCCGCAACAAGGCCTGTAATGCCTTCTGCTCTAGGGGAATTGCGTCTTTCCAGCGCATCCCCTTCAGTTTGTCTGCGGAGGGAGCCATCGATTCAGCAGCCAATTGCATGTTCTTTTCAAAGTCTGTGAATTCCTCATTTGCCTGAGAGAGATCCCGACTCTGCATCCTCGCCGACAGAGCCATTACCTGATCACGGAGTTTTTGCTGCGCATCGGCAAGAAACTTTCCTGCTGCAGCAGCATCTTTCGCTGTAGGATTCTGTTCGTTCTGCTGTTTCCAGGTCGCCGCAATCAGCTCCTTTTCACGCTTCGACATATCCGTCTGATTGTTCTGCGAGCCACTGCCTCCTCCACCCCCACCGCCCGCCTGTTGCGACTGCGAGAACTCTCTTTCAAAAGGATCGACCTGAACAAAGCTGATATTGGTGCGCGCTTCAGAGTGCCCGTCCTTCGCCGTGGCGTACAGACTTACCAGATCGCCAGGCACCAGCTTGAAGTCTTCCAGTCGAAGCATGTGCGAACCATCGGCACTCTTCGCTCCAGGTGTCTTCAACAGATCGATATCGCGATCAGGACCACCGTTCACCGAATAGTGCAGATGCATGTCTCGAAGACCAAACTGATCCGCGGCTTCGATGCCAACCTTAACCTCCTCAATCGGAGTTGCCCGATAGTCTCCACCTGGCCGGGTAAGGCTGACCTGTGGAGGCTCCGCCTTGTCGGTTGCGATAAAGTAGTCCTCTGAAAGACGGACCGGCTGCCCTTGATCGGCGGCCCCAACATGATAGGCCCCATCCTTATTCATGTGTATGGTGCCTCTGTATTTATTCTCGGCTCCGCCGGACAGAGAAATTGTCTTATCGTCGTCGAGCGTAAGCCTGCCCTCCACCAGTGGCTTGTCCATCTCGACTTCGATCAAAGCGTCGGTCCCTTCGATCCCTCTCAGATCACCCCTCTGCTCCTGCACCGCTGGTTTCAGCCCCGTCCATTTTGGAAACTGATAGGTCACCTGTATTTTCTTGACTGAAGGAAGATCCACGACACGCACCTTATAGTGCAGTGAAACCAGTGGCCCGGCTGTCACATAGTATTCAACGCTTTCGGGAAGCCCTGCCAGAATGAATTGATAATTCGATAAACCATTCTGGGATGGCTGTGCCTGCATTACTACAGGCTCCCATGCACTCGCACTCTGATAACGTGCAAACATCTGGACCTTTTCAGGTCGTAGACCGACGACATGGGCCGAAACAAGCTGATCGCTGTTACGACGCACCGTCACATCGCCTGGTGTCACGACCATGCTGTAAAGTGGAGCCGCGTTCTTTCTAGCCCCCGTCCACAAAAGTGCTGCACCATAACCCATAAAACCAGGAGTTGCCGCAACCATCCAAATCAATGCGCTCAGACATCCCAGGCCGATTCCTGTCAGTACGAATAGACTGCGCGCCGGAGCCAGCGAGGAAGGCGGTAGAAGATTTGTATGAGCAAGCGTATCCGCCGCTAAAAGCTCAAGAAACGGATTTGTGGACTCACGCTGCTGCTCATAAAACGTTGTAAGTCGCTGCTCGATGTCTTCATGCAAGGCCTCAGTCTTGCGAACCGCGCGCGCCGGGGTAAGGTGAAACAGAGGAATAACGATTCCGAACGTGGCCGCTATCGCCAGGACCGCGAAGAGCGCCAATCGACCACCCTTTACCCCGATCGCAGGAAAAGCATAGTGGTTCAATACTAAGACGATTGTGATCGTTGTGAGCAAAGCCGCTCCGGTCAATACCGCACCGCCAAGCAGCCATGCTCGAAGCCGCAATCTTCCAAGCAGCCGCAAGATATAGGAGTTGAGCTCATTCTGCTTGCTCATAATTCCTCCCGCTGCGTTCCCAGATAGCGGCTGGAGAGAGATGTTTCCACCAGTGCCACTATCAATGCAAGCAGCATAACGTACCACCACAGGCCCCGATACTGGTATTTCGCACCTTGCGCAGTTTTTTTCTCCGTCTCAGGCTGTCCTGTATTATTGCCCGTCCATAAAGCCTGTACCTCCGGCGTCATGAGCTCAAGGTCAGACTCCCTTCGATCGGGGTTCATCCCAATCACAGCATTGCGTCCATTTGCGAAATGGATCTGATAGAACCCTGCACGCGACAGCCGAAAGGTCTGTGCTCTTTGCGCTTCAAGGAGGGAGAGCGGCCTGTGTCCATCGGGGTCCACAATCTCGCTGCTCGTTACCCTGCCGGAAGGATTCGTTGCCGTGCGGAGCTGAACGAAAGAATCCACTATCCGTGCACCACTTAGTTGTTCGCTTCCTGAAAGATACCGGGACATCCTGTCGATGAACGCTACAAAGATGGGATGCAGAGGGAGATCATTCGTCAGGTTTTCAAAACCGGATGCAAACAGCAGCAACCTTCCTTCACCAATCTGTTTCTCAAGCAGAAGAGGTGTTCCATCGCTAAGCCGAGCTGCTACCCGGGCATGGGATGGGTCTACTCGCACTGCATAGAAAAACTTTGCAGTTGCCCATCCCCCATTATCACGACCCGGCGATATCTGCTCCAAGCCTGGATATGTGAAATCCACCTGGCTAACTGTCGACGCTTCTTCCGCAAAAGAAACATTGCGCGACTTTTGCAGCTCTCCGCTCCATAAAGGGATGCGCGCTTGGCGGCCTGCATCAAGGCCAAGCGCCATCAAGACGCTTCCTCCCTTCGCAAGGTATTGCTCAAGGGCATGCTCGAAGACTGATGGGAGTGAGGTCACATCTGATATCACCGTAAATGCGAACTTCTCCGGATCAAGATTCGCAACTTGTTCTGTTGTTATCGACTGCAGAACAAACGCCCCGTGGCTAGCCGCATTCAAAGCTGCTTCAAAGTACACCGCCGATCTCTCATCCGAGCTCCTGTGTATGAATAAGACTTTTTGGGGGTCGCTCCTCCGCACAACAAAGAGGCTTGCATTATCAGCGGATAGGGCATCGTCACCATCAATCCGCACCTCGCAACGATTGAAGCCATATCCTATGTCGAGTGGTGCAAACTCTACCATGGCCCGACCTTTCTCAGGTACCTTCACTTCATGCCTGGCCGCCACTTTTCCATTGATGATTAAGGACACCGTCTTTTCCGTCTCAGGGGTGGCAAAGCCAGCTACAACTGCCTGTACACGTGATGTTGTAGCGTTCTTTGGGTCTGTAAGCTCTGCGGGAGCAGTGACACTCTCCACCGTCCAGTTAGGTGACGCCGAGGTCTTCGCAGCATCGTGCAGCATCAACCTCGCCTGCGGTGGAAGCACCACATCTGCAAAATTTGCGGGCATTGCTGTCTTCTGCAAATCACTAAAGAGATGAAGATCGATCGGCCCGGACTCCTTCTCAGCCAATGCGCGAATCGTGCGTCCTACATCTCCAAAACTTCCACGACCGTCTCCTGGCTGAATACCTTGAAGCGCCGATCGCAAGAGCTCTTCATCCTGAGTTGCTTCCGTTAGCGCTTCAACTTGACCTCCCAGCGCAAGAACCTGAGCTCGCTGCGAGCGGGGCCTGGAGGCAAGCAGTTTCAAAGCCTGCTGCTTTGCATCGAGAAATCTGGTTCCCGACCGCATGCTGAAGGAATGATCCAGAATAATGAGCAATAGGCCACCGTGAGTATCATTCGCCTTGAGACGCAAAAATGGATTGGCAAAAGCCAAGACTATTAGAAGAAGCAGACAAAACCTGAGGGCAAAGAGGAGAATGTATCGCAAGCGCCTGTGCCGTGTGGAGCTCTGTGTTCCACGCTCAAAAAACATCAGTGAACTTACAGGCCGAGGCGTAACGACGTGCCTGCGCAATAGATGCACAAAAATGGGGATCCCCAAGGCAGCGAGTCCTGCCAGAAACCATGGAGACAGAAATCCCATTATCTTCCCGCCCGTCGCAAGGAGAGATACTCCCGTAAAATCATATCCAGCGGCTGATCGGTCGGAAGAAGATAATATTCCAGGCCAGCCGACCGTGTTCGCATCTGAAGGTGCTCCAAATGAGCTTGCATCTTCGTGCGATACGTCGAGGTAACATATTCTGGAATCACTTCGATCTTCTGCCCTGATTCCAGATCTACCAAGATCGCGGGCTCTTTTAATTCGGGGCGAATTTCTTGTGGATCGAGGACATGGAACAGAACGACATCGTTTCCTCGAAAGCGCAGCACCTCCATGGCACGCACTATTTCTTCTGGGTCTTCATAAAAGTCAGAGATCACAATCACGATTCCACGTCGATGCAGCAATGCCTGAAAGTGTGCCAGCGGTTTAGAAAAATCCGTCCGTGCGCGAGGTTCGGCTTGTTCAAGTGCGGCAAACAATCGTGCCAGCTGGCCCTGTCGCGTTGATGGCGGCACATACTCTCGAACTTCGTCATCGAATACGATGATCCCAGCAGCGTCGCGCTGATTTCGAATAGCCAGATAGAACAGCGATGCCGCGAGGTAACGCGCATAGTCAGCCTTCACAGGCTTTCTCGATCCATACTGCATCGAGTTACTCGAATCGAGCAGTATCATCAACTGACTGTTGGTCTCTCCCTCGTAGCGCCTCAAATAACATCTCTCGGTTCGAGCGAACAGGTTCCAGTCAATATGACGCAGATCATCTCCCTGTACATAGGCGCGATACTCGGCAAACTCCTGGCTGAAACCAAAATCAGGAGATCGATGCAACCCCGCGACAAGGCCATCCACGACGGTCTTCGCTATCAGGTCGAGCGAAGAGATGCTTGCCAACAACGTTGGATCAAGGAAACGTTGCATTATCCCTCCTTAGGGGGCGGCATATGAGCCAGCAACCGTTTCAATATCTCGTCTGCATCCACTCGTTCGGATTCAGCATGGAAGTTCAATAGGATGCGATGACGTAGCACAGGGAGAACAAGGGAAGTAATGTCTTCATAGGTAACGTGATATCGCTTTTTGGAGAGCGCTCGTGCTTTTGCAGCCAGAACAATAAACTGGGCCGCCCGAACGCTGCCGCCGTAGCTCACATATTTCTTTACGAACTCAGGAGCACCCTCACTTTTGTGACGTGTAGTGCGCACCAGGCCCACTACATAACGGGCCAGTGAATCCGCAATAGGAACCATCCGCACAAGCTGCTGAAAGTCGAGCAACTCTTCGGCCGAGGTTACGAGATTCACCTTTGCCAAGGATAAAGTAGTTGTGAGATTTACCACTTTTAGTTCATCTTCGGCATTTAGATAATCCAATGTCGAATTAAAAAGAAACCGATCTAATTGTGCCTCTGGCAATGGATAGGTTCCTTCAAGCTCAATGGGGTTCTGTGTCGCCAGTACAAAAAATGGAGATGGCAATGAATAGAGCTGGCCTCTTACCGTGCAGGAACGCTCCTGCATAGCCTCAAGTAAGGCTGCCTGCGTCTTCGGAGGTGTGCGATTGATCTCATCTGCAAGAAGAATATTTCCGAAGATCGGCCCAGGTACAAAGGTCCATCTTCGATGCCCCGTCGTCGGATCTTCCTCGATGATGTCCGTGCCTGTAATATCAGACGGCATCAGGTCTGGAGTGAATTGAATCCTTCGGAATTCAAGCCCTAGCGTCTCAGCGATCGTCCGCACCATCAGTGTCTTCGCAGTGCCCGGCATGCCCGTCAACAGACAATGACCTCCCACGAAAAGTGCAATCAAGACCTGATCGAGCACTTCGTCTTGACCAATGATCACTTCATGCACCTGTTTGACAATACCCTCCCGCACCGCATGGAAGCGTTCCACACGCTGTTGAAGTTGTGCGGCATCTGAATTGAGATCGGCAAAAGTAGCCATTAGATTGTCGGCTCCTCAAAGATTATTTTTCTGACGATTGATGCAACTCCAACAGTAACTTCTGCGCGGGAACATAGCCGGGTGCTATTTCAAGAGCAGATAGCACACTGTTCTCAGCCTCACTTCTATGCCCCGCAGCGAGATATGCCTTTGCCAGTCGAAACTGCGCCCCTGCTTTGTCCAAAGGACTGGAAGCAACAGCAGCGGTATACTCACGGGTTGCGCGATCATACTCACTGCGGTCATATAAGAGATCGCCGAGACGAAGATGAAGATCACTATCCTTCACGGGATAAACGTAGTTCACACGCGTCAAGGTCGCTATAGCGCCAGTCTTATCTCCAGCCATGACCTCAAGCGACGCCAATCGCTTCAGCATTTCTGGATCTTGCCCGCCAGCCTTCTCGTATGCGGTTAAGATCGCCATCTCCCCTTTTGCATCAGACTTCACCCGATAAGCTTCAGCCATAACCTGATAGACGTTCCCTTCGCCTACATATTCCGGGTAGAGAGCCAGAACAGTAGATCCCTGACCAATAACAACAGTGGATTGCTTCTCGCGGATTGCAATTGCAAGAGCTTTCAGCTTCTCCCGCCACTCGTCGAAGTGAGATGCCTCAGATCCGTACTTTTTATTGGTCCAGGCTAGATATTGTTTATCGAAGTCCTCTGAGGTCACCCCAAGATTTTGTTCTATAGCTTGCTGTGTGTTCTTTAGTTGTGCATAGGAGTGCACCATCTTTAGCAGCTTTTCTTCTCCCCACTTTGACTTGATAAAGTCACAGATACTGCCCGCCTGAAAGTAGGAGACAACTACCTGGGAAGGGTACTCGGGATATACAAAACCCCGATCCAACTTCAGGATTGGCAACAGCTTTTTGTCGCGGATCGCAATCAAGACTTCAGGAGTAGCGCGATTTCCCCACTCCGGGGAACGTTCTCCTTCTTCATGGACCGCCAGTCCTTCAGTAAACCATCGTGGAACATGATTGTTTGTGGCCGTAAGCACATAGACGTGGCTCATTTCGTGCCACAAAGTTGCTCCCCAGTTGAAATCTCCCGGACGCCGTGCAGACGGACTGTCCATTGCAACCACCTCGCCAAAGGTCACTCCGAGTGCACCTAGTCCCGGCATCCCCATTGTTCTGACGGCAAAGTCTTCATGATCGGGATAGATCTCAACCTGAACAGGCCGTGGTAGTTTCATGCCATATTTTTTGCTGTAAACGTCGAGGATCGTTCGCAATTCATTCTGGAAATAGGGGCGAAGCAAATCTGATTCCGTCCTCCGCAGTTTTAAAACCATGACGTCGTCATGAAATGTGACATAGTTTTTGTAGCTATCGAGAAGCCGAAGGCTATTTACCGTAGAGGCATCACGATAACCGTTGTTGTAACTTAGTTCTAGTTCCTTTTGAGCCTCCTCCTGCTGCCCCGTCCTCATAAGTCCAATTCCTAATGCAGAGTGTGCAGGCCACAAGTCAGGTTCTACTTGAACGGCCTTGCGATAGTAGTTGACTGCGTCTTCCTGGCGGTAGTGCAGTTCAAGATGATGTGCGATGCGAGCATAAGCATCTCCATAGTGTGGATTGACTGCTGCAATCTTTGCGATCCAAGCATCTGGAGAACGTTCATCGATAAGTTCAATCGCCGCGCGAACCGCTATCGCATCCAGTGCGTCTCCTTCTACCGCAATTGCTTTATCCGCTTCGGTAACAGCCAACTCTCGATCATCGTTTTCAAGTGCAACATGGGCCAGCAACTCATGCGCTTCAACTCGTTTAGAATCGAGACTTAGCGCTTTGCCCAAATAAAAAGGCGCTTTTCCATCAAAATTGGCCGATGAAACGGTGGCAAGCCCCAGATAAGCATCGACGCACGAGGGATCCTTTTCAAGCGCTTCGCGAAAAAGATCGGCCGCCTCCTTGTCATTAAAACGTTCGTGCAGCAACATTCCCCATCGCGCTTTATAGATAGCTTTACTGTTCGTCGATTGCGTTGCCAATCGGAACTGCTCATTAGCACTATCCCATTCCCCTAATCCCCAGAATCCTTCGGCACGGGCAGCCTCATCTCCGCTTCGTGTGAGCTGATCAAAACAACCCCGGGCCTCCATTACGTGTCCCTGCTTTCGCATCAACCAGCAATCCGCAGGAACGGAGGCCAGCGCTGTCATCTCACTTATGAACAGTAATACGAAAGTCCGGACGATCATTTGTCTAGCTCCTGTTGCACTAGGGCCAGGTCCAGCAGAAGTGCCGTCAACTGTTTTTTATAATCAGCAGGGTCCATCGCAGCCTTCTGATATTTGAGACTATCGATCTTCTGTTCTAGATCTTCCTTTCTCTTTAAAAGTTGCTGTTTCGCTGGATCGTTTGCCGCCTGTCGACTTCTGTCTAATCGAAGCAGTGTAAAGCTCGACAGGAACGCACCCTGTCGTGCATCCGCCTCACGCACCGGCTCTCCGCTGCCCACGTCATCGAAGACAGGGTGTTCCGTCGCGAGCCGCTTTTGCGAATCGTAAAAGTCGGCGGTCTTCTTGGCTGCATAGGTGAATGCTTCCAGAGCACTTATGGTATCGCTCTTGTCCGTATCGGTAGCTGGGTCCTGTAAGGCCTGCACCCAATATCTCGCAAAGACTGTTGCGTTCTTTTCCGTGCCCGATTTTGTGGCAGTCACGATCGCTCGTCCTGGACGTTCGAGAACCCGCATTGCGCCACCGCTGGCGCTTGAAGTATCAACTATCAACTGACGCCGAGAAAGAATCCGATTGCACATCTCGGCTATCTCTTCTCCCGTCACATCCGGGCCAACAAGATTAAATCTATACTCTGCTCCGTCGAACGAACCGTGACCTATCAGGATCAGCACAAAATTGTCATCCGCCTTCGCGGTATGAGCCACCGCCGTCAGAGTCGCTTTCAAGCGTGACGCAGTGGCATCGGCACCTGTCACCAGATAGGTCTGCGTGCTGGCATCGGATTCCTTAAATATTTTTTCAGCATCCTTCGCGGACGCTTTGAACCGCTGCTCGTAATCAGGTTCTCCTCCCAATCCAGAAACGATGACGCAGTACATTGAGGCAAACGATGGAGGCGCAACAAAATTCAGCAGCACAAGTAGCTTGACGAATAGAAAACGCCATAGCCCGCACGATCGCTTCATACCGCACCCCATTTGCGCCGCAACAGCCATTCCCCCGCAGATAGTGCTAGAAGCAGAAAAAAGACAATAGGCATATTCCATAGCTCATTTGTAGAGCGGACCGATATCCCTGCCTCGGAATAGGAGATGTTCCGTGGCAGGTCTTTGACCTCGTCAGAACTCCAGTAATGTCCTCCCGTCTGCGAGGCTAGCTGTTCCAGTAACGCGCGATTTTGTTCCGTGTGAAAATTTTCGGCAACACCATCTTCACGATGGAACGTCAACACATCCCGTCCAATCTCCTGTTTCTGCTTGTCCCCGCTCTCCGCAACAATCTCTGCCAGATAACCACCAGTCTTTTCGGCATTCCACGCCGCGGTATAGAACCCGGGCATCTCCTGCGACGACTCCAATTCAATCAGTGCATTCGTGTTTTCAGGTCCGATAAGATGCGCTGTCACATGAGCATCAATAGATGGCTGAAACTGCGGATCACGTACCTGCGCCGTCAAATGCAGGGCACCTTCGTCCATAAGAGTATGGGACGATGCAGAGGCGCTCACAGTGCCTGGGCTATCCGCAACCAACCAGCGCAAAAGCTGCTGCCAGAAAAGATCGTGCGATGGATCTCCCAAGGCTTCGCTCATCTGCCAGCGCCAGGTTCCCCCTGTCGCCAGGATCGCCGTGCGGCCATGGCCATAGCTTTGAGTAATCAGCAGTGGGAGCTTGCGTCGCCCTGCGTTTATCTGCGCAAGAACCGTAGCTCCTGGTTTTGGCGAACCGGCATCCTGGTAGTCCGCCAGATAGGTCAGCTTTTTCCAGCGTTGAACATTCTTAAAAGAATCATCTAACAGGTGTGTGACCGGGGAATCCGCTCCTTCCTGCGTCAACTCCACCGTTGCCGAGTTGCGGTGAAAGTTGTTGCGCCCGGCAGGCAGAAAGGTCGGAAGCAACTCATTTATATTCGAGGCTCCCCATCCCCCATCACTGAGCGACATGCGTCCGCCTAGAAACAGCAACCCACCACCGCGGCGATCCACGTATTCGCGCAATAACTCGCGCTGCATAGGGGTAAAGTAATCCGCTTCGACCGAGCCAATCACAATACCCGCGTATCCAAACAGATCCTGCGGGCGAGTTGGAAAACCCTCTGCAAGTTCGCTCGGATTCTGAATTCCCTGGCGATAGATTTTGTTTTCGCTCGTACGCAGCATTGAAACTAGTTGAATCGTCGGATCGTCCTCTTCGGCGCGACGGATGAATTTGAACTCCCAACGCGGTTCACCTTCCACATAAAGAATCCGCCGTTTTTTATCGCTTACAAGGACCGCGCGCGTAACCTCGTTGTTCTTCAGATTCGCTTCTCCAGCAAGCGGTTCAACAGCGAATCGAAGCTCTCTTGCGCCAGCCGCAGAGCCTACGGCGAAGTAAAGGGATTCGGTTTGAAGAACTCCATCCGGGGCTAGTTTGATCTCATGACTTGTAAGATATTTTTCTCCATCGCGAACCATAAGCTTCGCCGTCTGGCCCGCATACCCATGCTGCACGAGGCTGATGGCCGCCGAGAGTCGCGAGCGGATCATCGCACTCGGAGCCACACTTATGTTCTCTATCTCCAGATCGTGCGTCGGCTCTGGCCGGCCAAAACCAATTGTATGGACCGGTAGTCGACGATTTCGCAGAGCTTGTAGTGTTTCAACTGCGACCCCCGTCCCTCCCATATCCACGCCATTCTGACTGCCATCGCTAAGCAGAAGGATAGCTCCAACAGGGAGATCCGCAGTGTCCTCGGCGAGTTGTTTGAGTCCACCGTTGATATTGGTTGCCGCCTCTACAGGCTGAAGGCCGGACAGATCATCCACTCGCGCAACATCTTTACCTAAACGATACAGCCGAACCTGAAAGCGCTTCTGAATATCCGAAAGCATGCCGTTTCGCAAGACGTCCAGCGCCACTGTCTCCCTGGTCTTCCCTCCCTGATCCTGAATAGCCATACTTCGTGAAGCGTCCACAACCACGGCGATGATATTTTGCTGCGAACTCAGAGCCGCAACCGTCATCGCAGGCTGCCATAGCAAGAGCAGAATCAGAGTCACAAATGCGGACTGCATCATCCACAACACCCAAACACGCCAATTCCTAAGTTTCGGCACGACGTCCGAGATCCTTCGATAGGTAAGAACCGCCAGGCTCACCGAAGACAGAACGATCAGAACTGCAAGCAGCCACACAGGCCACGCGGAGAGAAACACCAATCGTCCCTTGGTGAACACTGGACCCGGATATTTGAAGAGGTATTCAAACATGCCTATTGAATCCTGGAGAGTTCTTCGGATCGAAGCAACTTTAGTGAGTCATGCCATAAATGATGTAATCCAGCCCTACACGAAAAGCCATCGAAGCAAACTCTTCCGGGTATTCCGGATCATCTGCCCACTCCCACGCATCGCCAAGATGCATATTGTGACAGATGGCCACCATAATGCGGCCTTTGTCGTCACGAATCGCGCGCCATTTTGGTTGATAACCGTCTTTCTCATACGTACGTCGAGTACGGACCCAGTGTTCTCCAGGAATCTGCATCTTGTTATCCACGTCATAAAGAGTGTGAAAGATCTCGTCTCCACTCTGAAGATCTTCGACCGTGTAGTCCGGAAGGACCTGCCGCATCCCGTTCATGAAGTTCTCCCAGTCCTCGGTCCCGTGAAAATCATCGACCATAAGGAATCCCCCTTTCAGCAGATACTCTCGCAGCCTCTGCGCCTCCCTGTCAGTAAACGACCACATCTGCACCTGTACTGCATAGATCCATGGATAGTTGAAGATTTCATCTGAATCGAGCGTAACCACCTGCTCAGTAGGCCGACCGTCGATCCGGGTCAGCCTGTGCATTGCAATCAAAAACTGGCGATCGGCCTTTGGATAATCCCTCGACCAGGCAAATCTCCGCCAGTATCCGAAGCTACTTGATCCTTGCAGATTCGAGGCAAATGCCAGCCGGGACCAGTAAAACTCTGCCTTAATATTCGTAGGCGAGTCGTCGTTCCCAAAACCAAAATCTGCTACCCTCTGGTATCCTCGCAATCCGGCACAGCAGACAGCGGCAATCACCGATACAACCGCGACCTGCGAGAGCTTCATCGAGACCTCCAAAAGATGGAGTAACGAAAAATACCAGAAATCCCTATCGCCCTGTCTAATAGACAGTAGACGAAGTAAACCGATGTTTTGTAGCAATGAATTCAGGATTTCTGCTCAGTTCTTTGCCGTCTCCACCAAAAAACAGAAAATTCAGGTGAAAATCCATGAATCGGCGCGATCTACTTAAGCTCGGCGGTATGACCCTCGGTCAAACCATGACATCGGGCGCCCCTCCATTCGGTCTGCTCGGTCTGCAGAATCCGGCCATGCCGCCTGCCTCTCCTGAAAGCAAAGCCGATTACATCCTTCGCATCTCCCCCGTGCAGGTGGAACTCGATCGCACTCACATTCTCTCCACCATTGGTTACAACGGATCCGCTCCGGGCCCTGTCCTGAGAATGCGCGAAGGAAAAACCGTGACCGTCGAAGTGATTAACGATACCGACACTCCCGAACTGGTGCATTGGCACGGCATGCTCATCCCTCCCGAGGTTGACGGCACTGAGGAGGAGGGATCCCCGTTTGTCCCGCCGCATGGCCGGCATCGCTTCCAGTTGATACCCGGACCAGCAGGAAGCCGGTGGTATCACTCCCACGCCATGGCTATGGATGACTTACACAAAGGCTCTTTTACCGGCCAGTTCGGCTTCGTTTATGTCGAGGGGGCAAACGACCCGGGCCGATACGATCAGGAACTCTTCCTCGCCCTTCGCGACTGGGAGCCATTTTTTACAAGCACCATGGAAGACAATGATGACGACACGCACAATGATCCGGTGCTTGAAAAGCCTTCAACCCCGAACACCGACCCGAATGGTCTCGAAGTCGGGTCCATGACATACTCCATCAACGATAAGGCTTTAGGTTCGGGAGAACCCATCCGCGTACGTGAGGGCCAGAGGCTGCTTCTTCACTTCCTCAACGCCAGCCCGATAGAAAATCGCCGCATCGCGCTCGCAGGCCACAAGATGACCGTGATAGCGCTGGATGGCAATCCGGTACCCTCGCCAAAGGCCATCGACTCTTTGTTCCTCGGTGCCGGTGAGCGCGCCGACGTCATCGTGGAGATGATACATCCAGGCGTCTGGATCCTGGGCTCGACGGAAAAGATGGTCCGCGAGTCAGGCCTCGGCGTCGTCGTGGAATATTCTGGACAACACCGCCAACCCCAGTGGATCGACCCTCCCCGATGGTCCTGGGACTACACCATCTTCGGAAACAGTGCTCCCGCTTCCACCCCTCCCTCACAGTCCCTTGAGATGATCTTCGAAAAAATCCCCGGAGGATCTGGAAAATTCAACCTGTGGCTGATCAATGGCAAACCCTATCCCCACGACCGCGAGTTCGTACTTCAAAAAGGAACTCGCTACCGTCTGGTGATGCGCAACCGCACCGATGACGCCCACCCGATGCATCTCCATCGCCACCTCTGGGAACTTGTCGAGATCAATGGGAAAAAGACGGCTGGGATCGTCAAGGATACTGTCGTCGTTCCCTATTATGGCCGCGCCGTCGTTGACTTCACCGCGGATCAACCCGGCCTCGCTCTCTTTCACTGTCATCTTCAGCAACATATGGACTATGGATTTAAAGCACTCTTTCGCTATGCGTGAGCCAGTAGCGTCTAAAGATCAGGCCGTTCGCCGATAACGGAAGTCTGCAGGAGGTTCCATGAAACGTCCCTGGCGCGTAGCTTCCCTGTTCGCTTTTATCGGGATCATGATTGGCGCTGTTCTTGCCCAGAAGGCGTTCCGTGAATACCCCTCTGTGGAATACGGTTCCCATATGCCTCTGCCTTCCGACTGGAACAAGCCCAGCGAGTGGACCTTCGCGCGCCTGATGTTTCCTCCTGGCCCCCTCGACGGATATCGCGGACGCTTTGACGGTCCCTGGCAGGAGGGACTTTCGCTCTGGACGCAGGATTATCCACGAGCCGATCGCGCTCTTGCCAATGCCGTCCGACGCCTGACGCGCGTCGATGCCCGCTCTGTCGAGCAGTCCGTCAGCCTGGACGACGGCGACGAGATCTACAACTGGCCCTGGCTCTATGCCGTACAGGTTGGCGAATGGGGGCTGACCGAAACTCAGGCCAAAAAGCTTCGGGATTACCTTCTGCGCGGCGGTTTTTTTATGGCCGACGATTGCCACGGATCCGAGGAGCAGGCTTACTTTGAAAAGACCATGAAAATGGTCTTCCCCGACCGCGAGCTCGTTGATATCCCCAACGATGACCCCATCTTTCACACCTTCTTCGATCTCGATGACCGCTCCCAGGTTCCCGGCGCCGAGCACCTGACCACCGGCCACAAGAAGGACGGCTATGTCCCTCATTGGAAAGGGATCTATGACGACAAAGGACGGGTCATGGTCGCGCTCTCGCTGAACTCCGATCTTGGCGACTCATGGGAATTTCTGGACGATGACCGCTACCCGGCGAAGTACTCCGTCCTTGGCACAAAGATCGGAGTCAACTATGTCATCTACGCGATGACCCACTAAAGTTGCGTTCCTGTTAATTAAACGGAAAGCCGCACACCATACGGCATGCGGCTTTTCATAGATGGATCGTCCGCTCAGGCAGAGATCGCTCAGTTTCCCTGCATCTGCATCTGGCGCACTTTGTAGCCGTTTTCTATACTGATCCGTCGAACCACCGTAAGCCCTTCGCTCCCAAGAAAGAAGGTTGTGCCCGTCTCTTCGTTCGTCACCAGATGCTTTACATCTTTCACGGTCGCCAGAAGCACCGGATTCTCTGCGGAGATATCCAACACCTGATAATCCCGTGCAACCGCGGGGCGATATGAATAGGGCTCGTTCGTGGAGAGGACGCCGCTCTCTCCCAGCTTCGCTGCCTCTGCGAGGTTCGTCGTATTCGAGATCGCTCGAAACACCGGCTTCTCGACCTTGCACAGATCGAGCACAGCCATTCTCCCGCCGTCACGAAAGGCAACAAGCTCCGCGCCGCTCCCCAGAGGCCGCACGAAATCGAACGCACCTTCCGCCTGCAGAGATTCGCTGACCAACAGCCTGATACGAGCCGGATCGGTGACATCGAAGATCGACAACCGCTCGCCGTGCTGCTGCTCGATATAAAGATAGGTGCTTCCAGAGGTATCAGAGTGAAGGAACAGCGAGTTGCCCTTCGCCTGCGCCTGCTCGGGAAGGTCATGGACTCCCATAACAACGAGATCCTTGTTCCTTGAGTGAACCTCGGCCTGCATCGAAACCGCGGAGAAGACGAGACCAACAGTTGCCAAGCTAAGCACGATTGCGGATTGGATGATCTTGTTCACGTGTGTATCTCCCTTTCGAGACCAAGTGTTGATCCTGGAAGACACCCGCGTCCAAGTAGTAATGCTGATACCGCATAACCCTCCGCACTTGGGCACTGTCGCTGTTCCGAAGCTCCTTATACCGCATAAGAATTTGCGAATTCCACCGGTGCTCAGTTCGGCCTAGGGTCGAAGTATGACAACACCGAGCGAACCGACCCAAACAATCGCAATCATCGGCGGTGGAGTAAGCGGAACCCTTACAGCTTTCCATCTACTTCGACAGGGAACGTCGGCCCGGGTGATCCTGATCGATCAGCGCTCCGACTTCGGGCTCGGGCTGGCTTACTCAACCCCGAGCCTGCGTCACCTGTTAAATGTTCCTGCCGGAAAGATCAGCGCGTTGCCGGATAAGCCGGCCCATTTCCTTGCCTGGCTGCGGAAGAATCACGACCCCGCGGCGACGGAAAAGACCTTTGCCCCGCGAGCTGTCTTCGGACGTTATATCCAGTCTCTTCTGGCGACGACAAACGGACTGAGGCAGGAGATCGCAACCGTTACGGATATCCGGGTGCACAGCTCCGGAGCCGTATTGTTACTGGATAACGGAAAAGAGCTTAAGACGGATCTCATTGTTCTTGCCACCGGAAACTTCGATCCTGCTTCCCTGCCCGGAATTACTCAGGCCGCTCATGACTCCGGGCTGTATCACCATAACGCGTGGACGACCGAAACCTACAAGGGATTGGATCCGGAGGCAACCGTCGCTCTTATTGGAACCGGCCTTACCGGCGTCGACGCTGTACTCCGACTGCGCGAGCTTGGCCATCGCGGAAAGATCATTGCCATATCGCGCCATGGCATCTTCCCAAACCGGCATGAGGACTATACCTCGCTGAAAGCGAGCGCGATCCCCGTGGATACGTCCGCAACTTGCATCGCATATCTTCGCGCTCTACGTACTGCAATAATCCGCACTGGCGCGGAGTGGCGAGCAGCCATTGACAGCCTGCGCGGAACCACCAACGTGCTATGGCTTCGTCTTCCACTCAAGGAACAGGAGCGCTTTCGCCGCCATCTGCAGCGCAGATGGGACGTGGTGCGCCATCGCATGTCTCCGCTCATCGCAGACGTCATTGAATCCGAGCTTGAGGGCCGCACCCTCGAGATCCGTCAGGGACATCTGGAGGCCGTGGATACCTCTCCTACAGGAGCTCAGGTAACGGTCCGTGCACGCGATGGCCATGAGACATTCCTTGCCGATCGAGTCATCAACTGCACCGGGCCTGCCATGAACTACCGCCGTGTTCCCTCTGCGCTTCTCCAGAACCTCTTCAGAAAAGGGCTGGTAACTCCTGGCCCCTTAGGCGCGGGATTCCACTGCGCTGAAGATGGCGCTGTTATTGGAGCGAACGGACGAACCTCGGAGATCCTCTTCAATCTCGGCCCCGGACGTCTTGGCGATCTTCTTGAATCCATTGCAGTCCCGGAGATCCGCCAGCAGGCCGTCGATCTTGCTGTGACACTCAAGCAGCGTCTGAATCAACCAACCATACTTGCTCCGGAAAGTGCCGGCAGCAGCGAGCCGGCGGAAGATGGGGTAGCAGCATGACGACGGCAATTGCCAATAAGGCAAAAACCGCACAACGCGTCATTGCAGTGAAATGGCTGGCTTCTGCCGCATGGGCCGTTCTGCTTGGAACAGCCAGCGGCCTAGCCTGCGTGGCCGTACGGATCATCTTTCGCACGCTGCAGTGGGTCTTCGTCCAGCAGACAGGGATGCTGCCAACAGTGGCGGCGGCGTTATCGCCTGCGCGACGCATTCTGATTCCGGTGATTGGAGCCGCATTGGCAACCGTCGTAGTCTGGATGACGCGGCGCTCCACGCAGGACCTTCCTTTTGAAGAATACGTCGAGGCCGTTCGTTTTAACGATGGACGCATCCCTTTTCTCTCGACCGCATGGCGAACGGTCTCTTCAGCATTTTCCGTGGCTACCGGTGCGGCGATAGGGCGAGAGGGATCGATGATTCAATTTGCCGCGGCGGTCACCTCGTGGGTCGGCGAGCGGGCGCCAGTTCGCCCTCGCGCGCTCTCGCGACAGGTCGCTTATGGCGCAGCAGCTGCAGTCGCGGCGGCCTATCAGGCGCCACTCGCCGGGGTCTTCTTCGCGACAGAGATCGTTCTTGGAGAGTGGGCTTGGCTCGACATCCTACCGCTGCTGCTGGCTTCAGGATCCGGATGGATCGTCAGCCGCTCGATCCTGGGCGCAGGCCCTCTCTTTCCTGCAATCGGAAGGCTATCTGCAACCCCTGACTTGCTGTGGGTTCTCCCTTTAGCCGTCTTTCTGGGAATGTTTGGACCTATCTATCAAAAACTTCTTCATCTCTCAAAAGCAGCGAGCCGCCTGCCTTTCCCGCTGCTGTGGAGCGGCCTGGCGGTTGGTCTGCTCAGTGTAAGTATGCCAAAGGTCTGGGGAAACGGCGATGCCGCGCTCACCGACATTCTCCAGAACGGGACAACACTCCTCGGTATCCTGGGATCGCTTGCCTGTCGCCTTGCCGCCACAACCTTCTGTGTTGGAACCGGCACGGTGGGGGGTGTTTTTACTCCAACGCTCTTCACTGGTGCTGCCATCGGCCTCGCGGTAAGCCACTTGCTGCATAGCACAGAACCCTTGATACTGACCATCTGCGGAATGGGACTGCTGATGGCGGCCGTAACACATGCTCCCTTGATGGCTGCTTTGATGGCTGTCGAGCTCACCGGGCAATGGCATCTTCTGCCAATCATCGTACCGTGCAATTTGCTGGCCTCGTATGTCGCCCGAGCCGTATCGCATGACTCCCTGTACGCTATTGCAAGCCCGGAACCTGCACAATGAAAGATGCATTCCTCATAGGATTGCTGTCGTAAGCATCGTTGGCCGGGTCGAGCACGGAGAAAGAGGGATCGGATCATGATTGAAAACTTCCGCATACGGGTCTTCAGAGCGGTGGCACACCATTTGAACTTCAGCCGCGCCGCCGAGGAACTTTTGCTGACGCAACCGGCAATAACTCAGCAGATCAAAGCCCTTGAAGATGAGTTCGGGGTACCGCTCTTCGATCGGGGAGGCGGGCGTATCGCTCTGACCGCCGGCGGCAAAGCACTACTCCCGTTTGCGGAGAAGATGAAAGACCTCTCCGATAAGGCCGTCACTGCGGTCGCCGAGGCATTTGGGCAACAGGCAGGTGAGCTTGCCCTCGGAGCCTCCCAGACCATCGGTCAATACCTTTTGCCAACCTTCGTAGCAGGCTTCCGGCAGACAAACCCCAGGGTGAAAGTAATCGCTCGGAGCGGAAATACCGATGAGATGCTTGAAGCTTTGCTGGCTCGCGAGATCCACCTTGCACTCATCGAAGGCCCAGAGCAACGCAAGGATCTGCACATCGAGCCCTTCATGGAAGACCACATGGTCCTGGTGGTCCCTGCAAAACATGGATGGGCCAACAGCGAGGTTGAGGTGGAGGACCTGAAGAGCGAGCCTCTGCTGATGCGCGAATTCGGCTCAGGCTCACGAAGGGTTGTCGAGCAGGCTCTATCGAAGGTGGGCATAAAGACGAAAGACCTCACGATCGGCATGGAGCTCGACTCGACTGAAGGCTTATTAAGTGCCGTCGAGGCAGGGCTTGGGATCACGTTCGTCTCGCGGTGGGCTGTCCGGAACCAGCTCGCGCTTGGAACCTTGAAGGTTGCCAGAGTTCACGGCCTCAAGCTGTCGAGGCGATTCTCGATGGCCTATCCCGCCGGCCCGGAGCCAGCGGGCGTCGTCGGGACGTTCCGCACGTTTCTGCTCTCTCAGGCGATAGAGATAGCTCCCAGGAGAACCGCCACCAAACACGCTTCCTGACAACCGCACACCTCACAAGAGATCTCTCATGGGCTGGCCTTCTCGGCGATCAGGCTCCAAAAGTCTTTGATTCTGGAAGCCCCGTCAAGCTCCGGCAAGATGCAACTTCAAAAATATTAGCGGCCGCAAAAGAGCGGTGGATCTCATGTCAAACGACCAGTGCTATGAGGACATCTCGGATAACAGGTCATCGGCGAGTTTAATTGTGAGTTCCAGTATCTGTCCGTTGTTTGGAAATCGTCTGCTGATTGCTTCAGGAAGGCTGCCCATTGAACGAGTTCAAGGCAGCCTTCCATACGTGATGGTTAGAACGCCAGTTTGAGAGCAACCTGCAGAATCCTTGGGAAATTCTGCTGATTCAATTTCACCGTGCCAAACCCGGTATAGCTGCCGTCACCCTGCTGTGTTGGTGGCCCGTCGGCCGGATTGTTGTTTGGTCCTGGGAAGAGGACGCTGTTCGTCAGGTTGAACGCGTCCGCCCGGAAGGTCAGACGATATCTTTTCGTCAGAGGAAAGCTCTTCTGTAGGGTTGCATCCAGGTTCGGAATAGTCGGCTGACGCAATGTCGAGAGGCGATCCGGAAGATTCTTCAAGGCATATTCGGGAATAGCACTGAAACATCCGAGTTTCGTTCCATTGCTGTAGTCGTTGTAGATGTAGCGACTCAACGATGCTCCACCAGGCGGAATGAAGCTGTGGTTGCAGTTGTAGTAATAGCTGGTATTCAACGACACCGGGAATCCAGTCTGCATGGAAAGAATCGAACTGAATTGCCATCCATTAATGACACTACCCAAGATCTTTCCCGGGCAGTTGAAGAAATGCTGCCCTTTCCCTATCGGTAGATTCCATTGATCGGAGAGCGTGAATATATGGGTACGGTCAAGACGAGATCTCATATTTCACGACCGGATCTTGGTAAGGGTAGGAGTTTTGGAAACCACTGGCTCCCATAGTCTTGGAGTAGGTATAGGCTAGTTGGAAGCTGAGCGCGTCTGGGCCGCCAAGACGTTTTGTTCAACTTCACCTCCAGCGCGTCGTAGAGATTTCGTCCAAGGGGAGCGGCATCCCACGAGACTTGCCCAAACGCAGAATAGGGCAACATCAGCGTGAGAGCTTTGATGGTCGGGGAGGAGCCAATCGACGACGTCTTCGGTAACACTCCGTAGTACGGATTGGGAACCTGGCGGTCGAACAAATTGGGATTGGCTATTCCTTGCTGAAGCTGTGAAAACAACAGTGGATTCAGTGTTGTGGAAACACGCAGGTTGTAAGCAAAGTTACCCGAAAATCGAACGTCGAGCGTCATCTGATCCGGCAATTCACGTTGAAAGCCCCAGTGAAGTAATGTGCGAGTAAGGGATCTTGCGCTGCGGAAAATCGAGAGACTGGGAGTTGCCAATTGCAGTCAATAGTCCGCCAGCTGAACCGAGAGGCTGCTGTGCCCCATTGGTAAACGGTGTACCACTGGCGAAATAGTTGCTTAGGGTGATATTTTCCGTTGAGAGAAGCTGCATAGCTCGTTGTCTGGGACGAGCCTGAGAAGGTTCCGTTTTCGAGTCCGATCGAATACATCAAACCGTAGCCACCGCGTATAACTGTCTTAGGATTGATCTGGTAGGCAAAACCGATTCGCGGAGCAACATTGCTGAAATCGGTGTCATAGGCGTTGCTCGGTTGACCGTTCTCGCCTGCGAACTGAATTCCGCCGTAAACAGTAGAAAGACTGGCTGGATCAATGCCTGCCGTAGCAAGAGCGCCGGCCGCCGCAGCGAGATTCGCCTGGTAGGCGGGATCGCTCGTGGTTGGATTGACACAGGTCAGACACATTCCGCGGTTCAAGCCGTTTTGGCGGGCTTTTCGCTCCAACGTTGACGTCGTAGCGGATGCCAAGGTTGAACTTCAGTCTTCTGGTTGCTTCCAATCGTCCTGAGCATAGATGGCCCAAGTGGGAAAGTAGACCAAGTGGGAAAGTAGACCAAGTCATTCGCATTCCAGTCCACTCCTCCACTTTGAGTGGTACCCAGCAACATATCTGCAATTGGAAATCCATCATTAACTCCAGAAAGACTGTTTCGCGTCAGCGGGTTCCGTTGGGACGCGAAAGTACCGAAGCTGAAGTTACCATTCGCATGACGACCTGGGGATAAAACTGAGATGTCGTGAACTCCGGCAGCTGCTTCAGGTTCGTCGTCGGAAGAATCGGCATATTCAACCCGATCGTGGTCTGGTAATGCTGCATGGCGCAACAGCCCACAATACAGCTCTCTCTGAATATCTAGGTAGAAACTTTAAAAAGGGGAAATTTCCGATGTCACAGGCATGACCCCCGATGCAGTACTCTCGCTCGCCGACCGACGGTATACATCGTTTGTCGATCTGGAGTTTTCGATAGGCTCTACACATTCCTTACAGCCGCACGAATTAAATTGTTCCGCAACAATAAGACATTGAAAATAAAATGTTTATTTGTGAATATGACAGAATTCGAACGAGCCAAAACATCTCTAGCCCGGTAAACCTATCCTGCGCAAGGAACCCGCTGCGAGTAGCAATTGTTTGCATACTTTGCTCCGATACCTCTAAGATAGCGGCATCGTAGGTGGTAGCATTCAATCCGCGTAATCCTAGCGGTTTGGCGAGTAGTGACCGATCTCGCAAGATTGTTTCTCTTTCCCATCGAACTTAGAGATTTCATTGTCTTTGGCAAGCAGTTCCTTTGAGTCTGTCACGTTTCCTATTTTGCTTAGAAGACCAGCAAAATTTTCATCCCTTGTTGACCGAAGCACCTCATGGCTGTCGTTAAACTCTCACAAAGCGGATTTATGCCTTAGTTTAAGAAAAGCCAAATCGAAGTAGTTCCGCGCAAGATAGCAGCCATTTGAACGTTAAAACATTGCGTAATACGCAGCCGCATTGTTCGTGAGAAATGACTGAAAAACTCCCCCATCCACTCCCTGATGCTCGAATTCTGTCGGCCCAAAACGGCGAGATCAAGCCTTTATTCGACTCCGCTTTGCATGGCCCTCCTTCCCCGTCTCCATCACTGCTTATAGAGCGGCATGAAATATGCCCTACAGCATGGCAGACGGTGATCATCCCTGAACAAGTGCTGACGCTATGCCTGCGGCGTTGTTCTGTGGAATATGAATGCGGCAGTGGTGATTACCATAGCGTGATCAGAACAAAAGGCGATGTGGTGATCGAGAAGCGTGGCTGCGAACAGAGCTTTCGCTGGAGCTCCAGTGCTTCCATACTGGCTGTTCAATTGTCCAATACAGTAATTGAACAAGCTACCGAGGCCGCTCCCCTTCCAGGTAGCATGGCGCCTGTCGAATCTGCCGCACAAGATATGCGGCTCTCGTCACTACTATTTGCGCTTGAGCGCGAGCGTATGCGTGGATATCCCTCTGGCCGTTTGTTTGTAGATGGAATAGAACAGGCTCTTGCCGCAATTCTTGTCCGCTATGACGGCGTTGCGCGTCGCACACCACAGGTGTACAAAGGTGGGCTCGCTCCCTACCGAATGAAGCGCGTGGCCGAATTTATCCATGCTCACATTGAGAAGGAAATCACCCTCAACGAGCTGGCGCGGGATGTCGGATTAAGCCCTTCACACTTTTGCAGTCTTTTCCGTAAAACATCGGGGAAGACACCTCATCAATTTGTGCTTCATTGCAGAATCCAACACGCGAAAGCTCTGCTGGCAAAGCCAAGCCATTCGATTCTTGATGTCGCACTTGCATCGGGCTTTCGGACACATCAACACTTCTCCAGAATCTTTCGACGCCAGGTAGGAATACCACCAAGCACATATCGAGCGCAACGCTAACAACGGACTTGCCGAGACTGCTCGATAGAACAGGCGTACTAAATCTTTCCCACTTTTTTCTGCCGTTCCACTCGCAGTTGAAAAACAGCTGAGCGCGCCAAGGTAAACTTATCGCCGTTGCGCAGCTTGACAACTACGCCGGGCTGGAGTGCACGGCTGTGAAGAAACGTCCCGTTTGAGCTGTCCAGATCGATGAGGTAACAATTGTTGCCTCGTTTATGCACTTCGCAGTGAAAGCGAGACACCTGTCGGTCCGGATCGCGAACCAGCACTTCGTTTTTCCTGCCGCCATCCATAGCAACACCACCGATATGCGTAACTTCCTGGTTCAGAAGATAACGCTTGCCTTTATCGACTCCATCAAGAGCAATCAAGTATGCGGTCATCGTCCTTCCACGGCGTCTCCAGACGAAGAGCAGTAATCCCGCACAAGCAAGGACACCGCTTCCACCAAGTCCGACACGAAGCAAAAGGCGATTTCTGATTCTCGAAAGTATCAACGCATGCAGCCGGTCCACTTCCGGACCGCCTGCTCCAAGACGCTGTGCATCGTTCAACTTGTCCTGTGCCTCATTGAAGTGTCCCGTGAGCAGGGCATCCTGTGTCTCGCGCAAAAGCGCGGCGCTCCGGATGTTGTTTGCCTCCAGCCTGGCGGCCGAAGCCTGCTGTTCCTGCTTGCCATGCTCACGTTGCGCATTTGCTGCATCGATTGTAGCTTGTGCTTTATCCAGGCGCTGCTGTGCGGGCATGTCGCCTGGATCGAGAACCAGAATTTGCTTATTGATGCTGACAGCTTCTTCCGGAGTCGAGGCACTCAAAGCATCCACGGTCAGCTTGCGAACCTGCTCCTGTTGTGCCTTCTCCTGAGGCGATTGCCCCGGCAGAATGATAGGTACCGAAGCAGGTGCCGCTCCGGCAAGCACAGTTGCCGGAGGAGTCGCGGCCACAACCGGCGCTGGTGGCGGAGGTGCTTCAGGCCCTTTTGGCAGACTCGTCACACGTATGTCTCGAAGGTCGAGTGCGGCCTTATCGTTCTGTATTCGAAATCCCAACGGGCCAGCAGCTGAGTGATATTGCCCTTCTGGACGCGCATCATAGTAGTCAGTTACCAGCACGCCGTTGATCCAAGCAGAAAACCGATGAGAGCGCGCAATCACTGTGCAGGTGAAATATTGTCCCGGGCTTATGGAGACCGCTCGCGCTTTCTGCAGCTTGACAAGACCACCAGTGCCGAAGGATTTTTCGTCCTGCTGCTGTCGGTCTGAAGTGCTATCCGCACTTACGGCGTAACCGGAGCCGAACTGATTCGGCGTTCCACGGAAGAACATCTCCACTCCGCCATGCCCGTCTTTGCTAGCAACCCTGGCGGTGAACTGCAGGACGAAATCATCATATGCGATACCTGACTCAAGCTGCCCGATGCCGCCCTGTCCATGAATCCCTCCCTGCCCCGACCATTGCACACTTGGTGGGGCTTTCGGTTTGCCTGACAATCCTGGAATCGGCAGATGCAGCTTTGATTTGCCTTGCGGCGCAGGAGCGGATACGTCCTTCCAGCCATCCAGATTCGAGCTATTGTACAGCGGAGTGAGCCCAAGCGGTTTCAGTACAATCGAGCGGACTTCCACTCGCGTGCCTCTCGGCGAGGCAAACTCAAAATAACCAACTCGGCTCTTTGTGATTTTTCCGTCTGCGGTAATTTTCCCGTTAAGGCTCGCAACCAGATGTGTGCCATCTGCCTGTATCTCATAGCTGTTCCAACCATTAGAGACGGAACTTGTAGCTCCCCCGCTTATTCCAGCAATGGTGCCGTCATTCAGTGACAGGGTACAGCCAGGCTGCGCCGGTTTACTTTGTGGATCGGCGCGCAGCAGCAGCGCAGCTGGGCCACCTGTGACCCGGGCCTCGAACTTCAAATCAAAATCAGCGAATGAAGCGGTCGTGCGCATCCAGCTCGACTGTGCCGCATCTGAGACTAACGCATTCGCGCTCACCTGCCATTCTCCACCTCCAGAAATCCAACCAAAATGCGAAGTCCCGTCAAAGAGTCGGATCCAACCCTGCGCAGCCTCATCAGACGGCAAATAAGAGATCGACACCGACGCTACTGCATTCGCAGCAGAAAGCAGAAGCATGATACCCGCAGCAAAGGCTCGCATGTTATGCAGCGGTTTTGGCATTCCCAGAAATGTCAAAGGTAAGTCCCGTTTCTTCCTCATAATGAATCTGAAGCTTCTGCCCGTACTCAATCTCGCCAGCAATCAAGGCTGTGGCTAGCGGTGACAAAACAACCTGTTGTATGGTTCTGCCCACCGGCCTTGCACCGTATTCCGGATCGTAGGAGATAACTGCAAGGTATTGGAGCGCTGTTTCGTGGACCAGCATCTCCACGCCTCGCTCTTCAGCAAGTTTTTTACGCAGGCGCTCAAGCGAAAGCCTCACGATGCGTTCAAGTTCGACGGATGTCAGCGGATCGAAAGACACCACTTGCGAGATGCGGTTGTACAACTCGGGCCGTAGCGTTGCTCGCACTATCTCCAGGATGATGGCGCGGCGTTCTTTGACATCTTCGCTTGCGTTCATAGCCTCGCGTGCGCCCAAGTTTGAAGTAAACAGGACGATCGAGTTGGAAAAATCGCAGAAGCGCCCCTTCGCATCTGTCAATCTTCCCTCGTCGAGCACACTCAACAGCAAATCCAGAACCTCGGGATGTGCCTTTTCAATCTCGTCAAAAAGCACAATGGAGTAAGGACTGCGCCTGACTCGTTCGGTGAGATAACCACCTTCGTCGGAGCCAATCAATCCCGGACGAGAGCCAATCAGTCCACTGACCGACCCCTTCTCCTTGTATTCACCCATGTCAATGCGAATCAGTGCTGTCTCATCGTCAAAGAGCGCATCCGCAAGCGCTTTCGCAAGCTCTGTCTTTCCTGTACCGGTAGGCCCCACGAAGAGAAACGAATTCGGTTTCCGCTGCGTTTCGAGGTCCGCGCGCATGCGTCTTACAGCATCTGCCACGGCGAGCACTGCCTCAGGCTGGCCGAAAACACGCTCCGCCAGCCGCTCTTCCAACTTAACTAGTCTCTCGCGCTCGCTCTCAAGCATACGTTGAATCGGAATGCCGACACGGTCTGCAATCACTTCCGCAACGTGCTCTGCAAGCACCTCGTCAGGCACAAAGGGCCCACGGTTGGTGTTCTCTTCCAGTTGTCGTTCCAGGTCACGGCGCTGCGATTCAAGGTACTGCAGTGAACCGTAGCGAATCTCAGCGGCACGGGTGATGTTCCCTGTTGCCTGTTCTTCAGCAAGCAGTGTGGTCTGTTCTTCGATTGCCTGCTTCGTGGCCCGCAGACTCTCTGATGCCTGTTTCTGCGCAAGCCATTCGGATATTAATGCATCGACGCGGTTTGTTAGTTCGCCAACTTCCTCCGAGAGCGTAGAGAATTGTCCCGTTCCATGAGGAAGGCTTTCAAGCTCCAACCGCTTTTCTCCCAGCAGACGCTCAAGCCGATCGATTTCGCGTGGCTTCGACTCTTTCTGCATACGGATGCGTGCCGAGGCTTCGTCGAGAATGTCGATAGCCTTATCCGGCAGAAAACGCGCAGGCAGGTACCGTCGTGAGAGCTTGACCGCAGCTCGCAGGGCTTCATCGGCCAGCCGAATGCCATGATAGGCTTCGTAGCGGGGCCGGATTCCGCGGAGGATCACCATCATTGCATCATCCGTCGGCTCTTTGACAGTGACGACATCAAAGCGGCGTGCGAGAGCCCCATCCTTCTCGATCTTTTCACGATATTCGTCAAAGGTTGTCGCACCAATACAACGAAATTCTCCGCGAGCAAGCGCTGGTTTTAAAATGTTGGCAGCATCCATTCCGCCCTCGTTGCCACCTGCCCCGACAAGCGTATGTAGCTCATCGAGAAAAAGAATAATCTCTCCCTTGCGCGCGCGACACTCATCGACAAGACCTTTGATCCGCTCTTCAAATTCTCCACGATATTTCGCACCTGCCACCATCGCAGTAAGATCGAGAGCCAATACTTTGCAGTTCTTCAGCGATTCTGGAACATCGCCCGCAGCGATGCGCAGGGCCACTCCTTCAGCAATGGAGGTCTTGCCTGTCCCGGGATCTCCAACGCAGACTGGATTGCTTTTGGTCTTGCGAAGCAGTATCTGCATCACACGGCGAATCTCTTCATCACGACCCACAACCGGCATGAGCTCCCCACTGCGAGCAAGAACTGTGAGATCGCGAGTAAATCGGGCAAGCAGCTTGTTAGGAGCATTCGCTCCAACATGCGTGCCTGCTCCATTTGCTTCTGCTGTTCCACCTAATACTTCACGCGTGGAATCGCTCTGGTTCCGCATCACCAAGGTCTCGCGCGTGATACCTGCCGCGCGTAATTCCTTCGCAGTTTCCTCGCCGCGCGCGGTAACAGCTAGCACGTAGTCAATCGGCTCCACAGTCTCAGCACCGCGAGCTTCCATCTCCTGAAAGGAATGCTCAATCAGGTCTCGCAGGCCGCGCGAAGCCACAGGACGCCTGCCAGGATCAAGCGTATTCTTAGGCAACCTATTGAGCCTCACGGTAAGCGCCGCAAGTACTGGAGTGGTGGAAATGCCTGCTCGTCCAAGATAAGCTGCCATGGCAGTCTCTTCTTCGAGCAGGATATAAAGCAGATGCTCTGGAGCAATGTTGGCATGCTTGCGCTCCTCGGCAAAGAGACGAGCTCGTTCCAGAGCATCTTCAAAATCCGCGGACAATTTATCCAATGAAATCGCCATACGATCTTTCCGCCTTTCTATTCCAGACGCCGTCTGCGGGGCGAAGAGACAGGGTTTTCTAGTGGTCTCTGTTCCTGATCTTCGCGGATACTCCATTGGCTTCTTTGGCCAGGCTGTGCCTGTAGTGGTGGCCTGAAGGAGCCGGTGGCAATGACGGGTTCCATCTCTTCGTGTAATCTCGACGGCTGGTTCGCGCGAAGCGGCAGCTCGCCCGGCATATTCACTCGCTCCGAATCCTGTGCATAGAAACGATGGCGCACAAACAGCAGCGCTGTCCGCACGTTGAAATGAGCTGGCACAGAAACGCGCAAATCGGTCACTGTCGCAATGTCCGGGGCATCAAAGTCAAATTCGACATTTCTCTGCCCGGAGAAGCGCACCTGCGCAGCCCCATGGATCGGTGCTCGACGCGATCCGCTTCCCTCATTAATGCGAATTTCCACAGGGATTCGTGCATCTGCCACATATTCCTGCTCCAGCTCAGCGGTGAGAACCATTCTGTACTTCTCGCGCCCTTCGAGGCGGATGCCCGCAAAATGAAACGTCATTTCGTCGCCAAAGCCCTGCAGACGGGCAGGCTTGGCAGCCAACTTGTAAAGTGCGCTACCGCCACGATCAAAGACGAAGTTCATCGTGTCAAGCGTCGGGCTCACGCGGAAGTCAATGTACTTCCCTTCAAGTGCGCGCTCCAGTGCCTGAAGACTGCGCAACGAACTCTGTGCGGAACGCACTTCTACACCCAAATCATCTTCTGTACGCCAACGTCTCGAAATTCTCAACATTTGTCTCTGTTGTTCCATCAAGGGCACAAATTCTGTCTCTCCTGCGTTCCTCAACGCATCAAAGTACTGTTGCACGGGTGGACTCAAATCGAGGTTGACAGCAGCCCCCTGCAGAAACATGCGGAGATGGCCAAAGAACTGCGCTGGCGGCTGCACAGGATTAAGGCAGTTATAGAGGCACACTTCTATATCAGGTATGATCCGCTTGACGAACTCAAGCGTGTCGCGGTCAATGCTGACATCGATACCTCGTTCCCGTGTAAGTTCTATGTACTCCTGCATGGCACGATGTAATTCGATGAAACGGCTGGAGAGATATGACAACAGTTCGACAATGCGCCGCCATGCCGCGCTGAGTTCGCTAAAGGCAGTCAAATTAGTGCAAGGGGGGATAAAACTCGCATCCTTTTCATACACGATGCTGTCGTCGGATCGGCGGAGTCGGCTTACTGCAATCGCGTGCTGAACCTCCTCGCCGTGCGGCTGTAATGTCAGGCGGTATGCACGGGCTCGCTCTGTCTGCATTTGGGGATTGTGCTCATCGCGGGAACCGTCAAGCACTGTATAAGCATGCGGCAGTGCCACGACATAAACGCGCGTCTCACTGACTCCATCGAGCTCTGTTTTGTTGAACTCCCGATGAAGAGGATATTCAGGCGAAACTTCTATTGGAGTGCCGACTGCAGTCAGCCCGCGGCATTGCGTCACTGCGATACGAAGTGTGTGTTCGTCTTCAGAGATAGTAACGATCGGGTCATGCCGTACCGCGCCAAACTCACTCTCCGGGAGACGCGGACCGCCGCCAATCAACCCGAAGCTGTCATACGCGTAACGCAGCATCCAGAGCATGGTCGCTTCATGAAAGCGTTCCTGACGTAAAAAGTGCTCGGGAGTAACAAGCATCCCGAATTCCCAGTTGACCGCGTTGTAACGAATGTCTCCGGAACTCATGCGCGTGCTCCTCTTCCCAGATGAAAGTTGAGGCCGATATGGCTGTTTTTCGCCGCGATGCCCAGGCGCGGAGCCTCGCGCAGGTCTTCAAGCAACCATGCAATGGAAAAGTTCTGATAGGCACTTACACATAAGTCTGTTGTCATCTGAAGCAGTCGCCGGCCACGCTCAGACTGAAAGCTGGCATGAATATCGAGCGATACGGGCCCCAACTGAATCGTCATCGAATCAGTGTCGAGTTGGCGGTCGCCGACAAGAAGATCTCGCCCTAGCCGGCTTGCCCTGGAACCAAGCAGCGAATGCTCTTCCGGCGCAAGTAGACGATGCGCGCCTCGGTAATAAAATTTGTAGACCGGAAGCCTGAGGAGAACGAGAAACGCGAGCCTTATTCCAACCTCGCGTCCAGCCATGGTCGCCAGCATAGGGGCAAGCAGTGCAAGCGGATAGAGCATCTCCTCAGGCCAGCTTGACAAATCCATCTCAAAGAGCCCAAGCCAGCGACGGCACGCAGCATATTTGTCTGGGCCGATCTTAAAAAGCGGCGCTCCGGCGCGCAGCCATTGTGCCGCCTTCTGCAGCGGATCATCGAAGAGCTGAGAAAGCTCGCGTGTACCCATCTCGGCCTCTCCTCCCGACTCGCGCATAGGCAATGGCAAAGCATCAAAGAAACCAAAACCGGAAATCCAGAGCGTAACAGGCACGGATGGTGTGAGTCGCGTGCCGGGCGGCGGTAACTGGCGTACAACTTGCAGGCCAGCTCGCCCAGGACCAGCCGTACGCAGCGTAAGCCGCGATTCAGAGATACCCAGCGCATCCAGCGCATGAATAGCCGAGTCAATCGTATGCGCGAAGCCAGCCGTACTCTGCGCGAAATCCGGCATTACCGGATACTGCTCCTGCGGTGGCGACGTGATCACGCCCATGCCAGTTCCACCTCGGCGTCCACATCGAGCGGTAGCCTCTCTGCGAGGAAAACCTGTAAATTCGTAACGAGATTGCGCGCCTCTTCTTCCGGAGCAGCAAATCGATCACGCTCCGCGGTAACCGTAATGCGGTGTAGGCGACGAAGTCCGCGTGTCTTGCGGGCAAGCATTGGATGCACATCGATATTGGTAATGCGGCGATCAAAGGAGCGAATCGATACTTCCAGATCCGTGCGGGTGAGCAAACGCTGACGCGACAATAGCGCCTCGGCAAAGCGTCTCTGCGCTGCATGCTGGCCTTCACCGTCAGACCCTCCTGCGGCTGCCGTGATGTTCTCAACCGAAAGATCACGTGTAGGTGCCTTCGCGAAGCTCCGCAGGCGTGCAACTCCCATTTGGTTGCCAGTTGCTCCCGCCGTCATCCAGAGACGAACGTTGGCGTATGTTTCATCCTCCCCATTCTGCATTTTTCCCGGCAGTAGGGTGAGATATCCCTGGTGTATCTTGTAGCGTCCAACGCCAGGTTGAAAGGATGGCTGGAACTCAGGAAGGTATGTCTCGCCACTCTCGCCGATAATTGAAAGCGGCGCAACCAGAAAAGACCGTCCTCCTGTTTCTCTACTGATGGGAATGGTTGTACCGTGTTCCGCAAACCGTACTGTTTGATTAGAACATTCTATGTTGGAAGCACTTTGTGCATGCAGATAGACGGAAGAGATGGCCGTGTGCAGAGGTTCCACTCGCGCATCCAGTTGAATGCGCAGCCATGCGCGCTGCTTGATGAAAAGAGCAGGTCGTTCAAAGATTGCGCGAATCGGGGCCACAAGTCCGTGCGGAATCTCGCACTGGAAATGACGCCCCGCAGGAATAGATGGGAGTACAAAGCACTTCCCCCGCCAGAAACCGCCAGGCAGGAAGGGGGTTTCAGCGCCATCCTCAGATGACACCGCCTCGTCTGCTCTCCGAAGCCACTGCAATCCATGCTGGCCCGCATTCAGATTATGTGGTCGAAGCACACCCTCGGCCTCAAATCTCCCAGTGTTTGAAACCAGGCACCAATTTTCACTCTCCAGCTGAGTATTCAACAACACGGCTTCTGGACTGGTTTGCAGAAATATCCCATGTCGCGAAAGATACGAGGGGCTCAGATTCTCCACGGCTATATAGATCGCCGGATGTGCTCCAAGGTCGGCAGAAACAGAACCATAGGACGGACCAGCCCTGAGACTCTCTGCAGGAAGCTCAATACCGCTCAACAGACGTAATTCTCCGCTGCCACTTTCACTCGGGCGCCGGTAAACAAATACCGCTGCGATGCGCGCAGCCGAAACAGAGATACCGTAATCCGTGGTGAAGCTCATGCGGCCCCCCCCCTCGGGCTCTCCGTTCAGTGTGGTACCGGCGCCCACGTGCGCTGAATCGCTCTGGCAGGCATAGCGGACCACCAATTGCGCCGGATGCGCGAAGCGTCGCTCGAAACCAAGCCCTTCGAGTAGCTCATCGAGCAACGCGGTCTTGAGCCTATCAGTGTCTGAGGAGAGTGCGTAGATTTGCGCTGCCAGGGTGCGAAAGAGCACAGCCAGCACTGGGTCGATCAACGCAGACTCGATGCCGTACTGACGCAGGTAGCGATGGAAGTCATCGCGAAGCTTCAGGTCGATCTCTGCCGCGCTCGAATTCATATGGGGTATCCTGCAGTGCGGTCGCTACCGCTTTCTCGCAGCATCAGTGTCACTCCGCCTCTCCCTATCCACTGCACGCGACCGTTGCCAATCAACTCATTCTCGATGGGATCAGGGATCAACGAGTCGGCACGATAACGTGTAAGTCCGAGGTCAGCAAGGACCGTGTTGATTTCCTGTACGGTCGTCTCCGCTATGCGGATGCGTAATTCCTGCGACAATCCTTCTTTGGCAACCTCAGAAAAAAACTCACGAAAGCCAAATGAGGCATGCCCGGACCAGGAGCCTCGCGGTGTACGCGCCATAATACCCAGCAGAATCAGATATGCCTCCCTTTCATCCGTTTTCTGCAGCAGTCCTTGTCGCATACGCAGCGGAAATGCAATTGATCGATTCAATAGATTTTCTGTAAGGTACGCCGGAACCATGCTGTAGCTCCTGAAAGGCAGAAAGCATATCGCTCGGATTTACCAGGGAAGCATGCCCGCGGTGTCAGAACACCGCGGACGAACACCTCCTTGCCTTGCTAGTTCCCCATGCTGATGTCTTTGAAGTTCTGTTGGTTCATCGCTGGCTCAAGCTCAAGTGTGAGCAGGTGATTCACGGTCGAAAAACTGCTCGAATCAATATTTCCATCCGGAGTCGAGGTCGGCAACGGATTTGCCGTCTCAAAGCGGCTGACCCAGCCCTTGAACTTATAGCTGCACAGGGCGTCCTTCTTTGCGTCATCCTTCCAATACTCGATCTTCATATCCACAATCTTGTCGCGTGTTACTACGTTCGCAAGACTGAATAGTTTCTGTAACGTACCGTGAGGCAAATTCGTGTCGTCGTGAAAATCAACATAAACCTTGATTGCAGTGGAGAGCGTGCCCATTTCCGGCATACCCGCGCGATCTTTCAACGTGGCAAAACGCACTGTGCTGGCCAGTGCATCGAACTTATTTCCATCTACAGTGACTGTGCTGCGCAACGGGCTTGACATGTCGCTTGTCCTCTCTTTTCTTTCACCTGTGGTGGTTTTCGATTGAACTTTAAGCCGCTTGTGCAACTGCTTTCGAAAAAAGCCCAGGATGCTATCGATCCACATACCCGCGGCTCCTGTCTATCTCCAGCGGATGTGCACTACCGGCCTGCCGGCGCTTGCTTTGCTCCTTCAGAAGCAAACTCAGGGGTATCGATCTTGAGGCGGAAGCTCTCTCCTGGCCCAGTCGGCATGATCTCCAGCTTGATGTCACAAATGCCTTGCATGCGCTTATTGGCATCGCGATCGATTTCCAATTTGTAGTCAAGAAGCGTGCCCGCCTCTACCTGCTCCTGCAACATACGCGCAATCGGCTTCTCGATAGCTTCGTCCATGAACTCGCGCGTGAGCACCTGGCCGGCTACCTGCAGCAGATAATGCCGGCAGCACCGCTCGATGTAGCGGATGATGCGGTAGGAGGTAAAAAACTTGTATACGCCGTAGGGATCGTCTGCAAGTGTCCTGCAGCCGAAAAAGCAGAGTTTGTTATCAGCATCGCGGATGACAGGGATGAGCTGGCGTTCCATGCTGATGTGTTCCATCTCGCTGATGAGCGGTTCGATCCTAGCCTTCTCCGGACCAGTCACCTGGCCGAAACGCGAGCCAACTGGCCCCTGCGCCATTCCAACACTATCATCCGTACGCGCCACAGCACCTGCAAAAGCAAGCGACGGAGGACCGTACAAGTCATCCCCGTTGTCAATCGTCTTCTCGAACCAATGCTTCGGTCGCAGCTGCAAATAGCCCATGACAACAACATCGGCAGCAGCGCGGTCCTCCGGCCGCTTCAGAAATTCGTACTTGCCGCCAGGCCGAAAATTCCGCTCGACGTTCTGAAACGATTTCTCATCGTCGATGTCAGTGATGAGCAGAATGCCCCATTGGTTCGCAATGCTTTCCAGACGCTCCCGAACCGACTGGGTAATCCATCCCGGGACAACGAGGTTGCAGATGTCGTCGCGAAAATTGAAGTTATCGTTGCGTTTTCTACAGAAATTTTCAATTGCCGCAACTGTCATGCTGTATACGTTTTTCATCTCGCGCGGATCTGCGTTCCAGATGAATAACTCAACCGGCTTCCTCTGTTTACCGTCGTAAACTTTTGTATTGTCAAAGAAGGTTTGTAGTTCACGATAGCTCCTCTCAATAGGCCGCAGCTGTACGAAGACCTGTTCCAGCAGTTCGTCTCGCATCGTTTCTGCCTGGTTGATCTGTGCTTGCAGCTTTGCCAGCGTCTCACCAAAGCTATCTTCTTCATTAAGCAGCGAGGTAACATCGGAGAGTTGGGCAAGGAACTCACGTGCGCTCTGGGCCGTGAAAATGGAAGTAATCGAGCGGTTTTCATCGATCAAGCCGGGATGCAGATCAGCAAAGATTTCCAGTAAAACGTCGCGAGCAGGCGCATCCCCCAGAATTTCGCTTGTAGATTTAGTGAGCGTCTCCATTTACTTTTCTCCTTCCACCACTTTGTCCAGTTCATCCCGCAGCTGCGCCAGTGCGGCAATGATCTGCCTGCGCTGTTCAGCATTGCTCCATGCACGACGCACGGCAGGTAACTTCCAGCGGTCCTTTAGCCGGTACATCAAGTCGATGTTGTTCTTCAGGTCGGCAAGATCGTTTCGAAGATAGGCCACCGAGCCATCTTCCGCCCGCACTTCCTGACGCGTCATGATGTTGGCAGGCTCGAAATCCTTGATGCTGCGAAAACACAGATCTGCCTGGAACTCCGTCTCTTCCGTGCCTGCCGTTCCCCTGAACTTCATCTGCGGATTGAATTTTTCGAAAGCGTGCTGCAGTGACTCCACCATCTCCGGCTCTTCGCTCTCTGAGCGGGTCTCTCGTCCTGCTTGCTCTAGCGTCATAGGCATGGTCACCGCGCACGTACTTGTGGGAACCTTGCGTACTGCGGGACGTACCCCCTGACGTTTCACTTCGATGATCGGCATAGCTCCCCTTCCGTTAACTCAATCGTGTTTTTGTTGGATCAAATCCTGTAACCTGCTGAACAATCGTATGGTCTCCAGGAGTACGCACGGGCATGCGACCACCGCGGCCCGCCGTTTCAAACCCAGGTGGCGCCTGCCGGGCAGGAAACTGGTTGTCGCGACGCGTCAGCGGCTCCACGCCAGGCCAATACTCCGGCCGCACCGGCCGCGCCGCGCGATTGTCATATCGCTCTGGCCATAACAGTCTTGGCACTCCAAACCAAAAAATGGACAGGAGCCCGGCCAATCCTGCAAAAACGAAAAATGGGCGCAGGAAAAACAAGAGCGACCCATGATCAAGATGCGCGCCCGCCAGGAAAGCACGCTGCTCAGCATCTGTCGCTTCTCCTTCAAAGGACGGAGTCGCTACAGGCGGCGCCACCCACAACGCCTGACGATTCTCCACAAGCACTGTCCCATCCTGCAACGTGACCTTAGCGCGGAAGTGGACGACTCGCCCGGCGAGAACTGCCCGTGATGCAAGACTCTCCGGCGCTTGTACCATAACGGTCAGGCTCCCATCCTGTGGAAGCTGCCGTAATTGAAAAGCCTTATGCAACGCATCGAGATCGAAGGTGATCAGTGGCGGGCGCGTTCCCAGTCGTGCCATCGCCACCTCATCGATCGATTGCCGGTCACCGAGGCCGATCGGCAGAACATCAACACCAGACTGCTGTACCGCCGTCGCGGCAGTAGTCAGTCCGCTCGCCCCGGCAAGGAGACCCGAGTCGTCGCCGCTTTGTGGACGCACATCGTTCGTACCATCGGTCAGCAGAATTAGGCGCGGCTGATCTTCACCAGAGCGACGTTGCTGCTGAAGTGTTTTCACTGCGGCATATACTGCCGAATACAACGCCGTATTGCTGCGAGACTCTGGTCGCGGCAACCCACTCAGCTCTGCCTGGGCCTCCGTCCGTGTGCTCACGAAATGCGCTGCATCGATCGTATTTTCAACATTGCGGCTGGCAAACGGGATAATTGCCACACGGTCCTGACCATCGGAAAAACTCTTCAGATACTCAGCTGCCGCGCCTTTGGCCGCCTCAAAGCGAGACTGACCTGCAAGATCAGCGGTCATCATGCTGCCACTTACATCGAAAAGCAAAAGCGTAGTACACGACCGTTTTGTCAGATTTGCGCCACCCGCAGTCGCCACCGCATAGAATGGTTTGACCGTTTGTCCATCGATCTGGACTTCCACATGCGACGTTAACTCGTTTGCCGGTGGAAGCTGTACATTAACCGGGCTTCCCGTTGTATCCATAAAGCCGAACTGCAAACGGAAACAAGGGTCTGCACCTTCGGGTTCGCACTCAATCAACGCAGGCTTGGCCAGAAAATCGAGCGAGACTTGTTGTGCATACACGGCCCCATGCAGCCATCCTATGACGGCGAAGGCAACTCCGATGATACGAAAAACAGTCGTCATCACCGCGAGCGCCCCACTTTCTGTTTTGCTACAAACATGAGAGTCGTGCGACCAACAATGATCAACATTTGATCATGCAACTCGAAAGGCGATGTAACAGAACGGTTCTGCGCTTTGAGCACGAAGCGGCGTAAGGCTGCTTCCGACATAAGATCAGGATGACGAGTTACATAGAACCTTCCGTCCCTTCCATAAATACGCGCGTGCCGCGGCGCTACCATTCCATCAGGAAGATAGATATCTACTTCCCGGCCATAAGTTGACTTGGATAAGTCCGCGCTCTGGCTGCCGAGAACATAACTATCTCCTTCCTGAATGGCCCACTCTTTCTTGCCCAGCTTGCTAGAAGCTCGCGGATCGCCACTGTTAACAAAACGCAACACGGCATCGCGAAGGAGGATCGGCGCAAAAGCAATCCCGAAACTGATACCTGTTCCAGTCAGCACAAACGCTATCGCCTGAGAGATGCCGGGCAGCCACTGGCTGAGAGTTCCAAAAACCATCCCCCCCAGAAATCCTCCGCACATTCCACCTACCATGCCATGTGCGAGCCGGGCACGGTTGACTGAAATCCAGCGCGCCCCTAATCCTGCCCCAATCATCGCTCCGCTTACAAGCCAGCCAAGCACCGTACCCAGAGAAAGCGCGCCAGGCAGCGCGTTGCGCAAGGGCAAATGTACTGCACCTGATATCACGCCCGCGCCGAAACCAATCAGGGTTCCCATTGCGACCCAGCGCATCTGCACACGGTTGCCTGCCCATTTTTCGTCGAATGCCACAGTGAAACCACCAATGAAACCACCAAGAAGCGCTGCAGCGATTACAGCTGATGGCCACGCCGGAGAGCCTGCCGGTATCAATAAAACGAGGAGTGCCTGTGACGCCCATGCGAGCAGTCCGGCTGTGCCCCCTGCAAGCGACATGAAATATAGCGTCTGATAGATATTCATGTGGAAACTGCAACTCCATGGCGTAGCAAAGCTATCGAAATCCCCAGCAGGGCGTTTCCGTGCAATATACGGCGCACTTCACATTCTGTTGTGAATTGTCTTCATTTGGAGGGCAATCGATGTGTCCATTCCTACGCTTTTTGTCCAAATTAGCTGGAATGTTTTATCAGGCATTTTGCATTCATTAGATATTCTTATTGGCTCAACACCGCCGCCGCACTTTGTATACTGAGGAAGCTTCAGACCTCTTCTTAAGGTATTGCTGGAGAGCCCATTGTGTTTCACCATGTTCTGGTTGCAGGTATAGGCGCGCTTGGCTCTGAGGTAGTGAAAAATCTCGGACTTCTTGGTTGCGAATCGGTGTTCATAGCTGACCCCGACATCCTTGAAGAAAAAAACATTGCGCGATCCTTACTACTGAGGTCAGGTATCGCAGGTCGAAGTAAGACCTCACATGCTCTCGATCGGCTGCAGTCCTTGTTTCCTCAAACTCGCTGGACCGGAATGCCAATAGAAATTGCCGACGTTGAGCCAGAACAGTTTTCAAAAGCCGAAGTGCTCTTCAGTTGTGTGGACACAGACTTGGCTCGGGCAGAGATAGCCGCCCTCTCTGCTCGATATAAGCTGCCGGTCTGCGATGGAGGGTTGGGAGGCACAAGTACACGTGTGGGTCGTGTGTCCTGGTTTCCAGGGATTGATACTGCAGCTTGTTTTGCATGCTTGCTTACCGGCCGGCGACGCGCGGAGTTATTCAGCATATGGGAGTCGGACGTACATGCTTGCTGGGCTGGTGAGCCGCATGAACAGCCCGCATGGACGAGCACGGCGACCATGGCCTCTATTGTCGCCGGGCTGCAGGTTGAAGTCGCTCTTTCTACTGTCGGAAAAACAAAAAAAGCTTTTTCTACACATCTCGACCTCGATCAGGTATCGATTTCCAAAACCATTTATCACTATCGTAGTGCTGAGTGTCCACTTCACGCTGAGGTATCTGACATTACCTTCCCCGTCTGCACACTTGCAGAATGCGAGACATGCGGCAGACAATTTTATCCCGGTCGGCGCATCTCCTGGGTTCGGCGGTGGGCCGTATGCCCTTCCTGCGGTGGCCGTGAGCTTGTGATCCGCGCTAGTCTGCGAGACAAATTGATTGGGAGCGCCTTATGACCAAGTTGCGGACCAACGTTCTGCTTGCAGCGCTTGGTGTTTTGTCAGCAGCAGCGCAACTCATCGCCACACGCTATGGAATCATCGGTGATCTTGCCGGAGGTTTTCTTTGCGGCGTAATCATACTTGCGGGTATGCGCCTGCTTGCACTTGAGACAGAGCACATATACCTCCCACCTCTTGTGGCAGCTGCCGCCAGTCTGCTTGGTCTAGGTTTCGGGATTGCCGGCTCGGGAGTTAACTACTCGCCTATTGTGTGCCTGGCTCCAATACTCGCAGCACTTCCGTCGGGGGTGCTTGCGCTTAGAATTAGCCTGCGTGGAGCAAGGTGCCAACTGTGCCTTATCAGGCTACGCGGGTTGCTTTCCTTTTCATGCCCACGTTGTCATCTGGTTGCATGCGAGAACTGCTGGCAGTTTGAACGTGGTAGATGCTCCCTATGCGAGGTAAATCAAGTCGCTTTATTCCCTCTCGACTTTTCGTGGTGGCAGGAACGCTTCGGCTCGCAGACACGAGGCAGTCGATGCGCTCTTTGTCTGCGCACCGCAGATTGGGATGAAGCACAGTGGGCTTGCGGAGACTGTGGACACAGCCAGTGCCGTCCATGCTGGGATGACAACAACGGCCGATGTAGTCGCTGTGGATGGACCATTCCCGGCCTACCTACCGAGGTTAGCGAATTTGTAACTGCAGGAGCCTATCAGGAAAAGTTCAAGCAGTATGTTTCGCGCAGAGGATAAGGAGAATCAAAATGCCAAAATATCAAATGCTCTTCGATACTATCCGTGCTGAACAAAAGTTCAACGTCGATATCGATGAGCAGGAAACACTCGATGCCACCCTTGATGAAATTCTCTTCGAATTGAGAGAGCGAGGAGATTATCTGAAGGGCGAAGGCCAGCCGCAAGTTGTCTGGAATGGTCATTCCCTCGATTTTTCAGTCCCTCTTCCGGAGCAGGGCGTCCGGGCGAACGATATCCTTCGCGTGTCTACAATCGTGCTGAACGGATAAGGTCTTCCGATGAATCTGCGCAATCGCCGAATGGAAATAGAATGGCAATTCCTTGAAGCGCTGGCAGACGCGAACCGGACGACATTTGCCTCCATCACTCGATCTCTGAATGAATTTCGCGTCATCTTGCGGGAGTCGCCAGCATGGGTTGGAAAAGGCAAAGAACGGCATATCGAAACGGAACACGCGCTCCGCTACGTCTACCCTCGCTACTATCCCGCCTTACCGTTGGAGGCTTATTTTGTCCGTCCTGTCTCGCACATCAATATTGACCCGGTGACAGGATTCATCTGCCTCTGGAAGGACTACCGTCTGGGACAGACGATCGTCAATGCCATCCTTATCACACGCGCCATCATGGCTTGGAAGGCTGCAAACTGGGATCCGGAGCACTGCATGCAGCAAGCAGAATCCAGCCCTCTATCAATACCGACATTGACTATTCCCGCCAGCTGCCTACCACTCCTGTCTCGTCGGATCAGCAGGCAAAGACTTTCATCTGAGCTTGACGGCTATACACCACAAGAGAGCGACTTTGCGTTTTCTGATACTGAGTGATCTTCACGCCAATTGGGAAGCCCTGAACGCTGTCCTGCAGGATGCCGCGGGCCGGCGGTATAATGCAATTCTCTGCCTCGGCGACATTGTGGGCTATGGACCGAATCCGAATGAGGTGATTTCGTGGGTCCGTGCGCATGCCGACGTTGTCATTCGCGGAAATCATGACAAGGCCTGCTCCGGAGCCGTTACTGTTGAATCTTTTAATCCAGTAGCACAATGCTCTTCTCGCTGGACGAGGGGGGAATTGCTCGATGAACATACGCAATGGCTGCTCAATCTCGCTCGGGGCCCGGTATTGGTAGAAGACTTTGACTTGGTGCATGGAGCGCCCGATGATGAGGACCGCTACATATTTCATGAACATGAGGCCGAAATAGGATTGAGATATGTAGAGGAACAGCTGACTTTTTTTGGTCACACGCATGTGCAGGGAGGCTTTGTAGGAGAGCCTTACCAGCGGCACTTCGAGGTATCTCGCCTGCATGTTCTTCCGAGCCAGATGTCCATCGTCCCGGAACGGATCTATCTTCTCAACCCTGGCGCTGTAGGACAGCCGCGCGATGGTGACCCTCGCGCCGCATACTGTATCTATGACTCGACAATGCGAGTGGTCGAATTCTGCCGTGTCGACTATGACATTCGTACCGTTCAGGACAAGATTCTGGCAAGGCGATTACCGCAGGAGCTGGCTTTCCGTCTCGCATCTGGAGATTGAACAATTATCGGCGGTTCGCATAGCCGATAACTGACGCAGCAAACCCGGCCGGCAAAGGCGCTTAACGGCGGTTCGCATCCAGAAATGAGTTCATAGCATCGGCCACTTCACTATATCCAGTCTGGTCGGTCGCGCCTGTCAGGTTTTCGGCAGGTTTATCAACAAGACTCACGTAGAGAAACAGGCTGATGTCCGCTACACCGACTTTGATGCTGCGCACCTCTGAAAACGGATACTCTTTTGAGCTGATGGGAAATGATAGAAAAGTCTTTTGTACGCTCAAAGTACCTGAATCCGCCGAAAGGGTGATCTGTGTCTTAACTTGCCCGATCACGCCTAACACCAAAAACGGCGCTGCAATCGCAATAGGAATAAACCAGGTTAACCGAAGAGCGGGAGGAATAGGACGGGGCACGTTTTTCCACAAAGAAAAAAGCACACCATAACCTATGCCCAGACACAACAGGCTAACGATCCAAATCCAGCCGAAGGAGTGGGAATTAAAAGGAGGGACGACGACAACCAATTCATGCGCAGTTTGTGATGCAACGTATAGGTCAGTTGGATATCCAGCCACTTTGCTCACTCCACCAGGGTCCATGTGGGTTTCATTTCACCTTCCATTTGTTTGCAGCCGAGCTGTGCAAAAATCTCCGCCAACGGCTGTGCCGACACGATCAGGATACCGCCGTCCTCCGGGCTCTCCCGTATGTAAAGCGAGATACCGCGCAATACACTTGCGGTAAACGGTTCCATCGATTCAGCAAGCGCCGCTCTCTCAATCAGTGGCACGTACCAGGGAAAGATACGAAATACACGGTCCTGAATGAAGCCCAGAAAGAGCCCTTTCAAGTCCCGCAGTAAAACGGCGCTTTCAACATGACTCACAAGCTGCAGTCCGCAACTGGTACCCAGCATGGTGGTCATCGCGTCGAGTCTGGCATTTGCGTGAGCCGTCACGCGGAACACAGAATGCAGCATGGGCCCTGTCCCCGAAGCTGACTCTATGTTTTCCATGTCTTCCATCTTCCACATACGGGGCGCAGGGCGATGCGGCCACACACCCAGGCCAGCTTCTGGAATCCAGTCACGTGCGTGCTCGGCGAATAGACGGGTTGTTTCCTGCTCACGCACCTGCCCTATCTGTATAAAGCTCTCATGACCGCAGCCGAGATGCGCAGTGAAATGAGAGACCAGCTCCTGCAGAAATGCTCGCGCAGGATCGTAGGAGTCAGGCCGTAGACCCCGAGGCGCGGGAATGAGGTAGGACTCGAAGCCTCCTTCCTGCCCTTCGAGGCTCAACTCCTTCACAGGAAGATATATTCGAATATCTTCCGTATTTTTTGCCGGCAGCAATGGTTGATTGACAATCAACGACTCAGCCCTCCCAATATCGATATCCCTTACTGCGCATCTCTCCAACAATCGATGTAATCAAAGACGTCAAATTGTCTTTGCAGGCCAGGATGATTCCATCATCTTCAGGGCTTTCGTTGATGTAAACATCAAAGACTTCGAACCAGCGGCGAATCTGCTGGTCAGTCTGCGCAAAAAAATCTTGCGAAGCAAGTTTAGGGAGCACAAAAAGTATCCCTTCGTACTCCAGGTCTCGCGGGATCCCGACTCCGAATATCTCCTTCGTCTGATCGCGAAAAGGCGACAGCAAAGCCTTAGTTTTCTCCTGCATCTTATCAACATCGAAAACCGAAAATACTTGCTTCATGGCAGGATGATTTCGTATGAAGCCAGGTATCTGATTCGGTTTCTGCGGATTGAAATCTTCGAGCAGAATTTTTAATCCCGAGTGATTGCGGAGAAATTTAGGAATGATCATCTGCGTTTCTGCCGGGGGAGACGCGACGGCGATGGTTTCCTCCGCATCTGGCTTCCGGAAAAAAACTGTTAGACCGCCATATCCTAGATAACGCTCCCGCAGCACGTCAGCGTCCCTGCCCAAAAACCACCACGCCTGCTGCGGAACATACTCATACGGAAGAAATTCTTTCTTTTTGCTGGCAAGCAATTCCACTTCCTGATCCGACGCCGGGATAGGCTGTTTCCCGCGGGGTAACCAGCACCGTCCCAGCATGGGGTGCTCCTTCATCATCGCATTCAGGAATTCCTTGCGCAGTTGCTCATTTTCGTCGACGACCTGCATCTGCATGAAATGCTCTGCCTGCAGACCGCTTGCCTCGGATAAACGAGCGGACAGACGGGTAAAAAACTCCAATAGCCACTCCCGTTGGCCGCGCGGAATCGATCCAAGGTTCACTGGAATCCAAAAAAGTGAACAGCTGCGCATCGACTCTGCCCAGCGCCAGGGCAGTAATGTTTTGGAATCTACTCCGAGTATTTCCTCGCTTTTTAGCATGCTAGCCTAATCTCTACATGAACTGGTTAATGGCCCAGGTAACTCCAGCCTGGATCTTTGCCGGGACAGCCTGGAGGATGCCGCCGAGAAACTTTACGCTGGCGGCGCCGGCATGCGCGGTCGCAACCACGGCTTTACTTGTATTCACGGCTACCTTGGCTATAACACCTGCGCCTTGCATACTCACGCCATGCCATTTGTTTTTTGCACAGCCGATCTCATTTTTATTAAAACCGCAGTCCATTTTCTCAACGAAGACTGCATTGGTAGTCCCGTTCACTCCATAATTAGCGCCATTCACATCCAATTTAAAAATTGACCCTGAATTGTAAAAACCGGATGTGTAATCCAGCTTAAGATACCTCTGCCAACTCCCTTTCTTGTCCGCTTTAGTGAACCAGTGGGCCTTGTCCTCGTTCAGATTCGACGGATGTGCATCCACATGATTATCGACCTGCTGCGATACCGTCACATCAATTTCTGTGCGGATGGTAGGGCCAATAGTCGTATGTGTGTTCTTGCCGGAGATGTAATGCGTGTGATCGCCGCCAAAAGTACGGCTGTGATTTCCGATGTATTGGACGACGGATTCGCTCGTCACCTGCACGTTTGAGTTCCCTGTGACTACCTTCACATAGTTGGCGCTCAGCAACTTGGTGTAGTCGCCGATGACTGTGTTCGAAGAAGTGCCCTGCACGTGCTTCAGATAATTAGAATGGACCGTCTTGCTATAAATTCCCGTGATGACATTCGTGGATGTTCCGATGATTGTTTTGGTATAGTCCTGTGTCACACTCTTCGAGTAAAATCCGGTAATAACGTTGGTCGAATTACCCGTTATATTCTTCATATAATTGCAAAGCACATTCTTCGAGTAATTCCCTGTTACGTTAATCATCGAGTTCACTAGCACGTCGCGGGTGTAGTTCATCATGACGGTCATTGTCCGGTTCATGCTCACCAGGTAAGTCTCGTTCATCCCGATGGCAACGTCCTGGTTCATACCGACCTTCATCATGCGGTTCTGGTCGACATGTAGCTGCTGATTGCCATGAACGATTGAGACGTCTGTGCCGGGATATATTAATGCCGCCGGAGTGTTAATTGACGGCAATACAAGCGCAGCAAGCAAACTGACCCGTTTGTCCGTCAAAGGATCGGAAACCCTGCGCTGTGTCTTTACACTTCCATCAAAAACCGCCATGCTCTCTCCTTATTACTCGCCTACTTCTCGTGACCAATATTTGGCGTGAAAATGAATGCGCCCATTTGGTGCGTTGAAAATCAGGTCTCCGTCGTCTACGTTCATTACAATCGCGGGCCGTCCGGTCTCAGCAGACTTCTCGTGTAGCACCAGCTTTGCATGTATTGGCGTCGCTATTCCAATGGCCTCTTCGCCCTCCGTATCGATAAGCGAAATGCGATGGCCGCTCTTGGTGACGATCCGCTTTACATCGTTATTGTGTGTCTCTCCACCCCAGAACTCCTCATTAGGAATAGCATCCGACATATTCCATGCTGAGCCCAGAATCACAGGCCGCTCAGGATCTCCTTCTTCAAAAGCGACCAGCACTTCATCTCCGACTTCCGGGCGGAAGAACAAGCCGCGATCTGCCCCCGCATATGGAGTCAAATGACGAACCCATGTTGTCTGTCCTTCCTCTTGCCAGTAGTACTGCACCTGAACCTGGCCCTGCCGCTGCGGATCGTCGATATTAACGACTCGTGCCGAGTAGACGCCCGCAACGTTCGGGCGCACAGGATGCGGATGCGATCGATACTTGGTCCATGGCGTGCAATTGAATTCATTTGTATAGCCTTCGGCCCCCCAGAAATGGGTAACACGCGTGATGTTGTACTTACCCTCGGCGTCAATAACACCCTTTACCTCCACGCTCTGTCCTGGAGATAGCGCCTCGCAACGGCTAACACCTCCACATGACAGACGGCTGCCAACAGACCACTCCGCCTCCTGCTGCAAAGAGGTCTGGTAATCGCCGATTGACTTCGACCGGTTGCGCCACGACTTATAGCCAGGCTTGAGAACTGATTTAGCCTGTTGCTTGACAGCGCTGGTAAAACTATCGACTGCGCCGCTAAGTGTAGGATCTTGAGATACCTGCTGGAAAACCTGACTCTTTGATGTCGAGAAATCATAATGGCAACCGTCCATAGAAGACTCACCGAGCGAGCCCCCTACCGAGAACTCCACAAGACCGCTATCTTGATCGCTTCGCCACTCTAGATCTGGGCCAGTTTCGGAAAAACCATCCTCGATGCTCACACCACCGTCAGTGGTTACAAGGTAGACTCCGAAATCGTCGCAGAGCCGCCATAGGTAATGCCAATCTGTCTCGCCCCATTGCACTAGATCCAACGAAGCTTTGCCCCCGCCCGCTTTCGCTGCGATGTTGATTCCGCCATCTCCCGCCATCTGCTGCGCAATATCAGATATAGAGAGCAATCCATAGTATCGATATCTCGGAGCAAGATCGAGCTTATAACTCGCACTTACACCCTTGATCACTACGGTAAAGCTCCCTGCGGTGTGATAAGTCAGCTTTACGTCATAAATAAAACCGACAAAAAGTCGACTTCCGGATGCTGTCGACTGAAGAGAGAGCGATCGACCGATCCATTTCTCAACCGGCGGGCGACTGCCGGCAACCTGATTGAACCCTATCTCACACCACGAATGCCGATTGAGTTCTTTAATTACTTCTACTCTGTTTACGGTGCCGTGACGGCCGCTTAAACTCGCTTGGAGTTCCTCTCCATCGACAAGAATCTTTAGCGCGATAGCTGACACAAAACCTCCATTCTCAAAGCGTCCTATCTGATATAGCTGAAGCTGGTGAGTGTAACCTGCCCTTTAAACCCAAACTTACCTTCATCCACGTTTTCAGGAAGCCCGCCCCAATTACTGATTTGCTTCCATCCGTGACCGTTTCCCAACGATGTAATGATGCGACTAGAAGAAACCTGGAACATAATCTGATATTTAGATATCGGCGAGAAAGCTATCCTGCTTCCATTCGCCGTTCTTTTCCCGGAGCTGACCGTAAATAACTCCAGCCCGCTCCGGTCGAGCGAAAAAAGAAGGTAATTATTCTCATCGTGATAGTTTGCGACCCACTCTATTTTTGACTTGCCTAGTAAGAACCCCCGTCCGATCGATCCGGCAAAAATATACTTGCCGCTACTCGGATGCGCCGCGTAGAGACCAATGTCTGTGCTGTGATGCGTCAGCGTGTGGTTTTGGGCATCAGCGGTCCAATCACTAGGTTTCCAGCCCGTGGCGGCTGGAGCTTCAGTAGAGACCGTCAACGCAGAAAGCTTAAGGTTGACGGTTGTCGCTCCATCAGCCGTGATATCTGCAGCCTCGCCACGGTCAACATAACCATTTGATCGCGCAATAAAGTGATATCTGCCCTCAGCTAAATCAAAGTGCGTGCCACTTACCGGAACCTGCTCACCCTTTGCGTTATACACGGTTACGACGCTTTCGGCAGGATCCAGTTGCAGCATGACTGCACCCCGGCCCGCATCCAGCTTGAGATTGGCATATGCAGTTCCTTGTCCTTCGGAGAGGTTCACATCCTGCACTGCACTTCTTCCACCGCGGTGTGCCTCGACATGGTGTGGCCCGACAGAAAGCGCCGAAAGCAGCAGGAAACCATCCGCGCCAATCGTCCCTGCCGGTTTACCATCCACCAGAATGTTCGCACCAGGCAGCGTTCGTACCCGCAACGGAAGCAGCACAGGCATTTTCTTGGCCTGAAGCGTTACGGTCGAATTCTTTCCTTGCTTGATCACAACAAGCTGGTAATCAAACGGCTCAGAAGACGGTGCCGACGCCTGCAAAGTGTAATTGCCGGGTGGGAGATCGGTTATATCGAATCTGCCCTCAGCGCTTGTGCCCTGACGCACCATAGTAGAACCATGCAACAACTTGAGCCCTACGCCGTCAATATTCGTCATGACTATTAACGACCCCATGCTGGGAGCGTTTTCGAACGTGATCAGCAGCAGACGTCCAGAGCCGCTCTCAACCTTGCCTGTCAGAACAGGTGTCTTTTTCCCGGCAATGATTGTATGCAGACCAGTGGGAAGCGCAGTCTCTAACCCACTACTGCTGGCAATTCCCTGTTCGGATCCATCAATAAAAACAGGCATCGCAGTAGTCGTATAAATGTGCGCACGTTGCGATGCCACACTCACCAGAAGTGCCCTCCCAGACTGGCTGTTGCGTATTGGGCTAATGAGTGATGCCGGCTGGCCATCCTGGACACGGACATGGAAGGTCGCATCATATCCGCTCTTCCCGATCCAGTGAAGAATATGGTCGCCCGCAGGAAGCTCTCCCGAAAATATACCCATCGAAAGCGGCGTAGGCGAATCATTATCCAGGCTCAGTGAGCCGTTGCCGACGATATGCATTTGCTGGCTCACAGGCACAAGCGCAAAATTTATATTCGTTGGCCGACCTGCAGACACGTCAACTGTCTCCGAATGTGATTCGTATCCGTCCAGCTGCGCCTCAAGAGTAGTCTTCCCAACCGGTAGCTTGATGGCCAGAGTTGGAGACGCAGTGCCGACCTCTTGTCCATTACGAAGGATGCGCGCTCCTACCGGGATCGATTGAATCGATACATCCATAAGCGTAGGTGCAGCCCCTGTTACCATCGACGCTCGCGCATTAGTTGACATTCTGCGCCAAAGCAAGGCGCCAATGACAAGAATGAACACCGCTACAAGGAAGGTCGCGACAACCTGCAACAACTTCCCGTTGCCGTAGCTTCTCTCCTTCTGCGCTGCTTTCCTACCACTCCCGGTTTCCCTAGGAAGCGGCGGCGGCTGGGGTGCTGTCTCAGCAATTGTATGCAAACGCGCACGCAGCATGCGCGATTCATTCTGAAACTCTTCATCGTCTTGATAACGATTCGCTATCTGCTCGACGGAAGCAATCTGCTCATTCAATGAAGGCAGCGTCACCAGGCTGTCTGCCTCCAGCCGTTTCCGACGCACAACTTCGAGGTCACGGATACGCAGTTCATTACGGCTCGCAGCCATCTCACGCAACATCTGCCGCGCGCGAGCATTGCGCGGATATTCTGAGCTTACCTGTTCCAGAAGACTGATTGCTCCGCTCAGATTGTTGTTCGTGCGTAGCTGCCGCGCTTGCGAAAGAACTTCATCCACATGCTGATATTCCGTCTGGTCATCAAGAAAGCGCAGCATCCCGGCTGCGGCATGATTGCCTGGATCAAGGTTCAGTATCTCCTGCAGATAGGCACGCGCCTGTGGCGGATCGCTCTGGTATGCTCGCGCGGCCCGAAGCAAGCCTTCAACCAGTTCCGGCTTGGCCCGCTTTACTTTTGAATTAAGCTCATAGGCGCTTCGCATCTTCTCCAGGCCTTGCGGAATCTGACCTTCATCCAAGCAACGTCGACCTTCACGAATCAATTTCTCCGTCTGCTCCGCAAGCTCTTGATGCTGGCGGATATATGTCTTCATCTCCGCGAATTCACCATCGTTCGGAAATTCCTCGACAGCAGGCGAAAGCAGTCGCAGCCCTGCTTCAAAGTCCCCTTCTTCCAATGCCTGATTAATTTCGGTAATCCAATGATTTTTGCGTGCCATGCGCTCTTCAAGCTGGTGACGCAATCGCACATTTTCGATTTCAAAATTAAGGCCGGGAAACATTGGATAAATAATCTTTAATGTTTCCCACTGCACTAGGGCTTCGCCATAGAGCGTACGCGCCTCAAGCTCGCGTGCACGGCTCACGATACCGCTTACTAGATCGCGCTTTTCCCGTGTGCCCTGAAGCAGGCGGTTGAACTCGGGTACCTCTGGGCTATCGCGCACCACTTCCTCTAGCATGCGCACGCGCTGGTCAAGATCCGATTCGCTCTCAGCCGCTTCCTCTACATCAATAATGCGCAGGGAAATGGCCCGTCGCCAGCGTTGTTCCGTATCGAACTTCAAGGCTTTGAAAAGCGTATGCTGTGGAAACTTTTCCAGAAACTTATCACAGAGCTGAGAGACCACAGCATAATCACCGCGCTCCAATGCCTGCTTGGCTTCGGCATAACTCGCTGCAATTGCTTCATGTTCGGAATGCAATCTGTTATAGAGGCTTTGATAAGTTGCGAGCTGCGCAGGCTCCTTCACATCTGGAGCCAAGCGCTCCAACTCCAGTACCTCTTTCATTTTGCTGAGAGCTGAGGTCAGGTCGTTTCGCTTCTCCGCATCGATCGCTTCAGCATAGGCCTCGCGCTTGTGCTCTCTAATCCGTTGCACTTCCGATTCTCGTCGTTCCACTTGCGACAGAAATTGGAGAGCACGCTCCTCTCCGGGCCTCATTTCAAGAATGCGCTGGCCCGCCTGGCGTGCATGCGAAAACGAAAATTTATCGAGATGCTGCCGGCCGACTCGCAGCCAGTCTCCAATGTCCGCTTCCGTGCGTCGCGCTTCAATATCATGCTGTAGCACCAGCGCGTCTTCCTGACGTGGTTCTAGTTGCAGCACCTCATTCACTCGCTGCAGTGCCAGCCGATACTCGCCGTCCTGCACGCGCGCACGCGCACTATCGAGCAGATGCTCGATAGTTTTCGCCTTGTTCGCAGCCTTGACACACGCAGCCAGTGAATCTAACTCAGGAGTCAGATAGCCTTCCGATTCAAGTTCGCTGATCAACTCCTGCGCAAATTCAAAATTCCCTTGCTGATATGCCTCCGTCGCTTTATCCAGCCGCGGCGTAAATTTACTGGGATCAAAAACGGTAAGTGAATCATCATAATGTGCGCGCCTCAGATAATCGCCAAACTCTTTGACACTTGTAAAACGGTGCCTAGGGTCCTTCGCCATCGCCTTACAGAGCACTTGGCTTAGCGCCACACTGACCTTTGGATTGATCGACGAAACCGGAGGCGGATTCGCATGTCGGATGGCTTCGATCACCGCATCCTCTGTGGCCGCAAGAAATGGCTGCTTCCGAGTAAGCACCTCATAGGTGACGACAGCCAGTGAAAAAATGTCCGAGGCCCGCGTGAGTGGCTTCATCGAGAGCTGCTCAGGAGACATGTAGAGGAGTGTGCCCTTACGGCTCATCGTGCGGCTCACATCCAGCCGGTGCGCCACGCCGAAATCAATAATCTTTACCGAATCGTCTTCAAGAACGAAAAGATTGCTGGGCTTGATATCACGGTGCAAAAGGCCAAAGTCATGAGCGGCCTGCAGGCCGCGGCACGCCTGGGAAACGATATCGACGCAGCGTTCTGTCGAAAGTGGTTGAGGTGACGTGCGAATAATAGCGGCAAGCGTCGTGCCGCGAAGCAATGGCATCACAAGATAAGGTTGGTGTGAACCATCCTCATTTATTATGCCTGCGTCCCGAACCTCCACTATATTTGGGTGCGCCAAAGAGGATTGCTTATGGCATTCCTCATAGAAGAGCTTGAGAGCTGCGGTGTCATTTGAATCCAGCAGCATCTTGATAGCTACGTCCGTGTTGAGAACGGTATCGATGGCGCGCCATACGACGCCCATGCCACCTTCGCCAAGCTTTTCTTTCAGTTCGTATCGGCTTTTGGTCTTCTTCGCCATGGCGTAGACAAATATAGAGAACCTGCCACTGACGAGGCATACCTTTCTCACGTGAGCGCGAACCTGCCGCATCAACAATAGGACAGACCGCGCTCAGGCATGAACCTATACTTGCCTGCGTCTTAGTTAGGGCAAGGATAGCTTTCAGTTCTGGCAAGGCCTTGTCTAGAATGTCGCTTTATTATCCAAAACTACGTCCCTCTGGGTTTATCTGGAACAAGCGTGATTTTGAGGGCTCAGGGAACTGCTTGATTTTCGTATTCCAGCTCATTCCTACGGACGTTGTGGATGTCTGGACACCGCTCACCATTCTGCATGGCGAACGAGATCACTGCAGCTACGTCATTAGCCACGGCTTGCTTGCAATCCATGAGGCCAAGAGATTGATCAGCGGCAAGCAACCTTTTCGGGGAGTCGCCAATCTGGGTGCAAACATCCAACGAGAAGCATTGCCGCATCAATCTTCCGCGCAGGAGCGCTGCTTCAATCTAGTTGGTGATTCGCCACGCCAGGACGGTGCTGTGGACAGCGCTCGAACTCATATTCTGCGTGCCAAGGAGGAGTTCAAAATGTGGAACCTCACCATCAGGACGCTGGATGCGCTTGAGAAATGGTAACAACTCTGAATCGTCGGAGACAAAATCCCACGCTGCCTCTGTTCCGGCCATGGAGGTACCTTCTACGAGCAATGCGTTTCCATGGCCCGAGAGGTTCGGCACAAATGCCACCACGCCGTAAACTCGATGCTGTGGATCATTCAGCCTGGAATCCCAACGTGTGGGCTCATCGCCCTTGGGAGATTTATTGATCACCGAAAATACTTTTGCTCTATAGTCATTTTGCAAAAGGAAGTTCATGTTTCGTTCAAATAATTCGACCCACGGATTGGCCTCAAATGCCCCCACAAGAATCACGTTTCCGCTTTTCAGATCGTTCGGTCTCAGATCACGCGCATAGCGGACTTGCAAACTGCTCTGAAGAGATTGAGCAATCTCAGCCAGCCTTACTGCGGCTTCCAGATCAACGATGGAGGTATATCGGCGATTGGAGATTTCAGTACGTAGCAATTTCATCTCTGAAGACAACAGAGGGGCGGATGAAATGCCATTTAAACTTCGATAGGTGCCGGTCAGATATTCATCCAGAGGGATACTGACCTGATCGAATACATGAGAGAGTACAAGTCCAGAGTCGGCCGGCACTGCAAGTGTCGGCTGGTGCGGCAAGAAGATCTGGCTCCAAAGGGGATGCTTTACCGTAACCGCTGGAGTTTCAGCTGACGTCAGATGGCTCCTAATCGATACGATCACCAATGCAACAGCCATCACCCCGCAAAGTATCCAGGGAATCATCTGGTGGATTGATCGCTGACGCTCCGGGAGAGTGGTAATCTGTGCATCCCGAGTCATCGCCCCGGACGATGCGGCCACAACAGGAATCTCTTCCACCGCATGGCGAGGCGTAAAAACCGGAATATAGCCACCCTTTGGAATAACGACCCGAATAGGTTCCTCAGCTCCCTCCTGTTCAAAGTAGAGCTCAAGACGCTGTCGCAAGCGGCTGGCCTGGGTACGAACGATTCCGTCGATGGAAGAATCATAATCGGGGGATCTCCCGAAAACCGCCTGCCCGATCCTCTGTTCGTTCAATTCCCCCTCGCGTCCCTTAAGGGCCGTATCGCAGACGTAAGTGAGCAGAGAACACAGCCGTTCGCTACGTGCGAAGGTGGGGGACGTAATAATGCGGGAAACTAGCTCGCGATAAGCGATCTCCGACCATTCCGTAGACAATACTATTCGCGTAGACCCCAGAGCATCTATGGAGCGTTCTTGCTTCGCAGTTAGCATCGAAGTTCTGTCAGTTTACGCAAATCCTGTGAACTTACGGTGAACCGTTCACGCTAAATTCACTGTATCGGGATACATCACCGCTTGATAAATCTCTTATTTCAAATGAATTAGTGCGTGTATCGCGTTACGTGGCCGTGAAATCGTTCTGCGATAGGAACAGGTGCTGCTACTCCTCTTTCAGGAGCGCCTTCCGATGCTCAGGTATGACCTTGCTCGGACTTCACCTTCAAACGATCACTATGGAGCGAACGCGAATGAAGTCGTATGGAAGCAAAAAAAACATCTGGAATATTCTTCGCTGGCCACCTTTGGCCCTCCTCATCATGCTGCTCGTACTTCCCTGGAGCCAGGCATACGCTCAGTTCGACGCCGGTGCGGTTCTGGGCAACATCAAAGACCCTTCCGGAGCGACTATCAGCGGCGCCTCCGTCGAGCTGCAGAACATCGCAAAAGGAGTAAAAAGCACACGGCAGACCGACTCCGGTGGAGCATACGAATTCGATAGCATTCAGCCGGGAGAATATGTCGTGGCGGTCACGGCATCGGGATTTCAGAGCTCGAAGACAGACGTCTTCCGAGTAAATGTCGGAGCACGTCAGCGCGTAGACCTTACGCTGAGCATCGGTCAGGCAAACGAAACTGTCACCGTCTCCGGAGCAGCTGCCGAGCTGGAGACCGATACCAGCGACCGCGGACAGACTATTCAGGGCACCGAGGCCGTTACACTACCCCTTAATGGGCGATCCTATGCAGACCTCGCCCAGCTCGTTCCCGGTGTTCGCAGATCCCTAATCGCCACGGTAGCTTCCAACCCTCCTCGTGATGCTTCTTACAACGTGAACGGTCTTACCTCCATGGATAACAACTTCATCCTTGACGGTATAGATAACAACGCCTATCAGGAAGCCAACCAGGGGTACTCCAATCAGGCCGTCATTCCTTCACCCGATTCTCTGCAAGAGTTCAAAGTACAGACCGACAATTATTCCGCGGAGTATGGTCGGGCCGGCGGAGCCATCGTCAATGCGAACACCCGCAGCGGCAGCAATGCCTTTCACGGCGGGGCCTACGAATACTTTCGCAACACCATTCTGAATGCCTTCGGTCCATTCTACGGAACCGGAGTAAAACCGACGCTGGTGCAGAACCAGTTCGGCGGCACATTCGGTGGACCTGTACTAAAAGACAAGCTGTTCTTCTTTGTCGACTATGAGGGCCTGCGAGCAGTCTCCCACTCCCTGACAACCGCTACCTTGCCGACGGAGGCAGAGCTCAATGGCCTTTTCACCGTCGACGGCACCGCGGCCGGAACGCCAATCCCCATCAAAAATCCCTACACAGGCATCGTATACAAAAACGGACAGGTGCCGCTGAACGATCCCAACATCAACCCCGTCGCTCTTACCGCCTTCAAGCTCCTTCCCAAGCCCAATATTCCAGGCGCCCACCTTACCGATGCCAACTTTCAATATCTTCCGGCAGCCCCCACCGTGGATAACAAAGGCGACGGCCGCATCGACTTCGTACGAAATGAGCGTCAGAATGGCTTCTTCCGTTATAGCCAGAGGTCAGTCACTTATTTCCAGCCTCCTCCATTTCCCGGCCAGGCGGGCGGTAATAGCAATGGAACTCTGTATGCAAGAACACGGCAGATCGCTGCCGGATACAACTGGACGCTGACCCCAAACTCGATTCTCGAGATGCGCTTCGGCGAAACGTGGACGGAGAGCGGTAAATCTCCCATCTTCCTCGGCGCCCCAAATCTCCTGGCAGGCATTCCCAACGTTCCGCAGGACCCGACCTATACCGGCGGCTTGAATGCTCAATCCGTATCCGGCTTCACGCAGTTCGGCGAGCAAGGGACGAACCCACAGTTCAACAATCCGACTCAGGCAAACCCGAAGGTCAACTACACTTGGATCAGAGGACACCACAGCCTGAAAGTCGGTTATGAGTTCGGATGGCTTTCACAGGCTATCTCAGACTTCCATCCGAAGTTCGGCCAGGACAACTACGCAGGTTCGTTCAGCTCGGCGGGAACTGCAACCACGGCACAAGCCGCGAATCTTACGGACTTTCTCTTCGGTGCTCGCAGCAACTATCAACTTAATGCTCCCAACGAGGTCAGCTACCTACGCTACTGGCATATGGGTTATATCCAGGACGACTGGAAGGCGCTCCCCTCCCTCACGCTCAACCTTGGCCTGCGTTATGAGTTCATGTCCCCGAACTACGAGCAGAACAACAAGTTTTACAACTTCGACCCGGCAAATAACCGGCTTCTCGCTGCTGGCCGCGGTACCGATATCAACAGCACCGATCCCGGTCACGTCTACAACATTCACTACGTCGGGGGAAATTCCCTCGCCAACCGGGCACTCGTCGATCCGGACTACACAAACTTCGGTCCGCGCATAGGATTCTCCTACCAGGCACTCCCGAAGACCGTCATTCGCGGCGGCTACAGCATTAGCTATGCCTATCTCTTCCGCTTCGGCGGTGAAGGACTTCTCGCCTACAACGGCCCCAACAACTATTCGGCGACCTTGCCCACTAACCAGAACCCCAGCCAGGGCCTCTGCACGTCTCTCACGCAAGATCCAACCACCTGCTTCCGCAGAACGCAGGACGGCTACCAGACCAACTTCGCCGGCCCCACGAACTTCTCCACTACCAAAGCACAAACGCGCTACACGCCGAAGGACTTCAAGCCAGCCAACGTACAGGCATTCCACCTGTCAGTTCAGCAAGAGTTGCCCTTCGGCGCTACGCTTGAGGTATCGTATGTCGGCAACCATACAGTCCATATCCCTGCGCTTGAAGACTTCAACCAGGCTCGTCTGTGTCTTCCCAGCGAAGTTCCAGCCGCAAACCAGGGTCTATGCAGCACCTCTCTGGTCAACCGGCGACCGATCGCAAACTTCACCGATATCCTCACGGAGAGCAATGCAGGCTCATTGATCTACCATTCACTTCAAACGAAACTGCAACGCCGCTTCCGCAACGGCATCTTCCTTATCAACTCCTTCACCTGGTCGCGCGGCATTGATCTGAATTCAGCTGATCTGGAGACGCAAAACGGCGACAGTGCCGTGATCAACAAGGTCAATCCAGCAGGCGATCGCGGTCCCTCTGGCTACAATCAACCTCTGAACAACACCACATCCGCCATCGTCGATCTTCCCTTCGGCAGGGGCCATCGCTTTGGCTCCTCCGCTCCCAGCTGGCAACAGCAGTTACTAGGTGGCTGGCAGCTGACCGGCATCAATGTAGTCACCAGTGGAGTTCCCATCAACCTAACCTATACACCGAGTAGCAATCAGGTGGTATCGACGACCAGCGCGGCCTATGCCATTCGCCCCAATCTCACAAGCTCCACATCGGCTGTGTATGGCCACACTCTCGTCAAGACCAACAGCTCGCTCAACGGCTATTTCATCGCAGGATCAGGGACCACATCTCCGCCGGGAGTCTCCATGCCATCCGGAACACAGCTCTTCGGAAACGAAGGCCGGAACAGTCTGCGCGGTCCGGCCTTCGCGCAGTTCGACCTGTCGGCACATAAGAAGTTCACATTGCCGAATGAACGGTATAACGCCGAGTTTCGCATCGAAGCCTTCAATGTATTCAACTCGACGAACTACATCAGTCCATCCACCAGCGTAGGCTCCATCAACAGCAGCACGGGAACCCCAACCTACAGCAGCAGCTTAGGCAGCTTCACGGGTAGCACCAGCGTGTACCCATCACGTCAGGTTCAACTTGTGCTGCGCCTTGGCTTCTAAGACATCACTTGAAAAGGAGGCTGGTAATGAAGCGTTCTGCCAGCTCTTCCCCTTCAAAGAGAAATGTCTCACCACATGAAAGGACCTTCTTCGCTTCCCCGAATCGTCGCGAATTTCCATTCAATCATCTACTCCTACTGCATCAGCCCGGACTATATGGCAGAAATGCTGTCGCCGAAGGGGAGCGTCTCTTACGGTGGGAACTCAACATAATTGTTGCTGATGCGGCAGCCGGTCTGTCAAAGGGAGCAATGCCTCTTCTCTCAGAACGCGACTGGTGGCGCGCTGTTCGGTCTCATTGGGGCTTCTCGATTATGCTAAATCGCCTTTGCACTCTTCGATATATCTCGTCAGCTACTGTCATCGAAGCGATACTAGGGCCTATGGTCTTGTCCCGCCAAATGAAGGAGGCTCGATTGACAGGCATAACGATCAAAATGGTAAAGTTGACCTTCGAAAATTTGCCATGCAATCAACCATCGCAACCCGAGTACGAAGTACAGAGTTTGCGAAGGTTATCGATACAGAGGATGACCTCAAGGAGTTCCGGCAGCATCTGAAAGAGGTCGTCGAAGGCGCGGCGTTCCGAGGAAGTCAGCGTAGCGGGCAGTTTCTCAGATACATAGTCGATCAGGCCATTGCCGGCCACTTCGATGCGTTGAAGGAACGATCGATCGGTGTGGAGTTGTTCAAGCGTTCTCCGACATATGATACCGGCGAAGATGCCATCGTCCGAGTAACGGCCAGTGATGTCCGCAGGCGCCTGTTACAGCATTACGGCAGCCAGGTGACGGCCTCAGAATTCCGAATTGGCCTTCCGCCTGGAAACTATATCCCAGAGATAACACGCCAATCCTTCGCCAAGGAAGGGAGAACTCTTCCGATACCCATTCCTGTTGCTCCGGGAGAAACATTAGAGCTTCCCCCGTTTGATCCTCGAGATCTTGAGATCTCTGAGATGACACGGCACTTTCATCGTCCAGGAGCAAACTGGCTGCTGCTTGCCGGTTTGTTCGTGCTCCTGAATATTGCAGTATGGATCGTCTTCGGCGGGCGTTTGTTCGCGAAGAATGGAACACCGACGGCAATTCTGCCATGGTCGGCGATCTTTCATCTGCAGCACGCGACTTCTCTTGTAACATGTGATCCCAATATTGCTGAGATACAGGGTCTGACCGGCCTGTCGATATCGGCGTCCGAATATGCAAATCAACAATATCTTCCTCAGCCCGGCTCGCTTCCGCCCAATGTCATGCGGATTGTCCGCGATGTCCTGCGAGGAGATAAGGCGGCCAATGTTGACACGCCTATTATCGCGAGCGTCGCTGCGTTGGCCCAGGCGAATGCAGACAGGATCAGCGTTCGGCCAGCCCGCGAGTTAAGACTGGCCGATTTAGATACGGACAATAACTTCATCTTTCTCGGCAGCCCCAGGAGCAATCCGTGGACGACGCTCTTCTCAGATCAGCTTGATTTTAAGATTATTTTCGATAAGGCGTCCCATCAAGAGTTCATCTTGAACCAGCATCCGCACATCGGCGAACCCATGGTTTTTGTCCCCACGGCTAAAGGTTTCGCGACTGGCAACTCTTTTGCAGTGATTAGCTTCGTTCAAAACCCGAATCATGCTGGGCAGATCCTTATGCTCGCGGGAGCAAATGCGGAAGGGACCAAAGCAGCGGGAGAACTCGTCACCGACATGCGAAATCTTTCGACGGCTCTTCATCATTGCGGCATTCATACTTACGATCCAGTACAACACTTCCAGATCCTTTTACGCCTCCAGACAATGGCCGGGTCGCCAACGAGCTTCGATGTTGCATCCTGCCACCTCCTGCCCTAGCGAATGTGTCCAGGAAGCCCATCCCCGTCGGTAGCTACCGTTAGACACGTCAATCATCGTAACTGCCTATTTTTCATATACTTGAAATGACGTTACCACGTAACTAACCTTGCCAGAACTCCTCTGCAGGCCCGTATGGTTGTATTCACTCTGCGACTTCAGAGTTTTGTGTGGAAAGCCATGGTCGTTTGGCTGAGCTTTCCTGACCTGGGATCGTAGATCGGGAGGCAACGTGGTTCCATTACATTCAATATGCCAAAGGATATGGCTTGGCATTATCCCTTTTTCTTGCCAGAACTTCCCTCCAAGTAGCAACAGATCAGCGGTTTTGAGAATGATCATCTCGTGCGCGATCTTCATCATGATCGGCGCCCATCCCCAATCAGCATTTGGCCAAGGGGAACAGGGAACGATTACCGGGACAGTTACAGATCAGTCGGGAGCTGTCATTCCAGATGTAAGGGTGACGGTCAGAGAAGTGTCGACCCAGACCGTAAGTACGACCATTACTAACGCGCACGGATATTACACGGTTCCTTATCTGACCCCGGGAACATATAACGTTACCGCTGAGTCGCAGGGCTTTTCTACCTCGACCATCTCAGGGGTGCACCTTACAGTGAACCTTTCTACCAGCGTCGACCTGAAGCTTACGGTAGGGGCGGTCTCTCAGCAGCTTGTCGTTCAGGCCAATGCCATCCAATTAGAAACAGAAAACTCGGAGCTCGGCGGGACTGTCTCCCGGCAACAGATTCTTGAGCTACCCCAGGTTGGACGGAATGCTTACAATCTGGCGCTACTGCAACCCGGAGTCATTCCTGAGCAGAACTCCGCGCTTCAGACACAGATCAATGGAGGTATGGCGAATACAAGCAATCTGCTTCTCGACTCGGGGACACAAATCAACAGCTCAACTGGCGATCCGACATATACGCCTCCTTCAGAGTCAGTTGGGGAGCTGAAGCTAATTACGAACAACTTTTCGGCCGAATACGGAATGTCCGGTGGCGGCATCCTCACCGCAACGACCGCAAACGGAACCAATAAATTTCATGGCAGCGCATACGAATATCTTCGAAATACGATTCTGAACGCCAATGGTTGGTATAGGAACTTTGTAGGACTGCCTCGCGCACCCTATCACGGGAACTTGTATGGCTTTAGTTTAAGTGGACCAGTCCTACTACCGAAACTCTATAACGGTCGGAACAAGACTTTCTTCTTCGTTAACTATGAGAACACTCCAAGTAGTACACCAGATGCGATCGTAGGATCCGTCCCTACCGCGGCCATGCGCACCGGGGATTTTTCCGGGCTGGTAGATCAGAATGGCAATCAGATCAAACTCTATGATCCCAACACGACGACTCTTGTTCCGGGTTCGACCAATAAGTGGACCAGAAGTCAGTTTTCGTACAACGGTGTTGCGAACGTTATTCCGTCGGGCCGCCTAAACGCGATTGCACTGGCCGTACTTTCCTACTATCCGTTACCAAACAATCCTGGAGTGCAAGGAATTTATAACAATTATGTTTCATCTCCCACGCGGATCACGAAACGCGATAACTTCCTGGCACGTGTCGATCAGAACTTCGGAGATAGAAATAAAGCATTTGTTCGCGTCGGCCGAGTCTCGTCAAACGCTAGTACGCCAACTGTAACGCTCGCATTTCCGCAGGCAGGCGGAAATGGGGATCCGGGAATAGCTCTCAATACCGCCTGGACAGGAGTCGTAAGCGATACGTGGACGATTCGACCAAATCTGCTCGCGGAGTTCCGTGGCAACTTCGATCGCACCTTAAACCAAACCAAGATGTTCAGTGCCGGCTTCGATGCGACGACTCTTGGAATGCCAGCCTCGTTCCAGAGCCGAGTCTCAACGGCAATCTTCCCGAACTTCAATATAGGGGATGAATCGCCGCTCGGGCCGACTTCGTCGAGTTCTTTTACAGATGGTGAAGGAAGTTACGAAGGACAGGCTCATCTCACCTGGTCTACCGGCCCGCATACTGTCAAAGCGGGTTTCGACTATCTCTTTGTCTATTTCAACGAATTTCGTCCAACCTGGCCTGCTGGAAATTTTTCATTCAGCAGAGGCTTTACCCAAGGCCCAGATCCGTCTGTTTCAAGTGCGAATGCAGGATGGGGATTTGCATCCCTTCTTTTGGGGCTTCCCAGTGGTGGACAGATTACAAGAGATCCTTCGGTCGCCGCTTCTCAAAAAAACTTTGATGGCTATATCGAGGACGATTACAAGATAACCAGCAAACTTACGCTGAATCTTGGATTGCGTTACGACATTCTCACCGGATGGACTGACCGTCATAACCAGTTTGCGTGGTTCGATTCGAAAAAACCGGATCCCGTACTAGGGCTTCCCGGAGCACTTCAGTTCGTCGGAGCGAATGGCAACCGCAGACAACAGTCTGAAACGGACTACACGAATATTGCGCCCCGCCTCGGTTTTGCCTGGCAGATGGACGACAAGACCACGATTCGTGGTGGATATGGACTCTTCTACGCCACCAACTCCGGTGGTACGGTACTTGGTTCTGGATTTCAAGTGGGAACGAATGTGTTTCTGGGAAATCCATCACCCGCGCCAAACACTCCACCACCTGGTGGCTCGCTTGCCGATCCGTTCGTCGCCGGTTATCTTGATACACCAAACTATTTGGTGGGCGGTGGTATCAGCAATCCTTTTGGACCAGGGACGTTGCCGCTGCTGCAATCCAGGAATCTGAGCATCCAGCGGGCCATTAGCGGAAGTACGGTTCTGACCGTTGCCTATGCTGGTTCGCGTGGTGAACACCTTTGGTACAACCTGAACCATAACTCGGCGCCAATTACCGCGTTGAGCTATGGACCTAAGCTCTATCAGCAGATTCCAAACCCTTATGCCGGTAAGTTGCCTGGAGCGCTGGGCGCTGCCACGATTCCTTTCAGCCAGACCCTCGTTCCATTCCCGCAGTACACGGGTGTGACATGGAATCGCGACCCAGTAGGAGACTCCTACTATGACGCCCTCACCGTGCAGTTGCAACATCAAGACACGCACGGACTCTTGTTGCAGTTGTCATACACACTCAGCAAACAAATCAACACTATTCCAGAACGGTATAACGGACGCGCTACAACCATCATCGATCCCACAATCTGGGCCTCTCGCGTGGCCTGGCTGAGTACGATCGTCCACAGTATCTCGTAGTCAACTATATCTACAAGTTGCCGTTCGGTCCGGGTCATCGAGTTTTGGGACATGGCATAGCTTCTCACCTGCTGGGCAATTGGCAACTCGGCGGCATCACAACTTATGGCTCTGGACTTCCCATCGTTATCACGGCTCCCAGCAATACCAATGTTCCGGGGATCACTGCTGTCGCCGACAGGCTGCACGATCCTCACCTGAAGAGCAAACAAGACCCGTTGCATTGGTTCGACACCACTGCTTACGGAATTCCCGCTCCTTTTACGGTCGGCACCGGAAATCGGATCGAACCTGATCTCCGCGGACCCCTATATGGCAACTGGGACCTAGGACTCATTCGCCGCCAACAGTTTGGCGAAGGTGTCAATCTTGAGCTGAGACTTGAGAGCGTCAATGCATTCAACAATCGAAATCTTAGCCCGCCAAACGGCGGCGTAACCAGCGGTACTTTCGGCCAGATCACGGCAAGCGGCCAAGCGCGCAATGTTCAGGTAGGCGCACGCTTCTCCTTCTAGCCGTACGTCACACAGGAGATATTGCTGAACCTGCAACTCGGTTTTCGAGCTAGATCAAAGGGAAGAATTCATGATTAAAATGCGCCGTTCTCCCGCCGACCGAGTTGCGATAAGGTCGACTTATCAAGATCTATTGTTGTGCTCTCTTGTGATCCTCAGGGTGTCTTCCGCCCATGCCACCTCCCACAAAAATACTGGTTTGGATGGCAAGGTATTAGTGGGATATCAAGGATGGTTTCGCTGCCCTGGAGACGGATCTCCAAATGACGGATCTCCAAATAACGACTGGAGTCACTGGTCTAAAGGCGCTCCCGCTCCTGAGACGATGTCGGTGGATTTCTATCCTAATACCAGCGGAGTTGAATCCGAATCGGGCGCCCCTTGCCGGGGGTGACGATCGCTAGCAAACCTGCTTATGTGTTCGTTTCCTTTCCTCAGATATCGCCGGACTAGTGGGACAGTATGCGCATGGGAACGAACCAAGCCACTATATCGCCTATCTATACGCCTATACAGGACAGGCGTACAAGGCGCAGGAGCGTCTTGCAATCTCATGGAGACGATGTATCGCAATGAACCGGATGGTCTGGCTGGCAATGAAGACTGCGGGCAGATGCCAGCATGGTATGTCATGAGCGCAATGGGTTCCTACTCAGTTGACCCCGTCAGCGGTAATTATGTATTCGGCACACCTTTGTTTGACAGAGTCACCGTGGACTTGGGACAAGGCAAGCAATTTATCGTAGAGACGGAACGCTCCTCGCCCTCCGATATCTATATCCAGGGCATCGAGATAAATGGCAGAAACTATGAACGGATTTGGTTCACACACAAAGATATTGTTGGAGGTGGCACGTTTGTCTTGAAGATGTCGTCAACCGGGGCGCGGCTTCGGAAACGATCCAAAGTTGGCACCTCCCTCTGCTTCGGTGCGAAGAATGTGAGGGGTGGTAAGAATGAAACCATCATATGACGATAGGAACATCACCCCTTCTTCATGGGTGTCCGCAAAATTTGTCACGGCTCGCTATGGCGCTCTGCGTAGTAGCCGCGATGGAGGTGAGATGTCACGCTCAAGAGAACCGTCTATCCGCGATGCACAGCAAGATGGAACACCTCCGACTCTGAAGCTAGGTAGTGGGCGCTGGTCATACAAACAAAGCACTGCGCGCGTCATCGCGGGAAGAACTGCAGATGGCCACCGGCGCGAGGTTTCAATACGCTTGCTTCTGCTGGGAATAGGTACGACGGTTACGTCTTTGCTGTCCGCCGCGCCGTGGATCGTCAGTCTGCCCAGCATAAGATCTGGGTCTCAGCATCGCCGTAACCTTGATCGCGCTCAGCTTTTTCATGACCTACCTCATAGCACCTCGTCTTCGTGATGGAGAGACCTGCGACGCAGGCGAGAGGAAGAGTGTTTGGCCATTCGTTGCCGGAGCCCTGAACAGCGGCACCAAAGGCCCCAGTGTTTTTGGCAGTGAGGAATTTGAAAGCTGGTGAGACTTGTCAATTGTCTCCGCTCTCCAAGATTATTTGCCGTTGCTTAAGGCGGCATCGGATAACGCGCCGGCGCCTACGGATTCTAAGCTAGCTCAGTCGCTCAGCGCATCGTGGAAATGCGGGAGGACAAACGTGAGCAGCTCCCCGAGGTTCTTAAAGCCAAGATCAAATCGTGCCTTAAGAGGAAGAACGCCTATGAGGCGCTTTTGGCCGAGGATTGATTACGCTTTTTACGGCCCTAGGCTCAAAGCCTGACTGTCCTAATCTCGAGGTGTAGCTCACTGGCAGTCCTTGCGATGCGAAATTTGATAGGTATCCGCAAGTCAGCTTTCGTTTACTGCTTTATGATTCTTTTCGGAATCAACGAGAGAGATAAAAATCGTGGTGACAGTCCCAAAGATCCCCTAAAAGCGCATTTTTTGCCAGTGATAGGAATTTGTCGAGAACTCATTGAAAAGAAATGGCCCCTGAGGGGCGCACAATTGACGAAGAACTGGCCAACTTCTGGGTTGCCGACCAACCGTCGGATCTGCGCATTGGTGACCAGAAGTCTTATACAGTAGTTTGCTGAAAGGCATGGTTTGTGTCAGGGCACGACTTTAGCTGTGTCCTTACGACTGAAACTGCAGCCTAGGAAGTAAATATACTTCGCAACGGCTGAGAATTCATGGTATGGTTCACTTCAATTATTTCTCCAGAAACGTTGTAACTGATTCAACACTGAGCGACGCAGGATCCGCTGTAACCCTGGGTCTGGCTCCTTACCGTAATTGCACGGATTGAGCGAGCACTTTGTTGCGTGAGTTGGGCCCTGAGCAAAGAGGTCGGCGACCGATGGCATAGTTTCGACTACAAATAGAAGACCGACGAGTCTCAATCAGGCCTTTTCTATACCTACAGTAAAACGGTCTCTTGCTTTATCGGGCAAGTTTTACGCGCTGTTTTTCTTTGGAGGTAGTGAGATGCGCAAAACAATGGGTTACATACGCTATTTGGCGGTAAGCATAGCGATGATGTCATCCCTGGGCGGGTGGGCGCAGGTGCAAAGCACAACAGGAACGATTCAGGGAGAGGTGTCGGATCGATCCGGGGGAGTGGTTCCTGACGCGTTGATTGAAATAAAGAGCCTGGATACAAATGCAACCCGCACTACCAAGTCGGACGGCACCGGGAGTTTTTCGTTTCTATCGATGCAAACGGGCAACTATGAACTTACGGCAACCAAGCCGGGTTATGCCACAACGGTGCAGAAGAACATTGTGCTCACGGTCGGCCAGGCGATCTCGCTGAAGGTCGCGCTGACAATCTCTTCGGTAGCGGAGACGATCATTGTGAACGCTGTGCCGCAGCTGGAGACAACGACTGTCTCCTCGGCTTCGACGCTGAATGAGATAACGATCGCGACAACGCCGGTGCTGGGCCGTAAGTTTGAAGACATGCTGACGCTGACGCCGGGCGTAAGCATCTCGCAGGGACCAGATGGAGATGAGATCAACATCAACGGGCAACGGGGTATTTTCAATAACATCAGCCTCGATGGCGGCGACTATAACAACGGATTCTTTGGCGAACAGATGGGCGGCCAACGCGCGGCTATCGACATCACTCTTGAAGCCGTTAAGGAGTTTCAGGTCGTCGCGAGCGGTGCAAATGCAGAGTTTGGCCGTACCGCAGGCGGCGTTGTGAACGTGATCACGAAGTCGGGTACAAACAGTCTGCATGGAAGCTTGTTTGAGTATCAGCGGCTGCAGGCGTTGTCTGCGGACACTTCCAATGGCATGCCGTTGGAGGGCTTTAGGCGAGAGCAGTTTGGAGGCAGCATCGGCGGTGCGATTGTGAAGAATAAGCTGTTCTTCTTCGCAGCGAGCGAGGGTATCAACGAGAATCTGACGCGCCCCAATTTGAGCGCGGTCATAGGGACGCCGTGCAGTGTGACGAACCCGGTGTTTCGCAGCAATATTACAGATGCACAGATCGATGCGAGCGGCGACTGCCAGCGTCAGACACTCCTGAACTTCTATAGGACGAACTTCAACCAGGAGGAAGGGTTGCCGGTAGACCGCAAGATTAACAACGTCTCGGTGTTTGGGCGGGTCGACTACAACCTGAATGCGAAAAATTTGATGTACGGCTCTTATACCTTCGACCGGTCGCGAAATCCAAACCAGACCTTCGACGTCCCTACGTATGGAGATTCCGCGAATGGGATTGAAGGGCCATCGAAGATTCAGACCGTCAACTATAACTGGATTGCTACGATCTCGGCGGAGAGGTTGAATGAAGCCCACTATACCTATGCCAGAGAGCCTCGACCGCGCTTCCCGATCAACCCCACGGCTATGGGAGATACGGGGATAGGATTTGCTCCCTCTTTCCGCTTTGGGCAACCGTTTTTTCTGGGAGCAAATGCCTCCGAAGTATTCACGCGCTCCGACGTGAAGGACAACTTTACGCTTGTACAAGGGCGACACACGATAAAAGCTGGCGGTGAGTATCTGCATAGCAGGAATGTGCAGGTCTTTCCCGGGTTTTTCAATGGCCGCTATATCTTCGGGAGTGTAACCGGCTTTCTGCATTATGCGTCGCCTGCATCCTTGGGCAATGGGTATGGACCGAACACGGTCCAGTGCCCGAATGGCACCTACAGCTCTACGGTCCCCTGCGTGGGTACCGGTAGCAGTCCATTGTTGCTGTATCTGCAGAATGGGCCGACGAAGGCGGGCGAGACAAACGAGCAGGCCGGTTACTCCAACATTGTGAACGAAGAGTACTCATTGTTTGCGCAGGATACATGGAAGCTGACGCAACGATTTACGTTGAATTACGGTTTGCGATGGGAGTCGCAGCTATTCCCGGACCCGGTGACGCCTCCGGCACTGACAGCCTATGGGCAGTATCTGAACAACCCCGCATTTCCTTCCGCCGGCTATCTTCGGAATCAGACAAAGCTGTTTCAACCCAGGGTGGGATTTGCCTGGGATTTAACTGGCAATGGCACCTCTGTACTTCGCGCGAGTTGGGGAATCTTCAATGCCCGGCAGAACATGCTGACGCAGGTGGGGGCGATTACGACGAATGGAGTGCAGAACCAGCAGATCACCCAGTTCGCCGGCGTTAATCCGACTTATCCCAACATCCTGCCGCTGCCCCCGCAGACCGGGTTTCCTCCTGGAATTGGCGTCACCGTCTTCGACCGGAACTATTCGAACCCGCGCATCTACACGACCAACGTGGGCTACCAGCAACAATTGGTTGGCGAGGTTGTGGGCTATCTCGATTTCACGCTTTCCAAGGGCGTTTATCTGACGCGGTTTCTCAATCCCAATGTTGGCCCAACGGCAGTGATTCCTCAGAACGCAGATACAGTGAGCTATACCGGACCTGTGCCCTTTCCCAATCTTGGCGCAGTTACGAACACAATCAGCAATGCAAAGTCTCTCTACAGGGGCTTCACTGTAGGTTTCAGGAAGCGGATGACACATCACTTTTTGTTCGATGGAAACTATGTGTACTCGGTTGACAAAGACGATGATTCGAACGAGCGCGATCCGTTTACCTTTCGTTACGGGAACCTCTACAATCTGAAGGCCGAGTATTCGAACTCGGATCGCGACGAACGGCACAAGTTCAACTTCTACCTGGTGAGTGATGGCCTGCCCTGGGGGTTTACGGGAAATATTCGAATGCAGGCTCACTCGGCACAACCTATTACGGATAATGTGAACGGCACTGGGACAGGTGCGCCGTGTAGCCCGAATAACTCGATTACCCGCTTCGTGAACGGGATCGATTGCGGTCGCAACCATCTGCGGAAGAATAACGAGTATTTCTCTTTGGATCTTGGAATCGCGCGCCCATTTCGCATCCACGACCGGTTCGAACTTATTCCCAAAGCGGAGCTCTTCAACGCGTTCAACAATGCGAATAACGTCAATCCGTTGACGGCTCCAGCGCTGTTCGATTTCAATGGCTTCCTTCGCGTGGGCGTCGGTGATCCCTTGCAGGCGCAATTGTCGCTCCGATTCACGTTCTAATAGAACAAGAGTGGGATGCGGTGGGGATGATGTCCTTTCTGTTGTCAGCCGAGCCCGACGGCAAGGTCGGGAGGGAAAGCCTTGAATCGTGACCAATTCGTACCATAGCCTAACAGACCATATTCGGCAGAACGTTAAGAACGCGCTCGCGTCGGCTGGGTAGGTCTCGCAGGTTAGCCTAGGTAAAACCGCGTAAGCCAGGTGCGCATCCGCAATGTAGGCGGCCAAGAGATCGCTCATCGACTGCTCAAAGCCATCGGCCGTTTCGGCTGCCTCAATCAATGACTCGATGGCGTTCCACAGCGGCGCGCCAATCATCGTTCCTCTGATGTTCCGTGGGGTTGTTCCGGCGATCATGGCCAACATGCCGATAGGCACTGCCTGGACGACAACCATGAAGGGTCTCCAAATTCACGATCGTCGCTCTAGCGGATGCGTCATACTCTTCCTTGAGCTATTGCAGCGCGCATCGTTCAATGCCCGCTTCGCTTTGTAGCGATTGAGCGTCCTTTTCCGACAGCGCTTTTGCGGCCCAAGCCGGATGGTGCAGACATTTCTTGCACAATCGCGAAAGCAGATAGCCGCGGCTCCTCCTGATGTTCTGGCAAAAAATGCTTCTGAAGCTGCTGCTCCATCGCCAATCCCGACGCCTTCCGCTGTTCCTCTAACAGAACCCGCACCTGCACCAGCTGCGGCTCCGTCTTCGAATCGCAATGGAAATGCGGAAGAGGCGGGCAAACAGGGAGGCGGGGAATATATCCAGAAGATGCGCGAGGCCGGGTATCCGCTCGATCTGGACAAGGACCTGAATACGCTGATCACGCTTCGTTCTTTGGGAGTAACTCCGGAATATGCGAAGTCGATGGCGTAGGTGGGGATGGGGGTTCCGATGTTACGTGATTTGATAAGCCTGAAGAGCGTCGGCGTTTCTCCTGAGTACGTTGCGGGGTTGAAGGACTCAGGGATCGCTCCAGCGAACTTCCATGATGTGATCGCGGAGAAGAGCTTAGGCGTGACCCCGGAGTATTCGAAGGCCATCGCTTCAATCGGTATGTCTCTGAGCTAAAGGCTTCCGGCATTGCAGCAAAAGACCTACATGAGCTGATCAGTATCAAGGCAGTGGGCGTGACCCCAGAGTATGCCAGAGCCATGGGAGCAGTAGGTCTTGCGAACCCTGTCAGCGCACGACCTGGTCTCTCTCCGGGCTCAGGGTATCACTCCTGAATATGTTAGCTGGTTGAAGCAGACCTTCCCGGATACGGATATGCGTGGTGTGCGGCAGGCAGCGGTCTTTCATGTCGATGCCGACTTCGTTGCCAATGCCAAATCTCATGGATTCAACAACGCCAATCTAGACAAGCTGGTGAAGCTGAAGATGACAGGCCTTCTTGACTGACTATTCCTCAAAGGAGACGCACAATGAAGCTGATAGCCACAATAGTTCTTCTTGCAGGTTTTGCTGTGGCCGGTCACGCGGAAACTCTCTCGGGCCTGTGTATGGGTCTCGGCTTCGAATACTAAGGTCCGAAACACGGATGCCGCTGAGGTCGTTCTTCACACGAGTAATTGCGGAGACGAGGGCGGCAGCTGCGGAGTCTCAGACAACTCCAATATTGCGTGGAGCCGATGGACGGGCGTCTCGCAGGAGATGCTGAAGCAGGAGGGAGCGCAGCTTTATGCCCGCATGAGCGGCGAGGCAGGGGAGCTGCGCTGCTCCGGGACGGTTCACGACGAAGTGCTCGCAGGGAGGTATGAGTTTGCTGCAAATCCGGCATTCCTGCAGAAGATGTTTGCGATGGGATTCGATGGAATCACGGAGCGGAAGCAAGAGGGTTTTCTCCTTCTGGACATCACGACGGCCTGGATTCAGGAGATGAAGGACGCGGGCGTTATGGAGCTTTCGACCAACAAGTTAATGGGCATGCGGGCGTTGCATGTCAACTTGAGCTACATTCGCGCGATGGCCGCAGCGGGGTATCCCGAGCTGCTGCGAGCCAACAAGCTGATTGAGATGAAGGAGGTGGGAGTAACGCTGGAGAAAGTGCAGGAGGCGAAGTCTCTCGGATTTCATCCTACGGAACAGGAGCTGGCCCAGATGTCGATCTTCAAGATCGATCGCGCCTTCGTAGAACGGATGCGGTCGAAGGACTGAACGATCTGACGCTGGCGAAGTTGATCCAAGTGAAGATCTTCAAGCTGGATGACTGAAGCGGATTCTCGACGAGATAGGAGGCGAGACCTTGATCAACCTCATAAATTTCGCCGCCCCCTTTCTGTGGCCTGCGGTCTGATGCTTGTGCTGGGCGGGGGAGCCTCCGCCGAGTTGCAGCTTGATCGGAAGGATCCAGGGTGCCTTTCCTCTCTTCGATTGCATTGGAACTTTCGGATCGTCTGGGACGAGCAGAAGAGGATGCCTCCGCCTGGGCTGATCCTGCGGCATTACGTCACCAGCTATGATTTTCTGGTCGCCTGCTCTTCGGCAGAGTGCCTGATGTCGATCTCGGAGGATGAGGAAAGCAAGGGGAACTCGCAGGAGACGATCTAGTCGTGGTCCTTCAGAATTTCTGGTGTCAATACGGGCGGTTACGGCTATTCGGAATCGACGTCCTTTTTGTGCCCGTGCTCGAGTTTTGTGCCCTCGAGGATATCGATCCTCATCGAACTATTTGCGGAGCAGCAACTTAAAGGAATCAGGGAGGATCATAAGGTACTGTGTCCTTGAAGGTTATAACCCGACCTCAGGATGAAATGGAAGTCACTCATGATTACGGAAAAGTACCTCCGGGGAACGCACACGGGGGGACGCCCTATGGAACTACATACTATCTGGAGCCATTCTCCACTCTCAACTAAGACGGCGAGTGGTTGACCGAGGCCGCTTCAGGACCACACCGAAGGCAATCGGGAAGTGGTTTACGCTTCTGCCTCCAACATGTGTTGCCATGGAGGCGGGCGTTCACTCGATCTGAATGGATAATACGTGGGCACATTTCACTTGACAAACAAGTAGACGAAGAACGACTCTCTCACTAAGAGGGCTCACTGGGATGCCAAGTAAAGAGACCGAATCGATTCAACTACTTCAAGGAACGCTGGATCTGATTGTTCTGCGTACA
>Ga0193743_1000045_pt1 | contig 84500 bp, 88 predicted proteins | sample L2c2metaG_FD_143038 | JGI IMG/M metagenome (GOLD analysis project Ga0193743, IMG submission 143038) | Soil microbial communities from a riparian zone of the East river system, Colorado, United States - L2c2 | ecosystem: Environmental > Terrestrial > Soil > Riparian zone | place: USA: East River... | reverse complement strand
TGACGATTTGCAAAAAAGCATCCATACACTTAAACACCTTGCCGGCCTCGCAAATAAAATACATGATCCTTTATAGAGATAATATACCATGTCTCTGAAATTTTTTGTGGTCCTCAGAGTAGAATTTAAAGTCATGAGCCAGACACACATCTGAGGATTACTGATTCATCACTCCGGCCACTCTCTAACATATAATTTTCATTGTAGAGGCTCTCAATTTAGTGCACATTACATGTAAGAGTACTATGCAATAAAATTCCGAGGATTTCCGGAGGGATTGGGTGAAGGGAAAAAATCTGAAAATTAAAATTCAGCTTGTATGTGCAAATTCAGACCAGTTGGGATCAATAGTAGATATTTTTAAAAATGTTGAAGCACGTTACTGCCCACGATGTACAATGTACATACTGTTCTTCGTCTATTCTTATGCTCCATTGCATCTGTTTAAAGGCTGCTTCAAGCTTTGACTGCTACGGTGATCTGGAACCAAGTCATACGATATGCGTTCGTGTCTTCTATTTCAAGCTCAGAGCCATTGGACTCATAGCGTCCCGTAGGCCTAATCATTCGCGAAGACCCACAAACAGTTGGGGACTACATTGCGAATTACATCTGCAAGAGGTTCATTCTGAATTCTTCTCATTGGTGAACCTACTGAAAGGGAGTCCTTTCGGAAGAATCAACGAATTCGCTCCTACGCCTCAAAAACCCTTCGTTCTTGGCCTTCCGACGGGATCTTCTCCCATACCAACCTACAAGGCACTAATCGCTCTGGTCAAGGCTCAGAAATTGTCGTGAGTCGAGCATCCTGTAGTCCGGTTCCATGTCTCAGGTATATGTTACAGCTTCAAGAATGTGATTACCTTCAATATGGATGAATACGTGGGGCTTCCCCGCGACCACTCTGAGTCGTATCATACCTTCATGTTTCGCGAGTTTTTCTCCCATAGCATGTCGTCAGTTTCTTTGCCTTATACAGAGCTGACTGATCATCTCATAGTCGATATTCCTGCTTCTCAAGTCAACCTCCTGGTTGGCAATGCTGAAGATCTCGTGGCTGAGTGTAACGCCTATGAAAAGCGTATCAAGGAATACGGGGGAATTGAGCTTTTCCTTGGGGGGATTGGCGAGGATGGTCACATTGCTTTCAATGTAGTCCCTTCCATTGGTTCCCATGACGAAAAATTGAACGCCCTTTCTCTTCTTAGGAACCTGGTTCTGTAACATTATCGGACCTAAGTACATATACCTACTAAACTATCATTTACTGCACAGGATCGTCTCTTTCATCAAGAACGAGGATTAAAACTCTGGCTTATGATACAATCCTTGCAAATGCCCGTTTCTTCAACAACGACGTGGCCGCCGTTCCACGGATGGCTCTAACCGTCGGCGTGGCAACTGTTCTGGACAGCAGGGAGGTCGTCGTAGTTGTCACCGGCCTTCGCAAGTCGCTTGCCCTCAGTAAAGCTATCGGTAAGCCCCCGCCATTGCCTCGAATAACTCTCATATATGATGCAAAATATTTGCTCAGAGGAAGGCGTAAATCACCTTGTGAGCATAATCCTGCTACTTGCAGCCCCCATGCAGAACTCACATCACTCTCAGTGGACGCTTTCTGCCCTCCAGCTGCATCCCTGGGCGCTTATTGTCGTGGATGAAGATGCTACTGCGGGTATGTCGTATCTATGACTGCGACGAGCACCAAACTTATTTAACAAACTCACGGCTTAGAGTTACATGTGAAAACCGTCAAATATTTCAAATCAATCGAACGTGTTCAAGACGAGGTTGAACAGACCCAAGCTGATCTTAAAGCAAGGGGTAAATAAGTGAACAGCAGCTGGCAAGGCTAAGAATAAGATATGCAAAAGTGGACTAGGTTGGCAGAGGCAAATCCTCATGTTTTGAAACTCAAAAGATGTTGTACAGTAGAAATGTAAATATGTATATGTTTAGTAATAAAACATAAGTTTGAAAGGGTTGTGAGTCAACTTCGTTTTTATTTTAGGTAACAATACACATACGCGCTTATAAAATTTTACTTTCAGGTGCTACCATGGCTCGAACATGGGTTTCAGGAAACCAACCCGACTGATCAAAATCCTGAGTGATAACCACTACACTATAGCACCTTGCTGCGTCGGGTCACAAAGGCCAATCATGAAGGACACATTCTCGATAACACCGAGCCAATTTATTCGAACAAACTTTATCATTTACTCAAAACTGAATTGTCGTATTACCTACCCTAACCATGATGCATGACAAAACATATTAACCTCAGAACATGAAGAAATCTGTCCTTGAGCCTCTACGGTCGGGACAAGATTTGGCTGTCAAGTATGTGGAGGTCCGTATAAAAGGTCGCTAGAATGGGTTGCTTCTATTCTGCTTTTGTAATTTGACCCACTCGTCTATGGTTTCTTTGGGCACGTTAACGTCGTGAGATGCACCGAGGTGTCGTCTCAAGTCGTAACCCCGACTAAAGACATAGTCGCAATTACGACGTGATGAACTTGAATCCATGCAAGCTCGGAGGTTGAGATCAACCGTTAGACCTTGTAGATGTGGATAAGGACAGCGTAATGATTTGGCAGTTTTGACCAATTCTTCTGTACGCTTGGCATAAGCTTCGCCTGTAATGGTGTCAATATCAAAGCCGGCCTTCTGAACAATCTCATCGCCAGAGGAAGAACTATCTATTTCAGATTGCGTAGACGGGTGAGTTTTGGCCAAATGTCGCTGGAGGAGATGTTTATAGCCGAAAGCCTGGTTGCATTCCAGATGATGGCAAATAAAATCACGTTTTCCGAGATGAGTGACATTGGTATGAGTGGTCAACGCCTTTTTCTAATATCAAATCGTGAGTGTAGGAAGTAGAAGGTAACCGCTACTATATTTCTTACAGATTTGAAGTCTTTATCACAACCGAGTACGTCGCATTGCCAATCTCTACCTTGGTCACCGCCTCTTCGCTTCTTTTTCGATGGTTCGTCGTCGTTCTGACCAAGATGTTGAGTAGTTTCTAATTGCAGTTCAGTTTCACGCTCATCATGCAATTTCATATGGCCTCTAAGATTGCCATGGGTAGCAAATGTCCGTCCGTTACATGATGGATGCAGGCAGGTTGGGGGATGGTTAATTCGAATGTGTGATTGAAGCGCAGACCACGTAGAGAAATATGTCGGGGTACTATTTGCACCACCCATGCAGCCAATGTAAACGCAAGTATAGCGTTTATCTACAACGTGCTCTGAATATGCATGGGAAGAAAGCTCAAGTGCTTAGACGCACCGTCATGAATCTTCTGGTGGGCTCGTAGATGCTGATTCGTATCAAAGGATTTTGTACAACCATTATGCCCGCATGGAAAAGGTTTTGTACCTGGCGGTGCATGGACGGTACATGTATGGGCACGTAGCTGGTGGTGCTTCGCAAATGCTTCAAGACAGTCGGATTCAGAGCACTAGAAGTAACCGATGGGTTAGGACCAATGAAGAAACATGTGAGACGCCTTACTTTATATGGTTTCGCGCCGTCGTGCCAGGAGTGGTGAGCTCGTAGATGCTGAGAGGTCCAAAAACGTTTTATGCAACTCGGCCTCTCACAAACAAAAGGCTTCATGGACTCAGGTAAATGCGACCGCACATGAGCGTGAAGATGAGCGTCTCGAAGATATGATTTATTGCAGGTTTGACAAACGAACGGCCGCTGAGATAAATTTCAATAAATAGAATAGAATATATTTTCGCTGAATAAATAATTTACTAAGGGTGATGAAAAAACTCACATGACCAGTATGCGATCGTTCATGTTCTTCTAAGCGGGATGGCTTGGTGTAAGCCTTTTCACAGCCTTTGTAGGTACATTGATAACATCTTTTAGTGTTGGACACAAGCGAGCCGTTGACAATGATATGTGTTTTTGAGATGAGATGAGTTGATGAATGGTTAAAGCCGGACTCGGACTGCTCGTCCTGGGACGTGTACGGTGTACTTGCATGCCCTGAGTTAAGATGAAGGATGAGGTCCTCCTCACGCCTTGCAGCTTTTCGTTTCCCCAGTACGGTTGACTGACAAAAAACGTTCATTAGAGATTGCGTTCAAGGGCAAGAGGGTCACGCTATTTACGTGATATTTTGCGTTACACAGACCTTCAACCGAACCTACTATGTACTATATACATGTATACTCATTGCCTACAGGTTCATAAACTCAGTCTCGATCACCACTTTAAGGTTCATTGTGTCAATGAAGCACTTTAGCTCTGGTCAGCCACAAGTGCTTGCGCAATTTACGATCTGCCCTTGATTTTAAAACCACCACGGTTATCAAGGTTTGGCCCATATCTCTCAAGCCGCTACCCCCTTCCGCAAATGGGCCTGCGATTCCAGACATTCAGGCAAATACTTTGCAGTAAGTACTTTCCTGACCCTCATCTGGATTATTAGCCAAAGTTTACGAATGTACAACATCCTAGGCCTTCTTGCATTTACGTCTGCTGTCTCGCTCTTCATGGGAGCATTATTATCGCCATATTTCTTGCGCCGAGGATTTGCTTGGTTGTTGGTGATTATCGAGATATCTAGCTTACTTCGGGCTGTGTGGTCGTAAGCCAAGGCACCTCCACCCCTTGCCCATTTCTCTTTCTGATATATAGTGTCAGTGCAATCAGGAAGCCTGTGTTTGACTCTCCTCAAAGTGTGGCCTCGGAGGCTATTAGCCTATTCGTCCTTTTTCCCTTCCACCTCAGTGAGGCTCGCTATCCTACACTCAGGAAGCTCTATTGATTCGGTATTCGCCAAGTTGTGGCCTTGATAATCGATACCATATTGCCAAAGCAAGGAAGTTATGCAGTGGGATTTCTCGTCCTACAAGGATTCACCATTTCCGCTGCAGTCATTCGTAAGTGTTTTTTTTTTGCCCAGTTGATCCTCGTGTGACTAGGTTTCTTGATATAGACTTGGCATACACGGGTTGCCTCTTGTTAATCGCCCTTTTGACTGTACCTGCTTTTGATCGCGACGTCTGGCTCCGCGACCTTGATTCATCGCCATCGCCATTTCCAATGCAGGTTCTTTTTGTTTTCGTGTTCCCTTGTCTTGTCCCCCTCTTTGAAGCGACGCGTTTTCTGGTTCCTCAACCTAGTTCTCAGGAGCCTACCCCAGTATTTTGTCTTCCAGGCTGTAATTGCGAGCTAAAAAATCATCCCCCAGACTTTGAGTCGATAGACCAACACGAGCTGCCAGTCGTCGCCACGACCAGAAGTGCACCCGCGAATGTGTCTGCCAGAACGCTGATTAGAGTTCCCACCGCAGTCGAACAAAGGGATTCTATTCAAATTATGCTTAACATTCTCCGTTGATACTGCAATCTTTTTTAACTGTTTTTTATCATATTTCATGTTGACAATAAATATAATTTCTCAAAAGGCTATTTTGTCACAGTGCTCATGTGATTTTTTGCGTGACGACGAACACGACAAATAACGCTGTGACACAGACGCGTCGCTTTGTCACTGTCAGTGACCTGAATTGTTGTGCTTGGGCACTGTCCGACTTGACCACCATGCCAGAAAAGAAAACGTCGCTGCGGCTCTTGTACACCATTAACAGCTCGCCTCAGTACATCCTTGCTCGTTCTCATACCACTGTTCCAGTAACTCTAGTGCCAACAACCGAGGGTGTCGCGAACGGAGATTATGCACAACCCATCTATGCTAGTGTATTGCTTAAGACTTGCCTAAACACTATTTGTCGGTCGAGCCCAGAGTTGATTCAAGACCATTGTCGAGACTTTTCTCTTTATGTTCTCGATCCTTTGGAATCAAATTCAGCACCCGTACCTGTTCGTATCTCCAATGCAAATAAGGAACCGTCATCAACGAACCCTAGCTCATCATTAGAACAACCACGAGGCGTAGCAGTGGGACTAGGACTTATGTCATGGGCTTTGGCCTCTGACGACAGTGACCCAATGGCCGTAGTTGGTACCATAGTGAAACAGGGTAATGGTCAAGAGGCATTGGAAGTAATATTTGCCCTCCGAGAGGTATGTTTGTTTGAAACATCTTTAGAAAAAGTCGATTTTATGTTCACTACTTCAGACGGTTGCAATGAAACAACCAGCATGGACCGCTTCATCAACATCAGTGCGACATGCGGATTTGAAACAAGATACGCACAGGTGTCACTCAAGTCATGTAAGATGTCCTTATGCGGTGTTACTTTGTACGTACCCTGATGAGTGTTCCATAGCAGTATTCCTCCCAACCGGTAGCGTCTTCCTCCAGATTGCAAGTTGATGTCTCAGCTTCCATCACAAGGGCTTCCTCAGGGGAAGCGCACTCATACATAGCGGACACTACACGAGAAACTCTTGCGTCGATCCATATGAGAACTTCGAAAGCAAAGATCAAGCCTCATAAGAAAACACTTCGACAATCAAAAATACCGGCTACGGAGTCTGACAAATTGATGAATGCGGAAACATATACTGGGCCTTTGAAGAAAAAAGGACGTCCAAAAACGATTAATCTCGAGGCCAATTTGCTAGTGCCTCAACCTGCTGCACCTCCTTCTGACTCAGGGACACAAGAGGTTATTGTTATAGATGGATCGGATAGCGACAGCGCCCCAACCCCGGCAGTAAAAAATATGCAAGTCAAGTCAGATGATTTTCGGACTCCAGCCAGTCAGGATACCAACAGAAAGAACCGCAGAACCAAACAGCCTACGACACCTCCATTTTCGACAGGTCCGCTCATTAGACGTGCTACGCAATCCAATGGAACACATGTATTTCTGCAACCTAAAATTGAATCTCATGAACCCAACATCCTTGACGTCCTAGCATATCTTTCGGCTACATCACCTTCCTTGCCGAATGCTCAAAGTGCAACCATACTCGCTGCGCTCAGTTCGATCGACTCTTCGGAGAACCTTCCACCAGAGAACGCTCAGAATACTGGTCTAATTTCTGCTCTCAAGCATCTTTTATCCCTCTATTCAAAGTCTGCGAATCCCGAACCAAGCCCTTCCCCTAAACCTCCAATATCACCTTCCCATGATGATGACATTGTTGTTCTAGATAAGGAGAACATCAATCCTAGTAAGTTTCAAAAGAAAAAAGACAGCCACGCTCGTAAGTTGTCGGATTCCAGCTCAACGCCAAGCTCTGGGTTGCATTCCACAGAACAAACATCTCGTCCGGAACGACATATCCAGAATTTACGCTCCGACGACAATCCTTTCGACAGTACTCTCTTAAGAGAGTCCATTTCGAATACTGGATCGGATCGGAGCGTGAGGAAGCGTACATTGAGTGATTTCATGGACGAGAAGGACTCTTGTAGGAATCGAAGGAAGGGTAAAGAACAGGAGCGTGTAGAAAGGCGGCATTCGCATTTGCAACGCACCCAAAAACGCACCTCCAATGATTCTCTGAGACACTATCCCAGATTCATCGCTCCAAATCAACCACGGCTTGAGCAACCTTCGAGCTATTACCGAACCGGTATGGAACCATGGAGTTCTCCTCCCCGACCGAGTGTCACACTCCGGGATCATGGTGGAGACATGCTTGGTGGAGTCGATACCTCTAGGAAGCCGCAATCGCCCAAGATCTACGCCTCTTCGCCTGTACGTTCTGTTCAGGCCCAACAAGATGCTCGAAAAAAATATGTGGTGCCAGAGTGGGCTCGGACAAGCACTGCCACACAACCAAGGCTTTCGGAGGACGCCCAACGGGCACTTGAAGAAACAGAACAGAAGAAAAAACAAGAGAGGTCTTTAGCAAGGAAGAGATTGTCTATGCAGAACAAATCAAAAAACAAGAGTACCAGTACTCTGAAATCCAAGAAACCGCAGTCAGGGGAGGATCACACTTTCACTCAGAAACCACAAACCCCACAAGGGCATATCGCAGCTACTAGCAGTGGCCCGTTGTTCGCAGCTGCGAATATCTCATTTCCCATCTTCGCCTCGACGCGGTCATCATCGCCTCCTCCAAATCCCCCTTCTATCCCAAAAACACCCAAGACGCCTACTCGAAATCGACAACCACCCCGAGCCACCCCCGGAGGAGAGTGTGATTCTTTGTTCACTCCAGTCATGAGAAGTGGGAGCCTTTTTGGAAGCGCCAACTCACATTCGTCGCATACCACGTTACCACAGACATTTACATCACCTTTGGGGAATCGTAAGAAAGCAAAATTTGGGTCTGATGGTTCTATCCTACGATTGAAAGGGGCTGTTTTAGCGGACGCTTGGTCCACAATCCAATCAGCTGAGCCAAAGACAAAAGAATCGGACCAATTAGGCGAAGACTTAAACGCGGTTTTTAAACAAGATTTGGAGAACGCCTTTGACGATCTTGATTGCCCGCCAAGTTCACTACCGATTGCTAGCAGCGATATAGATGTCGACGAACCACACCCCCAAGCTTTTGAGGACCTAGATACGATAGATGCTGACGAGACCGAGACTAAACATGTTGAGCCATATTGGCCTGGGCTACCTCCATCATCGCCGCCCCCTCCTTCAAGTCCAATGATGCTTCCCGAAGCCCCCGATTTCGAATTCCAAACGGACGATGGGATGGATGACTCAGAACTTCCGGTCGCAACCGACAGTGAGACGGATGCTGATATCACCGCATTCGACACAGATATTTCTTCTCCGTCTGAGAGCCCTGCTTACTGTAACGACCAAAACGAGACAACTTCCACGACCGATGATTGCTCTGCATATTTACTTCGACAAGAACACTCTCCTGACGCCGAAGACAACCCAGCCTTAACTATGGACGTCTTTGAGCAGTTTACGAATTTCAATACTGGCTCAGACGATCTACAAGGATATGTAGGAGGCATTGTCAATCCTGACCTCGACGCCATCTTTCGGAACGGCTTGGACGGTATTGATTTTACTGAATTCTGGGAAACGTTCAAGCCTTTAATCGACGATAACGCGAAAGTCAACCGCAGTGCTATAAACGACGACCCCCAACACGAGAAGGATGTCGCAATGAACTCGTTCGAAACTGTTGATCATGCCAAGTTAGCGGACGACATGCAAACACTTCTTAGCGGCTGTCTTATGTGATATTTCCCCGCCAAAACCCATCTACGTTCAAACGTAAGTCACGGGGAACACAAAATCTCATCACCGTCCCAGTCACCGGTTCCTCATGCTTGTTGTTGCTTTGTTTTTTTTTGTTTTTTTTTTTTGCACCTTGGGACAATGTCTTGACACCAGTAATCATTTTATGTACATATTTCAACCACTTGCAGATATATTTCAATGAATACCCGACAAGAAAAGGCTAGCGGGTCACCTACGCGAAACAACCACATATTATCTTCTCATTTGACAGTACACGAATAAAGTTGTCCATCTACTATGATTCGAACTTTGCGTACAAATTCGATGTGGTTCGCGCACCCAAGTCACAGAACCAAGAAGACTTGTCTTATCAGTCGAGAATCATGTTTACCGTTCTTCGTACGTAGTCCAAGGTGGTTTGGCTGTGCAGAAGAAAGCAGGACAAGGGGTATATTAATTACCGTGTTTTTGAAGAATGTCGTAGTGACCAGGGCTAAAACACACAGTAAGAGGAGACATCAAGTTTAGACAGTATAAATAAACATTACCGATACAGTAAAATCAATGGTGGGGCCTCGGGACGTAAATCGTATCGGAACTTGATGAAATCGGTCACTCCGTCCCCTCGCCCGCCGTTAAGGTATGCAACGTCAATGTTTAGCTGCAACGCTCTTGATAAGGCTTCAATTTCCACGTTATCTTAGAAGAAATGAAATTGAAGTCTGCCAAATATGATATGGCAAAATAGCCCGATAATTAACTCACCAGCTTCTTTGCCCATAGCTTGTACAACATTGATGCAATACAAATCCACATCCATGATATCTCTGGTGTCGGGATGGACCACAAAACCTTCGTAAGATTCACGGTTAAGACGTATCTGCGCTGACTGTAAGTATAGTAGGTAAATAATGCATGCAATAACTGTATAGGAGGAATGATCGCACTGTAAGGAACCTCAGATAAATCACGACAGAATTGGAGACTATGGAATAAAGGTGTGAGCATAAGATTGAGAAAGGAAAAATGATCTACCTTCAGGATTTTGGAAAGCGCTCAGCAGGAGATCCACTGTTAGCTTCATACCCTCTGAGTTGGGCTTTATAATATTTTCAATCAAGGAAGCGAACTCTGCATAAAAATCTTCATAGACAAGTTTCTCAATTCCAGCAGACTGAAGTGTTTCATTTGCGCTTGAGAGGGATGATAAACTTGTTCCAACGGCTAATTCATGATCTGTAGATCTTAAAAGGCCCTCCACATATGCAAATCCGAGGGCTTGGAAATAGTCAAAGTCGGAATATGTGGATGGGATAGGACCCTTACATCTGTAAAAGCAGTCTCCATCGCCTGTTTAGCAATTGTGTGGCTCAGTCGCTGTCAATTTCAATGAAGCAAGAGGTGCTTCACCTCTTGTTCTTCTTATTGAGTCATATCCATTGGCAATTAACCAGTCTATTTGCTTCAAGAACATGGCAGAACCGTTTTCGTATTCAGATCGAAGGGTAGACATGCGCGATGAGGCATCCATGAGTGGTCTTCGAGGAACACTATCGTTAAAAAGTTGCTGCGTGAGGATAAAGAGACCTCGATAAGATTTCCCTCGTCTTAAAGGTTATGATGGTCATACTTGATTCAAATCATAGAGTTGGGCTGGGCTGAAACCAGAAATACCTGGCCACAAAGCGCGTGTTAGTTTGATCGATATCATCTAAATTTTATGTTCATGATTTAACCTGGAGCATGTTCTCTTGAAAATCCTAGAAGGCCCTCATCAGAGCTAAAGTCCAGAGGTGGAAGTTCGGTAGGATCGATGTCTTCGCAGTCAGACTCCGGGGGTAGATCCTTCGTCTTTCTCAGATTACCTGTGTAAGTAATCAATCTTTCGGCTGAGTTGTACCCTCCGATAATACTGACTAGGTGTTGGTGGTAGCTTTGGCGTCTCGGACATGTTGTTATATGCTAGGCTAAGTATAACTTCAACGATGATCGCTCAGAAGCCGAGGATTACATAATCCCAAGACCCTATCCTCAACGTCACTAAAAGGACGGAGAAATGAGATACCCAGACGTTCTCAGTGAGAAGGCAAAGGGCAAACAACGTGCTGTTGATCCTCCAACAGACATATTTGAGGGTCAGACCTCTTCAAGTGCATTTCAAATCCCAGAATCATCGCGGGATCTCGTCGTACGCTTCACTGAGGGTTCACCAGACCTCACTATCTCTGTCGACAAGGACGACACTGTACGGCATCTCAAGAGACGCGTGAGTTTTTTTCATGAAAAACAAAAATTTGTCAAGTAGAGCTCGCCTATCTTCTCTCAGATTCGCGAAGTTCGACCTGAACTTCAAAATCGTCGACTAAGGCTTATTCACTCTGGCCGCTTGCTCTCCGAGGGGACTCTTCTCCATGCATGGATAATATCACTTGAAGAACGGCAGAAGAGAACGAATGCTGATGAAGGCATTACTGGCCATATTCCCAAGACTACTACGACATGGATCCATTGCTCGGTGGGCCAACCATTAGAACCTGGGGAGGCAGACACAGAGGATCCAAACGCGCAGGTGACGAAAGTCTTGGGCACTCTTCATGCACTTCTTATAGTTTTCCGTGAATGTAGACCTCACAAATTCAACCTGTTCGCGGGTTCGACCGGCTCGCTTCCGTCGGCTTTTCTCAAGAAGACATAGACAACTTCAGGCGGCAATTCCACAGCCAATCGTCTTCCAACTACCTAGACGTCGATTTTGAAACAGAAGAAGAATGTACGATTCTTCCCCATCACTTTTTAGTTGCCCGTCTTCAACACACCTTTGACCAGATGACGAACATGCTCGTGTCCTTGAAGAGCAGTGGATTGACTCCATCGACAATGCAGGCTCGGCATCGCTATCTCAAACTGCTGCCTCTTCCAGTGCCTCAGTTCTTCAAGGAGTAATTGTTGGGTTCTTTTTTCCCTTCCTACCGTTCTTCTTCATGCGGAATCGGAAACCAGCTGCATTCTGGGAGGATGGATATGAACAGGAATCGACATCAAATGTTATTTTTTCGTGAGTCAATTAATCAAGTGAATGCACTCACTGGCTTACATGTATTCATCAGACGACGTATGCAGATGGGTTTGGTCGTTGGCTTCCTCATCAATGTTCTATTCGGGATGTGGCGCTTCTTGCTGGATTCCTCATAGGCTCGTTTACATTGGTTTACATCGGTTTGCAATTGTAAGATTTAATACCATTATCTATATCTCTCGGGATTGCAGACTCTTGGCAAAGGTTCCTCTTATGTACTAACGATCTCAATACGCTCCAGGTAAGATAAAATACACACTATGTAATACAGACTGTTTTATGTCCAAGATACCCTACATCAATCGGCCGACTATCAAATTTCTCCATGTAATGTATACATGCCAATCACAAAGGGCCTTATCTTATGGTTACCACACCCCCGCAAATCCACAGATAGTGAACACGATCAAAGCCACACTAGCAAAAAGTAATGTCCAAACGCCAATATCCCACACAATGCGCTTTCTGAACTGCTTCTTTTGCAAAACCGACTCCTTCCTCAGCAACAATTCATCATGGACTGCTTTCGGACTTGACTGTCTCGATGCTGAACCTATACCACGAGCGTCATCATTTACAGCACTGTTAAGAGCCGAAGAATTTTGCTGCGTGGGCTTCCGCGGAATGACGATCGTCAGTGGCCGTTTGAAGAAGTGAGTCGAGATATGTACGAAGGCAGGCAAGAGATACGTGCTCAATAGTGCCATCACCATCAATAGTACTGTCAGGACCGCAGAAATCCCTGATGATGCCAAGTATGAATGATCATTGTGATTGTCTGCGCCAAGATTGGCAAAGGATCGCGGCGGAATCAAGGCCAGTAGAAGGACGAGGAAAATAGTGGATGCGCGTGGGACATTGAATTTTACTGAGCGAAGTCCAGGAAGCAGAGGCAGTGGGGTGGTGACTATGACAGGCGGAATGCCGAGTATCAGAGTAAGGGAGGCGAAAATAGCCTGGAGCTTCGGTGAAAGACTAACATCTGCGAGAAGAGGCGGAATGGAATGGATCGAGTCCAGTATGGGCGTTACGGTGCTTTTTTGGGGATGGATGACAAGATCGTTTAGCGGGATATCCTGGATGAGTGTAAAAAGGAAGGACTAAATGACACGAACATCACAAAGCAAAGATTACTTACTGTGGCAGGTGACTGAGGAGACGAAGCTAACAGGACAGATGGGAGGAGAAGAAGGACTGCAGTGACGATTGAAAGGAATGAGAGGAATCGGAAAGAACGGGAGCGTGGGGTTTTGGCGGTGGAAACGGGGTGTGCAGTGGTTTTCAGAGAAACATAGAGGGGAAGCGTGGAAGATGTACAAAATGCAAAAGCGATGGTAACTATAATAGTACATGGATCAGTAAGAGTGAACCGAGCTTGGGATTATTAAAATACCAATTGGCGGCCAGAAGGACTCCGTTCCTAGCCAGCTTGTATGGCTTTCAAGCGAACCATGATAGATAATGACGCTAATCCAGAGAACATAGGTGACTATGGATAAAGATGTTGCATAGATTATCCGTTTCGACTGGAGAGATTTGGCGTAGGATAGATAACCAAGGACGGGGGCAATGAAAAATATCATGATCACGTAGGTCAGGACAGAATGAAGTTTTCGAGGTAGTAATGGCTGCAGTATGTACACGGCGTCTATGACACTCAATTAGCATAAACGAACGAGAAGATAATCTAGGAAACTCACAACGTAGATATGTTACAGCAACTAAAATGAGTAGAACACCAGTTCCAGCCCTAACCGAGCCCCGCAGAACCATCCGCCGCCGCTCCTTACCTCTGCCACGAGCAAAGGTATCCAACACGACTTCCGTTAGATCTGCTTTACGCAGATATCGGGCCAGCATGTACCATATTTGTCTTGCATAAACAGATGCCAATGCCGAAGTAGAGAGGGCGAGTAAACCGTACTTAAGTGGTAGGCCCGAATATGGCAAGTTTAAAGCACCGAGCTTGAGGTATGGCGCAAGGAGATAGAGGAATACTAATGAGGGGTGAAGAGGGGGAAATATTGTGGATTTCCGCATATCAAATACGGGGCTAGCAAGGTTGCTGAATTCGTCTCTATCGTTATCTTCATCGTCCGTGAAGTCAAATGGGTTGTTAGACTCTTCTGAGTCGTGCAGAAGGATGAGAGCAGCGGAAGAGTCTAATGCAGAGAGATACGGAGAGTCGTCGTCGCTGTCGGAGCTCCCGGCGCTTATAGTGGGCGAGCTGCGAGCATGATGGCTCCCAGACGCAACTGGCATTGTAAAGGTTGGCGAGTTTCAACTTGCACTGCAACGGCGACACTCATGTCACATTTCGCCTGTCACACTATTGTCTGATTGTCACACTATTATTCCCTTTTAATTATATCCCGAGCGAAGCAGTAAGGCTCCCCAAACAAACAAATATTCCGAAAAGCTAGACAGCCTGTGACTTCTTCCGCTCTCGTTTCGTCTCCTACGCTCTTTATATCTCGTGTAGCAGTGAAACTAGTTGCATTCTATGGTTTTCTGCCAAAAAAAAATGGAGTTTTTCGAGCTGGCACTGTGTTTTTCAGTGTTGGTACGCCGATGACTCTTTTTTATGACTCTGCACCTTCAGTACCACTTTAAATTTGAAGATTATGCAGAAATATCTAATTCATAAAACATTTTCATTCTATATAAAAATTGTGCCTGCCAACTTGGATGGCGCAGCGAGCCCCCCCGCAGCTGGCGGTCCTTAATTACACCATCGACTTCAAGCTGAGGTAAATCTCCCAGGTTTTTTTATGTAACATCAAATTTAAAAGTCCGCATATGTTTGGGCAACACATCGTTGCAGCCCCCATTTCGTCGATACTATCATGACCCCACACATCGACCGGACCTACCTTTCGCCCACTTTGAATATCTCGCCCACTTTTCGATCAATCCATCTCAAACTTTGATTGTGAGTTCTAATGCATATTCATAGTAATAGTATTCCATGTATTTTTTTGGCAAAGAGTGGTGCCAATACTATCTTGACCCCACACATCGGCCCGGACCTACCTTTCGCCCAGTCACAGAATGTCACGGTCCAAAAACGGTAAATATTTGATCTCCGCCCTGGCACATCCTGGCATGAGCTAGATTAGCAGAAATCAAGCTACGAAAACTATTTGTAAGTATGTACAATATAGGATGAGTATAATATATATTGATTAGAGTTGCTTTGAGAATTAGTAGGGTATACACGTGCCAGCGTGCTTTGGATACGAATCTCGTATTAGGGATCATTGGACTGTCGATCCCGATATTGAGTGGTTCGCCGCTCAGCAGGCATCGGACTCGAGGGACTGGAGAAGACGCGCCTCGTGTAAATTGCAGCAGAGGTTAGATCAGACGCGATTGAAAAAAAAACAATCTCTGACACGGCCTAAGTCGGCAAGTGTGACAAATGAGCAGATTTTCTCTTCATTATTGGCACCACTGTTTGCCAAAAAAATACATGGAATATACTAAGAATATGCATTAGAACTCACAATCAAAATTTGAGATGGATTGATCGAGAAGTGGGCGAGATATTCAAAGTGGGCGAAAGGTAGGTCCGGCCGATGTGTGGGGTCATGATAGTACCGTTTCTCTCTCTCTTACACCGCATCTACTCTTTCAATAATTTATATATATAAACAATTTATCATAACACACATATTCCAGGTGTTTTTATGCTGTGAAAGTTGTTGTAAATTTTATGTAGGTCAAAAAGAGTTTTTGTCACGCGTCCTTTGGGCGTAGCGGAGTTTCAATTATTTGGTGGACGTGTGGCATTCATCAGTCACGACGAAACGCGAAGGTCCATGAAGGGTATGTAGCAGCTGCAAGTGCCGGTCGCAGCTCTAATAATCATATACAACTCTTCCTCCAATCCAGGGGTATCCATAGTTGTGTTGGTAGAAATTTCTAATGGTTCGGCGGCCAGCAAGCCGTGGAATAGTAGCATACGATGCACCCAACTGCAACTCGATTCATAAGCGATCGGAGGGTAATTCGAAAAAGTGTTACATACAACCACTTGATGTTTCGTGTCAAAGAAATCAGTTGAATACCTGGCGTCAGATTAGTGACTATATATAATTGAAAGCATGATAGATAATCTACCCGGTAAAAAGCTGGGTTGGTACAAGTCCCTCGTGAGTATCAAAAACAGTTGACGTCCATTCCCAGATACCACCGTTTGAGCCTCTGCCATTAAATTGGTCCAAGCCCGCAGTCGCTCTTTTTATTGAGGATGAGATGCAAAAAAAAAAACATTGCCGTTGTAAAATCACTCACGGAACCGGATGCCAATTCCTGAAACCAATATTAGCACCTCCCTCATGACCTACATCGTACAAATCTAAGAACAGCCGCAGCTCGGGCTCAGTCGGCAAACGACCGCCTTTAGAAGCCGCGAAAAGTGCAAGGTCGTCGTATGAAGTAAGAACAGGCCAATGCGCTGCGATTCCCATGGGGATAAGACCATACAATGTTCGGATCTTGGAGATATCGTGTCAGCCCACAAATTTTAAAACAAAAAAGAACAAACCTTAATACCGTCGTCTTCGGTCATAACCCAGCTTTTCGGCATCTGTACACCTAGGTGTTTCCCCTCTCCTATCCAGAATTGCTGGAATTCTTGATTTGAGATAGGGCGCCATTCTGCCTTAAATGCGCCAACAGTGACATGACGCTCTGGGCTCTCATTGTCCCATCCAAAAGTATGGCCTTGTACGTCCTCAGCGAGCTGTAGGTTTTGATCATCTGCCTCAGAGTCATGATGCCCTAGGACGAGAGTAGCAGGGCCAACGAAAACTCTTTGCGTGGATGGGAGTGGGATGGTAGACCATTGAAGCATCAAATCTTCCCATGGCGGAACTGTAAATCCAGGGGGAGGAAGAGTACCAACTCCAGCTTTCTGGATAAGCATGTACAGCAGCGTCTCAAGGAGAAGCGTCAGAGCCGGTTAACATTAATGAAGGATTTTGGAAAATAACTGACTTCGACATGGAAGCCTTCATGTTCATGAGTCGTAACCAAAGTCCTGGCGATATTTCTTGTCAAGACACGCTTCCCAGTCGCCAGGTCATCGTAGAGGGTTGCAAGCCGACGGCGAACGCTATCTCGGAAGGCAACGATAGAGTGGAGCGTCGGCCAGTCTTCGTCTTTCTCTGGGACCTCCGAATGGTTCTGGCAATGATACCGTCAGAATGAGGAGGTAAAAATACTTTAATGGTTTATTGTTTTACATGACAGTGGTCCGGATCATCAACATGAGGATCAATGCCTCTCTGGATAAAATATTGAGTGCAAATCTTTTCGAAGAATAGCTCGCAGTGCCTATCACCTCAAAGATATTCCAGAAGTAGTTTGGCTCAGTGGGGCCACCACCAATGGACTTGTGAAGGAGCATGTCCAGGAATCTAGTGCCTCGTATCAGCCTGCATCCTGAAATGAGTACACGTGCGCATGAAGACTTACGTTGGGATGTGTCCGATGTAGAAGAGACATTTGTGACGCAAGTCAATTGGTTTCTGGTGAAGCATGTTTTTTGGTATCATTTGTAACGTGATGAGATCCCAAGTGGCCCAAAGGACTTTCCATTCGTCGATGGTGGGGATGTTGCCAGATTTTCCATCTGGAGATGGTGCAAGACTATGGGCGATAGTGTACGAGAGAGGTCGGTAGACAAAGGCTGATTTTTCTAAAATATGGAGGGTCGAGAGTGTTGTCAAGGGGACTGAACATATGGATCGAAGAGAACAGAGAGAGAATATGTTTTCTTGACTTGCTTGCGAAGGATTCGTGTCTACGAAGGCTGTGGCCTGTAGAACAAATTGGGATCAGAGGCAAACGGGTTATATGGTAAATAAGGCCTACGGGGTGGGCTTGATCCTCTAAGGTGACTGTTGTCGAGATGAAGTAATTGATAGTGGATCCACCATTACCATGAGACAACAAGGAAAATGGCATCCACTCTCCCTTGCAAATGAAGGTCTTATTGACTTGGTCGACTGAATTTTGGTCGATAATGATGCCCATACGATTCTCACAGGCATGTTCCTTGAATGTCTCCTCCAAGGAGGCCGCTGTGAACGAAGCACCAACGAAGTAAACATAGATAGAGGGAAGAGAGAGTATAGATGAGACACCCAACACTGAGGAAGGGGTTGTCGCACGAGTGTCTGGAGAACCGGACCTCGATGAGTCAAAAGATGTTGCAGAGGAGGTGGGGGAAGGCATTTCGCAGTGGTCAGACGAGGGTGCACACAACAACAAATTTATACCATTTATTTCTGACGTAAAATACAAACAGATTGCTAGGTAATACCAGAATGGAGGCCCTTAGTGGGATTCCGTTCCTCCGAAGAGGCGTAATATTTTGGAAGGATCCTCTGGAACGTGGAGACGCTAGAATTGAGACAGCGTATGATCCGATGGGGCGCACAAGCGAACCCTAGTGCCCTCATGTTCAGTCAAATTAGACCGCGCGAAGTGACTAGTGATCTACAAGATGAGGGTCCAAAAAAGCGTGAGCACCAGTCACCAGTGACTTTCGGAGGTTGAATAAATGAACAGGCGAGTTGGCCAAATAGGAGGTTCACAGAGGGGTATCGAAACCTGAGACCAGATAAGAGGAAGTCGCAGGAGAAAGTCAGAAATTGAAGGAGAGAAACAAAAATTAAAATGAAACCTCTGGTTTATGTACCCTCGCAGCCTCCCCCACCCAAAAATCAATGGCGTGCTATGGCGTGCTGGAACATCACGTGACACCGCCACATTGCCTATTTTGGCATGTTCGCTTCCTTCCCCATGACCACCATAGATCTTATTCCTCCAGAGATCCTGGTTCAAATCTTTAGTGCATCCTTCTACTTGGACGATAACACAGATGTAATTCTACACAGTCATCAAGGTCCCCTCCTGATCAGTCAAATATCCAGAAGATGGAGGCAAGTCGCCCTCTCAGCATCCCAGCTCTGGTCTTCCCTTAGTATAACAATCAGTCCATCCACACGACCACCGAATATCTCCATGCTCAAACTATGGCTCAAACGCTCATCCTCACAACTTCTCTCTTTCACCATCATAATAGAACAATTTTCCTTGCTAAACCCGGATTTGGTCCTGCTCAGTCAATCAACTCTTCAAGAATTAGCCGCAGAATCTCAACGTTGGAAACGCATAACATTGTTCCTTCCGGGATCCCAGCAACTCCTTCGTGGCATTTTTATCCATGGCGCTCCGAATCTCGAATCCGCCTCTTTCCAGCTGGGTCATTGGAATGCCGATGAGATTAATGACATCAATCATATTCTTTCTCTCTCCCCCTCTCTTAAAATACTTTACTGGAGAAATAGAGCGACCCAGTGGACATCTTTTGATAGCCCATTCGAGAGTGAGATAGGCAATCTACAGGTGTCCTGGAATAATCTGACAGACGTTGATCTAAATACGTGGATCACTTGGAAGGCCGCACTCGATATTCTTCGCCAATGCAGTAAAATTGTCAATTTTAACCTACACCATTTCGCTTATGGTCCTGATGGCGAGACTAAAGAGGATTACTCCCCCGTCCTACTTAACTACCTCTCAAGTCTCGGTATCTACCAACTGGAACTAGATCATAGCCTCGCAGCTCTTTTCGACAAGCTTATATGCCCAGCATTGCGTCACTTCCACTTTACTTGCGGCTTCATCAAATTTGTCGCATGGCCCCAATCATCCTTCCTCGACTTTCTTGTCCGTTCGGCCTGTCACCTCCGCACCTTACTTCTAGAGTACACCGGCATCGAGGAAGATCAACTGCTCCAATGCCTGGGGCAATGCTCCTCGTCTTTAAGTTGTCTAAAAGTTTACTCGAACGCGGCTGGTTCTATTTGCATTGGGGATAAACTGCTCGACCAGCTTCACCCCCGATCGACCGCTTTTGGTGAATGTATAACGCTTTGTCCGAACCTCCGGACGCTCGTTCTTCACTACAATATACAGTGCGCCGAGGGAGCCTTGCTGACAATGTTACAATCAAGGACGACACTGGCTATTGCTCAACACCATTGTACAACATGCAATGTCTCAATACAACATGTTAGTTTTCGATTTGCAAAAAGTTGCAGGCCCAACGAGGTTGATTTGATATCCCTGCGAAATCTGGCCACAACTGGAATGAATATTCAGTGCCTATGAATGTATTTTAATTAGAAGCAGGGTGTGATTTTACAGACAATAACGATGGTATGCATGCAAAGGGACAAATGAATCATGATAAGAGAAATCTTAGATCCCATAGAATTGTGAGGTAAAAAAGAAATGAAGACGATTACGTGAAGTCATATAAATGCATGAAAGGTTCAGACAAAAGGGTTCGGGAAAAGTGGTCAAGAAAAATCGAACGAAAAGCACAGATCTATAGCCTTCTATAGCTTCATCAAACCTTTCATCGAATTTGCAATTGCGAAGCTCGATTTTGCCATGATCTGCCGTGATTCTTTGGTAACCTCTGGTAAGGCCTGCACTTCCCCAAGTTTGTTCGCGTGTTCGCTTAGCTCGCGCAGGATCTCGTTGCCCTGATGTGCGGACGCTGGTGGAAGGTTGTCTTTGCAGACGGCAACGATACTGGTCACGATCGTGATGATCTCAGTAAGGTTCTCGTTCAACTTGGGCGAAGGCGTTGGGCTGCGGACACCCGAAAGCACACTTTGAATGGCATATACAATGGACTCCGTTTGTGCTTCGAGGTATGGCTGGAAGAAAGAACGAACAAAAGGTGAGTGGTTGTACAAGGAGACAAGTGAACGAAAACTAACCTTCAATTCTGCCCAAGCATCCTCGGAACCTTCTGCTTGCCCAGAATCATCACTCACTACACCACCCGAATGGCCATGGGTGTCAAAAATGGGAGGGGGAGAGTTTGTCTGCTCCGAACTCGAATTTTCGGATGGAGGTCTCCGTCTATCGTTGTACGATCGACTATGATTTAGAGAGGAGCTTGGCGACTCGAAGAACCGACCTAATCGACTTGACGTCGACTCTTGACTAGGCTTGCGCTGGTGGCTAGGCCTCATCTCTTCGACAGACCGAAGGACAGGAGAGAATCCAGTCGTCGCAGCCCCTGAAGGGCCAGGAAGAGCAGCATACGAGAACTGATCTTGTTCAGCCTTGGTAGCTTTTCGAATGCAAACAGTCCTTCCAATTTCTGTAATGGTGAGGGAAACATGACTAGCAGCCGCGTCCAACAAACTAACAGGAGACATTCCTGAACTTGTCGCATGAGTCTTGGTGGCCGCAACAAGGTTGCTCAAGGTTGCCTCCGCTCTATCTCGAAGTGATCGTAAAGCTTCAGGATTAACATCTGATCGATCGCGTTGCGGTCGACGTTCGAATATTTTAACATCTTCAATGATATTAGTCACGGCGTTCACGACTGATTTCATAGGAGTGAGCACCCGAGTGGGAGCATTAGACCGCCCTGCAGTGAGGAGGCCATCGATAGCAGATAGGAAAGCTGTTATGTGGATATCAAGGACACCTCCATCTGGAGAAACGGGAAGTTGATCTTCGGTTTTGTCAAATTTGGGCGTTTGAAGGAAAAGTTGAGAAGTGGCTATTGAAAGAAAGATAATTCAACATGAGGAGAATCATCCAAGCCGATATTTTTACCTTTGACGCTTCGAAGTTCCGTCTTTGCCTGTTCGTACTTCCGTTTGTAGTCCTTTAGCTGGTTGCCAAGGTCTCGAATGAGAATCAAGTCAGAATCTTTCGAGGTAATCAATTCATCATTCTGACGAGAAAGGTCATTGAGCTCAATCATAAGGGCCTCCAGGTCTGCCCGAAGCTGTTCAACGTTCCCCGCGTCCGTCTTGAAAACGATCAGATTTTACGATGCAAGAAAGATAAAAGCTTATACCTCTCCTTGGCGAAGTTCGTGCTCTGCCTCTAGCTTCATACATCTGTCACGATAGATCTGTAACTCTTCTCTGTCCTCTTGAGCCTGACGACCTTCATGTTGCCGAAACTCTTTGATTTCCTCTAGCTCCTTTTGCAGCACGCGTATTATAGCGTTTTGTTCTTCAGCTCGCTGTAGTGATTTAGCGTTTGATCTTAATCATAATAGCAAAGATCTCACCTGACGCATACTTGCAAGCTCCTCCTCCAACTGCCTGACTCGACTCTCGCTTTCCTTTCTCTTCCTCTCATGTTCGGCGTTATCCCCAAGATCTCGTTGTAGGTTTGTGATCTGTGTCTGCATCGTCGCTATTCTGTATTCGTAGTCCCGACGCAACTTCTCCTGGTCTTCTGATGCATTGGTACGCACATTCATCATACGCACATTGGGAACATTGTTGCCGGTTGAGCGACTTGACTCAACAGATGAACGTCCGTATTTGTCGTATACATCATCACCGCTCTTATTTCCTGCCACAAGTTCGTCATCGTCTTCAACTCCTTTCAGCCTGGCGCTGAGGCCACTCAAACCGACCAGCGGACTACGAGAGCTCATAGGACTTGGATATTCACTGGCGCTGTCGGGTTCAATATCTCCACCAAGGCCATCTCGGCCTATATCCGCTACCCTCTCACGTTCGTCAAGGGTTGTCCCGCCACTCTCCCTGCCATCACGACCGTATGGAATATCAATGTACTCCTCTTCCATAGTACTTTTATTAGGTATAATTACGGCGCTTGTTGCTGTGGTGCTCTGCGTGCCAGGGAGGGTACTAGTGGTTTCACTAGATGTACTGACAGCTCCGCTGGGTCGCCGTCCGAACTCACGTTCACGTTCATCGGACTTGCGAGTGGTATCTTGTGACGGCTTGCGACGAGAAGCGAGTGCGGCTGAGAAACTTTCTTCTCCGACAATCCTTCCGGTAAATACATCGTCGGGTCTTCGATACGTATCTTCACCCTTGCGACCGATGTTAAATTCAGTTTCGCTAGGTCGACGTCTGTCTTCAGAAGGTCTGCGACTAGTAGTGCTTCCACCATATCCACTGTCCGACGGGCGATCCGCCGATGCACGACCAGAGGCTTTTGCTTTCCCAGCATTTCGAGAAGGTGAGCTAGATGGAAAGTCTGGAGCAGGGAAATCGTCGTAGGTCGATGCGGCGGAGCCTCTGCCTGAAGGCTGTGGGTATTCGAATTATGTCAAAACTGTTTCGTGGTGTTTGGGGACAATGAAGATAACGCACATCTTCCTTGAACTCGGGATACCGACGAGCTAATTCAAAGTAAACATCACTGGAAAGATCCTCAAAACGAGATGCGGGTAGTGTTGCCAATTTTTGGCGCGCCTGATTTCGTTTTGGATGAAATTCTTCTCTGACGGGAAGAAATGGGACTTGGGGAAAGAATCACTAAGACTGGAATCATATGGAGTTGCAAGACGTACCCTCGTTCTCGTTCTTTCGACGCACTAATTCGTCGTAAACATCGGTGGATAATTCATGAAATTGTTGGATTGTTAATCTAGTAAGCTTTGACCTTGCACTTGAACGAGAATTGGGAGGAACTTGGATGTAAAATGTAAATGCCTATTAGATTGGGGAAAAAAGGACGATTTGCACCTTTAGCTAAATATGATGCCAGATATTTCCCAAGTTCTGCATAGTGGATTTTTGAGACCTGGCGATAGTCGATGGTTGGAACAGCGGGTGCACTCTTTAAATCCCTGAGAGGTCGGTAGGAATCTGTGCGATAATTGGATATGCCTGAAAATGCTGTCGGCGTCGGTGATGGACCACGGGAAGTCTGCTTCATAGTTGTATGTATGGTTGCTTAGAGAGAGGTAAGAGGCAGCGAGGACATTGTGGACAATCGTCGTCCTTGACGGATACAAATATTATCACAACACGCTGCAATCGCATTCCTCAAGCCTATCTGTCACAAACAAACACAAAGCACACACGTGACCATTGTACTGCATACATTGTTATGCTGTAAATTTATAATACTTTTGCTTTCGCATCCCGTGTAGCTTTATTCAGAGCGCGTTTGCGGATAGACTTGTGAAGGTTGTGGGTATAACTAATGAAGAGACTCGGCACACCAACACGAGTGATCAAATGGTCAAGAAGAGCGTGTGACCAGAAAGGTGTCGAGGTATTAGGCCGTCCGCTATAGGCAGCCCCGCAAGGGAGGCCTATCTTAGAAAGTACGGAGCGGACATAATTAGCAGGCGTAGGAATCAGTGCCGATGATTTGCGGATTTTGGATAGCTTTGACACCTGTTGAAAAGTTGTCAGCGAGATAATTTCTCCAAGATTTGTAACCATTTACCACAAAATACGTGTTGACATGCTCAACAGTGATGTTGTCCTTTTTAACTTCCTCCGCTAGGGCGCTTGTGAACGTGGCTAAGAATGCTTTCGTTGCCGAATAGGTAGCCAGCATGGGTGACGGAATGGAGCCAGCAAAAGAACCAATGTTTAGAATCAAACCGCGTTTTCTGCGCATGCTTAGAGTCTTTATCTGCAATGTGTGATGTACTCACCGTTGAACCATGCCTGGAAGGATCGTGTATGTGACACGCAGTGTAGCATTCACATTGATGGCGACAATGTCAGATATCTCATCTTTGGGAGTATCCACTAAATATGCAGGCATTGTATGAGATTTCCCAACATTATTTACTGTCAATGATTAGCATTGATGGATGTATTGACGAAGGAAGCAGACAAACATACCGAGAACGCCAATGTCCAGTCCTCCACAGATGGTTGCTAGTCCATCATAGGTATCATCACTACTTTTCGCAAAATCGATTGAATGTGTCAACGTAGAAACTTTATATCTGGATTCTAAATCAGAGCCATTGCAAGTCAATCAACCAGTGATAGTAGCATAACATATATAACAGACCGATTTCTGCAGCAGTTATTGACAGCAACTGGGGATTACGTGCCACAAGTAGCACATTAAACCCGTTTTTGGCTAGTTGGTAGGAAAACTCTTTCCCAATTCCATCAGTGGCCCCAGTTACAACAGCCCATGCTCCTTTTTTTGCACCAAATCGTTTCAACTGACCGAAGCACGGATTTCAAAGGTGCTTTCAGTCGAGAATAAAAATACCCACATTGACACCGGGAATAATAAATGTTTGGAGAAGGACAGAGAATGTTTGGTAAACATTTTTAGCAGCAGTGATAAAGCCCACTGCCAACAGAAGAAACACAACAAATGGCCAGTCGTGTACTAATTGGCACAAAAGAGTCAGAACGACTTCAAAGATGTGATATGGGAGAACTCACTGAAATAGGACATCAGAACGTTTATTTGTGACGCGTCCATGGCGATGTAATACATTCGTACAAGTGACAGACTCAACTTCAAGCTTCAAGGCTTACATAAACAGGCCATGCTTACGGGTCAGTGATTTTAGACCCTGATCACCACCGATTTTAAATTTGCGGAAGAGTATTGACAGTAAATTCACAATGGACATAGAAAGGTTAGTTATTTGTGTAGTCAATGCATGCAAACCTGAACGACTTCATAGATTCCGACAGGCCGGTTATCAAGCCATCGACCGCATCTGTGACTATTACACTTCTTTGCAAGAGCGGCCTGTTGTCCCCAATGTAGAACCCGGATATTTAAGAACCCACATTCCTGGTATGTAAGTGACCCTTCACTGATAACTGGAATCTTTAACAATCGAACCCTTCCAGTGTACCCTCCAGAGACCGGTGAAGACTTCCAGCTTATAGCCGACGACTATCAAAAGTTCATCCTTCCAGGCAAGCTTGAATCTTTCAAGTTTCGTTTCATTAATATTTACGCTCTGAACATCAGGCTTGACCCATTGGCAACACCCTTCTTTCTTTGCTTATTTCCCGACAGCCTGTACATTTGAGAGCATGCTAGCCGATTTATATTCAACAAGTACTTGTAATCCTGGTTTCAACGTATGTCTAGTGGTTTCGAACATGTTTTCAAGATATTGACGCGCTCGATTAGTGGCTGAGTAGCCCTGCTTGTACCGAGCTAGAGGCCATTGTAATGGACTGGGCGGCCAATCTCCTTGGGTTATCATCAGCTTTTACAAATGCTTCCGGAACAGGAGGGGGTTGCATCCAGGTTGTACTTTCTCATATTCCCTAACTTGAAGTCTTCTTAGCTGAACGAAAATTGAAAGACCACAGCCTCCGATTCTGCCCTCGTAGCTATCGTTGCTGCACGATCTCTGTATCAAAGAGACCATCCAGATGCGAAGTTGGAAGATTTAGTAATATATACTACTTCGCAAACACATTCTTTGGGTGCGAAAGCAGGAGTTGTGTTGGGATTACAAGTACGAACGATTGACGTTGCATATGACGATCAGTTTGCGTTACGAGGTAAAGCCCTTCGTGATGCCCTCGAAGAGGATGCTAGAATTGGACATAAGCCTTTCATTCTTGGTAACGTGTTTAGTCAAAGATATTCATTCTCGTCACCGAATTTTACTTTTGACCAGTTGCAACTGTTGGAACCACCTCATCCGGTGCAGTTGACAACATCTCCGAAATAATGGAAGTTGGTACGGACGTTTACAAATATTCATGTGTCCATCTTCCTCATCATTCCGTATCTTTTATTAGTGAAAGATCATCCGTCGCTTTGGGTACATGTTGATGCGGCATGGGCGGGCATGGCCTTGTGTTGTCCTGAAAATCGAACCCAACTTTACCTGGAAGAAATCAATACTTTTGCCAACTCGTTTTGCACCAATTTCCACAAGGTATGTGAATGTACCTATATTAGAACAATTCTGGAAAATAATGGAATGGATAGTGGGGACTTGTGAATTTCGATTGCTCAACCTTATGGGTGCGTGATCGAAGACACCTAACAGATGCCCTGGACATCACACCAGCCTTTTTGAGAACGAAACATGGCGATGCAGGTGAGCTCTGGACTCCAGTGCGCGGCTATTATCTGACAATGATCCTAAGGAACTGTCATTGATTATCGAAACTGGCACCTTGGTCTCGGGCGTCGGTTCCGCTCATTGAAATTATGGTTCGTCCTGCGAAGTTTTGGTGTTGAAGGATTCCAAAAACATATTCGTAGAGTAAGCTTCCATCCACTCAAGTAGGCCTATCTAGGCTCATCTATTGATTTCCAGGGCATTGAGTTGAACAATCTGTTCGCTACCCTCATTCGAAACTCTGATAATTTCTCTCTTGTCACCCAACCCTCTCTCACTCTCACGGTTTTCCGACTTATCGCACGACCCGAATCCGCTGGCCAACCTGCTATGGCTCTTGAATCTCTCAATGACCTGAACCGCATGCTCTACGGCCGTATATCTGCCAGGGCTGACATCATGCTGACACAAACCAGCTTGAATGGAATCTTTTGTATCAGGTTTGCCGTAGGCGCCACACGAACAACGGAGATTCATGTGCGTGCAGCGTATGATGTTATATGTAAAGAAGCAGAGACTACTCTCGAAATGTGGGCCCAGACCCACTTTTCCAGCGCTCACTGACAGAAAAAACTCCAAAATAAGATCCTGTTATACGACACTACCTTCTCGTGCATAGAACATAGTTCGGGACCCGACGATTTTCTGACATGAAGTTAGCAAACGGCCAATCGGTCATTGAATCAGGACAGTGATTGCGGCAGGACACGTCCTGAAGGGACAAAAAAGATATGGCTGATCGCCTTTACGCGAACGATCCGTGTAACGCAAGGCTTTTTTACTTGGTTACATTAGGCTTCTCATCTCGGAATTTTGAGCATCGGTCCGGTCAACACACCAGTGACAAAATGATTCGTGAAAAAAAAAGAAGTGACAACACGGAGGAGATACCACAAAAGTTCAGTGCCACTAGGGTCCCTCATAAAAAGAATCTCGCTCCGAAAAGGACAATCTGAACTCAAATCTGAACTCGGAACGATACTAAGCTAGCTAGGTGACCAGTGGTTGCTAACTTTTGATTGCTTTCCTCTCAGTGTGATCCACACTTCACCTATGCTCCAAAGTTTGCAGTGACACCCTATATTTTGAAGAAAGATGTTGAATTAGAAAAAAATTTAAATTATGTGAATTAGGCGTAGCTTCGGACAATTTCCACGAGGAGATGTCGAAACATGCCGATCTGTAGGTCCATTTTGTAACTACCTCCAACCGTTATTTCTTTCCCACCACCAGAACGGCTGGTTTCGATTCGATTTTTAATCCGGAACCTGTGGTTAACTGCGTCACCAAGATGATGCATCCAATGTCTTTATAATAATTTCCGATTCGCTCTCTCGCGTCAATGATCTGCTAAACGTCTATATACGGCCCGGGAATGCGACTCTTAACGCTTCTCTTCCAAGTTCTCGTACTTATTGCCAAATGGCAAATTCTGACGGTAGGTTTATATATCAGTTAGCTGGCTGTAGTTATCTCGTTTAAAATAAAGAGAAAGCATACAGACTTCTGATTGAGCGGTGGGTTGACTCTGAGTTGAGTCTCACATTCAAGAATACTAGCAATAAATTATATAAAAGCTAAAGGCTCCAGACCAGAGTTGGAGTTGCTGTAAAGGAAAATTGTCATGTTGAGAGACTCTCTCCGTTTTATGGCCGAAAGACAAAATTTAAGACTGAACACTATCCTTGTCGCTATTTCCTGGTCCAGGGTTAACATTTTGTTAATTGTATAATGACTTACATGTACTTACATCTAGTAGTATGTAAATATCCAGTTGTGTGGTAGTTAAAGCTCCTTATTTCTCCTTGCTGAGCTTCTAAAATCCCAAGGTGAAGTTTTTATTCTTTATTCAACCCGCTATAGGAATCCTTCTTTGTTTCAGTAGCAATATGTACGAGATACAAACGTTGAAACGCTTTGCGGGAAGTCCACGGCAAGCTTGCCTCCCAACGGATCTTTATTATGGCAAAGCTGGGCGTGGTCCTGAGTCTTTTCCGACGGCAATAATACAATAAATAGCTAAAATTTTATTTTACGAGAGCACGATAAGGGGCTCCCGGGATATTTAAAAAACACCGGGGTGGGTGATAGGACGCGACGTGCCACTTCTAAATTCTAATAGAAATTCTAATTCGGCACCGCTTTATGTTGCCATCATGTGACCAGAGTATCCTTTGTCAATCCCTCACAGAATTTTGGCACTCGGATATTTCTAGATCCCATGAAGCAAAAAAATATCACAATTATTTTTCCAAGCGGCCGCCCCAATATTGAGACTGTAAGCCGTTGAACCTGTCGTAATACAGTTTTGTCAACTGAAGCTTTGCCTTGTTCATAATGATAGACGCGTTGTAATAATAAATTCCCATGCCAGTCTTCACTGTCAGTCTGCGCAGGTCGATTAGTTCCAAAACGGACCCGACAATCGCTGGATTTGATCAGCGCAGAGGTTACCGATTTTGCTGATTCCGCCGCAGAGGTCGCATACCAACTGGCGATAACTTGTAGCAGGGACGTAGTATAAAAGGATTATTATTCTTGAGGTGGTGAGTACACATTCTGAAATCACCCATGGACGCAGAAAGGTAGTTATCTCAATGCTGATCGTTTTGTGCAGTCACTGAACGCAAAGCTAAATGATCTCATAGTTTCAGGAAAGCCGGTTATCAGGCTATCGACCGCATCTGTGACTATTACACTACTTTGCAAGAGCGACCTGTTATCTCCAATGTCAAACCCGGATATCTAAGAAACCACATTCCTGGTAAGTGTCCCTTCACTGGTAACTGAGACCTTTTCAACAACCAGATCCTTCCAGTGTGCCCTCCAGAGGATGGTGAAGACTTCCAGGTTATAGCCGACGACTATCAAAAGTTCATTCTTCCAGGCAAGCTTGAACCCTTCGAGTTTTGTTTCACAAAACGATGTTAACGTTCTGAACATTAGGCTTGACCCATTGGCAGCACCCTTCTTTCTTTGCTTATTTCCCGGCAGCTTGTACATTCGAAGGAATGCTAGCCGATTTATATTCATCAAGTGCAGTTAATCCTGGATTTAACGTATGTGTGATAGTTTCTAGCATTCTTTAAGGGTATTGACGCGCTCGATTAGTGGCTGAGTAGCCCTGCTTGTACCGAGCTAGAGGCCATTGTAATGGACTGGGCGGCCAACCTCCTTGGGTTATCATCAGTTTTTACAAATGCTTCCGGAACAGGAGGGGGTTGCATCCAGGTTGTACTTTCTCATATTCCCTAACTTGAAGCCTTCTTAGCTGAACGAAAATTGAAAGACCACAGCCTCCGATTCTCTTCTCGTGGCTATCGTTGCTGCACGAACCCGATATCTAAGGGACCATCCAAATACGAAATTTGAAGACCTAGTAATATACACTACTTCCCAAACACATTCTTTGGGTGCGAAAGCAGGAGTTGTGTTGGGATTACAAGTACGAGTGATTGACGTCGCACACGACGATCAGTTTGCGCTACGAGGTAAATCCCTTCGTGATGCCCTCGAAGAGGATGCTAGAATCGGGCGCAAGCCTTTCATTCTTGGTAACGCTTCTAGTCATAAATATTTATTCTCGTCACTGAATGTGCTATTGACCAGTTGCAACTGTCGGAACCACCTCATCCGGTGCACTCGACAACATCCCCGAAATAATGGAAGTTGGTATGGACGTTTACACATATTCATGTGTCCATACTCCTTACTTACAAACCGCATTCTCGTTAGTAAAAGATCATCCGTCGCTTTGGGTACATGTCGATGCGGCATGGGCGGGCATTGCATTGTGTTGTCCTGAAAATCGAATCCGACTTTACCTGGAAGAAATCAATACTTTTGTCAACTCAATCTGCACCAATTTCCACAAGGTATGTGATTGTACCTATATCAGGCAACCCTGGGAAATAATGAAATGGATAGTGGGGCCTTGTGAATTTCGATTGCTCAACCCTGTGGGTGCGAGATCGAAAACAGCTAACAGATGCCCTGGACATCACACCAGCCTATCTGAGAAACAAACATAGCGATACAGGTTAGTCCCAGGCTCCAGTGCGCGGCTATTGTCTGACCATATTTTACAAACAAGGAACTGTCATTGAGTATCGAAACTGGCACCTTGGTCTCGGGCGTCGATTCCGCTCATTGAAATTATGGTTCGTCCTGCGAAGTTTTGGTGTTGAAGGATTTAGAACGCATATTCGTCGAGTAAGCCTCCACCTACAAGTAGGCCTATTTGCGCTCATCTATTGGTTTCCAGGGCATTGAGTTGAACAATCTGTTCGCTACCCTCATTAGTAACTCTGAGGATTTTTCTCTTGTCTCCGAACCATCTCTCGCTCTCACAGTTTTCCGACTTGTCCCAAAACCCGAATCCGTTGGCCAAGCTGCTTTGGGTCTTGAATCTCTTAACGACATAAATCGCCTGCTCCACGGCCGTATATCTGCCAGGGACGATATCATGTTGACGCAAACCAACTTGAATGGAATGTTTTGTATCAGGTTCGCTACAGGCGCCACACGGACGACGGAGGTTCATGTACGTGCGGCGTATGATATCATATGTAAAGAAGCGGAGAGCACGCTCGAAATATGGGCCCAGACTCACAGAGACAGTCTTGTGTCCACCTCGATATCACGTCAAGCTCCGTCATCGCTCAGAGTCGTCAAGGCGGCTCCCTCTCGTTCTCTCTCGGCGGCATTGCGAGATGCTCGCACTCGGCAGCCTGACATTGTGGCTCATAGGCCCCTCTTGCCATTAGGTCTTAGGGTTAAATCCCCTTGAGATCCCCTTGAGGGGCAAATTTCGGGGAGTTCGGTTGAGTAAGATGGTGGTAAATCAATATGGCCCTGTCAGTGTCAAGTTACTTAGAGTCAAGAGGTAGGATTCGGTTATAGAAGTTAGTATTTATTGCATGGCGATAGGGCTCAGTTTTTGGTCAGGATCTTGTGGTAGACTATAGATATTCTTGCGTGAAAAAATTATTTGGAAATTGGCCAAGGCGCTGAGTTCGGTTTTAAAAATAAACATCAGGGAGTGGACAACTGGTGGGCACCGTCGATTTGCCGTCGCGCCATCACAGATATTCACAAACTTTGAGCGGCCTTCAAGAGGCTTTGGGCTTGCGAAGAATTTGACTTTGACTTTCGAAGCCAAATCGTATCGAGTTCTACCGAGGACTACTACTAAACCCCCATAAATGTATGTAGTGTTGACCTGGAAATAAAAGTTCATTTTGATGAGGACATCGCCCGAAGTATCCCCTCCGGCATTATCCCAATGTCACACGGTTTCCCACCCCACTAGCATCAGGAGGAACAGGTAGACTCCCGCTGCGACTGGAGACGAATTCCTGGTAACTGTAAAACTATAAATAACAAGAATCCTAGACGAAAAATTCATCTTACATTCTTCCCAGTCGCATTCGTTCCTGTGGCGAAACAGACGGTTGTGTTGACTTCAAAGCACGGAGTATATGCTCCTGTTGGATTTCATTCTGGGGGAGGTGTTACCGTCATATGTAAGCAGGGAGAAGAAGTTTGCTCTACCTTCCGTTGAGAATTTATTGTCTGCTTTTCTGAGCTTTGAATTATTGACGAGCTTGATTGAATTTGGCGAAGCTATGTGCACACTGATGGATCAGAAATTATTAGGAGACACATCTATCTTGAACTCACCCTTCTCTGTAAGGCTGCCTCTTCCGCCTTGCTCAGAGCAGGCTGGTTGGGAGCATTTCCGAAGGTGATATAGTTGATGGGCTTGTCGTCGACTTGGTTTGAAATACTTGTTGTTAATGGCATCTGGGCAACAGACGAATGTATAACGTCGAGATGGGCATTGTAAAGTAATGCCTGCAGATCGGCCCCAGAAAACCCTTCCGTCCTTGCCACTAGTTGATCAAAATCTACTAGAGGGTCGACGGTCATTTTCCTGGCTACGGCCATCAAAATCTTGGAATACAAACATATCAGAACTCAACAAGGGTAGCGAGTGTAAGAGGGAGAATACACATACATCCTTTCGTTCTGAGGCGTCAGGCATGTTGCAAAACAGAGACTTATCCAATCGCCCAGGTCGGAGTAATGCAGAGTCAATAAGATCAGGTCGACTGATCCTCAGGCGTCAGAACCAAAATGCAAAATATTGGCGCAAGAGAGCAAACCTCGTCGCAGCTAATACATAGACACCTTCCAAGCCTTCAGCTCCATCCATTTGCGTGAGCATCTGATTGACCACTCTGTCTGTCACACCCGTGCTATCATGTCCTCTGAAAAAGGGTGTATGAGACACATCAACTGCACGCAGATGAGGTAGGTCACCTCTTGGGCGCAATTGAATCGAATTCATCAAAGAACAAGATACATGGTTTCGCGGCACTAGCCCGTTCGAATAAGTCTCGCACCTGGAACACCACATATTAATTACTTTCAAAATGATAAGATATCCAATGAAATACCGATTTTTCACTCGCACCGATGTACTTGTTGAGAATCTCCGGCCCTTTCACGCTGATAAAGTTTAAACCACATTCCTTTGCCACTGCGGAAGCCAGCAGGGTCTTTCCACATCCGGGGAACCCGTAAAGGAGGAGACTAAATATAAGTGTCAGGTACTGATGTATCGTGGCACACGGATGGGGTTTCCGTACCCAGATCGCAACCTTAATGGCGATTGCTTGAAGATAGGTCCGTACTTTGTCGGCCATTCCAAAGTTTCCCGTAGTATTTGACGGGTTTCAGACAAACCTAAATATGACAAAAAAGTAAGTCTGGAAAGAAGGAAGAGTATTGAAGTTAACCGACCGCCAATATCTGACCAAGCAACGTTTGACTTTTCTAGCTTGATGTCTCTCAAAGACAAGGGAACAAAATCCACTTGAGCAGTCACAAAATCAGATTGCGTCAGAACAGACTATGAGTTTTTGGGCTTTTAGCAGCTATTCTATCTTCAATTGAGTAAACTAACCTCGACTCCGGGATTACTCGCTCTCATCGCTACTTGATGGACAGCCCGAGCAACAAGGTCTTTCAGGTCTGTGGCTGAGTACCCCTCAGTCTGTGTGGATAAAGCGCTGAAGTTGATAGGTGACTCTTGATCCTTCGTTAGGTCTTTCGCAGAGTCAAGGTGATCTTGTACTATCCGTGCAAGTATCTAGAAAATATTATAAATGACTCAGATTGCAGAGGCGGCTTTCGGGATCCTACATCTCTGCGGCCTTCCTTGTTTGGCGTCGTGACGTGAATAACCTCCTTAAATATGTGGAAACTGTTGATCAAAGAATGTAAAGACGCCGTCGATTCAGCAGTGGCCAGAAGAACGATGCCACGAGAGTTTAGAGAAGTAGTCCGAGCACATGAGGAATAAACGGTCAAAAATATCTCAGTAAGATGGCGTGAACGGAAGGAGTCGGCATGCTGAAAAATAAAAGGTTATTAACATGAGGGGATCTCCGGAAAACTGAAACTACCTCCACTTCAGCACTTAATAAGTTATCCAAATTATCTAGTATAAGGATACTGGGCCGATGCCACGCGCACTTATCGAACCAATAATTGAACTGCGCTTTGACAGACGGGATAGGTTGCTCCGAAATCTTGGAAATATCAATGTAATGTATATCTGCAGGGAAATGAGCGCTGTATATATATCGACCAATTCTGATACGCACAAGCGAAAGTCCTTGGATCCGCCTGTAGCGATTTGGCCACGGCGCGAACAATGGATGTTTTGCCCGATCCGGAACGTCCTGTGACAAGAAGACCAGAAACTGGTCAGGTTTGTCAGGTCATGCATCTAATTCGGAGTGAATCCTGATATTCACATCCATGAACAGAAGTGGTCATTGAATGCAGTAGAAATTCTCTGACACAAGAGTTTGTGCAACGGGTCAAAATATCATCAACCCCAGCAAGAAAGGCAGTTGGGTGGGTATAACTGGCACAACATAAGAAATAGATAATTCGTACTATGAGTACCATAAAATTAAATCTGACAGACTCACGTTGAACCAATTTCTACGATCAAATCCTGCATTTTCATTACCTCGGAATTTAGAGAAAGAGACACCCTTGACCGTGTGAGATATATATCTAGTTCCGTATGCGTGAAGCTACGTACCTGACAAGCGCCCATTCGTCCACGCCTTCAGGAAGAACAAAAAACACGATGTGACCAGCTGGTAGTCCTTCTGTAGTACCAATCCAGACTTTTCCTGACTTGGAAGATGGAACGTTGTTTTCCCCAGAACCGGCGTGCGGACCTGAAGTAGAAAGGCGAGCAAGCACAGGATCGGGATTTGGACGAGGAGGCGGATGGGGAGGTGTTGCAGTAGGATCAGCTGGTGAGAGCAATGGTCTGAATTGTCCACAATAAAAGGAATCGACTGGAGTGTTTTTCGAAGCATGTAATTGGGCAAGAGTCACACGAGAAAGATATGCGAGTGAATCAGACTCCGAATAATCCGGGAACCGTATGCCGGGCAATAATCGGGCTGGGAGGACGCGGAAAATGCAAGAACCTTCCTTGGATGGGATAGTTGATTGAGTAGAAACACCGACTGTAGGGGTATGACCATTAGCAAGCGACCTTTTCGGCGAAGATATTTGTTTATTTGAATGCAATTTGGGAGCGATAGAGACCTCAGTGTTCATATAGAGAAGAAGTGCATTCTTTTTTGATGGTGGATCAAGACCAGCTAGAGTAGAGCAACGTAAGATAGAGCCATGGTACACGCTTTCTTTACTCACTTACTCGAAGTCGAACCCGCGTCCTGCCCAGCACCCAAATATCTATTTCCTGACCTACTTTAGCAACTCTTACTTGTGAAAGGAGGGTAGACTCGATATGCGCTGCATGTATTTCCTAATACTAGTCATTAAAATTCTATATTTATCTCCACACTTTAAAACTCACTATTATTTCCCAGTCGTCCGCAGATATTGGTTCTGTGATAACCATTTTTGCTTGTGGAAGGTCGTGTAATAAACCAATCTCAACCTTCATGGCATAAAGTCTGGTAAGATTGATTTTTACTAGAGAGAAATGGCATCCACATACAAGATCTCCCTGGGCCAAGCCAAGACCCTGTGCGTATTGTGGATCCATTTCTAACGTCTCAAAACTCCATTCACCCGATTGGCCGGCATTTAAGTGTGCCAAAGAGGAGGCGGAGGCCATTCCGGTCCATCCGAAATATGCATCTATTCGGGATTGATTATTTTCGTCCCCGGGGACCAATGTCAGATGAACTGCAAGATGTTGTGGTCGCTGAAGGACTCGGTTAGACATTAATGCAACATCTCACCGCCATGCTTACTATATTACGCTCGACAAGAGGTCCATATATCGATATCGGTAGGTTTACCAGTGATGAACGGAGGGATACGAAGTGAATGCGAGCTCTCTTGGGCATGGTCGTACAATATTGATGTCACACTCTGTTTGGTTGCAGAGCCTTCATCTCCAAATGTCACAATCCCTCAAACTATGTAGAGTCCTCTATTCAACTGGAAGCTTTCCACTATTCAGGACTTGTAGAAATTTATCACCAACCCTGCGTCCCAGGAACAGCCCTTCATACATGCAACGCAATCTATCAACTACAACTAAGAGACTAGCCGCTCTTGCATCTTCATTACCAACGAGACCGACTGTCGTTCTGGCTACTCCCTCTCCGGATTATATTGAGAAAGAGGAGCTGGATGTTGAACTACTATCTCCTGAACAAGTAAAACTTGACATTACTGACCGTGCCGCGGAAGCGAGTCCATTTCATTCAATCGCTAAGCTTTACTAATACCACTCAAAACATATCCAGCAACTGATGAACATTGCCAACCGAGAGAAAGACGCAAACGCTGCTCTACGAATAGTGGTCGAGTCTGGCGGATGTCATGGGTATCAATACAAGATGAAGTTAGCCACCAGCCGGTCGCCGGACGATTAGTAGGTTTTATTATGCCTTTTTATACCTGGTCCATTATTCTAATGCATTTTATAGTCAATTCACTCATCCCAGCATCAAACCGTCCAATATCTTGGTTGATGCAGTATCTTTCGCTTTATTAAACGGTTCCACCATCGATTTCGCAGTGGAACTGATTGGCAGCACTTTCCGGGTGGCACATAATCCACAGGCGAAAGGTAGTGGTTGTGGTTGTGGAGTGAGCTGGGAGTTAAAGGACTAAATTTTGAGGTTTCCAACAAGTATACATATGCTTACCGAAGGTTCGATATATATCATCATCTATGACTCCACTCATAGCAATAATAATGAAATTAGAACACCCATCCGTGACTCATATTACACACCCATAACCTGCCGGGTATCTACAAATGTCCTTTCTCGGATTGAACGGAACCCAGCTTCTGAACCCTTAAATTGCTTCTTACAACACGGACTGCTTGCTCTGCTTGGTCACAGGGTCAAACGGCGCAAATTTCCAGACGCTGTAATAGGCGTTTCTTTAAGAATGGTCAGGACTGGAAGAGGGTATCGAACGTACTTTGGATGCACTTGTGCAAGCTCCGGCATTGCTTTGATAGCATCTGCTGTGACGGGGGGCCAGAACTCTGAAGTCTCCGGATCGTGGTGTGATGTGCAAAATCTGGAAATATAGCATCTCAGCTTAACAACCCGAGCAGGTCTCATAGACGACTCACGGAAGCAGGATCGTTATGTCGCTATTGGCACCCAACCATACCATATTATCTTCCTTGGGTTTAGCCGCCATTTCTCGAAGGAACAAAATGTTGAACTAACCTATAATCATCTGTCCCAACTCCTGGTTTGTGATATCTTTCGGCAACGCGTTTGCGCTGAGGTCGCGGACCTGTCTAGCATTAACTGACTTCTAGCAAAGACTTCATAACGACGTTGCCTTACTCGGTTACCGAATATATCAACGAGTGACACCCCAATGCTTCCCAGCGCACCAAGTAGACAAGTAGATTTGTAGGAAGACGGGTCCTGTTTGTGGATTTAGCCTGAATTTGCTACTAGCAGCTCTTAATCCACCTTGTCCCATTCGAAAACAGACTGGCGGAGGTTTTCCAAGGATTTGCACACCGTGGCGACAGTCTGGTTGTTTGAAGGACGATATGGATGGCACCGGTCAGAGAGCGACTTGAGGAAAACTTCGTCTCCTATAGCATCCAAATTTGTCGGTCAGTTTTTAGGCTCTTGCTAGGAAGGTTACTCTGACACACCTTCAAAATGCAGACAAGCCATATCACACACCATTCCGATGTACTCCAGAAACTGGTGAAACGCCGGATGGGTGCCCATATGGAGAGTTGACGCAACAGCATGGATCACGTTCAAACCACGAAGCAGTGCGTTCTTGGTCACGGTCGTCGGTCGTCAACATATTGGCTCTAGAATTACCTAGTCAACACAAGGCTCACTTTCATGAACGCATTTTGATAACGGAGAGAATGCCGAGCCCTGTTATGGAGGGTTCCAGACTCAATCAACTGGTGTGGCGCGTTTTGTGAATTCTTACGGCATATTATCGAGATTATCCGGAACGGTTGGTAGAAGTGGGAGAGGAAACATTGTTTATGGAAATAGGAGCGAGCAGGAAAATGTTATCGAGTTGCGGTGATATTTATGGGGACCAACTTGAAGTTGCTTTTGGATTAGGTTTTATACCCCCCCTTGGTGTGAGGCTCTTTGTCCTTTTGACTCTGGACAAAGAAAGCTATTTGCGCCCATTGCTACACCTGCCTGCACCATCCTGTAACCTAATATCAACTTATTAACGCCCGCCCCCTTGCGTTAAGGCCGTTCCCTGCCTTCAAATGGAAAGCCTCCAGTCACTTCACATATTGTGCGACTGGGCGACCTTGTATAAACAACACATTGTGTGATCCTCATATCATGACAATCATAATGCATAGCGAGTATAACGCAACCCTGAAGACTGTATGCTGTGCGACAAAAGATTCAAACAAGAGAACAATTACAACAAGAAGGTTTGGACGGGGATAATGTACTGGTTCTATGCTTTGGATGGTACTAATGGTTGAATCATGGTAGATCGGTAAATGGATCGAGCGATATGTAAATATGTGCTTCCACACTGGTCCAATGGGGAATTAGAAACGGTCAAAAAATATACTGCGAGAGAAAACCGAAACGATCAGGGGATCGGAAGGAGTCCACATACTTTCTCAACAGACAACACAACAGCCCCAGCTTTTGCTCTCTTCTTTGTCCTGAGCCGATCCTTTCCCGCTACTTCTTCTCCTATGGTGTTTCCCACTATCAGAGGATTGACTGTGGTTGGGTACACCATCCCTCATGAGCATGCTAGCTCGCGTGGCAGTTTCAAAGACATCATCGACGCCTTCGATTTTCAAAGCCGAGCACTCTTTGTATGCTCTGGCGCCAATTGCGTTGGCAACTCGTTCCCCTCTTTCACGAGTAACCCACGGACAAGGGTTATCCGGGGTATTGGGATGAGAGGTTGACGGTCGTAAATCAGCTTTGCATCCAACAAGAATGACAGGGATGGTAGGGCCACAGATACTTCGAACTTCTTCGATCCACTAGAGGAGAATAGTGAGATCATGAACAAAGCAATGTACTTAAGAATGATATACCTTTGTGGTGACATTTTCCAGAGAGTCGGGCGTATCTAGGGCGAAAGCGATGAGGATAACATGAGACTTTGAGTATGACATTGGACGAAGGCGCTGGATAACAATGAATACAGCAAAAATGCGTTTGAGAGCGTACATACCTCATATTCCTCCTGCCCACTAAGGGAGCGATAGAAATGAGTCAAGTCTATAAGCAATAGGTAAGAGCATACGCTGTATCCCAAAGAGCTAATTGGACAGGTTTCTCGTCAAGTCTGATTTCAGCAACATAGTTATCGAAAACGGCTTAATGGAATGATGTGAATAAAATGAGATTGGATGATGGTGTCAATATGCCTACTCGGATGCTGAGGACATCGGGAAAGGAGGTGAGCACAAAATAGTAAAATAAGAGACGGAAGCCCACATATTCCTTTGGGAACTCTCCGAGAGCAAAAGAACAGAGTAGAGAAGTCTTTCCGCAAGCACCTGTTTGATTGGCGAGGGTTCAGTAAACTGCAAGGTCAAGGCTGGGGCGATTACATGCCATCGCCAACAATGACCAATTTCCTTCGAATCTTGAAAGGCATATAAGATGCAAATATAATGCTTGATTGAAAGGGAGTACATACTGGGTTCTGGGAGGACATGGGTAGTGTACTGGGGGAAAGAGAGCTCAAGCGGACACAGCTCAGCCCCGTTTGTTGTCATCTGTTTATTTACACACGCTTCCTCTTCAAACTACACAAAGGTCCTTGTTCCAGACATACATGTTCTGGTGTATCAACTTCAATTCCAAGATCTTCTTCTAGGCTTTTCGTGTCTTGAGGCGCCAGAGCGTCAGTTGCTAATTCCCAAAACCTGTAAAACGGTCTTGTAATTCGCCTTTCTGACGGTTTTCCTTGACCCACCTTATAAAAACCTTTTTTCGGAGAACCCATTCAGCCCTCCACTTGGTCCAATCGGAATGCACCAGCTCAACCTCTTCTGCAGACATAGGCCGCGCCCCCGATCGAAGAGGCTCTAGGCGTTTGATAGTCTGTCTTATCTATTTGAAAGCACCCCGTTTGAGCAGGTTGTATTGAAGAGCTTAACAAATGTCCTACCGATTCTTCAACGCTAGTAATCTGACTACCTATATCTTCATCTGTTGGCGTCGCTTTGAGCTTGGAAAGTTCTACACATGCGCATCAATCTTATATAAAAAAGAAGACTTGTGATGCGAGATACCTGTTGTGTATATTTTCACTTCATTTGCGAGAAGTTTATTCTCGTCTTCGAGTGATGCCAGGTCTTTCTTGAGTTCTGCAAGCTTTTCGGACGGCATGGATTCAATTTTCTCTTGGTTGTACACGAAAAAGGTGGTCTTTCCTGCGAAAGAGGATGAGATTATCAAGAGAAGTGATCGACAGTCAGGTCTACCATAGGTTTTTTGTACCAGTTCTCCCTTTTCTGCCAACACTAGGAGGATCTTTTGCGTTGCGGTTTTCGGCACGGCGCCTTTCAAATTGGCAGCGACATCAACGGCACCATATGGACGGTTCATCTATGGTTAGTCATGAGCAGACAGGAGGATAAGCTTTATTTTGTTTGACTTGTTTCATGTATTCTAAGATTTTATCTTCCGCTACGAGTAGTAGTGAGTGGTAGCTTAGGAGAAATATAAATTGAAAAATGTACCTTCTTGTCCTTTGAGGACGATTGTTTTATTTTCTTGCTTTGGTTTAGATGACATGGTACTTGGAATAACGGAACAAAAGGGACGGAACTTGACAGTGATTTGATTGCCGTTTGCCGTCAGCCGTTCCTAGTACTTTGCATTCACCTTTATGACCTCCTATTAGCTTTGCGAATGAGTCCAAATGCTGCATCTGCCCGACCAGAAAGGCAATCTTTTCACTACATCATCCGTTCTGGTTTGGCTGGTGGAGTTGCTGGGTGTGTTGTATGTCTTTCCGCCCTCTTCAACAAATTTTCTGTTCTTGACTCCTTTTACCTCAGGCGAAAACAGTGGTCGCTCCACTTGACCGAGTCAAGATCCTTTTTCAAGCCTCCAATCCAGACTTTCAAAAGTATGCAGGTAGGAAGTCTGTATCCAGATCTTCCTTGGTTACAAATCTCATAGTATTATAGGATCCTGGAGTGGCGCTTTTCGTGCTGGCGTCGAAATCTATAGAGACGGCGGGTTTCGTGGACTCTTCCAGGGTCATTCTGCAACACTCCTCCGTGTTTTCCCTTATGCAGCCATAAAATTCATAGCGTACGACCAGGTTCACTACGTGAGTGGAAATTTGAACAATATGTTCTAATGATATTTACACTATCTCTAGTTCCTTATGCCGACTAGACAACAAGAGACTAATTTTCGTCGCTTTGTTGCGGGGGCCGTCTCTGGTGCGTTACCATCCTACCCTTATATCTCATTCTGACCAAGTTCGAAAGGTACAATGTCTGTTTTCTGTACATATCCACTTGAGGTTATTCGCGTGCGCATGGCATTTCAAACACGCCTGAGTGACAAATCTGGTGTATCCATCCGTCCCTCGTTTTTGGGCGCAGCTCGTCAAATCTATCAAGAGGGAACGATTCTGTCTTCTATCTCGTCGCCGCAGAAACCTCCTGTGAATGTGAACGTCTTTATCACCCGCTTTCCTCTCTTGAAATTCTACCGTGGATTCACCGTGACTGTGATGGGTATGATCCCCTACGCTGGTGTTTCCTTTCTGAGTTGGGGGTTTCTACGTTCTTATTTTCTGCCTCCCTCCAAGGTGGGACACGCATCACCAACGCCACTCGCGGACCTTGCGATCGGTGCAACATCAGGCGCCATTGCTCAGACAACATCGTACCCTTTTGAAGTGGTACGCCGACGAATGCAGGTTGGTGGCATTACGCAGCCAGATAGGTGGCTTCGGTGGGGTGAGACTATCCTCGCAATATGGCAAGCATCCGGATGGAGAGGGTTTTATGTTGGGCTAACGATAGGGTATTTGAAGGTGGTCCCAATGACGGCAGTTAGCTTTGCGGTTTGGCAAGGAGGTAAAAGACTGCTCAAAGTTTGAGTAGCCAGACTATGCAATAACTGCCTGCGCCCTAGATAGCATAATACACATCTTCTGCAGTGGTCTCCTATCATCTTCAAACCCACAATGAAAGAAAATGTGTAGTTGGAGACTGGCTCATTCTACATATGCCAATGGTAAGATGACTGTCCCGGTAGCTTTGTTTCATCACGGTCTTGCCTGGTTCTGCCCGCTCTTAAATTATGTATTTGTCGAACCGGGAGAAGAACGTCGGAGTATCACGTTGACCTTGAAAGATGGATTTACATGGAACAGAGCAGCCATTCCGGAGGAGGTAAATGTGTAAAACAGAAGAAGACTCGCAGACGACTTCGTCTTAGTTGCATCGAATGCACTAGAAGGCGACGAGTGAGTTCTTGGCCTTTCCCTCTTGTTTGTTATCTATAGGACTAAAGATATATTTCAGATGTGACCGCAATCAGACTTGCTCTCTTTGAGTTACCCGCAGCGTCTCACAGCTTTGTCGATGGGAGACAGTGCCACTGACTGCGTCCAGCTCCTGCTCGAACACCGACAAGTGCTCTTTGAGAGTCTATTCAACCAGACGAAGGTATAGAGATTTAAAGGTTCAAACTCAAGAGTAGCAACTCTCGAGAAAAATCATGAGAACAACATGATTCTCCTTCTGCAACCTTTAAATCTCCCCCGTCCTCAAATGTCACAGATATTAGTACAATTCCCTCACAGACAGTCTCCAACGGAGAACGTTGCCAATGGGTATGCGGAGTCTATAACTTATTCATTTCCAGAAATTCCATTGAATGACATGGCTTATGAAACGACGTCCCTGCTGGCCTTAACTTCTATTGCGAATTTATTGGGAGGGGAAGCGTTATATGTGCCTTGCATTCATGGGTTTAATTATAACCGTCGTGAGGACTTATCAAGTACGTGCCTATCAGGTCACCAGCACACGTTCCCAGACATTTCGTGTATGCCAAATCGACTAGATGATCGTGAATTCGGATAACGCGGATAAGCCCTCTCCAAGTTACCATTGAAGCACTCGTCCATAATCTTCTTTCGATGCTCGTCGTGGAGACACTGACGGCAGCGTTTACGCTCAAGGAAATTGGCGATATGGTATTCCCGAAGAGTGGCTTCGTGGTGCAAGGCTACAGATGTGTGTGAGTTTACAGCGAAGACAAGCTATAGAGTCGCAGAGCGATGCCAACTGGCTAATGCTATTGTTTTTGCCGTCCTAGCATCCACGCCACGCAGTGATGACTGTTTCATCCCCGCGATGACAGCTCGGCGCATAGCCGAAGAGAGCACACCTAGTACAAGTTCAATGATGGTGTCTGCTGCCGATGACATTGCCCTGGGATGCCTAGCGGCATTTCTTTTGTGTAATTGTCTTGCGGAGCGGGGACGTGTCAGTGAGGCTTGGAAGCTGATGGGGCATGCCATCCGCAATGTTGTAGCGTCGGTATACATCGTGATCCAGATTGCAAGCTCTGGCAAATGATGTTAACTGACGAGAAATTGTTGAAAAGGCGTGCATGGTGGGGCATGTGCACCTCGGACAAATAGGGTTTTTTTCCCTTATGTACGCCGTCGGCAGGCTCATGCTGATGAAGGAAGAACTTATTCTTACGCCCTTGGTCGGCCGCAGGCAATTCGACGAACGATGTCGAATTGTATCCTATATTCGACGACGATGGTCAAGAATCTGCTTAATGTTCGCAGGTTAGCCGATGTGCTCCTGGATGTGAGCTGATCTCAATAGAAATTGTCCACGTACACAATATTTCAATGACATATATCAAGTGGTTCCCATGCATGAAGTGATTCCCTTTGGGCTAATACGATGTATCAAGATTGGATACGAAATGCACGGATCGTTTGATGAGATAATCCGAAATAGCGTATCCCGATTTAGTAGTTCTGTGCATCGACACAACAGACATGTCTTCTGGCTCGTTATCCTTAACACCCATCTCCCCATCTTTTTTCCCCTCGGTATAAAGGCTCCTCATCGTCGTCCGTGTCCTTAAGACAGCTTTTGGAGCAACACTTCACTCATTGCTTTCCAAGTTTACACCGCCTCCAGCAAGGCTATACTTAGCCAGAGACAATAGTGTGATTACTAGCTCGGACCACACATTCCCGACGATAAACTGAAAACATTACAACTCTACGGCTGGTTCTTGCAACCATGCCTGTTCCATTGAGGATGCCCTATCACAAAGCAGAGGCAAAGTACAATGTCACCACCGAGTGTAGGTCCATCTACAAACAATGAAACATAGCTCACCCACACCCGCCAGTCCCCAGCCTCGGTCTGCACTCCGCAGCTGCTACTGGAAACGTTGGTCTTGTCCAGTATGCCCTCTATCATGGCCAACCGATCAATTCGGTACTCGATGGCGTTCTTCCTCTGCATGCTGCCTGTGCGGGTGGCAATGTGCAAGTTGTCAAAGTATTGATTGATCATGGCGCAGATGTTAATGCACCTCGGTTAGTGGTTTGTTCTTTCTATTCTTCTCAATACCTCCCATCGAACTTAAATTATGACTTTTCCAAGTCTGCCAAGAAAATACTCCAACGACAAGAACCGCGATTCTTCAGCACCTATTGTGGGCACTTCAGGATCTACTCCCCTTCATTTCGCCGCCGCGAACGGCAATACAGATGTTGTTACACTGCTACTTCTGCACGGCGCGCATGCGGATCGAGCGGACAAGCACGGAGTTACGCCAGAGATGCTTGCTCAACAGACTGGATGGGTTGAATGTGCCAAAGTCTTGAACGATTGGATATTGAATAAGGACCAAGACCTTAGAGATCGTGAAGGATACGATACACACCCTGGATCAAGCACAGGGCTGCACGCCCACGAACAACAATTTTCTCGTTCTCCAGAAACCGTCTGCCCTTCCTTTCCCTCACGCCTACACGTAAAGCAATCGATTGACACAGCATTGAATATACTCAAATCCACAGATTTCCAATCAAGGGCGGCTCAGTCATCGCAAACCTCCAGTCCGCTCTCGCCTCACCAGCCTTTTGGCGAATACTCTTTTTACCCAGCAGACCCCACAGCCAGCTTACCTATTGACCCCACAGCCAGACGGCCGTCTCTGCCTCAGGTTCTACAGCTTCATACCAATGAGCATATTCGTGATCGACAACCATCCTTCTCATCTGGGAGCCCGTATCAACGTCGTCCAAGGTCAGCGGGTACAGGAAGCGATCAAACGCCGGAACGAGAAGTCATTTTCCCAGTGTATGGGAGAGGCGGCGCTGGCCGAAAATTGGCCAGCAAATATTCTTTATTAAATATTTTCAAGAAGGCTCAGCCTGGCGAAACTTCAGGTGGCAACCAACCAGAATCTGCCTCTACTCGAGATAGTCCCGGTGATTTAGGGTTCTTTGGTTCAACAGTTACACTTCCTTTGTCGATGACCCAAAGTCATGTAAGTCAGCTAAATGCCGATTTGAATGAGAATCCAAACCCTACGGGCTCCTCAACTTCTGCTTCTCGTCCTGGGGTTCGGTTTCATCGCGGCAGCGACGCGTCAAATAAAGGCACCCGTCTCATTCCTCAAGCCCAATCTCTTACTTCCTCCACACCACCTATGACTGGGAAAGCATCAGGGTCTCTACGAACTCCTCCCCGCCCGAACATCCCACTTGCATTTGAATTACATCTAGCACAGCAGCAGCAACACCGAATGCGACCCAATGTTCCGGGAACACCAAATGAAGTCCCTCGGACAATTCTTGATGCCGACGAAAGGGGAAAGCCTTCTAGTCCTTTGGCCAGGTTTACCCCAATTCACTCAGATCACAACAGAAATACATCTATCTCTTCCTTGAATGGCACTCTGGATGCGGCCGTTAACGATGCTATTGCCACCTCAGATACAAATCTCGAGTTGGAGAGCGGAAAACCCAGCCCAAGCCCAAGGCCTGGTATTCTTAGGGCACATAATAGGACATCATCTACTGGACAAGGATCTACCTCGAATCCGAGAATGCTTCGCTTTGACTCTTCCCCTGGCAATGATCGGAGAGTCAGGGACAAGACTACAGATAGTCCTATGCTCAAATCTTACGACAGTTTCGGATCGCTCTCCAGATTGACCGATGCCGTCAGCGAACCGGAACCGCGTGCCACCTTGATCGACGCCGGCGAGCTGGAACATGAAGATAACTATGGTCTGCCCATAGTGGACCTCGATTCTTCTCTTGACAAAACCCTAAATGTCCCGTCTGTGTTACTACAACGCCAGCGAGGGCAGTCTTTCACCTCATCTTCTGAATCTTCACTTTCACCTATTCTCACGGGCGACAACGTCACTGACTCCACCATGACCGCGATCAATGCAGATTTTCCCTTCAGTATCAATCAACCGCCATCCTTAATGACAGCGGATCATGAGGATTCTTCTTCTCCTCGCGGTCTATTAGTTCCAATTTCAGCAGGCACGCGCAACAGAGGCGACTCCCTGAGCAGTGACAGTAGCACTTCTGATAGTCGCAACCCCCAGCTGAGTTTTACTAGTGGCAGCGGTACCAGTCCGTTGGTATCTACTCCTGGAAATGGGTCGATATTTCCTCAGGACAGTGACAAGCTCATGTCATTTATCCAAGATGATGTTTTAGAGACAGTGCAAAATTATAATGGTGGCTTGAACCAAGGGCGTATTCATGTGCCATCAGACATTGATATCACCTCTATATCTTCCCATGCTCAAGCTGAAGCTCTTGTGGAACGTGCTCGTCAGGAAGCTCTGGATTTGGCTAGTACTCCGGATTTGTCTCCTTTATCCTCTAGTAGTGGTCGCACCCCGCTAAGCGTGAGGTTGGCTGCATACGGTCAAAGTTTGGCACTCGAAAGGAAGCTGAGGGAGCAGAAGGAGCAGAAGGAGAATACCTGGAAGGACCATTTTCAATCTCGCAGTGCCGCTGGCCTTGTCTCTTCTTCGCTAGGCAGCATTCCTATACTGAAAGGTCCAGATGGAGCGGAAAAGCAGCTGAATCTTGAAAATAGACTAAGTGTTGAAAGAAGACCCAGGGATCCTCGTAGACCTTCGACGGCCGATGGAAGGAGTACGTTGAAATTTTCTAAAAGTATCTTGACTATTGACTTTTAAATTTTATAGTCCATTCTCCAAATTTGGAGTCGACTTTTACGAAACGGTCGGCATCGCATCAATCTTCACGTTCTACGTCTGCTGCAAATCGTTCGCCAACACGGCTTGACGATGTCACACGGAACTATTCACCCTTGCAACTAACCAGCAATACTGAGACCATTCCCCCATATACAGCCAATCCTATCTCTTCCACGAATTCCGAGTTCAACCAACCTATGACGTCCCTGACTCTCCACGCACCTCCAGACGAGTCTCTAAGTTGCCTCAGTTCTTTGGAAGGTGGTGCAGACACAGAAATTGACTCTCCCACGATATACCGTGTCTCCACTGCACCACTTTCCAACCCTATCCGAGGAACGCGTGAGGTCAGAAGCGCAAAAAAACTGATGAGGATGGGCTATCCAGCAACTGAACAAACAGTCAATCAATCCTCTCCTCCAACTCCTCCAACGAGCAAGCGCTTTGGAGCTATCAAGTCTTTTATGCAGACATTTAAAGGCAAGGCTTAAACAAATACCCATGTGTAAATAAAAAAAACAACCTTTCGCTGTCTCTTTCCTTTATTGTTTCCATTATTGATGTTGTACGATTCATTCATTCGCACACGCATCTGTGTAGCTTTTTTACATGCTATCTTGTAGGCATTGCTATCGTCATTTTCATTACTTGTCATTTGTCCTCTTTTTTTTCCCCCAGGTATTCCTCGTGTTGTATCATTGTAACTTTTTTTTCATCAAGCCGGTCGATCACGTTCCCGCTTTGTACTACTTATCCCTTACATATACTGTCGACCGACCACGTGGGTTCAGTGTCGAGGCTCTATGTAAATTACAATGTCATTGTAAATCAAGATTCTTTTAATTTGGCATCATAAATCTAGCCGTAATGTAGCATGCTTGAGATATTTCAGTGGAGGAAGGTGTAGTAGTATGCATCCACAATTTGCTGACCGGGATATCGATAATGGCAGCCATAATCGTTAGAGATTTTGTTGCGTTGTAATTGGGTTATTAAAACTAATCAATCATGAACAGGACTCGGAGAGCACAGTTAGTTCAAGTTGAACCTCGCCATCAGATTCATCGTCTTCTAGTTCCTCGGAAGTAAACATTTGCATGTTCATGATTAACCGGCAGCTCTATAGATGATGAAACGCGACTCGGACTGAACCTTGTGTGGCGTTATAATGATAAGGGCTTGTCACTCACAGAAAGGGACGTGATGGCCATAAGGATGCTACAGCAGAATTGTCGATCAAGAAAAAGTTATATTAATCGTAGAAGATGGAAAGACGGCGTACGGAAAACCTATGTTTTGGAAAGTGAGAGTGGTCGAAATATGTGAAGGCCTCGCTTCCGGAGTACGTTGTGCGCCATTGATTGCATCTGTCAATGAAAGGAGATATAGAGCTAGACAGAAAAGTGGAAGTCAGCTATCTTAGCTGGAGAAGACAGTCACTCACCCGAATGAACAGCAAATGTGAAGCTACCATCTCGTGTAACGAGCGACAAGAGGGGAATGCCTCGCCACCCAGCTTCCGAACAAATGCGGATATGCTTATATAGCGTTGACGACAAAATGAACGTCTGGATAAGCACCTCCGAGAAGCTATTCCAGGAATGTCAGTCGAAGGAATTCAATAAGTTCGTGCAATAAGGGCACCACCTGATGTACACAACAGCATTGGGAGCACGGTCTATTAAACATGCATCACCGAAAGTGGACCTACGGATAGCGAAAACACTGAGGATGATAACGGCAGTTGTTTTCAAGCCCAACATGACACCAAAAAAGAGAACAATCCATTGTCTACGATCATAAAGAGCGAAGACTTGTGGATGGCAGATCAAGTTTGGCCCGGGACGACGTGAACATGGATGAACTTACTGCGGACCACAAGGAGCACCTCTAGCCACAGGAGCATTATGTCCGATACTAAAAGCTGAATTCCAAACCACCATCGACAGGTTTCATGCTTCACAAAATATGTCTGTTGTAGATGGGAAATCGCAGCGGCATTGCAACTAGATTCTGTTCATGTGATTCATATTTTGCAACAAAGGAAATATCATACATCAAGGAGATTAAACCTAGATAGCGAGGCGCACAGTATAGCAATCTCGTGCATCTTGGAGTTTCTTTCCTTTGAACAGGTTGCTTTAAGTCTAGCATTGAAGTGATCAATGATTCCTTCTTACCTCCAAATGATGTCTGCCTCAAAAGACAAAGTGATCAGCCATTCCCAGGCGATGAAACTAAGCGCTGAGTCTAAAATGATAACATATAAATCAATCTTAAAAAATCTATGGCAAAGATAAGACTCGAAATACTACTCACAGGAAACATATCGAACTTTGAGCATTGCCCACTGATCCGAAACATCATCAGGACCTGCCATTAGGTGGAAAGGAAGTCAACGGGAACCTTTCTATGCTGCCTAAGTCCTTATTTATCTTGCACGGCGCTGACACCTAGGGAAACTGAATAGACATCGCAATGTCAACCCGTCATTGTCAAAAGTCCACGTAACTACCGGATTCATCCTCTGGCGCCTGGCCGTGTCTGTGGAGAATAGCGATAGCGGACTCTGGAATTGGTGTCTACTGATGGTCGGTCATAATATAAGGGCCATTTAAGTTCAATTGGTCCAGGCCCACGATCTTTAGAGGGCTTAGCGTATTCATGCGCCAAGCTGTATGCTGATATAAACCCTTGTTCAAGTTATTATATTCCTCAAATCATTGACAGCTATTTGCTAATTGATAGACCCACTTCGCCTGCCAAGATTTTGATTATTCTGTCATGTCCTATGTCACGTTTGCCGATGGGGTTGAGTACTGATCCCACAACCTTCTCAAGTCGTCGTATTGCTTCAAATCTTGGACTCCACGTTCTCTTCGCCTAATCCATTGGGCCTGTTGAAGTTGGAAGTTGATATTTTTGTTTTAAAAAAGAAAAAAAAAATTTCTTTCAAAAGAAAAAATTCCAGCTGTTTAGATTAGATATTCACAATTTACTAAAAATATAATGTTACTTTTATAGTTTGAACCTGTCCCCACAAACTTTAAATTGACTTTATAGATGATTTTGAGCTAACCATTTGTCACAGGCGTACATGTGACGGCCCAGCTCATGACGTAAGCAGCTAGCTACCTTGACTCGAGCCATCATGTCCTCAAAGGTCTCCTTCACCATTCGTAGGCCTTCACCAGTCTCAAGAGCAGCCTCATCTGGTCCAGACTCGGACGCAGGCTCATCTTTTAAAATACCCCCACTTCCTCGCCGCATCTTATCAAATGATGACCCAACTCTAGGCAGCCCACTTGCTAGGAGCGCAACCTCCTCACCGCGCCCGTCTCGCTTGGCTCAATCTCAGGAACAACACCAGGATAATTCAAGCGACGAGGATAGTGTCATCGAAGATGAACTCGTGACAGGCTTTGACAAGTTTGGAGTTCAGCGGTGTGTTTCTTTCCCTTCCCCACCATTGCAGTTGTTTCAACTCACAAAAGTTACTTCGGGTATCAATAGTTTGAATGGGGAAAAGAAGGACAAGAAACCCCTCGTTATCCCCGCCTTGAAAAATAAGGATTGGAGGGAACTTGCTCGTAAGAGACGAAACGGAAGTCAATATGTTCCTCCTTCAGCGGCGGCAGTGACTGGCAAAGATGGAAGCGTCGGTGGCCTTGGAACAAAAGATACAATCAACTCTGGTCCTGTGCTATCAGGACTGCAAATGAAGCAGAAGGTTATTTCCGTAGTGGAAGAGCTAAATATCGGTGAAGATGCCGAAGATGTGAAGATGGAGATCGAAGAAGAAAACGAAGACCAGAAAGCTTTACGAGCTATCCTTGCTGAAAATAACGGTGAAATGCACGACGGCCCCATCATCGATATCATTCCGACCCCGATTTCAGAAGCCGATGCACTTAAACAAGATGTGGATGAGCTTCCCGACGTAGCCACAATAGAAGATTATGCTAGAGTCCCTGTGTCCCAATTCGGGGCTGCCCTTTTAAGAGGCATGGGATGGAAAGAAGGAACGTCAGCATCAAGAAAACCTGGCAAGGGCTTGATAGAACCCTATGTGCCCAGCGCACGCCCAGCTCTCCTGGGTATAGGCGCAAAGGAGCAAGAAGTCTACGATGACGGAAGCAAGAAGGGCGGTAAAGCAAAACGACCTGATCGTCGCTACGTGCCTATTATCAAACAAGAGCGCAGCGACACCCCTTCAAATGGTACACGCGACCGATCCCGCTCTCCTCGTCGTCCTTCCACTGCCATTTCTTCCAGGCACAGCTCACGGTCTCCCAACCGTTACAGTGGTCGCAGTGAAAGGAAAGGGGATTTGAGGAGACGGCCATCCACATATGATATCAAAGGCGACCATAGAGACAAGGAGAGACATGATGTTCGAGACAGTCGCCGTGACGATGACAGGGATAGGTCGGACAGGAAACGGGACCGCTCTCGTGAATCTTCCAGGAGAAGAAGAGACTGCTAAACGTACGTGGGAGGCATATATTTGCGTATTTGGTGGCACGTTTTACTTGAACCTATTTGTTTTTCGTTGTAGAAGCAAGCAACTCCGATACTAGATCGTTACACCCCCCGAACTGTGAAAGTCATCAGACCTCACGTCAGCTATGCAGGTTTGAAACTATATGTTAGAGGTCTCGAGAGGTATTTTATTTGAGGGATCATATGCGGGGCATTACGAAAACGCCCTTCTCTACTATCTGTCATATGAAAACCGTCAGTAACAGTGCGAATGCTGGCGAAGGGTAGAATATTTTAACGCACTGCCACCATGATTTTGCACTCTCATCGGTATGTCGCAGTGCTTACATTGCATTGCCTACCAGATCTCTACCCTCTATTCGAAAACCCCACCAAGCCTCAGGCTTCAACGTTGAACTCACTGTAATCCGCACTTCCGCTTCCAAGACAACCATCAAACCAAATTGTTCCTCTATTTAAGCTGGATTCCAGAACGTCAATGAACAAAATGTAGTCTCCGCGAACTAGAGGTTGTAGCAGATTTGTCCGTCGTATACAGAAAAGGAAACAAAAACTATGTAAATATTGGTAGTCCTATTATTCATCCCCTAAACATCTCTATGTTTGTCAAAATGACTATCAGAGGAATTGGAAACCGGATGAGCCTCCCCAAGATACCCATGCTTTATACTCATTTGAAGTGTCGTTCGTTGTTCTGGACACAATAGTCAGGACTGGCTCTTCGTGCTGGGTGGGCACAGTGAGCGAGGTCAAGTAATAATAGACTTTCATTTCGTTTCGTCCGCTATTTCGTTTCGTCCGCTACTTCCCTTTCTTCCCTTTCCCCTTCCTCTTTCCGCTACCCATTATGGCGTCAATGTTCGAGCTGTTCAGACCCCATGCCACTGGCCCAGTCAAACTATCGGAAGGTAGCAAAGGAACATGTGCCGCAGAGGCTGAAGCGCCTGACCAATCAGGTTGTATTGACACATGTTCCTTGGCAGGTGGTGTCATCAGTGCGTCTGTGCCCATACCTGAGGAAACCGTGTCATCGTCATTTGCTGCGTAATCGTTCATTGTATGTCGTCCAGAATGCATTGAGGATAACGTAGGGTCGACAACAGGGTGATACCCTCCTGGAACCGACATTGATATCGAGGTATCATGGGTCTCCAACAGCGTCGGAAAAGTGGCATTATGTGAGGCAGACGGACTGGCATTAGGCGAACCATCCCATATCCCCATTGACATAGGTCGGGACTACAAAAATGAATTATTAAGACCATGACTCCAATAATATAAACATCATACAGGAGGGAGGACAGTTATTCTCGGCGTAGAGCTGGTATGTGAATTACCAGAATGGCCTTTTGCTTGCCGACGGTCGTTTCTTGTGGAACCTGCATAGCTGGACCTCGATTGGGGCCTAAGATGGGTTGTAGCCTCCATATGTTGCGAGTTATCCATGTTGAGAGTGTGCATCGAGTTCCCACTCTTTGCAACCAATATCAGCACAAAAGAGGCCAGTATAATGGCAGAAACTCACGAAAGAACGTTGATGTCGTGGATGATCTCCGTCTGGCAGCTGGCTTGTAGATGAGTGCACGCTGAGGACCTCCGGAATTATGCTCATTGGTGTTCCAACGCCAATGTGCGGGTGGTCGTTGATAATGTCAAGATTGGAAAATGAAGAGGAACCTGACTCTGAAGATGAATGTCTGCGGTGGTATCGTTTCCGACGCTGTTGTGGGGCTTTACTATGAGGTCCAGGTACCATAAGTGCTTCTTGACTGCTGTCAGACATAGCAGGTTGTTGAGGCGACGCGGGGCGTTCAGGCGTGACTGATCTTTGGAACTCAAAAGGTGGCGGTATGCGAATCTTGTTGTCTGGGCCTAAGGAAGGGATAAAATTATCTGGAGGAATAGCAACAGAGGTGTGTCGCGGTGTGGTTGGACGAATGCTAACGGGCCGAATATTCTCATATTGGGAACTTGGTCGAGTGTTAGAGGGAACAGGAGAGGGAGGCACATGCTGCCTCGAAGGCGGTCGCGTATTTCCGCTTCGAATGCTCAAAGGTCGAACATTCTCGGATGGATGAATGCTTTGAGATGATGGGGGCGGATTGGCGGGAAGGGGAACTGGGGTTGGGGACGGGGTAGCACGTTGCCTGGAAGGCAGTCTAGTATAGCCGCTTCGAATACTCATGGGTCGAATATTCTCGGATGGATGAACACTATTCGCGACCGTCGGGGGATTGGAGGGGAGTGGCACTGGAACTCGGGAAGGGGATGGATCAGTTGTATACGGCTGTCTATTCTGTACAAAAGATGGCGGGCGTGCCGGGAATGTGTGAACATCGGTGGTTGAGGTAGTCTCGTCGAAGGAATCATCATCATCGTCCAGAGTATCCTCTTCTAGTTCTTCTGCATACTCCACAAAGTGATTTTCATTAGACTGTTCTCGTCCTCTATTCAAGCCCTCCTGGAGGCCCGCCTTCCAGGCTTCTTCACGGGCTATCGACATCAAGATGGTCTCATTGAGTCGATGCACCTTGGATCTAAACTTCGCAGCTTCCTTCTCTGCATTATATCGTTGACGGTCGACAACTTCAATAACATCCTGAGCCCTGTAAATCTCTTTTTGGGCAGATCTTAATTGTATCTTGTAGAGTCTACGCAGTGTCAGTAAATGAAGAATATGAGATGAAATGACCAACTTGAGTTCTTCGTTCGCTTTGGCGGCGTCATACAAGGCTTGTAGTCTTGCATCATTGATGGCCTTTAGATGAATTGTAAGCTCGTGGAGCATCCTCTCCGCGTCGTCGGCACGCCTTTTCTCCGCATGATACTCGTCTGCAAGGTTATGCAGCATCTCACGCCTAATACGTGGTTCATCCTGGCGACTTGTACGTTCCTTGGAAACCAAACTGCCATTGGGATCCCAGCTTGACCGCCGTTCTTGAGGGTCGCTTCGACTTGAATTACTTTGCTGAGGGTCAGTGGCCATCTCCAGTTTATAAGTGGCTGTGCCACATCTCATTGTCCAATGTCAATGGGTTGCTCAGACTCAGACTCTGACTTGCTTATTGCCAATCCGAATCATGGGGAAAAACCTGACGAAAACCTCCCAATTATCTATATATCATCATTCGGACACCGTCGGGGCCCACTAGTTCCTAGTCCAGACCTTTCGTAAAACCTTCAAACATTATTACCTTGCCCTCCAAAGAATTTAAGCACAGCCCAGACAGGTCTCTATAAACCTCTCTTTTCTCCAATCCACAAAGTGCAAGGTCGATGCAATGATATTTGCGAAGCTATCAAACGCGGTGTACAGGATACTGAAGCCAATGGTGTACGAGAGTTAAATGTGGGTGTGTTTTGCGCACTTGGCAAGCATCGAAGCGTTTGCATCGTTGAAGAACTGAAGAGACAACGATTCAAATGACTGGAACATTGTTGTTCGACATCGCGATGTCCATCTTAAGAGGCCAAACCGATACTCAAAAGCTCGAAAAAGTCATTCACAAGGAAACGACCTTGCTCTCGTACGTCCCTCCATTAGCATCGCTTCACAATCTCCCTGATGACAATTGGCCTCGTAGTCAGACTAATGGGATTACGAAATATGTTACAAGTCACCTCCATGTCGTATCTGTATCCTCTCAAATATTTACTTAATGGCAGTAAGAGGTTCCACTCAAACACAATCTTCATTATTCATTGACATCTTCAGAATATTCAAACCAGATGCACAAATTCATTTACATCTGATTCTCCGCTTATTCCTCTTGTCCTTTTCTCTTTATGATTTCGGTTATCATTGCTAGTAGTCGTCCGACGGCCATGGCGATCACTGTGATGAGTAGACGACGACGCAAAGCTCAGCTAAGTATCCATGTTGGAACACTATGGAAAGGACATGCAGCTGCGTTGTAGCACGCCTGCCACTGCTTCCTCTTCCTCCATATCCAGAAAATGCCAAGAAGTTGACACACTGGGAATTGAAGGTACATGTGATATTCTCTGGATAGCTGTGGAGGTTTGCGCGAGATAGTCGATCCTCGGTCAATTCAAGCCTCCACTAAGTATGTAATCAAGCATGGTTATTCAGAGTGCAGTTATACTATCCAATAATAGACTGTCCATAGTATTTTATTCTTCCCGCTTAGTCGGCGCGCGATTTCATCCTCGTCTCCCGTATCAGCCTCCTCATATTCATCTCTTGTGAGATCAACAGTGTCAATATCCACTATATCATAATACTTGATCTTTTGCCTGTTCAGACGGCTTGGGTTACCATCATCGATCCCAGGATCCGAAAGAGGTGGATCTGAGGTTGAACCCGCAGACTGACCCGACTGACGACCGCCGAACAACAGCCATGCGAAGATCATGATTATCATAATCGGGATCTCGATATAGAAGGAGACAAAATCAACCCCCGAGAACACTGGGTCGAAGGAAGACCATCCTTGTACTGCAAAACCATGGAGTCAGAAAAGCCATGAAAACAAGACGGGAAATCTGGGTACTTAAGATAATGATAGAAACGGATACCACCTTGAATGATGCCATTTAGATAAGAATGATGAATCCGAGAAAGACTTACAACAAAGGGTGGTCCCCAAGGCCAAGTCCATGAAGCACGAAATTTAAGCTCATCCAGTGGCCTTCCCTGCTTGACCCAGGCTTTTCGAAAACGCCAACTCGCAAGTCCAATCGAGACCCACGCAATCTGGAAAAAGAGATCAGTTTCTATCAAGGAGGTTGGACCTAGTACAAAACCTGGTTGGAAACGCCGACAATGTTTTGCAGCCACCCCCACAGTTGACCACTACCAATAAAACTGCTTCCAAAGCAGAGGGCACTGATACTACTTGTTGCCATTAGAGCTGGTATCGGCGTCCCTGAGGAATTTGTCCAGGATAGTATCTTTGGAGCCTGACGCGGAGTAGTCACCGAAAGACCTATGCACCATTGAGCTTCTTGAGGATGTGAACTATACCAAAAGGTAGCGCACCATACAGAACTCTCGTGCCCGCGAACAATGCGTGATTTCCAGCAGACAAAGCCGAGGTAAGAATTACTGTGTTCATGAACGACGCAGCCACATCTGCAAAACATTATTAGGGTCCGAAGCGAAAGACAGCCAGGTAAGGATAAGTACTTGAACCAACCTCCTTAAAAATAATTGTAAAGGGCGATGTAGTTACGCTCCTGTTCGAGAGGTTCGGATAATCCCAAGGCACTAATGACATAAGAATCACCATCAATTTTCGAGTCTGTTGAGAGGCAATTAACCGTTGAGTCCAATAAGTAAGGTGGTCACGATATAGAACATCATTATCCTATTCCAAAGACATTCAATTTAAATATATATCGAAATCAAATCATGACCTGCCTCCAGAAGACTAATTTGACGATTCGGGGCATATTTTTGGATGGATTCTCAGTCTCTCCAGCGGTGATCCCCAAACTTTCAGTGCCACCAACTAGAACGTAAAATTAAAACACAAGATAGGCAATAAATATTTGCAAGTTTACTTACACGCAAAGCTGGCGGTAACGAACACTCTCACGAAACCGCCGAAACCGCCAACGAAAGGGGCACCAGGTATTCTCCAATTACTACCGCCGATGTATCTGTGATCAGAATTGACGCCGGCATTGACCACCACCCCGAGAATTATGAAGACGATTACGGTTGCGACCTTCAGCGATGACAACCAATATTCTGAGAAAGGGGAGGTAATAAGGCTTTTAGTTTCCTCATGAATATATTGGGCTCGCCTAGTTCTCCATATCCTTTCACATGCAAAGAATTGATGCCCACAAGCAAGAACCAAAAAACAACACTAATAACCCAAGGATGCCAAGGCGTCCAAAACTGGAGGACAAGTTGAGCAGCAGTAAGATCCGACACGACAGACACAGCATCATTGAACCAGTAATTCCATGCTAATGCAAATCCATACGAAGGGGAGAAAAAACGTGTAGCGTAGGCATTGAAGGATCCAGCTACGGGATATTGGGTCGCCATCTCACCAAGCAGTAAGAGGGTGATATAGACTATGAACCCTACGACAGTGTAGCATATTAACATGCTCGCAGGTCCACCTTGGGCTAAGGAGCGTCCTGTGCCGAGAAATAAACCTGTGCCAATTGTTCCTCCAATTGCAATCATCTGCACCTGGCGTGCAGATAGTCCACGCTTGAGGCCACTTCCTGTAGGGTTTCCATGAACTGAGGTATCATGATCATTATCATCAGGTTGGATAGAGCTTTGAGATGCAAGTCCTAATGATTTTGCAATAGGATCAGGAGAAATACCCATGACTATTGCGGATTCGAAGGTAGTCTCTCGAGACAGACCTTTTAACAATTGTACTAAATATAAGGTTCGATTTGACCGACCGATGGTGCAAACCCTATCCATCAATTGCTTGGTCATTGATGGAGCTTTGAAGCCGCCATTCACTCCTTTAGAAATCAAATCTCCTCTTAACCAACAACCTTGAGTTCCACAGGTTCGTCAGCAAGTGAATTGGATCAGCTTTGTTGTGGGGAGGTGGAGAAGGAGGATGCAGTTGTTATCAGCATATTTACAACATCGAACTAGCGATTTTTTCTACAGCTAAGTTCCTGAAAATATTGCACCTTACTTATTGCACCATACTGGATAAATATGGTGTAACAATCCAGCTTGCGTGGTGCACTGATGATGGCTCTATTGGATGTTATCCAGTGGCTCATCATTTATTGGGTGCTCAGCCATAATTTGTTCGACATTCAATCGAATGATGTCAGTGCCCATGGTGTTGCTTCAGAGCTCCTTCGACAAGCACAGAGGATCTCATATGATGAGAAGACTTAGGCCCTCATCCTTCCTGTCATCACCTGTTGGACTGTGCGCTAACAGGCACTCGCACGCTTACTGAAGTTGAAAGCCACTTCGAGTCTGCTGGTGAGGACTTGATTGTATGTGCCGGAAGAAAGGCCGACGTGAAGGAGAAGGCTAACCGAATCATCGAGATAACACCTTTTGGGATCAGGTACAAAGGCGAGTGCTCATTTAAATTGCCTATCGCAACTGTGAGCTAAGTACATTGGTTAGAATTCTCGAGCCCCTGGCTATTGCAGCCAATATCACACAGGCCTCCCATATACCTCGATCATGTTTTCTTACGCTAGGCAACTTATTCCGCATCTCTTCAATTTAAACAGCCAGAATCGAAGAGGAGGCCTTGCAGCTAGTCTCAAGAAGCGCTGGGGTCAAGATGTATACATTACTGCTGTACTCCTCAACCTATATCGCCAAACTCGCCTCTTCCAAACTGAATTTCTCACTGAGGCACAGGCATACAATATTGTTGAACGTGTGTACTTCAGGAAACAGCAAATATCGATTTTATTAAGGCATTTATAGACTACGTGAGTGTGCGAGGAGAGTTTTTCAGCTGTGTTTTGGATGATGAAAGAAAAAAAAAAATTCCTTCGAGGTAAATGTGACGACCTACAGTATGACTTTCTTTCATGACTCAGCTAAAAATAAAATTTATTGTCGAGGTTTAATCTGGTCTAGAATCAACAAAAGGACTAATCATGGACGGAATTCCGGTCTGGTCAAACTCGCGATTCAGAATTCCGCTGGTCACAAAACTGCCCTGGACATAAAGGGGAAGTCGACAATCCTGAAGCTAACGTGCTGATCCATCCAGCCAGAAAGTGAAAGTGACAGCGTGGATTCCTTGGATTATGCGTGTGGACTTATTTAATAAATTGATAACGCACATGCTTGGAATCTAAAAGTCCTGATGAACCCGATGATTCGGATCCTGGGCCAATCGTATTGCCTACCAAGTTCTGTCGAGTCAATCAGTGGCAACAAGTGCGAAAGACTAATCTCGTTGACATTTATATAATTATCGAGAAAAGTATATATTAATATACGAATGTCCAATCCAGAATAAATATAAGTACGATGGAGTCGTTATATTGACACTTGGGCAATTTATGTAACCAGAGGGGAAAAAAAAAAAGAAAAAATGTATACATCCCAATGAAAACCCGTTGAATGTAGATGACTGCTTTGCCCAATGGTGTGCTGATTATAGAAGCTGTTTCCATCCAGCTTCCCTAGTCTTCTTAACTAGACGTTTCACTTCCTGGGACCGCGCCCTAGTGGTAACGAGTAGAGTATCCGGCATGTCCACAATGACCAGATCATCGACACCTAGACATGTGATGAGGCGTCCCGAGCCTGGAACGACGATACCGCCTGCAACTTGTTCGGTAAGTACTGATGACAAAAACGTCAGTAGTTGAAGTTGTGAATATAATGTGACAACATACCGAGATGTGGGTCACCTAAAATACGGGGCTGGTTGGCCTCCGCAGGCAAAAGGTCGGCAAGGGAAGAGAAGTCTCCAACGTCATCCCAACCTACGAATGTACCATCATTTACTATTAGTTACCTTCAAGGGATTGAATTATCGCACCGAAAGTGGCGGGAACAACAGCAACCCGCCCCTCAGCAGCAGCAGGCTCGGCAACCGCATTATCAATAGGAATTTTCTCCAAGCTTGGCCAGACTTCGTTGAGAACTATTTGCCTTTGAATTTCATCTTCCCAAACTGCAGAGATCTTCTGCAAGCCTTCGTACAGTTCAGGTTTGTATTCTTGCAAAAGGTTAAGAAGAACCGTTGCTTTAGTTACGAACATTCCAGCATTCCATCGATAAGCACCAGTACCGATATACTGAGATGCGGTACGAGCGTCGGGTTTCTCTTTGAAGCTCGACACCAAACGAGCATTTGGTGCCCCGTTCAATCCCAGTTTGTCTCCTAAGCGGATGTAACCAAAGGCTGTCGAAGGGTGTGATGGCGCAATCCCGATGGTCACCAGGTAGTCTTGGCGAGCAACCTCCACAGCTTCGGCAACTGCGGAAAGGAAAGCGTCGTCGCCAGAAATCATGTGGTCGGCCGCGAAGGATCCGATAACGGCATCGGGATCGCGTCTGGCAAGAACTGCGGCGGCAAGCCCAATAGCAGCCATAGAGTCTTTGGGACCTGGTTCGCAAAGGAGGTTGTGAGGAAGCAGATCTGGGAGTTGTTCGCGAATTTTTTTTACGTGTGCTGGACCAGCCACAACAGTAGTTCGCACTGGAGAAGTAAGAGGAAGAAGACGGTCCCAGGTAGCTTGAATGAGGGAACGCCCTTTCAGGGTAAGGTCAAGAAGAAACTTAGGGTGGTCTTCTCGGGATAGCGGCCATAGACGAGTTCCCGCACCACCAGCTGGAATCACGACATAGAAACCCGGAATGTCGCGGTTGTCAAAGGGAAAGGTCGTGAGACTGTTATCGCCCAGTGGTGAAGGACGGTAATAAACCTCCAGAGAAGAAGTGGTTATAGTAGGTATATGAGGAGTGAGGGTAAGGAAAGGAGATAACTTGGCACGAAGTTGAGGACTCGGAGGAGCTGGGGTCATAAATCCTGGAGTACCATTTCTTGAGTTGTACAAGTTGTACTGCTTGCAATAAATCACAGAGTACAATGGAATAATCAATGAAAAAAACAAGCAAAAATGTTGATGGGTACCTGAAGGCCCTCCCGAACCTGCCTTTCCAAAGAAGCGTTGGCTAATCTAAGTTCAAGGCATTCTTGCCTCAATTCACCAATTTCACGATGCTAACCCATCAAGCGTCAAGATGAAAGACAATGATTACTGAGACGACGCGACCACTAACTGATGTATGAACAGCATGCATGATTTGCTGAAACATGGCTTCAATGTTGGGATTAGTAGGCATTGATTGGGAGACATTGGGTGCACCCGCCGAAGACATTTTTTTAGGGAGAGGTCAAAGAAGAGTAAGTATTAAGACCCGGTACAAGGAGAACTGAATCGTGTCCAACGCGAGGTTTTAGCCAATTCCGGTCGGTATTTGCCGTAGATCCGCATTGCATCGAGATAATCTTGGATTTGCTACAATACAATTCACCCATGTTACACCGTCAAAACATGAAAAATGATAATCATGCGTTACCGCGGTCTGCGACTGACCGGCCTCTCGATGTAAATTTAATTTAATTTTCCACCTGACCACTCACGAGGCTTTTGCGTGGCAGTGAGATACGAAACCTAATTCACTGAACAATGGCTGCTCCATTTCAAGGCGATAGATAATTACTTGATGGACCATCGGCATAAATATCACTCATCATCACTCCCAAACTCAATGGCTTGATATTTTCGGGCCTTTTTATTCGGATTGGCTAGTGAAGCACCTTTGTGAGATCGAGCGGCAGGTGGGACGACGGGCTCTGTAATTGTAAACATCAGCCCATCTGATATTTTCAGCCAAATTAATGATTGATACCTACTTTCCACTTCAGATGCAGCCCTTTTTTGCTGCTGCTGTAACTCTGATTTGAGTGACTTGATTTCTTCCTGAGCAAGTTTGACCTCCGAGTTGGACTCTTTGGGTTTGATGTCCTTTTTTGAACTCGAGGAAGCAACATTATCCCCTGCATGATATTCTTGGTAACCGTATCAACACAATCATTGAGGTTAGAAAAACTATACTTGAACTTCTTCGCTTGAAGGCCTTGAGAGTAGGCGGCGGATCCGCTGTTGAATATTCACTGACTGGAGGGTAAACTCGGCATTTCCTCGATTGCGCTTGCAAGGCGATCTAAATAAAACATTAGTCGAACCTTCAACATCGGGAGCACGCCTTCAGAATGCTTACATCTAAAAATACCTTCGTAGCATGTTCAGCGGCCTCTTCTGGTGTCATTTCAAACAAAGGAATATCCATTGGTCTTTTAGAAGCAGGTCCAAGTGTAAACTGCAAAAAAAGAAAAAAAAAAAAAAAAAAAAAAAAAAAAAAGATCAGTCTGGGAGAAAAATGGTGTCACTTGCGCTACTTACCTTAGTTTTCGCGCCTTTCTCGGGACTCCAATCGCTTATGCATAGTTCGCCTTGAATGAATACTTCTGCAAGCCTTTCGGCGAAGGATTCAAGCAATTTATCTGATGATGTTGGGCCCTAGCGGTGCGAAAAGAGATCGGTGAGCCTAAGGGCCGGGCCAACCACCATCGTCGACGATAAAAGTTGGATACAGACAAAGATACGGTGAATATCTTCTTCTTTCCAGCTTCCGTGCCACCATCTTCCTTCCGAACCTGCAAGTCCAAGGTGGACATGCCATTCATCCTGAGACACTGTGGAAAGCACCACGAATTTGTATATGCTCTGATAGATTACTTGCACAAGCTCGTCCAAACAAGTGAAGTTCGCTAAGGGATCCGAAGACATTGTAAGTGGCCTGCAAAGCAGAAAAATGAGAAACCTGGAGTCAGCCTGAGGATGATGTCTGTGAAGGTGAAGTGCACAACTAGCATGTTTTCAACGGGTTATACTGCCCCGCATGTGACCATAGTATCAAGTTCCAAATTCAAGTTGCAGCTGAGATTTACAAAAGAGCCTGTCCCATGCATCCAGGATATCAGAAGTGCCAGTGGATATTGCATGTACTCATTGTAAGCACAGATACATGTACAGCAGTGTAATCACAATCGAACTATCCGCTACATAGATATATTATATGAGAAAACGTGTATTATACCAGATTGCTTGATTGCAGGTTCTGACGAATGACCATGTCTTTCACTGAGAAGAGAGGGGCGGTCAGATGTGATACTTACTATAATATATTTTCAAGAGATTACCATTTATAAGTATATGGTGCGTAGTTTTGGTGTCCTTTGTGATGTATGTCAGTGTCATCATAGAAAGCTAGTGACAATGAATTAAAACATACAATCACCGAGGTGAAATGGCAGTAAAAGACACGGGGTAGAGCTGAATGGTGTTTATGCAAAATGGCTGCTTTTATAGAAGATCAGCTCTTGATAGTCAAGCTATATTTTAGATATGGTTATGCCCACCAAACTTCTTTCGGAGATCTATGAAAGGAAGTGGATATGTCTAAATACACGCCAAGGCCCACAACGCCTAACAATTGATACTCACAATTTGTAACAGACTCATAGTTGTTCGGCCTTTCCCCATACGAAACGACGAAATTGCTAAATCTGGAGCCAGCCGCGAGTTTGGCTTACAATTATAATGAGTGAGAGATCCCTCGGGGGAGACGCAGCACACCCACTCCTCAACAAATCGCATTTGTTCAAAAATAACACGATTTGCGTATTCTGCAAAAGAGGATGAGCGATAATGTATTTCCATAGCAAAATTGAGTCTTCCTGTATGCCCCATATGTGTCACTTGCATTAACTATAAATTTCGAAGGGCACATACAAGTTTGTTAACAGAAGGATCTTCCAACATGACCTGTAGCTTGCCATTGAGAACATCTTTACAAAAAAAAATGGAAATAATTTTACCTCATCGAAACCAGATATTGGTGCTAGAAAAATAATAGCATCTAGATTATTGTCAAAGTAAGGCACCCAAGCGGCTAAAAGAGGTCTCGGTTATCTGTATTCAGTGATAGATCGTGGAGGAGTCTGCGAACCTCGCTGATAAATGTAGGCAGCCTAAGTTCATCAGGCATTCTGGAAATAATCCTTCTAAGGCGTACCAGAGAGCGGGCTCCTCCAACGTCATATATTCTCCAATCATGACTGAGCAAGCTTCCTGTCAAAGTCTCGTCATATAAAACACTCCGAAAGACATTTTTCATTTAACAAACCGGCCATGAGAGTAAAACGATGTTCAGAAATACCCAGAGTTTTTAGTCGTGCTCGTAAGATGTCGTCTGATCCAATTCAACTATAAGGTCCTACCAAACACAAAATAAATTTATTCCAGACTCACCATCGGTTGGGACATATTTCAGTGCAGTAACACGCTCTATCGAATCCAAAAAACTAATTCCTGTCAGGGTGATGAGGGCCACAAAGGTTTGCATGACGCACAATCCACCCATGTCTTCCAACCTGACTTTTTGGGCCTTCAACACCATTTTGACCGTAGGGTCATTCCACAGCTTGACAATATCTTCCGAACATGCATGAAGTATAAAGCCCGGATCATTCGGGTCTTCAAAGTCGATTTCTGTTGCACCCTCAAAGCTCGCTCGAGCTGTCGCTATAATCCTTCCAAACGCGCCTTTCCATTGAGTAGTCGAATTAATAGCGAGTTCCTTGAATCTTCCTGTACGCATTTTATAAGGAAAGTTCGTTACTGGTGATAGATGGGTGGCTTCGAATTCGGTAGATCCAGCGGGTGTCATTTTCCGGAGGAGGCATTCTTCTACTTGTTGTAGTGGAAGGAGGCGCATTCTCAATTTAAGAAGCTCGGGGCTAACGATGAAAGTTGAGTGGCGATCTGTCGAACTACTAGTAACCGATACTCTGGGAGGTTGGGTTGTGGAGGAGGGTGAATGGGCTTCAGCGATGGCGTCAAGGATGAGGCGAACGGAGCGAACGACATTCAGTTGGACAACAGCTCTCCATGATGCTCGCTCGTCGCGGAATGCCTGTTATCAGGCATGACAACCAGAGTCGTATTTTCTATTGCGTATACGCACCTTTGGGGAGTTTATAAGCTGAAAATCTTTGAGTCAAACCGTGAGGTCAATATTTTTTTGGTCGGGCATTAAGAAGCCACTTACTTTTCAGTGTTGTCGATTTCCCTGCGAGGTGATTTATGGAAGAGTCAGTGGTCTGTACTCCAAGAAATGACTAGTACTTTACCTGATTCGCTCTGGCCTGTGCGGACGAGAGTTGTTATGATCAAAGGTGATTCTAAACAATGGTGATGCTTACCCAGCAATAAGACACGAACAGATTTCGAAGCCTTTTTTTCTATAATCCTTTGCCGATTTATCTCTTCGTCGATTGCATCTGATCGTTTTTGTGATTCAGCCTGTGCGACAAGTCGTACTTCTCTCTCTTTTGGCGTCTCATTTTCTGGCGGAGCCATAGCTTTAGTCAATGGATCATATTTTTCAAGATCAATGGTGGGGCGACGACGAAGGAATCTGAGTCCAGACATGATAAGAGGTTCAGGTTGAGCGACGGATGATAGTAGTAGGATGATGACATCCAAGGTAGGTAGTCAACTGCTGGCGAAGGATCAAGATCAACCACACCCTAACTGAGATTTGCGGAGGGAAATGAAAGCATGCCGCCCGAAAAAAGAACTTGATGGGAAAGGGAATATTGCACATTTAGCAAGTCACAAGGATGTGGTAACCTCTTGCTCGTAACGATGACCCAAGGTCGATGTGATTTTCCCAGGTAAGACAAAGTAAAGCAGCAACCTCTTTAATATGTGTGTGCACATGGACCACAATAATATGTTCATGAACTGGCAGGTAAAAAACACAATATTTGGTAACATTTCGCATTATTGTCTCTCAATCGTGGGAAAAATAGATGCATTTGGTACATTTCCTCGTTTTGGGGCTTAACCTCGGACGCCGAGGAGGGCTCGGCTCGGCATACCCATGGTTTAAAGCCGCCAAAGCCGCATTGTTTTCAGCTCGGTTAGCAACCCTGCATCTCCAAAACTCTTTTCACTTCGAATGTACCTTCGCGGATACAGATACTTCATATATCGACCCTGAGGTGTATGGCCTAAATATTATATAAATAGTCGTCCATCCCCTTCACCAGCATAGTTTATAAACTTACGTTCGATCCGCACTGATGCCACTGAAACGGCCACAAGTTTGCTCTTCTTTTTCTCAGAATCCCCCAAACTATTCCATCCATTACTCAATTGCAACAGGACCCTTGGCGAAATTTTCAACTCGTAGCAAGACGACTTTGATGACGGTTACAACAGAGGCCGATGTCTGCGACTACGTAATTTCTATGTATACGCCCTTTTCTGTTATCGTGAACGCGTTATCTATCTAATCTTACCGGTTTTATATTGGTATAGGGCTCTGACATAGAGTATCAGAGCCCGGATTCACGTTCATGGGCACGTAGGGATGTTTGAGCCAGTTCTCGAGGATTTGCCAAGGACCATATTTGCAAATTGCCGTTGCCGTTCATGGAGCGCTGAGCCCACTTTCCCTTTTTATCCTTTATGGCTCTGACTTTTCCCATCGTTGTGTAGTAGAAAAGCATACCAAGTCGTCTTGCAAGAAGGTAAAGAAATGTGTTGATTTATGGTCTTCAGTGTCAGTTATCGCTGCGTAGAGTTGTTTCCAGGATTTTTATTGATTTGAGACGTCGTTATTGTCGACAATGGGTTGAACTTGGACCGCAGTGCAGTACCATCGGCAGTTTTTCGCACCTTTTAGGTGCTGGGGTATCGAGATTTTCATTGTTCACACACTTTTCTGTTCCATTTTTTGGTGGAGGTGCGTAATGATGCCAGAAGTGAGTGCTGTGAAGTTGGATAGGGTGTGAGCAGCTGTTGCGCCGTAGGGTATTGCAATTGTAGGGGTATGCGTTTACGCGACGCGGTGAATCCGTGGAAACAAATACACATTATTAGTGATCGAACTTATCATCAACTGTTCACGAAGCCTGCCTAAGTACGGGAGACTTTGGTATCGCTTGGAGCTTTCGCGTTGAGGATCTCGAATCCTTAACAGGATATGTAGCGATGCATGGAGCAATAGTGCATGGAGCATTGCATAACGCTGTGTTGCATGTAGCGGTGCATGTGGGAGAGCAAAGTGGGCAAAAGCGCGGAGCAGTTCTCCGGCCTACACTCTCGGACCCTGAGACAGGGTGTCCGAACCACGCTGCGATACCCAAATATTAGGAGCCTGGCGACGCATCAAGCGTGCGAGGATACCCCGATACTAGGAGACAGGTGCCAGAATATACCTAAAGAGCAATTGAAGAATGTGGAAAAATATATAAAACTTACTTGATGTCTAGAAGGCTTGGTACGAAAATCATCCAACCTGTTAATGGGGCATCCACAAAGTGGGCGGTGCTTAATACAACAGTCATCCCTGAAAGGGGCATCCACAGTCAATGATCTGTGGGCGGAGCATGGTGCATGGTGCAAAGATCATCCCGCCTGTCAAACGGGGCATCCACAAAGTGGGCGGAGCTCAATGCGACAGTCATCGGCGAAGGGAATATCTACGGTCTATGAACTGTGGGTGGTGCATGGCGCGGGTCCGGTTTGATCCTGATTCACGAGTATGCGAGTTGGGGCAGAGAACGGTAAAGAGAGCACATAAAAGTACTCAGTCTAGTGTAGCTGGACGCAGGAGCCAATCTAGAGGGCGACAATGTGACCACCACGCGTTAGACAAGCTGGAGATCACGTGCTTTCCGCTTATCAAAGTTCAAATTCTAATCTACACGCGGAATAATTAAACTAGCGACTATGTATGTCAATTATGTATGCTACATTCATATTGCATAGAATTCAGGCATGCTTTTCCGCGTGCTTCTTTGCACTCTCTGCAGAGCTGGCTACAGTTTGAGCCCCCTTCCCTTTCAAACGCTCAGCTTCTGACTCGATGTCATCAGCTTTCGACTTCCCCCAATTAAACCAACTGAACCAACCGTTCTTCGCCTGATCTATCTTCTTCTGAGCATCTTCGCGCGCACTAGCTGCTTTCTGCTCGGTAAGCGACCTGGCTTCATTGTACAGGTTCTCAGTTGAATCGCGTGCTCGTGTCAAGTTCTCCTTAGCTGAACCCTTGACAGAATCATATTTTGCCTCGAGGTCAGCAGCGAGCCCCCGCCCATGTGTCTCCGTTTCTCTTGCCTCCTTTTCCACTGTCGACCGTACCGAGTCTAACTTTTCCTTGCCATCTGTCTGAAGAGCATAATGTATTGCTAATGTATTAGGATTTCAAACCGAGAACTAAGACCGCATACCTTGACTTGATCCAACTTCGATTTTCCCTGTTGTTTAACGTCTTCAGCCCGTGCTTTAGCAGCGTCTGTCAAGTCGGCATTTCTGCGCTTCAACTGATCCACATCTGCCTTTGTCTTGTCCTTGAGTTCTTGGGCTTCATCAGTGTTTCTGAAGTAATAATATGCGCCTGCTGCAGCGACTAGGCCGAGCGTGGTGTACATGAGGGTATTATCTTCCTGTTTCGCTTTCGGGTTAGGTGTGGGCTGGCCCGCTGGTGGAGGTGGAGTGGCAGTGTATGTCCTTAAGCTCTGAAGGGAATTACGTGAGTGTCTTCTAGATGCAATTAACAACTCACAACTGGATTCAAGACCACTGGGCGGAACGAAGTTTGAAAAATGCGTATAAATTGTGAGCGGTACATGCTGGTGAATGGAACAAGGAATGGATGGGTGTGTCTCGCCTTTGGGACTATGTATGACGTAGAGATAAATCACGTGCCTAGTCAAAATCTTATCAATCATTGACACCAATTCTTCCTTGCCAACCTGAAATGACTGGCAATCGTAAGAAAGCAAGGGTCATTCTAGTGGGCGTTGGGTACGTCTGTCAGTCTTCTGTAATTATCGCTCAGCTCATCCGGTAGTGTTCAGAGGAGCAACGTGTTCTGGCAAGACCACACTGGCCAAACATCTTAACCGTATCTTACCAGATAGCGTCATTATCCACCAAGACGTATGTTGTTTCACAATATTACAACTTGGCGCAATCTCATACCTAATCAGGATTTTGCCCCTGTGCGTATACAGAAAATATATTTGAAAACCATCTCATATCGTCGCTTTTCTTAAGCCCCAAGAGCTCGTGCCTATCCATCCCGTCCACAATGTCCAGGATTGGGACGCACCAGCAGGTGCTATTTCATGGGATCGTCTCGTTGAATTCCTTCGTCATGTCAAGGAGACGGGTGTAATCCCACCCGATCATCGAAGCCATGATCACCTCAACGAGCAAAAGGAGGTTAAAGTCGAAGAGAAAGTACGCGAGAAATGGATAAAAGAATTTGAAACCCTTAAACAAGGTAAAAAAGACAATGAAAGAATAATATGGGGGTTGGTAGATGGTTTCCTGCTTTATTGGAACAAAGTCAGTCCTTCCTTGACGACTTTTTTTGAAATTTTCACTCTGAAAGCACATATTGTCACTAGGATATAATTGATACATTGGACGTTCGAATAATCTTGCGTGTTCCTCATGATGTTTTGAAAAAAAGGCGGCATGAACGACATGGTTATCACACAGCAGGTAAGAGGTTTCCATCATGGCTCTCCAGGCGCTTCTCTATTACGCAATCCTTACTATCTTCCCCCTCTCTCTCATTTCTATCTATGATGTTCCAACCAATACGCTTTGAAAATTTTCAACTTGCAACCTACGTATATGGCGAAAATACGACTACTCACTTCGGTTATTCCGGGGCCTTGTCCTGGAGTGCAATCCGACCCAGAAGGATCATTGTGGCGGGACCCGCCAGGTTATTGGGAAGATATTGTATACCCGGCATACCTTGACGCGCACAAGGACCTATTCGTGGATGGAGATGTGGAAAATGAGCCACTAACGTCGGCCGTTACTGGATTAATCTTAATAGAAAGTTTGGAAATTTCTATGGGCGATGCTGTTGAGCGATGCTGCTCAGAACTTAAAGAGATGGCAGAGAAGTTCTAGAATCATTGGAAATAGATAATCATAAATCCTACATATGAATACTACCATAGTACTGGAGCGTGAGGTGCCAGTTGTAACTTGGTTGTAGACTAGCGCGCAACCTTCTTGAAGCACCGGTACCCGATCAGTCACGGCCTCTGTCACAATTAGTCAGTTTGCACCAAGGCCCTGGCGCTAAATTTCAAAGAGTTCTCTAGACCATCACCTACGGGAGCTCGTCGTATTCTTAATATTGTCTGCTTCAACGAAACACACACACACTCCTTCACCTTCGCAATTCCATGGCTTCAGCTTATTATGAGTTCTACCGGGGTTCATCGTAGGTCCTAACCATGTCCTTTTTCATCCTCTTCTTATTCCACCCTGGTCTGGTTTCAGGATAGGCATGGCTCTTACAGATTCTCTGGATGAACTTATTACGAGCGGGGCTATTACACCCCAGTTGGCGATGAAAGTGTTGCAACAGGTACGCAGGGATAGACGGTTTGCATACTATGAGGAGGTATGGTTTAGTGTCATGTCTTGCTGATTTTACATTCTAGTTCGACAAATCATTAGCTGACACGATGGTGAAGCAAGTTAAGACGAAGACAACACTCAAGGTACGTAGGTTTGTTGCCCTTGTCTCAGCATGGCGGTCGATCCCCAAGTTGCCACAGGGCAATCTACGTACATACCGACTGTGCGACGACGTCTGGACTTTCATCGTTAAAAATCCGACATTCAAGATGGAGTCCAACGATATGGTTAGCGCTCAACGTATTAAGATTATTGCATGCAAGAATGGTGATGCAATAGAGGCGGGGAAGAAATGAGCTTTTGTATTATTTTAGTCTGTAGTCGGCTATATGCACCGGGACCGACCTTGATATCACATGTTTCCGAACCATACATATAAGAATCATAATTCAGGACAAATCAATGTTGACCCTATACACCACCATCTCAATATCTATCCTTTCATTCAAATGGCTCAAGTCATCGTCGTCGGTGGAGGTCTTGCTGGCCTCTCTTCTGCACACACTCTCCTAGAGCGTGGTGCAAATGTCTTACTTCTCGACAAGCAAGGGTGTGTCTCTTTCGCTCAGTATCAGCTACGGTATTTACCGGTTCCTTTTCAAGATTCATGGGTGGTAACTCCACAAAGGCCACATCCGGTATTAACGGTGCTGGCACCAACACTCAGAAGGAATTGAATATTCCTGATTCCTCCAAAATTTTCTTCGACGATACCAAGAAATCAGTATGTTTGACTGTCTCTCACTCGTCCTCTTTTATTATCTCAGATTCCTTGTAGGCCCGCGAACTTGCTCGCGATGACCTCATTGAAGTACTTACTGGACGCTCTGGAGATGCCGTGAATTGGTTACAGAGCAAATTCAGCCTCGATCTTTCAAAGGTCTCCCGTCTGGGTGGTCACAGCCAGCCTCGCACACATCGTGGTGATGCTCAATTCCCTGGAATGGTCTGTAATCATTTATTGGTCCCGCTCTATGGTTCGAATCTCACAACTCATCCAGGTCATCACATACGCTCAACTTGAACGTCTCGAGGATTTGTCCGCCAGCAATCCTGACCGTGTGAAAATCGTGAAGAAGGCTCGTGTTTCAAAACTTGTCAAGGATGAGTCCGGTACCGTTGTGGGTGTTGAGTATATCCACGGTGGTAAGACTGAGACCGCTTATGGACCTGTTATCCTGGCTACCGGTGGTTATGCCGCCGATTTCACCGAGGATTCTCTCCTCAAGAAGCACAGGCCAGAGTATTGGGACCTTCCTACAACCAATGGTGATCACTGTACTGGCGATGGCCAGAAGCTTGCTATGAGCATCGGTGCCAGTGCTATCGACCTTGAGAAGGTTCAGGTCCACCCCACTGGTCTCGTCGATCCTAACGAACCTGATGCGAAAGTCAAATTCTTGGCTGCTGAGGCTCTCCGTGGCGTTGGAGGTCTCTTGTTGGACAACACTGGCAAACGTTTCGTTGATGAACTGCAACATCGCGATTTTGTAACTGGAAAAATCTGGGAGAACAAGAAGGTTGGAATCTGCTTTGTGTTCAACGTGCCAATGTTAACGACCTTCTCAGTACCCCATTCGTCTCGTTCTTAACAGTGATGCCTCGAAGGCTATTGAGTGGCATTGCAAGCACTATGTTGGACGTGGTCTCATGAAGCGCTTTGAGAGTGGGGAGGCACTTGCCAAAGAAATTGGTCTACCATCAGCCGTGCTAAAAAAGACCTTTGACGACTACAACCAGAGCGTTCGGACCAAGAAGGATCCCTTCGGCAAGAAGGTGCGGTTTATTATTCATAAATCACATTTTATCCTGACATTATGTGCAGTTCTTCCAAGGTGAATGGAAGTTCGATGACTCGTTCCATGTTGCCATCATGACTCCAGTTCTGCACTATACTATGGGTGGTCTTGAAATCGATCCCGAGTCACGCGTACTTGATAAGACTGGCAAGCCTATCCCTGGTCTCTTCGCTGCTGGTGAAGTCGCTGGTGGCGTGCATGGTGCCAACCGTCTTGGTGGTTCATCGCTGCTCGGCTGTGTCGTCTTCGGGCGTGTATCTGGGGATTCTGCAGCTGCTTATCTTCTCCAAACAACCTCAGCTGCTGTGCAGAAGGCTGGTGGACGTCTAGGCGCCCTTGTTGGCCAACTTAGTACTTCGTCATCCGCATCGTCATCGGCACCTGCAGCACCCACAGACGCGCCATCTAGCGGATCGTCATCCGGGGAGTACACAATAGCGGAAGTTGCCAAGCATAACAAGAAGGAAGATATTTGGGTTGTTATTGACGGAAAAGTCCTGGACGTTACCAAAGTAAGTACTAAGCTGCGATATCGTTCGTTGTCTCATCTTCCATTTTAGTTCCTTCCTGATCATCCAGGCGGGGAGAAAGCTATCATCCTGTACGCTGGTCGCGATGCCACTGAAGAGTTCAACATGCTGCACGACCCCAAAGTCATTCCACGATATGCACCTGATGCTGTGATCGGGAAGGTCAAAGCCTAAGTCATCAACGTCACACCCGTCGTCGTCTTTTCAAAAGAAATAGTTAATTAATTCTAGTTTGATTGTATCTATATCATGTTGAGGATCCAATATTCTTTATTATTATCGTCGTCACGGCGATCTGGCAAGTTCTTCGATTATATTTATTATGTTTGACATGCATGCGTGTGATATTCGGCTGAGAATATATTACACGATATTAAAGTGCTTGTGGCCAGGCGTTATAGTGTAGGCAACAACGAGGTTTCCGTTTTCTATTGTGGACCAATTTCTCTTTGCGTATCCCTCTAAGTTCGCCCACAATGCCCACCAACTTGTCTGAAACTGCACCTCTCCTCGCTGCCGACCGTCGAGACGCGAACGGGCTAACTCCTTGTGAGGCCAATCCAAAGGTTCGCAGTATCGTATGGGGAGCGCTGACTTTGCTCGTCCTTGTCGCACTTGTGTTTCTCGTGGGTTTCGACGAGGGAATATTCGGTGACGCATTTGCAGAGAGATTGGGCGGACTACCGAAAGATCCAATGCTTGCTGCATTTGCCATTCTAAAGAAAGCTCCTGTAATTGTACGTGGTTTGCTCTTCTTGTAATGATGTAAGACCTGAAGGAGAAGTATTCTAGGATGGTCATATTGGTGGATACGGCAACACTCATCTTCAGAAGAACAGCGAATAACCGATATTTTCCCTCATTAACAGACCTACCTATCTTGATGCGTTACCAATTTGCGAACAATGTATCGGCCATTGATTTGGAATCAGAGATGCCTGGACATGTTGATATACCACGACTAAGGAAAGGGAAAGTCGGAGGTTTCTTCTGGTGGGTGGTTAAAACTTATGACTCTTATTATTATGAACATTTATATCTAACGAATCCATCTTCAGGTCAACGTACGTTTCTTGTCCGAACCCTGAGGAGGCAGGACGTAACTTCCTTGGTGCGACATGGCGCGTTCGGTATGCTCTGTTTTGCCACTTGTCCATCTCCAAAACACTGCCCATAGTACGTTCTGACTAGTGACACCCTGGAACAAATCGACGTAGCTAAACTGCTGATCTCTAAATACCCAGATGTAGGATATCATTCTCTCTTTCGCTGATGACTAAATGTTCAGATAATACCAGACTTTCTCTCTTGCGTTGACTTCTGACGACGTCAAAGCATCCATAATCAACGGCAAAATCGCCAGTCTTCTTGGGGTCGAAGGGTGGGTCTGTTTTATTCGGTGGTAGGCTTGCTGTGACTAAAAACAAGGGAATAAAAGTGGCCATCAGTTAGGAAACTCGATTGCTATTCTTCGACAATACCATGCTCTCGGCGTCCGATATGTGACGCTTACACACACCTGCCACAATGCATTCGCAGACTCATGTGGATATCTTCGTGAAATTGAACCGTATCATGGCGGCTTGAGGCAAGAAATTCCCTTTGTTAAAACCTAAAAAGCAATCGTTGAAAATCATGTCCTTCTAGTTCTCTCGGGAGATCCTTGATTGCTGAGATGAACCGTCTAGGTGTACTGGTCGATTTATCCCATACATCGGATGCGACAGCTAAGCAGGCGCTCAACCTATCAAAGGCCCCTGTGATTTGGTCCCACTCGTCAGCTAGAGCCGTGCACGATGTTGCCCGAAATGTTCCTGACGACGTCTTGGAATTAATCGGCATTGGAGAAGGGTTAACCGATGCTGTTGTGATGGTAAGGCATTCGGTTATGTGAATTGCTGTATGGTCTTTATTCCATTTTTACCCAGGTCAATTTCGCACCACAGTTTGTTGCGGATCCCGGTAATGCGACAGTTGAAGGTGTTGCCGATCATATAGAACACATCGCAAACGTTTCCGGCAAACTGCAGTACGTGGCGTTTGTTTCGCTTCGTTTCGTGATAGCACCCTAATTGGTTTGAATGTCTTAGTGTGGGACTAGGCAGTGACTTTGATGGAATCGGAGATGTCCCAGTCGGGCTCGAAGATGTATCAAAATACCCTCTGCTGGTGAGCAATCTCTCAACCATCTTTTCCTAACAATATGGTATTCAATCATGGTGACGCAAGATCGCTGAGTTGTACCGACGTGGATGGAATAAATACGAGCTCGCTGGACTTACGGGTGCCAACTTGTTGCGTGTCCTCCAAAGAGCGGAAAAGGTCGCGCAGGCACTACAAGCTGCCCACACGCTCCCTGTATTTGACTTGTATACCAAGCGAAGAGATATCTAGGAGCCCGACGAGGAGCACTAATTTCATATTACCATTGATTTCCACATATGTACTATAGGCTCTAGCTCTAGCTTATTTATCTCAACGACTAGTGTGTACGAAATGGGTAGGTTGGCTGTTATGGCAAAGGGTCAATCAATACTTGCAATTGACCGACCAACCATTTGGGGTTCCATGTCCCGAACGGACAGACTCAGTATTTCTGTTACATCAGATTAGAACCAATGATCACGGAGGATAGAACCGCCAGTAAGCTCATCATTGCGTGGAAGAGATTCGTCAAATCTCGAAAGGACCCTGCATCAACAAATTGAACAAATTATGATTACATGAAATCATACGCGATCGGACATTGTTTGCGCGATGCTAGATGATCAATTTTGTTTTCTTGATACACTTACTACAGCTTTCGTGGATATGGAAATAAACGACTTATGTGTGTCGCCCTCGCAGGGTTATTGATTACCGAGAGTCGCGCGATGCCCATGGGTGACCCCAGGGCACATATCCGTTGAACAAGGCACTCCCGCCATCAGGACACCATTCAAGCAAGGGAACCAATTCCGGGGATGAAATGTGGTATGGATGGAATCGGGAGTGAGGATTCCTTTGCCGACGTTTTGTCAGAAGCATGGAATGGCATCCATACTTGTCGTGCGTGTAGGGAAGATATCCGTTCAGTTGCTATTGGAAAAATAGCATGGTCAGGGCCTTTTATATAAGTCAAAAGAAGTTCAGACCTCTCCATGCAGAGCATCTGATCTGTGACCATCTTCTGGATCGACTCCAACGTAGTTGAACTTGTCTCTAGGCCATCGAAGAGCCTCTCGATGGAGTTTAGTGAAGCGTGGCCTTTTGAATTCATAACCGACAATAGTTATCGTCGAAGGGAAGTGACCGGTGAATTCATGAAACCGAGCAATGGAGAATAAGAGGTTTTGGAACGAGTCTAAAGCATAGTTTTCTGTAGTTGACCTCTCAAAAATTAACTGGTCAGGCAGCAACCTGGCAGCCTGGGCTAGCCGTAGATATGATTCAGCCTCCGTCGTAGAAGACAGAGGCTTGGTCTGTCCTCTGTTAAACAAGCAAGGATGACTTTAATCTCCTACTCACACTCAAAGCCAACCATACATACCCAGAGAAAATCAGAAGTGAATGAGGGTCTTCATTGGCCAGTTCGGCGCTAGCAAATTGTATGAGGTTAACAGATATGCCGATGTAGAAGAAACTATATACCTTCGTGCAATATGTTCATAAAAGGCCTGCACACGACCTGCGCCCTGCTGGTACGACTCAAGGATCCAATCTTTGTCCTCTAACCATGAATTCGATCCCCTCCAGATTGCATGGCAAGGAACAACAATAAGGTGATCAAGGTTGTTTCGCGTGGGAGGTCGCTCAACGGTAGCAAATTGAAGCTTTGCGCTCTGCTGAATATCAGGGTGGAAAGGATGATGCAATGCCCAATATCGTAAGTTCAGGAATAAGGATATGGCAAAACAACTGGCCAACAGAAGGACACCAAGGTTGGTGATTCGTGACCGTCTAGTTAGGGATTCTAGTCTGCTATGGCCACCTCCGGTAGCTACTAGGCGTAGTGGCTTCCGATGATACCTAGCTAATGCTGGTGATGGAAGCATGGGTTGATCCCACCGGCGAGGTTACAGTTATGCATGACAGATCTGGCAAAGTTATCTCCATCTGCTACTACCATATCTAAGGAGGTCTAAATACATTCAAACTCCCCTAGCAATTTTATATTCTCTTGCTACTGCCCATATGACAGCTTCTTCTACGTCTTGTGCAAAATGCGTTGGTGAGTGGGTTGGAACCCCCTGTGCGGAGTCAAAAACTCCAGTGTTCACCAAGATTGAAGACCATTTGGCTGCGTTGGCACCAGCGATATCTTTTATCCAAGTCAATATTTAATTGGATATCATGGAGTAGTGTTCATACCTGATTCTGGGTTGTCTGGAGGAGTTGGGAGGGTTGTTAGCAGATGTTCGCACAGATGGTATTTTGACAAAGATTACCTCCGACCATGTATCTGTTATCATGAAAGGAAAATCAGTATAAGTAACGCAGCGCCCGAAAGGTTGCGTACATATTCGGGAGGGTCTTGACACTCCCGTAGAGTTCTTCAATCTGAGCCTTCAAAACCCGCTCCGCAAATTCATACGTTGCCCTAGTTGGTTTGCCAAACTGCAGATAAGGGTACTCGTTCCCGGTCAAAGACTGGAGAATATTTTTAGGATTGACACCAAAAGGCCAAAATAAAATTTTTTATACCCGGAATACTGCCTGGAACGCAACCTTGAAGGCTCCTTGACCCAGCCTTGGCAGGTTAAAATCAGACCTCCAGATAAGGTCAGGATTGCAAAAGACCAGCTCAAGTGGATTTTGCTGCTGGTTGATAGGAACGTGAGGGCCACCAACAAAGCCGCCGGATTGAATAACATCACATGCGATTTGAACTGAACGCTGCATGAGTAGCTGTTCTTAATGATGACAAGTGGTGGCCCTGCTCACTGTCTGTAGCCCAATTCCGGGGATCATGAAATACGAAAATTGCAGATAATGGAGTATTTGAGAAATCTACGGGCTGTAGTAAGTAGTCAATAAAACCGTTGGTCCGAGCTGGAAAGGATCATTCCTTTGCTGCATTTCGTTCCAATTCAGAGAGTGTATGAAATGGCCAGATCCTTGGCTAAGATGAGTAAAAATTGGGGATTGACATAGTATTCTTACGACGGATTCCATGCCAATATATCCAATGTTGTGAAGACATTTTGGAATCCATACCTGAAATACTTAGTGTCAGTTTTGGTTGATAAATGGACAAGGATATAAATACCCTTTGGCCACCTCACGTACTTTATCTAATCGTCCACCAAGAACGAGCACAGATTTATCGGAATATTTATGGGAGAACTTCTTGAGGATGGTGTGTGCTTGAATGTATTGATTCGGGTTTATCTAAGAAGACAAGTGAATAAAGAGCCTCACAAAATGTATAGAGAACGTACAGGCACTCCAAGTTGATTGCTCAAATTTCTACACCTTTCATCCTCACCGACACCTCCACCATTCGTTAGCTACAAGAGAGACATTAAATCCCTTGCCAAGTCGATTATCTGAGAGATACGCACAAGGATGTATGGAATTTTCCTGCAAGAAATCAGCCTCGATGGTGCAGAATGGTTGTAATAACCCACTTCCCGAAAAGGTTATTCCCTTCCAGTACTTTGAGGGCGCGTCGCGCAGCAGGAAGCGCATTCTTTCCTCGGATAAGAACACCGTCCTGAAACGATAATCCGAATTAATAGACTGCTCCTTTCTTCTATGGAGAAGTCGCGTCCGTACAATGTCAAATGCAAATGCCAAAGGTAGTTTGGTAGTTGTAGTGTTGTATCTTCGAGTTTTTAAATTATTTCCAAAAGCAGAAAGGCATACAGTAGGTAAGAGTGGTTTCAAACAGCGAATCCTAGCCAAAGGACGTGAATAAATCGCGAAATTGTTCATGGTGGCCTTTGTCAAGGACCCTGATGGCAGTCACGATGTTGTGCTCAACCAAACAATATTGCAATTGAACTTATATTTACCCATGCGTACGCATAGAAAGGTGCGAATCTTTTTTTTTTCAAGCCTTGGTATGAATTCATATAATGTATATCAGAATGATTCCATTTAGAGTCAACAAAGTCTCTCAACACGCCAATGCGTCACCTTCAGTTTCTTTAGAACGAGGGGCCTACAGAATGCGCGCACCGAACATTCGACCTGTACCTCTTAACCTAAATGGAAACATAGTCCGAGCTCGAAGCTCGCCAGAGCATAAGATGAACCGAAATCTAGCCTTTCTTCTTATCCTCCTCGCGCTGGCCTGTATCAGTTCCTTCGGAACAGCTTATTATCTATTCGCAACGAGGTGGGCACTCCAAGTGATTTCCGTGCCTTCCACCATCGCTGATTCGAACACGCAAGCCAACGCGTTCGGGATTCCTAGGGACACAATGAAACCAACGGTGGCCGAAAACATCTCTTATCTCTCATACTTGCCACATAGTGGCTTTCATAATCAACGCATCGCTTTCGAAAATGCTCTGCTCCTTGCATATCTTCTCCGTCGCACTTTACTTGTACCACCAATTCGTCTTGGCAATAAACCCATCCGTTACATCGATTACGATACGCTCTCACGATATCATGAATTGGCTGGCAAACATGGGTTGAGCCACTGTCCCAAGGTCCCGCCTTATATCTCTCGTCCGCCAGAATGTCTGGACTACTTTGAAACATCGTATATTCCTTGGAATTGGCTAGTTAATCTCTCAGTAATTGAAGCTCATCAAACTATGATCCACCGTCCTGATATGACGCAGTCATGGATAGAAGCAAATTTGGACGTAACACCGTCGGATATACTTATTTTGCGAGATACCTCACCCTATCAGTTTCGCTTTCTGGACACTGTTGATGACATTCCCCCTTCAAAAAACAAATTTCTAGAGGACATCTATCTCAGCGACCTAGCCAAGTCGAAAGCGGGCCTTCTACAAATCGGTACCCTCTTTGGTTCTTCTCGCTTGCGTCTCAAAAATGTGGAAAACCTTTTGCATCGCGGTCTCATTCGACGAAGTATGGTCTTCGCCAACAATGACCTGATGCGCGCCGCATATTCGATCACAGGTGCACTCAACGGCCATTACCTTGGCGTGCACCTACGATCTGGGGACGGAAATTTCAGAGCCAGGATTGAAGATACGGTTAGATCTGTTTGGTGGAACCTTTTACATCGAATTTTAGGTTTTCCAGTTGTGATGGCCTGTGATATCGAGAAACTCATAAACGAGACAGCATCAAGATTTTGTCAATCAGACACGATAGATTCAGAACAGCGAACAATTAGTTCGTCACCGATCAATATTTCGGTCACGCCTTCATCAAGATTCTCCATCAAATGTCGCTCTCCTCTACACCAAAAGTATGGCTATCAGATGCTCAACATTCCACTGTATGTCTCAACAGATATTGAAAACCCTCAAACGCATCCACAACTCTCCATTTTCCGCAAAACATTTCCTTGCATTTTCTTTCTTGATGACTTCCCAAAAGAGATTGAACCCTTGGATCACCTGAGAAGCCCAATTGATGATGTGAATTTAGGACCCTTGCTGAGGCCTTTTGTCGACGCGCTGGTGGTGAGTAAAGCTGTAAAGGTTGTAGGTACGGAAGGCAGTACTTTTAGCAGGTTCATTGAAGATATCTTATGGCATAATGAGTTAGAAAGGAGATGATCAACAGCACTGCCATTTGTCAGTTGCGATGCTGGCGGTGTTTGTTGCTAGGGGTTCTTACCAGGGTTTTGATGTGTATATAAACGATGTGGTGCCATGAATCCCTTTTCCTTGTCTTGGTACCCCGTCCTAGCAAATCGATTATAACAATGTCGACCATTGAATCTATTCCTCAGCCTCCTGCCACCCTGACAGATGTAAATCCTGCTCCGGCTTCTGGTCAAGCAAATGGAGCAACCCCCGCTTCCCTCCCTCCAACTGCGATCGAAGGTTTCGACCGCTGGGTTAAGGGTTTCCAGAAGCGCGAGTCCGTCCTGGTAAGATCTCACTCTTATCGCTCTTCTATCTAAATACTGATCTTGATGACAGGGTGATATGGCGAAAGCTTCTGCTGATACCAAGTTCAAAGACGAGCTCGCCACCATTGAATATTGTGAGTCGTGACCGACGCCCTGCATACAAAGGAGCTTATATATTTCCTTTTCATCTTACAGGGTTCAAAGTTTTGAATGAATCGGAGAGAACTACAGCGCTCTACACTCTCCTCCAGCATTCCAATCAAGAACAACTCCAATTCCTCTTGACTGTTATTCAAAAAAAGATTCAACCTCCAGAGGAACCTAAACCCGCAACTAGTGAGTACTCTTCATTGCATGACTGAGCAATTCTCCTAAGTTCCACTCTAGCATTGCAGGAAGCCCCGACGAAGACGAGGCTTGGAAAGCTTATCTTCCGTCCTCCGAGCTTGAACATAGCTGACCCTGTGTCTCCAACAACCCCGACGCCCAACACGGCCAACAATCCGGGTAACTTTGAGAACATCCCGCCTCGGGACAATGCCAACCACGAAACCAATCCAGCTAGCACTTCCATCCCTGGGCTCTCCGGTATCAATCCTTACACTCTTAACATGCTCGCCAATGCCGGCCTTTCCAATGAAGCCCAACTCTTGGCAGCTCAACTAGTCATGAGCGGTTTAGTCAAGCCAGCTGGCATCTTGCAGCAGCCTCTTCCCAAGTCCAAGAAACCTCTCCCCCCCTCCAACTGGCGAACTCCAACCAGTGCTCGTTATCCTGCCAGCGCTCTTCGAAGCAGTGGCTTGCGCCCACCCCCCAGTGCTCTCAAAAGTGCTGGATTGAAAAGCAGCGGGTTGGACAGTGCCACTTTCATGGATTCACCACGTGAAGAAGATTTTGACCCAGAGATGCTCAAGGATATCCCGGCCTGGTTAAGAGGACTTCGCCTCCACAAGTACACACAATGTTTCGATGGCATGACTTGGGAAGCAATCGTTGTTCTCGACGATGCTGCTTTGGAAGCGAAAGGTGTCGCTGCTCTCGGAGCCAGGAGGCGATTGTTGAGGACCTTCGAACACGTTAGGAAGAGGATGGGTTTGGAAGAACCCAACAGTGCTACGCCCACGACGAGCGTGATGCCTACACCCGCTGTCAAACCTGCATTTGAGTACGAGAAAGTCCCTCATAGTGCCTTCCCCCGGTCAAAATTATCGATCAATTCCCCCATCTTCACACCAACTTGGGAAACTAAAGTCCCGCACAGTGCTAGCCCGGCAATCGCCCCTACCCATGTGCCTGATGCACCTGTAACACCCGCGGCACCTGCACCAACTACACCCCCTGCACCAACTACACCCCCTGCACTAACTACACCCCCTGCACCAACTACACCCCCTGCATCAACTACACCCCCTGCACCAACCGAGACCCCTGCACCAACTGAGACCCCTGCACCAACTGAGATCCCTGCAGCCGTCGAGGAATTTGCGGCGCCCATAACACCTGCAGCTGCTGCACCTACTGTGATTGACGACCCTTCTTCCTAAGTGTTCCTTGATTTCCATTATTCTGGATTCGAAGTCAGTAACTAATCCCCGGGGTAAGAATCGTCGGATGGATTAAATGATTGTTGTCATTATAAACGGTTCTGTGTACTGTTTGACAAATTATTTTATTTTGTTTCCTCTCATTTGTGTGGTCACCGGTCACTGGTGCTGCCGGATTCAAACCAATGGTAAGGTTATTGATACTGCTGGGCAATGTGCGTATTCATTCGCAGGGCTTAACTCGGCTTTTATTAACGTGGGTTGTCTGCTGAAGTTCCCCAGTGAAAATCAGACCTATCTAAATCGAATTGATTGGAAGAAAATCGAAGAAAGTGTGTCAAAAGTAGAATTAATCGTATTTAAACCGTAGGTTTACCACAAGGCCAATGAATAGCCGTTCAGTTGCGCGGGTTTCTGTTGTTCTCCTATCGGAGATGTTAGTGTTTCTAGTCTTGTAGTCCCTGCCCAGCGGCACACTATGTGTTTACTGGTTATTTTGAGAGTGAGATTGATTGTTAATCCGAGACAGGGGAGGTGGTCGAGCGGAAGTCTGAGAGGGTCTCAGTTTTCCCTATCTCTTTGCTCACCGTCTCCCCAGAGTCTTTTCGTTGTTCATTCTCGAAGTGCCAATCTACTTCAGGAAACTCGTTCTGGCTCCTTGCCGCTCGAGTGTTCCACCCGCTAATATCCTCTCCAGCGTGAGGTTCCGGCTTGAGTTCATTGGATAACAGGATAGTTTTCCGTCGAATTCCTGCTTACAAAGCCATGTAGGCATGTAACGATGTGCACTAGTGACGCCACGTGTTGTTGTGACGCGTCTGACCTTAGATACACTGCTGGCACTGGGTGGTGTTTCCCCCAGAAAAACCCATTTCTATTCGTTTTTCCCATGGAAACACAAAGGGTGTTTCTGAAAGGAAGATCTAAGAAACACATTATGTGTTTCTTTCATGTTTCCCATAGATAGATTTTTTGTTTTTCTCAAGATTTATCTATGGGAAACATGCTTTCTTTGTTTCAAACAAAGAAAGAAACACTTATCATGTTTCAAAAAGATAAATTTTGAGAAAAAAAATAAATTTATCTATGGGAAACCTGAAAGAAACACATAATGTGTTTCTCAGATTTTTCTTTCAGAAACACTTTTTGTGTTTCCATGGGAAAAACCCTTTGGAAATCACAAAATGTGTCTCTTAATGGGTTTTTCC